>Ga0192647_100189_pt1 | contig 41003 bp, 29 predicted proteins | sample LauGreFa1BDMLBSN_2_FD_133046 | JGI IMG/M metagenome (GOLD analysis project Ga0192647, IMG submission 133046) | Freshwater lake microbial communities from Lake Michigan, USA - Fa13.BD.MLB.SN - reassembly | ecosystem: Environmental > Aquatic > Freshwater > Lake | place: Lake Michigan, USA... | reverse complement strand
CAATGCATTCAATAAAGAGTCGATATCTGATTGTTTATATGGTATCATATGTCCAATACGAATATAAGATTGATTCCAATGTTGTTGTCCAGGAGCTATCATAATATTATATCTACTTTCTAATATATTCCTCACTTCAATTGCATGCTCACATTTAATTACAGTTAATCCAGCAGCATTATGAAGCCAAACATTATAACCAGAAATAGTTTGTAATTCCTTTTTAAGATATATGTTCTGATTTTGTAATGTTTTTTTATATCCAATAGCATCATCTGAAATCTCTAAAAGAGAAGTGTATAAACCACTGAAAATTGGCAATGGGGGAGTAAAGAAAGGAATTCTCTGCTTGAAGGAATGATACATTTCTACTATATCTTTCGATAAACCAGGAATAGGATCAATGCGTTTTTTTTTCTCTATATAATCCCATGCGCGAGTACTACAAAAAATAATTCCTATTCCCGGCGGACCTGCTAAAGCTTTTTGTGAAGCAGTGCATACACAATCAATATCACCTATGTTTATCTCTTCGCATATAATACTACTTACTGCATCAATACATATCAATGTGTCTGGAGACAATGTTTTAATTATATGAATGTATTCTTGTAGTGGACAAGTTATTCCTGTTGAAGTTTCTGTATGAGTAATCCAAACTGAATGTGGCTTATTTGTCTGTAAATATGCTTCTAATTGTTCAGTTGATACATATTCACCCCATTGTGCTTGCAATACATGTTTTTTGATAATAAGCGAATCAGCCATTGCAACCCATCGCTCTGAAAATCTGCCATTAACTAATATAAGTTGTGTTTCATTTTTGTTGTGTAACCATTGCATCGCCAATTCAATTGTTGAAGTTCCTGAGCCAATGCAAGGTATAATATGATGAGCAGTACTAAATAAACTATGCAATAACGTATCAATTTCTTGTAATACAAATGAGTATTGTTTAGAATATTGATATGGAATACTTGTTAATGATGACTTTACTTTTTCCGATAAAGGAACTGGCCCAGGAGTAAAAAGAATCATAGTAGTTCATACTTTAAGAAATGCACATCTAGAAAAACAACAGTATATTGCAAAATAAGTGTTTATTCTTGATTACTAGAATTCTTGGAATATATATGAATGTAAATAATGCTGTTATTCTCATCACAGGTGCAAGCAAAGGAATTGGACTTGCCATGGCAGAACTATGTTTGCAACAGAATGCATATGTATGTATGTTTTCAAGATCTGGTGCACCAATTGAATTAATGGAACAGTACAAAGATAAAATAGTAGATATACATGGTTCTATTCAACATGAAGACGATATAATGAGATGTATTAACATCATTAAAGAGAGATTTGGAAGGATTGATATACTTATCAATAATGCGGGCATTGCTTCATTTGCATCATTATGGGATATTACATCAGAAGATGCCAATTCTATGATACAAACAAATCTTTTAGGACTATTTTATTCTGTAAAACATGCATTCCCATTAATGAAACAGGAGAATAAGCCAACATTTGTTGTTACAATACATTCTATAGCAGCAACAACTATTTTTTCGCAATCATCTGTATATGCTGCTACAAAGTCTGGGGCATTAGCAATGATGAAATCATTTAGAGTTGAGGCAAGACCTTTTGGAATTAGTGTGATTGATGTATTACCTGGTGCCACAGCAACAGAGATTTGGGATAAAGAATTTTTACAACAGAATAAACATAGAATGATGAAGCCTGAAGAAATCGCACAGTCTGTTGTCTCTGCATTACAATTAAGCAGGAATGAATCTAATACTTTGTGTGTAGAAGAGTTAGTTTTAAGACCTTGGACGGGAGATTTGTGATACTATAGATTCATGAAATTCTATGCTTTTTGATAGGATTTCATGGGGTTCTATGTCACGTATAAAATCTCCTTTTAGGGAATTTATATAATTAAAAGGAACCTTATATGGCCACCATTCTCCTTGTTTTATAGCCCCTTTTTCTTGATATACTGCAAAAACTGGAGTATGAACAGCTGTGGCAATATGAATCATTCCTGTATCTGGAGTAAAAACCCACAGTGCTTTTTTGATTACTTCGCAAACTTCAAATAAATGTCTTCCCTCGGGATAAGCAACAGTATAAGGTGAATTACAGAGAAGTAATTGATCTTTTAATGCTTTATCTGCCGGCATCCACAATAGTAATACATGAATAGATAGCTTATTTAGCCCTGCAATTAGAGTTTCATATTGTTGTACAGTACATGCATTCTTACTTTGACGAACCGATAAGTTAATGATAATAAAAGCTTTATCAAATAATTCTAATTCTTGCAATGTTTTTTTTGCAGAAATTTCATATGTAGAATCAATCAATAATTGTGGCTTCCTTAATTCTTCTTGCGGATAATCAATTCCAAGTACATCTACTATAAGCTCAAACATTTTTTCCCACATATTAATTTTATCAGCAGACTTATACGATTGAGCATTATAATAACAAGAATATTGATCCCCTTCATAACTTGAAACTCTTATACTGTTTTTCGTAGCAATTAAATTAACCAATACACCATTTTGAGAACTTGAACTAGTTAAACAATTAATGATTATATCAAATGATTGCTTTCTTAATCTAAGAATTTCCTGAATATGGGTTAAAGGCTTTTGTGCTAAGGAAATTGGAACAATGTGTATGACATCTATATAGGGATTATTCTCAATTAATACCTTGTTATTATGGGTACAAGCTACATGGATTTCTAATTGTGGATAATATTGTTTAATCAATCCAAAAATGGGAAGTGTAACAATCATATCACCAAGAGCATCATGGCGCATGATTAAAACCTTTGCATGTGGCTTGAAATTTAATGGTAAAGTTGTTTTTACAGGATTAAATAAAAGCTGAGGTATCACATAAGAGATTTTTCTGAAATAGGGTGTGAACTTAAGAGCAATTGGTTTATAAATATTTCTTAACCAGGTAGACATAGAATTTCTTTAATGATACAATTAATCTATGAGAGTATAATTTTTGTATTCGCCAATTCTATAACCAGTAATTTTTTCTATGGTATCAAGTAATAAAACGATAATAGGTCTTTTTTTTCTAATTGCTGGGTTGAAACGTTCACACCATTGTTGATCTGATTGAATTTTATTATTCATTACTTTTGGATGAGTAGCGGTAAAAGTATCCAATTGATAACAAGAAGGAAATTCTTCACTTGTAGGTAAATGTTCTTTTAGCCAAGTATCGTCATGATATAATTTATGAAATGCTGCTTGCTTTTTAAGATATGCAATTGGATTTCTCACCCAACCATAATGATAAATAGAAACAGGAATAGAAGCTACTTTTAGTTTTCTCATTCCATGTGCATCTTTTGTCCTAAACCCTTGCGCATCTCTCCATGAAAAGACATCATCATTTTTCTTTATCATCCTAATTTCAGATCTGTACCATTGTCTACCAGAGCCAATATAATTGTAGTTTCCAAAAAAATGATAGTAGGAAAAAAGCAAACCTTCTATAGTTGAATTATGTAAAAATCTATGAGCATATTCTTTTATGATATCATAATCTTTTTCATGGAGTACTTCATCCGCCTGTAAATATAAAAGCCAATCGCCTGTACAATGTTGTAAAGCAATATCAGTCTGCTGTGCTAATATTTTTCCACCTTCTCTCAATGTCTCGTCCCATACTGTTGAAATGATAGTAATTTTTGGATTGTCCAAATTTCTAATACGTTCTTCAGTTTCATCATCAGAATTCCCAACTGCAATTATCACTTCATCACAAATATCTAATAAACTTTGTATTGATTCTAAAACAGGATATCCAAGTTTAAAGCCATTTCTGACAAATGTAAAGCCGCTAATTTTCATTATGATATATAAGAGTTAAAGTGGATATGTAGCTAAAATTTACCTGGAAAATATCAGACAATTTAAAAATGTGTTATTTTGTACAAAAATCAATTCAAAATCATTCTTTTATACCATGAAATATTATTTCCATATAGCAGCCATTTTCCTAGCTATCATACTAAGTTCAAACATATCATTATTTGCTCAAGGTTTCTCTTTTTTTCCTAGTACTATAGAAACAGATTGGGATTATAAAGAAGAACTTATCATGAAAGTTAATGCCAAGAATACCTCTAGTTTAAATCTTAGTATTTCTTATACAGTGTTAGAACTTACTATGACTCCAGCTTGGTATGATGAGTTATTTACCCAATTTTGTGATGTGTCTTCTTGTTATACTCTCTCTACTTTTAAAAAAGGGGATATAAAAGAAATGAATATTATGGCAAATACCGACAAAGCTGTTATGACAATGGATATTTATCCCAAAAATATAGATAGCGCTATAACACCAGGAAAAGCATTTGTTTCATTTGGATTTCAAGTTAAAGGCATGGACAAAGTTGATACATTAACTTTTTCTGTGAATAATACATCTACTGGAGTTAAAGAACTTACTAATATTTCTAATCTATCAATTACTGCTCAGAATAATGAATTAATAACAGTTAAGGTACCTTCAAGAACAAAATCTCTACGTTTATATTCTTTGCAGGGACAGCTAATAAAGGAATATACTATTGATAATGTACCGTATGTAATATTAGGTATTTCAGATTTATCAAATGGTTTATATAGTGTTCTTGCAATACAGAATGATGGAAGTTCAGCAAGCACTACATTCATAAAGCAAAACTAATAGTATCAAAAAATAAATGTTTTCGAAAATTAAGAAACAGTACTAAAGTAATATTGAATATAACTGAGAACATTCATTTTTGCTGAAAAGTATCCAATCATTGATACTATTAATAACAGAAACATACCACTTCCAACAACATATACTGGCATTGATGGTACATCAAACACAACTGCTGTAGATCGTAACATTCTATAATAGTACCATATAAACATTATGCTTAAGATAATAAGTAACCAATTAGCATTGCCAGTTCCTAATAATACTTTGTATAATGCTAAACCTATTGGTAACAAGATAATATAGGGTAAAGCAGACCACACAGAAATTGTAAAAGCATCTAAAAAGAATACTCTACATCTCGTAAAAAAAGCAGCTGCTCTAATTATGCCTGCAGCAAAAACATGTGCTGATAATCCAAGAATTATAAATATAAAAACACCTAAGCTTGGAGACCATGTAATGGCATTTAAAATAGATCTAAGCAAGCCTGAGGGTAAAAAAATCATATATAAATACTCGGTTCCAAAACTACTTCTGAAAACATAAAGAAATGTAGACATAATCAGACCAAATGTAGCAGAACTTAAAAGAGCTACACTCATTGTTTGTCCAATTGACAAAATTCTCTGATCTCTAATGTCTGAATAGAAATTATATGGTCTTATCAAAGCTCTAATAATATATTCTCTTAATCTTCTAAATCGAGTCATGAGGATTAAGAGAATTAAACCTAAAACAATTCCTAATACTATGAAAATCATAGGAGTATCTTGATTCACTGTACCAGATCGTAATAAAGGTTCTTTCTCATCATTCAACAATGCTTTTAGCATTGAATATGCTAAACGTGGCTGCCTTTGAAAGTCTGTTAGACCAGATGTACATAAATATTGATCTTCAGGATTGGTTATTGTAATTGAGCGTTCTGTAATGAAATCGGAAAAACTCCATACTACAATACCAGCGGTTTTTGCTTGCTGTGCAGTTCTATAACTGTCTCTAATAAATTGAGCTTGTGATTCAACAGAAAGGGGATCTGTATATCCTTGAAGATTATTTGGTTGTACTGGCTTGCCAAAATGAATTAAAATTGGCTTACTTGGAGCTAATTTTCTTAATCGTTCTATTTCATTTGCTTGAATATCACCAGGTTGCCATCTTGGAGAAGATCTTAAAATCAAAAAATCGAATGATTTTTCATCAATAACTCTGCTACCAAATCGAACGGATTTATACAATAGTTTATTACTGATTGATCTAAATAATCCAACAAGTGAGTTATGAAACTTTTTAGTTTGCGAAGATCCTTCCTGAAATCCGTCCGAGAGACCATAGCCCAAAATGCAGGGATGCTTATCATAAGCACTTAACATTCTAGAACCAATATTATTCATTCTTACAGTAATTTCATCAGATTCGATGATGCCATTGGGCATATCATAAGCAGGCATATCACACAGAATAAAAATACCATTTAGGTTGCATTGTTCTACTAAGTAGGGATGTGGCATTCCATATCGTACTCTTATGGTGTTAATGCCCAATGTCTTTAAGGCAAGAATATCTTTTTGAATATCAACAGCAGTAATTGATTGTCCTAAACCTGGGATATGTTCTATATAATCAACAGCCTTTACTTGAAATGGTTGATTATTTAGAACTAAAATGACTTTGTTCTCATCTAATCCAGACTGTATAGAATATAAACCAATAGGCACAGAGTAATCATCAATTAAAGCACCATTATGATAAATTTTCACAGTTAATCTATACAGATTTGGTGAAATTGGTGACCATAAATCTGGATTATTTACATGTAAATTTATATCCAAATTAATGGCTCTATCCCTTTGGATATCTACATATTTATCCTCTGATCTCGAGACTATTTCATTACTTCCAACTTTTCTTAGACTAGTTTCTATGGTAATTGGTAATTTCCCTAAAGAAACAGAGCTTCCCCCAAAACTATTTTGCACTCCGAGTCTTTCAATGGCACCTGATTTAATGATTGCTTTCGTTCTTATATCACAAGCAGTAAAATTCTGAGAAAAAGATGTGGAGGTATGTACATCTTCTACCCACACATGCGGTGTACCAACTAAAAGTACTTCTCTAATAATGCCTGTATAAGATCTTTGTGCAAATATATGCCTAGAAGCTGATGCTGGTGAAGGCAATATATGCATTTGAATTGTATTCATTCCCGCTAGCAATTTGGCTTCAGGCAATCTAATACTAATGGGCGACATCCCAGCAAAATAGCGTCCTACATAACTGTTATTAATATATAATTCAACTTCTTCATTCATTCCTAAAAAATGTAAAAACCAATTATATGTTGATAATTGATTCTTATCTAATTTAATGAGCCTTTTATAGATTACACTTTTATTTTCAATTTCAGAAACTGGTAAGTTGACTGTTTTCCAAGAACTACCATCAACACTTCTTTCCCAATTCCCAAGTAAACTATTGACATAGCGTGAATTTGAAGGTATAAATTCTCTTAATTGTTCTTTTGAAAAAGGACGATAATCTTGAGAAAATGCATGAAAATACCCTGCTATAAAAAGTAATAGTGCAAGAATGTGATGGACCCACGTTAAAAAATATACTCTTTTTTTTATCATTATTCTACGCGTAAATAATTGCTACAATGATGTGTATAGAAAATCAAAATTACATTTATTATAAACAACCACAGTTACAGTCTTTGCATTCTTTTTGTAATGAAAGTACTTTTGTTTTATAAAATTCAGCAATGACATCAACAACATGTTGTATTTGAGATTCTTGAAGTTCTGGAAAAATTGGTAAGGCAAGAACATCAGTCGATGCACAATCAGAAACAGGGAAACTTTTGCTACTTGATGGTAAATCAAGAAAGCATGGTTGCTTATGGAAAGGTATTGGATAATATATTTCCGTTCCAATTCCGTGTTCAGTTAAAAATGCTCTTAATGCATTTCTATATTGAACCCGGATTACAAATTGATTGAAAATATGATGATTTTGTACATGTTCTGAATTATTAGGCGTTCCAGGTAATAATACTTTATTGTGCTCATCAAAAATTGTTATACCACTTTGTTGGCTTAATCCAGCTTCACAAAACAATGTTGTATAGAGTTGTGCATTTCTTCTTCTTGCAGCATGCCAAGATTCTAAATAAGGAAACTTTATAGAAAGTACAGCTGCTTGCATTGCATCAATTCTAAAGTTGCCACCAACAAATCCATGCTTATATCGCTCGATTTGACCATGATTTCTCATTTGAATCAACTGTTCATATAGGTCTTTACTTTGTGTAGTAATTAAACCAGCATCACCAAATGCACCTAAATTTTTGGTAGGATAAAATGAAAAACAACCCATTATTCCAATTGAACCTACTTTTCGCCCATCCTTGGTTTGTGTTCCTATTGCCTGTGCACAATCTTCGATTACGGGAATATTATGAGCATTAGCAATAGACATTATACTATCCATATCGGCACTTTGGCCATATAAATGAACAACAATAATTGCTTTTGTTTGCTTAGTAATTGCTTTTTCAATCTCTTTTGCGGTAATATTTAAGGTTACTGGATCTACATCTGTAAATACAGGTATTGCATGTAATCTTGATACTACACCAGCTGTTGCAAAAAATGAATATGTAGGAACAATAACTTCATCATCAGGACCAATATTCAAAGCCATTAATGCCATCAATAATGCATCAGTACCACTTGAAACACCAATTGCATATTCAGTATTACAATATTCAGAAGAAAAATTCTCTAATTTTTCAACTTCTTTTCCCAAAATCAATGATTGTGAACTCATTAAGTGCAAGAGAACTGGCTCAATTTCATGTTGAATAGTAGCATACTGTAATTTGAGGTCTAATAAAGGAACATGCATATTATATAATCTATTATAATGTGTTTCAAAAAAGAATTAATGTGTGCAATGAACAAAACAGAACTGCAAAGATACAAAAACAAGTATTGTCTATTGCTCTAACAAAATATGACTTCTTGTTCAGAGAAATATATAGAGTGATTATTGGAATTTACATGATACTATTTTACAAATAGCATTTCGCGATAATTAGGCATAGTTCTTAAAGCATCTGGCATAATTCTCTCTAAAGCATCAGCTGCTTGCCTCACTTGATTCATAGCTGGTATAACAGTATCATGCATATGATGCGCTTTTTCATGAACAGTTTCTCCGCCTAATTCTTTATTTGCTTTATGTAATACAGCCAATTTTTCAGATAGATTATTTGTCAAAGAAATGGTTTCATGTATTCCCGTTAAGACGCTTGAAAACTCAAGTCCTAATTCTTTCACATTCTTTGCGATTGTGGTTTGCTCTTTTACAATCATTAATGCAGCTGGTAAAATCATTGTTTGAGCAATCCATTCTGTAGTTTCACCTTCAATATTTATAGTTTTAAAATAATGATCAAACATAACTTCTTCTCTTGCTGCAATTTCTCTATTACTTAGTACTTCATATTTTTTAAACAAGACACAATTTTTTTCAGAAGATAATAAAGGTAATGCAGAAATTGTATCCGGAAGATTCAATAAACCTCTTTGAGAAGCTTCTTTCTTCCATTCATCCGAATATCCGTCTCCATTGAATATTATCCGTTTGTGATGTTTAATTGTTTGTTTAAGAATTGTAGCCAAAGCATGTGAAAAAGATTCACCATTATTCATTAATGATTCAATCTGAGAAGTTAAAGATGAAATTGCATCTGTTGCAATTGTATTTAATACAGTAATAGCAAAAGAGGAAGATTGGCTAGAACCCACTGCTCTGAATTCAAATTTATTACCAGTAAATGCAAAAGGTGAAGTGCGATTTCTGTCACCAGCATGTCTAGCTAAATTTGGTAAAACATGAGTTCCCAAGCCTAATAATCCAGCTTCAGGAGTATCTTCTAATTTACCAGATTCGATTTGTTCTAAAATAGAACTGAGTTGATCGCCAAGAAAAATTGATATAATTGCTGGTGGAGCCTCATTGGCACCTAGTCTATGATCATTAGCTGCAGATGAAACAGATATTCTTAAAAGATCTTGATGATCGTCTACTGCTTTTAATATTGCTGCACAGAAAAATAAAAACATCATATTTTCTTGTGGTGTTTCTCCTGGTTCTAATAGGTTAAGCCCTGTATTTGTACTCATAGACCAATTGGTATGCTTACCACTTCCATTTACACCAGCAAATGGTTTTTCATGCATCATACATACTAAACCAAATTTTCGTGCAGTGTTTTTAAAGATTTGCATCAATAATTGTTGATGATCTGCCGCTATATTTCCATGTTCAAATAGAGGAGCTATTTCATATTGTCCTGGTGCAACTTCATTATGTCTTGTCTTAACTGGTACACCAAGTTTATATAGTTGATATTCTGCATCAGCCATAAAACTTAATACTCTATCTGGTATAGACCCAAAATAATGATCTTCTAATTCTTGTCCTCTTGGTGGCTGTGCTCCAAATAGTGTTCTTCCGCATAACATTAAATCTGGACGACGATAATAAAATTCTTCATCTACCAAAAAATATTCTTGTTCTAATCCAACTGTAGGATATACTTTTGCTACTGGTGTATCAAATAATAACAGAGCCTTTTTAGCAGCTTTATTTAATGCTTCTATTGACCTTAAAAGTGGGGTTTTTTCATCTAATGCTTCGCCAGTCCAGGATGCAAATGCTGTTGGTATGCACAAAGTAGCACCATTACTATGCCTCATGATAAATGCAGGAGATGTTGGGTCCCATGCAGTATAGCCTCTGGCTTCAAATGTTGCTCTTAATCCTCCGCTTGGAAATGATGAGGCATCTGGCTCTCCTTGTATAAGCTCTTTTCCAGAGAATTCAGATATTGCACCACCTCCTGAATTTGGAGTTACAAAACTTTCATGTTTTTCTGCAGTACTGCCTGTTAATGGCTGAAACCAATGTGTATAATGTGTGGCGCCTTTTTCTGCTGCCCATTCTTTCATTGCTAATGCTACTATGTCTGATATAGATGCATCTAATGGTTCAGAACGCTCAACAGTTGCCATTAATGATTTAAATACTGGTTTGGATAAACGACTACGGAATATTTCCATCGTTAATACATCTTCTGCAAAAATATGCGCAGCATTTGTAGAAATTGTCTGAGATTGTGTACCTAGTCTCCAGTTTTTTACTGCTGCCAAAACATCATAATTAGCTGATAATTGCATGATATACCTGTATTAAAAAAAATGAGTTGTTACATGGGATTAAATAATAGGAAGGGTAAATGATTCAATATGCGTCGAAAGCACTAAATTTGTTACTGTCCTTTTTACACCAGGTATCTGTTGTAAACTAGAAAGTAGCTTCTCTAAAGAATGTGTGTTCTTTGTTCTGATTTTTAATAAATGTGATGCATTTCCTGTAATAGCATGGCATTCTAAAATCTCTGATAACGATTTACATACATCGATAAATGTTTCATAATATATGCTCGATTCAATATCAACAAATACATGCGCTGTTATGTCAAAACCAAAAGACATAGGTGATAAACGAGCCTGATAACCTTGAATTATTCCAGATTCTTCAAGCTTTCTTACATGCTCACTGATTGCTGGAATAGACATTCCAACTTGTTCTGCAATGTGACTCAATTGTATTCTTGCTGAATCCTGCAATATCGAACAGATTTGTTTGTCAACTTCTTTTAACTCAGTCATCGTATATTCTTGAAACACTAAATAAATATTTGCCTCAAATTAATAAAATTAGATATTTAATGCAAAAACCTAAAAAATTCACGTTTATTGGATTCATAAAGTTAATATTTAAGATTATTGTTCTTTTTATTTTAGGATCAGTATTTCTGGTTGCGGTATATACTGTGATAAATCCCCCCATTACACCTTTGATGTTGATTCGCCCAATTGAGGGTATATTTCAAGGAAAATTTGTTGGAATAGATAAAGATTGGAAAGATTATGAAGACATTTCTCCTAATGTATTAAGAGCAGTTATTAGTGCAGAAGATGGTAAATTTTTAAGACATGATGGTTTTGATTGGAATGCTATAAAGCGTGCAAGGCGAGTAAATGCAATGAGAAAAGGAAAAAAAATTATTGGGGCTAGTACAATTTCTATGCAGACTTCTAAAAATGTATTTTTATGGCAGGGAAGGAATTATATTCGCAAGGGCTTAGAAGCATATTTTACTGTTCTGATAGAAGCAATATGGGGAAAAAAGAGAATATTAGAAATTTATGTTAATTCTATAGAGTGGGGGAATGGTATTTATGGAGTTGAGGCAGCTAGCCAGTACTATTTTAAGAAAAGTGCCAAAACTATCACAAAACGTGAAGCAGCTTTATTGGCTGCTGTATTACCAAATCCCAGAAAATGGTCTCCAGCATCTCCTACAGGATATATCAAACAAAGAAGCAATGTGATTCAAGCAAGAATGGGTGGAATTGCTTTGCCATAAAAAAAGCCTGCTATGTAAATAGCAGGCTTAAAAAACAGTAAATCTGATTATTTATCTAAATGGAGAGCTTTTCTAACTTCTAGTTCTATTTCATTAAACATTTTTGAATTAGTTTCCATAAGTTTTCTGAAGCCATCTCTTCCTTGAACTCTCTCTTCTTTATATGTTAACCAAGAACCACTTTTTGCGATAATACCATGTTCAATTGCAACATCTAGCATATCGCCGGCCTTAGAAATACCTTCATTATATAGAATATCAAATTCAGTTTCACGGAATGGTGGAGCAACTTTATTTTTAACAATTTTAGCTCTTACTCTATTTCCGATGATTTCTTGTCCATCTTTAATGACATCTTTTCTTCTAATATCAATTCTTACTGAGGCATAATACTTTAATGCATTGCCACCTGTTGTAGTTTCTGGATTACCATAAATCACTCCGATTTTGCTTCTAAGTTGATTTGTGAAAATCACACAAGTATTTGATCTACCAATAGCAGCATTAAGTTTTCTCATTGCTTGAGACATCAAACGGGCTTGTGAACCCATTTGTGCTTCACCCATATCTCCTTCAATTTCTACTCTTGGTGTTAAGGCAGCAACAGAATCAACAACTATAGCATCAATTGCATTGCTTCTAACTAAAGTTTCAACAATTTCTAATGCTTGTTCTCCAAATTCTGGTTGAGATATAAGTAATTGTCCTAAATCAACACCAAGCTTTTGTGCATATTGAGTATCTAATGCATGTTCAGCATCAATAAAAGCAGCAATTCCACCATTTTTTTGTGCATTTGCTAAAACATGCAAACATATTGTAGTTTTTCCAGAAGATTCTGGACCATATATCTCTACAATTCTCCCTTTGGGAACACCGCCAATACCAAGGCATGCATCAAAAGAAATAGATCCTGTAGAAATAGCATCGATAGCAAGTGGTTTCGCATCTGCTAATCGCATTATAGAACCTTTGCCAAATTGTTTTTCAATTTGATCCATTGCATTATCAGCAAGCTTTAATTTTGCATTGTCAATTTTTAATGCATTTGTAGCATGCTCTTGTACTTTTTCTGGTTTTAAATCAGCCATATAATAAAATCCTTAGAATTGTTATTGTGATTCCCCTTAGAGTAAGTATCTATTAGTTGATACCATTATATGTATACTCTATCTTCTGCAAAATAGCATTTTTACTACTTAGACAATACAACAAAAAAGCCCGAAAAAAAATTGCTTCGGGCTTTTTAACTTTTATGTAAGAGTTGATGAGATTATTATGCATCAGCTTGATTTTTAGAGCGTTTTGCTGCTCTTTGTCTTGCAGTAGAATCAAGAATTTTCTTACGAATTCTTAAATTCACTGGTGTAACTTCTAATAATTCATCATCTTCTATAAACTCGATAAACTGTTCAAGGCTCATTTGTCTAGGAGGATCTAAACGTACAATACCATCAGAACCACTTGCTCGCATATTTGTTAAATGCTTTGCTCTACATGGATTTACGCTCATATCATCTTCTCTGCTATTTTCTCCAACTACCATTCCTTCATAAATTTCAGTACCGGGATTAACAAACATAACCCCACGTTCTTGAACCATTTCTAAAGCATAGGCTGTAGATGATCCTGTTTCCATAGAAACGAGAGCACCTTTAGTACGGCCAGTGATAGTGCCTTTATATGGTTGATAATCGTGAAATGTATGGTGAATAATTCCAGAACCTCTTGTAGATGTTAAAAATTCGGTTCTAAAACCGATTAACCCTCTTGCAGGAACATAAAACTCTGCTCTGATAACATCACCGGTAGGCGTCATATTTACCATTTCACCTTTGCGTCTACCTAAGATTTCGATAACTGTACCAATATGCGCATCTGGAACATCAACGATAACATGTTCGATTGGTTCAAGTAATTTATTATCTTCATTGCGCTTAAAAAGAACTTCTGGTTTAGAAACAGCAAATTCATAACCTTCGCGGCGCATTGTTTCGATTAAAATTGCTAATTGAAGTTCACCTCTTCCAGAAACCTTGAATGTATCCGGAGAATCTGTTTCTGCAACTCTTAATGCAACATTTGTTCTTAATTCTCTAAACAGGCGTTCTCTGATTTTAGGAGTAGTAACATGCTTTCCTTCGCGTCCAGCAAAAGGAGAATTATTAACACTAAATTCCATTGCAATAGTTGGTTCTTCAATATTAACATATGCTAATGGTTCAGTACAAGAAGGATCTGAAATTGTATCGCCAATATGAACATTTTCGAATCCAGAAAGAGCAATAATTTCACCAGCAGATGCTTCTTGAATCTCTGCTCTTTGAACTCCTTCATATGCATACATTTTAGTAATTCTTTGTTGTTCTATTGATCCATCAGGTCTGATCAAAACAACTGAATCACCCATTTTTACAGAACCAGTCTGAATTCTTCCAATAGCAATACGACCAATATAATCACTCCAGCCCAATGCTGTGATAATCATTTGAAATGGTTTTGCAGCCTCATAAGTAGGAGGTGGAATAGTAGAAATAATTGTTTCTAATAATGGCGCTAAAGTTTCTGCGGGAGTATTCAATGATAAAGTAGATTTACCTTGTTTAGCAATTGCATAAATAACTGGGAAATCTAATTGATGATAATCCGCCCCTAAAGCAATAAAAAGTTCTAAAATTTCATCTAGTACTTCCGGGGCACGTGCATCTGATCTGTCGATTTTATTAATAACAACAATTGGAATTAAATTTAATTCAAGAGCTTTTTTAAGTACAAATCTTGTTTGGGGTAAAGGACCTTCTGCAGCATCTACCAAAAGTAGAACGCCATCAACCATACTAAGAATTCGCTCTACCTCTCCGCCAAAGTCGGAGTGGCCTGGAGTATCTACTATATTGATTTTAATATCACCCCAACGAACGGCTGCATTCTTAGCCATTATCGTAATGCCTTTTTCACGCTCTAAATCATTAGAATCCATTACTCGTTCAGCAACCACTTGATTCTCACGGAAAGTACCGCTTTGTCTTAATAAGTGATCAACTAATGTTGTCTTACCATGATCCACATGCGCAATGATGGCAATATTTCTTATGTCTAATCTAACTGACTCTGTACTCATAACTCTCAATTTTATGTAACAATAATTCTACAAAAATAGAGATTTAATCCTGAAACCTTGGATTATTACTAATATTTCATAATTGTACTATCTTAATATTCATTTTTTGATGCATAGTTTTTGCTTATAATTGTTATATACACTATTGTATAAGGTTAATCTTAAGAATAGTAAAAGATGATACAAATCATCAATATTAGTATCAATGCAAGAAAAAATAATAATACGTATTAAGTATTAAGGAATGGAAATGTCTGATAAAATTAGTGGAAAATGGAAAGAATTATTAATAATTGTAATGGTTCTTTTTCCAATCATCTTCACTTTGTACATTTGGCCTATGGCCCCTGATATAGTACCAATACATTGGGATTTTACTGGAAAGCCAGATAATTTTGCCGATAAAGCAACTGGATTATTGTTATTTCCAGGAATTATAATTGGTCTATATTTCTTTATGAAATATCTTCCTAAAATTGATCCTAGTAAGTTTAATTATCCCTCTTTTGAAAAAGTACTTTTAACGATTAGATTAGCCCTACATTTATTGCTTTTGTTTATACATTTTGCAACTTCTTTGTCAATTATTGGGTCTCCATATGATATCACTTCATATATATTTTATGCGTTAATTATATTTATGATTGTTCTTGGAAATAGTATGATTGATATAAAACAAAATTACTTTATTGGTATTAGGACGCCTTGGACGCTTTCAAACAAAGAAGTATGGACATCAACTCATAGATTTGGAGGATATTTATGGGTAATTTCTGGCATACTAATTTTGTGTCTTTTACTTCTGCTTCAATTATTACACATTAACTCAGAAACAATTTTTACAATTTTTCTGATGTGGATTGGTGTTATCGTTATTGCCCCCATTACTTATTCCTTTGTTTATTTTAAAAAACTTGAAAAAGCACAGAAAAGTTAAATCCCATTGTATTCAGATACTTGAGATTGATCATAGTTATTACAAGAAACAAAACCGATCATAATAATAAGTAGGCAGAATAATATTTTTATAAATACTAATACATGTTGTATGACATTATATGCTATAATCCAATAATCTTGGAAATTGAAAATGGTAATCTTTGAATAAATTGCTTGGCTTTTGTAAACTCAAGTATTGCTATAATTACATAAAGACTGATAGTAAATATTACCATTACAATTGCAAATGATGATGCATCTAATGAATTGAAATAAACATCCAAAACAAAATGTATAATTGCTATATGAATTATATACATGAATAAGGAATATTTACCTATAATACTAAAATAGTTTATGAATCTATTTGATGTTTTATTATGAAAAGTACTGGTAAAAAATAGAAGAGAACAAGAACAAACAAGAATAAAAATCAAATATGAAGCTGGATAAAACAGTTCAACATATCCATTTCTAAATGGTACATTTGAAGATGAAGTACTTAAAACATATATACTTACAAAAAATGCAATAAGTGAGAATATATATGTATACCGTTTATATGATTGAAAAAAATTCTGATATTTTACAATCAATGTACCTATTATCGGCAAGCAAATCCAAGGGAATATTGGGAACCAGCCATCCACAAACATATACCGAACACTAGAAATAATGTAGTCTCTTATTTTTATATCTGCTATGTTTTGTAAAGAGATTTCTTGCATCTCAAATCTATAGGGAAATAGTATCTGTAAATATAAAGCAAGACAAATACTTATGATTATAAATCCTAGAAAATACCGAAGGGTTTTATGCTTTAAAAAGTTATTAATAAAAATTCCGAAGGCAATTGTATATAATACATCAAATGTATTAAAAGGAGGGATTTGCCAAATAAACAGATCTATGCAAGATGCTGTTATAAGTAAGTAAAAAGCACTTCTGATTTTAGTATGAGAAGTACTTGGATAGTTGCTAGAAACTGAAAACGAGATACCAGATAGCAGCACAAATAATGGTGCAGCCAAAGAGCAAATAATTCTAAAAAAATAAGAATAATCTTTATTACCAATTACTGCTGCGCTATTTGCAATAATCATAATAATAATCGCAATAGAGCGAATAAAGTCAATCCAAATATTTCTGCCTTGCTTCATAATGCAAATAAAATAACAGCTGCGAAAAACAGTAGAGGAAATAAAAATCTAAAAATATAATCTATTTTAGAAGCAAGTTTAACCTTTTTTTCTTCGCCAGAAAAATCTAAATAATAGGTTATTAAAGATTGCGCCATTGACAAGGCAATCAAGAAATAACAAGTATAAAAAACCTTATCTATATATATGATATACCCTATTTCTGGAATATCAGTACTAATAGCTGTTTGAAAAGCAATTGCACTTAATAAAGAAGTAACTGTTAATCCAGCAGCTATATCAAGTTTCTCAGCTGGTAGAAAGAACACAAAATACACTAAAATTAAAATGATTATTAAAGGAATAATGAGCTTGCTTATATATGGCAAAAAGGACCTATTTATCAATATTGAAGCTTTGATCCTACTGTAATATGAAGTATTTGGAGCAGTTGCATCTCCAAAATTTGTATTATAAATGCCGTCAACTATAGCTATGTCAGTTCTATGTATATGGTAATTACCAGTTTTATTGCTTTTAATCAAATCGTCAGATAATCCTCTTAAATGACTTAATTGTTGAGAAACAATGTAAGATGAAGTATCAGAGATAAAAATCAATTCACTAGAAGGAAATAGTGAATTTTCAACAATGATATCTAATATCTGTTCATCGAACGGGTACATACTATAATCTGGAGTAAAATAAAATTGACCTTGATGAAAACCCATGATGAGAGATGTATCACCAGTTTTTCTTGAATATTGAATTTCATTTTTAATTGAACCAACCTCTACATCAATTCCATTTACATATTCAAATTGTAAAATATCATCATTAGAGATACCTGTTTTAGTAGAGTCATTTGTAAAAATTGCCCACCAATAAAATTCTGAATGGAAGGTAGATGCCTTGAAATCCACTGAAAGTTTTTTTACAAATAATCCATAATGTACATATATCGGTGGCTTAGTAGTTTTCCCTTGGATTAATGTTGAAAATACTATGCTACATAGTAAAACAAAAAAATAATTATATACTTTATACAATCTCATAAAGTTATACCATTAAATTGAATATTCATTTCATAAACGCAACTCTAATGAATTTATCAACATAATATTCTACATAAAATTTACTTATTATGATCTATGATTGTTGGTATAAAAACAAAAAAACCTTTGATATTATTCAAAGGTTTCTTGTTGTAGCGGGGGAGGGACTTGAACCCCCGACCCACGGATTATGATTCCGTTGCTCTAACCAGCTGAGCTACCCCGCCACGTATATTTTTATTTAATTTTGAAATAAGAAGTCACAAAAATACGAATAATATATAAAGACGCAAGACGAAAGGTTGGGAATTACAGCAATTTCTCTAATTCATCTCTAATTTTAGCTGCTTTTTCGTAATCTTCTTCTTGAATTGCGGCTTGTAATTCATCATGCAATTGATCTTTTTTATTAGTTTTAGAAGAATGTGCTTTTTCTTTTTTTGATTTCTTATTCGGTAAAAAGAATTCTTCATCTTCTTCTTCATCATCAGAAATATCAAAAGTTTCGATTTCTTCTATATCATCATCATCAGTAGTATCTAATTCGTCTAAAGAGAAGCCTGCCTCTTGAAGTAATGATTCGACAATAAAAATAGGAGCATCAAATCGTAAAGCTAAAGCAATAGCATCACTAGGCCTTGAATCCACTTCAACAGTAGTGTTTTCAAGAGTAATAGCAGCAAAAAAGGTGCTGTCTTTTAATTCATGAATACATATTTCTAGTACTTTTGACTCAAATGTTTCGATAAGTGTCTTCATTAAATCATGAGACATAGGTCTAGAAGTATGAACTCCTTCTAATTCATATGCAATTGCCCCTGCTTCTGGTGCGCCGATTACAATAGGCAAACGTCTATCACCATCAATCTCTTTTAAGATAAGGGCATAAGAGCCATTACTTGTTGGGCTTTGCGATAATCCTAATACTTCAACTTGTACTTTTTTCATGTTTAAACAGACACTATAATTGCAATCTTTTTATAAGTTATGTGGGTTTAGACGAAAAAAGCCGTGGATAATTTCCTCGGCTTTCTCATTCAGTATCTATAAATACTATTTGCCTAATAATGCTTTAAGTTTTTGATTTAATACTGGTAATACTTCAAATACATCACCAACTATTCCATAATCTGCAACTTTGAAAATAGGAGCATCTTTGTCTTTATTGATTGCTAAGATAAATTTAGAAGAACTCATACCGGCTAAATGCTGAACAGCTCCTGAAATCCCACAAGCTATATAAAGGGAAGGAGATACTGTTTTGCCTGTTTGTCCTACCTGTTCGCCATGTGGACGCCATCCTGCATCAACTACAGCCCTAGAGGCACCAACTGCAGCACCGAGAGTACCTGCTAAGTTTTCTATTAAAGTAAAATGTTCAGGACCTTTCAAACCTCTACCACCGGAAACAATAATATCAGCTTCCGAAACATCAAGATGTCCCTCATTTTTAAGAATCGAAATTACTTTAACTTTAGCGTGAGATTCATCTAAATTAGGGGTAAATGAACCTATTGTTATACCTGCAGATGGATGAGATTTTGCTGTAAAAACATTGGGTCTTAAAGAATACACTGTAATTGGTGTATTAGACTTAACATGTACTTTAGCTTTTCCAGCATAAACTGGCCTCATTGCAGAATCATTTGATAATTCATTACAATCGGGAATAAAGCCTGCTTGTAATTTAATACTTATTCTTGGTGCAATTTCTTTTCCTGTTGCATTTGCAGAAATGACAATTGTATCAGCTTGAACAGATGTTGCAAATTGAGATAAAGCTTCAGAAACAGCCGTTGAAGAATATTGATGAAGAAGTGGATGCTGCGCCACAACCACATTTTGCAATCCATATTCTGCAGCGGATTGTAGCACTGTTTCAGTGCCAGAGACTGCAAAGCCAGTAATTTGTGCACCGGTTTGTCTAGCAGCTGTTATTGCTTCATAAGAAGTACGCTTTAAAGAATGTTCATCTTTAGGCTCTAAAAAAACTATGATATGTTTCATCTATATGTCCGATTATTAAGTATATAAGTACATGATATTAAATAACTTTGGCTTCTTCATGAAGAGCAAGAACGATATCTGATATGTCGGATTCAGAATCACCAGATATTTTGCCAATTCTTTTAGAAATAGGTAATTGCATAGCCATAGTAGAAATTCTAGCATGAGTACTTAATGATGGTATTTCCTCGATTGGCTTGCTTTTAGCTTTCATAATATCAGGTAATTTGGGATATCGAGGATTGTTTAATCCTTTTTGGGCACTTATTACACAAGGCAATGAAGATTCAAGGACTTCTTTACCACCTTCAATATCTCTTTCGGCTTTGATGAGATTTCCATCAATAGTGAGTGAAGATACCATAGAAATGGATGGTAATCCTAATAATTCAGCAATCATAGGTGCCATGGCAAATGAATCATAATCAATACTTTGGCGTCCTAACACAAGTAAATCTGGATTCATAGTTTTAGCAATTTCAGATATCTGAAAAGCTACAGAATAGCTGTCATTTTTGTGCTCATCTTTAATTAAAATGGCTTTATCGGCGCCCATAGCAAGGGCTGTACGAAGAATCTCTTTACAAGTATCACCACCTACGGTAAGTGCCGTTACGGTTCCACCAAATTTTTCCCTTAATTGTAAGCCTTCTTCTAAAGCAAACTCATCATAAGGATTTAATATGAATTTTACGCCTGTTTTATCAATTGAAATTCCGTCTGAAGCTACCTGAACCTTAGTTGTGGTATCTGGTACTTGAGAAATACAAACAAGAATATTCATTAAAATACTCCGAAATCAATAATGGTGATAAAGTACGAAATTAAGAATTTGAATGGTTTTCTTTGAATTCTTTTTAGGAAGATTACTTTATTTCTTTAATAAGTTCAACTCTTCGACATCGTTTTCTAAATAAATCTAAAGATTCGCCACTTCTTTTGGATGGCAATACATGCTCTCCTTGGGACTCTGCCTGCAACAAAGTAGATGGTACTCCAAGTTTCACAAGAGTTTGAATAATAAAATTTGCTCTTTTCTTCCCTAAATCCATATTAAAAGCATCCGATCCTATATCATCTGTATGGCCTGTTAATGAAACACTTCCAATATTTTTTTCAAATTTTAACAGATTAGATGCTAATCTAAGTATTGCATCTTTCCAATGAATAGTTGTTTCAAAACCATTAGAATCTAACAGATATGTATACGGTTTCTGATATTCACCTAATGGAAAATTAATACGCATCGATAATATGGCAGGAAGAGTTAAAGGTTCTGATAAAAATGAGTTTGAATCTTTGGCTGAGAATGTTTTTGTAATAGTATTAAAAAATAATTTATCTGATTCTGCAGTTATCTGAACAGGTTTATCAATTTGAACTTTTATTTTATAATTGCCTACTGTATCAGTAATCTGTTGATCAATTATCTCATTATTTGGATATGTTAAAGAAGTAACTTCTGCTCCACGAACTGGTTTTTTATTTTTTTCATCCACTATTTTACCTTCTACTGTTATTAGTTCTCTGGGGTCTAATTTGTCTGCTCTTTTAAATGCAGATTTAATAATATCAGCTTTTGCAATCACCAATAATGAATCATAGGAATATGCTGGATGTAAAACAAACATATCAAAGGCATAGTTTTGATTTGGAGCATATTGATTTGAACTATAGTATAACAGAGTATCTGTTCGTGAAGAAGGTGATGATGGAAACAGTTCATCATAAATTGTATTTACAGGTGAACCTATATTTTCTGGACGGCCAAAAGCATTTTCTATCATTAGTGAATCATTTGCAAGAATACCTTTTTCTAATAATTCTGGATTAAATTCTGCTGAAAATATATCATATCCACCTATTGTACTATGCCCAGAAGAACTAAATAATATAGTATGACCAGACTTTGTGATAAAAGGACTTAACTCATCACAATGTGAATTGATAAATCTACCACAATTATAAGCTTTACTCCATTTCTCGCCCTTTAAGGCAACATATAGCTCAGTACCCTTAGTTACATTATCTCTATCAGATGAAAATATGAGAATCTTTCCATTAGCAGACAAACTTGGATGAGAATCCCAATGTAATAATTCACTTGGAGAAATTTCTTCTTTAATGGAAATTTCATCTGATTTTGATTGAGTCAAATAAATTCCAGCATCGCCAGGATAAGCTGTTCCTGGAAGATAAGCTCCCAAAGTATACTTAGAATTCCCAGTAAGAAATCCAATTGCACCTGATTCCTCATGCTGCTGAGGAATAATTTCTTTTATTTCAGTTTCTTGTTCAATTTTAATTTTTCTTAATACTTGTTGTCCACCTGCTGAAGCAGTGGTCCATATATTATCTCTATCTAAAAATGAAATATTCCATTCATCTATGATAGTATTATCTAATCCATTAACTCTATCAATTTTTAAAAATCTCTCTTTGTCTATTGATGATGTATCAATGGAATTTCCAATATATCGTTTAGGATAACAATTCTGGGTAGGAGGTGGGGGACAAATCAATTCCTTACTAACAGAATGTTCCATTAATATGGTGCAACTATCTAAAGCACATATACACATTATTGCTAGCAGTATACCATAAAATGAATGATTTTTTGTCATCTTTGAATTCCTAATTAGGGTGCAAAACTACAAAGAACATTAATGAGAGGCAATAATCGAAAAAGTAAAATTGTGCATTTGTTGTCCCTAAATAAATATGAGGTATTTTTGTACTAACATGAATGTTAATTAACGGTAAATACATGTCTCAAGATTCCCTTTTTGAAAAACAGTATTCTTTAGATGATTTGTCCAAAAAAGTCGAAGAACTCAAACAGAAGATAGTTGCTGCTGATTATTGTTATTATGTTCTAGCAGAACCTTCTATTTCTGATAGGGAATATGATAGTTTATTCAAAGAATTGCAAGACATTGAACATGCTTATCCAGAACTACAAACACAAGATTCACCTACAAAAAGAGTAGGCGGCCAACCCTTAAAAGAGTTTAAACAGTTCAAACATATAATTCCAATGTTGTCTTTAAGCAATACCTATACTAATCAGGAGTTATTAGATTTTGACAGAAAGGTTCTGCAGGGTTTGGATTCAACTGATTATGCTTATGCTTGTGAATTGAAAGTTGATGGTGTTGCTATTAGTTTGCATTATTCTCAAGGTATTTTACAAAGAGCAATTACTAGGGGAGATGGCGAATTTGGAGATGATATAACAGAAAATATAAAAACCTTACCAATGTTGCCTTTACGTATTTATGATACATCCATAATATCTGAAATCCCTGAATTTGAAGTTCGTGGTGAAGTGTATATGGAAAAACAAGACTTTATAGACCTTAATAAAGAAAGAGAAGAAGCAGGTGAGAAGTTATATGCAAATCCAAGAAATTTAACTGCAGGCACTTTAAAACTATTAGATTCTTCATTGGTTGCAAAAAGACCCTTAAAAATTGTATGCTATTTTTTAGAAACACATTCTCCAGCAAGTTCTGTCTCTCAGACTAACAATATAGAACTGTTAAAAAAGATGGGATTCCCAGTTAGCCCATATAATGAGAAGGTTTCCTCAATTCACAAAGTATATGACTATATAGAAAATTGGGATAAGAAAAGAGAATCTTTACCTTTTTTTATAGATGGTATTGTTATTAAAGTGGATGCTATTTCTCAACAAAGAATATTAGGATTTGTTGCACGCGCTCCTAAATGGGCTATTGCATATAAATATGAAGCATTAAAAGCAGAAACAAAACTATTAGATATTACACTCCAAGTTGGTAGAACAGGAGCAATTACACCAGTTGCAGAATTGCAATCAGTTGTTTTAGCAGGTTCTACAATTAGTAGAGCCACATTACACAATATCGACTATATCCATTCGAATGATATCAGAAATAAAGATTTTGTTATCATTGAAAAAGGAGGAGATATTATTCCCAAAGTAGTTTCTAGTATCAAAGAAAAAAGAAGTCCAGACTCAATTCCTTTTCAATTCCCCCAGCTATGTCCATGTAATGTACAATCTGAAATACATAGACCAGAAGGCGAAGCAAATTATTATTGCATACATCCAAGTTGTCCTTGGCAAGTTAGAAGAAGAATAGAACATTTTGCTTCCCGTGATGCAATGGATATAGAAGGATTAGGTGAAAAAGTTGTCGATCAATTTGTAGAACTTGGCTTATTACAAAATGTGGCAGATATTTACGATTTATCTTCAAAAAGAGAAGAAATATTATTGTTGGATAGATGGGGAAGTAAAAGTATAGATAATCTACTAGCATCTATTGAAAAAAGTAAACAAAAGCCTTTTCCTAGATTATTATTTGCTTTAGGTATTCGTTATGTAGGAGAAGGAGCCGCAAAAAGTTTGGCTTTTCATTTTGGATCGATGAATGCACTAAAAAATGCAGACTTACAAGAAATCATGTCTGTAAAAGATATCGGAAAAAGCATTGCACAATCGGTAATAGATTTCTTTGCTGATCCACAAGAAAGTACTTTGATAAAGAGATTAGAAGTATCTGGATTGACTTTTGCTATCGATGAAGAAGAGTTTTCTCAAAGAACGAATGAATTCGCTGGCTTTATATTTGTTCTTACTGGTGAATTAGAAAGTATGACAAGAAAACATGCATCTGAACTGATAGAAAAAAAAGGGGGTAAAGTGTCTGGTTCTGTAAGCAAAAAGACAACCTATATTGTGGCTGGAACAAATGCTGGTTCTAAACTTATTGCTGCTCAAGAATTAGCAATACCAATATTAAATGAACAAGAATTTATACAATTATTACAGAATTCTATATCTGATACTAATACATAGGAAATATTATGATGATACGTTTATGCTATGTGGCTATGATTTTGTTTTGCACTACTTCTTCTTTGAAGTCAGGAGAATTACAATTTAGTCCAATACAACCAAAAGTTGGTTCAGATACTGTCCAAATAGAATATAATGTTCCTTTTGCATCTTTGAAAAAAGCAAAAGATTTATATCTGATCTGTTATATTTTTACAGCAAATGAACAAAAGCCATATGCAGTGCAATATAAGCTTTATCAAATGGATCCTTCTAAGCAGAATCATGCTTTATTTAGAACTGCTTTTGTTCCAAAAGACGATGCTGTACTGATATTAATGAAAGTAAGTGATGGCAATAAATTTATAGATAATAATAATGAAGAATTTTGGGAAATGATTTGTACTTCTAAGCAGGGATCTTATATTCCAGGAAGTACTTTTAGAAGAATTATATCATATACTGATGCATTACCTAAGCCATGTGCTAGAAAAATGCATCCCGAAAAAGCAATTGAATTATTGAAAGAAATGCCAAAAGATGAAATAGGAATATTCCATAAAAGTTATCTGAAAGCATTATTGGGTTATATGACAAAAGAGATTCCAAGAGATTCTCTGCAATCTAAAATTGCAAATATCTTATTGCCATTTCAACCTAATTACGATAATGAACCCGAGTTTAAGGCATTTTGTCAAGCTCTTAGAATTATTGGCAAAGGTTCAATTGCAGATTCGGTAGAAAAAGTATATGAATCAATTCATCCCCTTGATGAATTCTGTGAGGATGCTGCCGCAAATAGAGTATTCAGTTCTGCCAGCAAAGAAATGTTCCTGGAAAATGCAGAATACTTTATGAAAAAGTATTCTTATGCTCCTTCAATGATAAGAATTACGGAAGGATATGTAAGAGTCCAAATTCAAAGTGGAAATTTGCTGGTTGTTGCAGCCAGATTATTAAGAGATCCTTCTGTACCTGTTCAGCCATGTATGGATATAGCAGAAGGTTATATCGCAAGAGATTCTCTTAAAGAAGCTTTACGATGGGCAGAAAGAGCAGTAAATGTAGCAAAAGATATTGCCTCGGTAATACAACCTAAATATATGGCAAATATAGAGTTTGCTCCAGAACAATCAAGAGAAATAGCTAAGTCTTTGATGCTTACTGCCTTTATCCATAAACTTCAAAAGAATTATGCCCAATCTTTAGAATTGTATAAAGAAATTCTCACCAAGTATCCACATGATTTACCAGCTAATCAAATGACCTTGGTTTATCAATTTACAACTGAATTATTAGATGCAATTTCTAATCAAAAAGATGCATATCTCTATGCTTCACAAGCAATTTCAGAAGGTGTAGCTAATCAAAAAATAATAGATGATTTTAAAAAATTACATGAATTTTTATATGATGAAAAATCAGATTCAAAAGCTTTGGAATTAGCATTGAAAGAATTAAAAAATCAGGGTGAACGTGCAGTAAAAAATAGATTATATGAAGACATGCTAGAAATTTCTGCTATTCCTGCAACATTAAAAGATTTGCAAGGCAATACAATACAAATAGCAGATTGGAAAGGTAAAGTTGTATTCCTAGATTTTTGGGCTACATGGTGTGGCCCATGCAAAAAGTCTTTCCCTGGTTTACAAAAATTATATGATAAATATAAAGACAATCCTAAAGTTCAATTTGCAATTGTGAATTGTTGGGAAAGAGCAGAAGATAGAAAAGTACCCGTGAAAGAATTTCTAGACAAAAATCCATATACATTCCCAGTGTTTTTTGATGAAAAAGACAAGCTTGTTTCAGCATATGGAGTTACAGGCATACCTACAAAATTTATCTTAGACAAACAAGGTATTGGACGATTTATGGAAATCGGTATGGAAGAAGAAAATAAGTTTATAGAAGATTTTACCCAAAAAATTGATGTTTTACTCGCTGATTAATCTGGATAGATGAACATGTCTGATATAAGACAAGAAATAAAAAGAAGAAGAACGATAGCAATAATTTCTCACCCTGATGCTGGTAAAACTACATTAACCGAAAAGTTATTGCTCTATTCCGGAGCTATAAGAAGTGCTGGTGCTGTAACCGGTGGTAAACATAGGTCTACTACTTCTGATTGGATGAGCATAGAACAAGAACGTGGTATTTCCGTATCATCAAGTGCTATGAGAGTAGAATATGATGGATTTTTACTTAATATTTTAGATACTCCAGGACATCAAGATTTTAGTGAAGATACATATCGTACATTAATGGCCGTTGATTGTGCTATAATGCTTTTAGACGCTGCAAAAGGAGTAGAAGAGCAAACATTAAAACTATTTAAAGTGTGTAGGGATCGAGGTATTCCAATTATTACCTTTATTAATAAAATGGATCGTCCTGCTTTGTCTCCTTTTGAATTAATGGACAATGTAGAAAAAGTTCTTGGAATTACAACAGTTCCAATGACTTATCCAATTGGAGATGGAACAGGCTTTAAAGGGGTGTATGAGAGAAATACTGGTACTTTACATTTATTCGAAAAAACAGAAGGTAATAAATATCGCGCTCCTGTTGTCACCAAAGGTATTGATGATCCAAGTTTTATTGCTTTGCTTGGGATTGATGCTTATACACAATTAAAAGAAGACTTAGAACTAGTAGAAACAGCGCTTCCAGCTTTTAATCAAGAAGAATTTCTAGAAGAAATTATAACTCCAGTTTTTTTTGGTAGCGCAATTACAAATTTTGGTATTGAAAATTTCCTCCAATATCTCATTGATCTTGCTCCAGAACCTCAAGGAATGCAGTCAACTTCTGGCATGATTAATCCAGATGCACCCTTTTTCTCTGGTTTTGTATATAAAATGCAAGCAAATATGAATAAACAACATCGAGATAGAATTTCTTTTTTTAGAATAGTCTCTGGTGTTTTTGAAAGAGGAATGATTGCTAAGCATTCAAGAAGTGGCAAAGATGTGAAAATAAATTATCCTTTTCAGATCTTTGGTCAAGATAGAGAAATCATTGATATAGCGTATCCTGGAGATGTTATAGGTCTTTCTAATCCTGGAACATTCCTAGTGGGTGATGTTTTGTCTACAGGACCCGATTTTTCCATCCCACAATTTCCAAGATTTGCACCCGAAATATATGCTAAGCTATATCCTGTAAGTGGTTCTTTTAATAAAAGTTTCAGAAAAGGAATCGAGCAATTAGGCGAAGAAGGCGTTGTCCAAATTTTTAGTGATGCCCAGCAAAGTCCTACTCCTTTAATTGCAGCAGTAGGAGAATTACAATTACAAGTTTTTCAAGCCAGAATGGAATCTGAATATGGTGAGTCTGTAAAGTTAGACAGATTACCATTTACAAGAACTCGTTGGCTAGGTAATGATATAAAACCAGCCAGTTCTACTCTTACTTATGCTTTTGATGATCAAGGTAGAACTGTCGTTCTCTTTAAAAATGATTGGGAAATTCATTATCATCAGGACCGAACAGAAGGGCTGATTTTACTTGAAAAACCAAAAGTGCAATAGTGAAATGTCGGATTTTGTGAATGCAAAAACGCTTTAATCGTTCGATACCCTTAAGTAAAGGTATAAGATGTATACAAGAAAAGCCATAATCTTATGTATTTGTTTGCTAATACTCTGTTTTGGCATTTCCTGTATAAGCTTAGCTCAAAAAATACAAGATATTCCATTACCTTTTATCATAGAACCAACTGTTAAAGTATATGTTAGTCCTTATGGAAATGATAAGGCTAATGGATCTAAGGACCTCCCTTTACAAACATTCCAAGCAGCTTTTTCTCAATTACAAAGCATTACCTCAGGCTTAAAGAACAGGGTGCCTTGTGCAATTTTGGTATTACCAGGTAGATATATACTGTCTGATATCATAGAACAAAATCAAGCTAGATTCTCTCCAGATGGACCTCAAAATAGACTGCTCGATGTTTCAATTATCGGTGTGGGTAATCCTATTATTGATGGAAGCGCAATTAAAAAATCGGGAGGCTTTGGTTTGATAAGATTGTGTGGTTCGCATATTACAGTTCAAGGATTGATAATAAAAAATTCTCCTTCTTATGGCTTAGTAATAGGACAATCCTTTGCAAGAAGTACACATGTTAACATTGAAGATGTTGTTATCGATTCTACGTATGATCATGGTTTATTGATAGGTGATATTAATTCTAATAAAAAAGACACCGTCCATATTTCCCATTGCAGAATTACAGAAACTAATCGTAAAAATGAATTTGGTTTAGCAAAACAATGGGGAAGTGCAATTAAATTATATGGAGCATCAACTGTTTTAATTGATAGTTGCTTTTTACATAGAAATTGGGGAGAAGCAATTTGTATAAATAGTAGTTCAGAAATTGAAATTCACAACACTACAATTTTTGATAATTGGGGGCCTGCAGTGTATTGCGATATCGCAAGAAATGTATCTATTCACAGTAATCTTTTTGTCTCTACAGCAGACTCTACTATTTACAGCAATGGCAAAAGAGGTATGATTGGTGTTTTAATAAGTGCAGAAGCATGGGATCCATTACAACAGGAATTATTCTCAGAAAATATAGATATTTATTCTAATGTTTTTATGAATTGTAGTGGAATATTAGATATTTGGGAGGGTACACTGTCATTTATTCAAACTGCTACATTCAGAAATATTCGATTAGCATTTAATTCTGCATTTGGCTTAAAGACTGGAGCTAATAATCAAAATGCTTCTTTTATTTCCACTGTTTTTAGTACTCCATTTCCTATAAATAGAAAACTACAGAATATCCTGATTTATGGCAATATAATGAGCGCCAATCCTTTAGTATATCCACCTACTATGTGGGTTCGTTCAAGTGCAGAACCTTTGAAGTTTATTACTTTTGCTCAAAATCGTTGGAATCGAATTAAGCCATCGATTGGAAATTATGCTGTTGATGATATAGGCATTCTTCCAGATTCAATAAACTTAGATAATATTATTGCTGAACCAGATTTAATAAAAAGGGTAAAATCTCTCGATGGAATTACTACAGATTATTTTGGCTTGAAAAGAAAAGCAGATTCAACTTTAGCAGGTGCATTTTCTTCATTATACATATCAGGAATCTATCAAGATCATATATCGAAAACCAAAGGGACATATGGTATTTTTCTTAATTATCGATATATGGTAGAACCAGAGCCAAGAGATAGAAGGTTTTCGATTATTTCATTAGATGGAAAAGTACTTTCTGAAAAAGTATATGGCATGCAGACAGAGATTTATTTACCTAGTATTGGACCTTATTTTATCATAGAGCAATAATGATTAATGAGATTGAATGCCAAATAGTCTTTTTATGATTCTTTGAATTCCGTGAATATATTTGATGCACCGTATGTACAATATTCTAAGAACATTAGTGTGCTGTGCATTTATAAAAAGTACATCAAAATGAGTCTTGCGAGAAAAAACAATACAATGAAAATGAAGCGAAGTTAATCTGTTAATGATACGCAAAACATCGTCTTCAATGGCTAATTCAGGAATAAAATCATGAAATTCAACTGTAATTTGTTTGAATTTATGAAGCATAGAATCACTTAACGAATCAAAGACTGAGATTTCTGCTCCTTCGATATCCATTTTTAATAAGTCAACAGATTCAATACCTTGTTGATTCATAAATGCTTCTAATGTTATTGATGGAACGACAATTGTTCCAGCATTTGTAGTGGATTGAGAAAAAATTGAGTTTGACTCAGGATTATCTGAAACATGGAATTGAATGCTTCCTATTGAATCACTTATAGCATAATGAAATGTATGTAACTTTGGCTTTTGAATGATTGAAGCATACAAATCAGGCATTGCTTCGATAACAAAAGCGGTACAATTAAACTTTTCAAGTACTTCTGAACTAAACTCACCTTTATGTCCACCTAAATCAATTATCAGAGAATCAGAGCGTAATAATGAAGAGTCAAAATGATGTCCGCGGATGCAAGGAATAGACATAATCCATCATAGAAAATAATAACTATTTTAAAATTACGCTTGTAACAGTACAATCCCAAATCATCAAACAAATCAAATATTAAAAAGTGAATAGGTGGGTAACTCAAATATCAAATAAATCAAAGAACTAGATAATCGAAAAAACACTTGATTATTTCGTATTTTGCTATAATTATCATGTTATTTCAAAGATTGGAATACGTACAATGACGGTAAAAAAATTCTTATTATATGGAATCGTTTTCATTGTTTTGGCAATAGTAGGCATATATTCATATGTTCAAATTGTAATTATCGATGAATTACCTTCATTTGAACAATTAGAAAATCCTCCCCAAGAACTTGCCACAAGAGTATTAAGTAATGATGGTGAAGTTCTGGATATGTTTTATATAAAACGTCGGACTTATATTCCTTATGATAGTATTCCTAAAAATATTATAAATGCTTTAATATCAACAGAAGATCGAGAATATTTTGATCATTGGGGAATACATTCCATGCGAATTGTAAAAGCATTTGTAAAAAATATTTTGGCTTTAAGGGCAAGGGAAGGTGCTTCAACGATTACTCAACAATTAGCTAGAAATCTCTTTTTAAATAGAGAAGTTTCTCTTGTAAGAAAAATTAAAGAAGCAATAACCGCCGTAAAATTAGAACAAACATATACGAAAAAAGAGATTATTGAACTCTATTGCAATACTGTTTACTTTGGAAGAGGAGCATATGGTATACAAGTAGCTGCAAATGCATATTTCAATAAATTACCGTATGAGTTAAATATATCTGAATGTGCATTCTTGATAGCATTATTAAAAGCTCCAGAAAATTATAGCTCTATCACTAATTATGAAGCTGCAATTAATAGAAGAAATTTAGTACTGTCTATGATGGCTGATAATGGTTTTGTAGAAGAAAATGAATATTATCAAGCACTTATGCAGCCTGTATATTTAAATAAGACAAGTTATGGTAATAAAGATGCAGGTATTGCTCCCCATTTTGTTGAATTAGTACGTCAAACTTTAGAAAACGATGATACATTTAATTTAAAAGGATATAATCTATACAGGGATGGCTTGATTATTCATACAACTCTGAATGCAACTATGCAAAGACATGCTAACATTGCAGTAGCAGAACATATGAAGAAATTTCAAGCAATGTTCAGACAAAATTGGAGCTGGCGCGATAAATCAAATCTACTCTCACTTCTCATTACACAAGCTGTGAAAGAAAAGCCAGAATATATTCAGAATAAAGATCCCCAAAAAAGATCGCAAATGATTCAATTGGCAATGAATAATCCAAAGTTCATTGATTCTGTAAAGAAAAAAGCTACCACAATTCAGACAGGGATAAATATTGTTGACCCCTTAACTGGCTATATATTAGCAATGATTGGAGGAACTACTGAAACTGGAACTTATACAGAAGAAGCCCGATATGCGCTGAATCATGCTGTTCAAATTAAAAGACAACCTGGATCATCTTTTAAACCATTTGTTTATGCTAGTGCCATGGTAAATGGAGTAACTCCAGAAACAATGATAGAAAGTGGTCCTTTTAGCTATACTTTGCCAAGTGGAAGAATTTGGAGTCCTAGTGGCTCTGGAAGTGGACCTGTTTCTTTATCTACTGGATTAAAATATTCTATAAATACAGTAGCTGCTAGATTAATAACAGAATATACTAGCCCTTCTGAAGTAATTGCACTAGCTCATAGAATGGGTGTAAAGTCTAAATTAGATCCTTATCCAACATTGGCTTTAGGTGCTGAAGAAATAACTCCTCTAGAAATTACTTCTGCTTTTGGTACTTTTTTAAATCAAGGAATCAGTATCGACCCTATCATTATTACTAAAATTGAAGATAGAAGAGGCAATATATTATATGAAAGAAAAAAGCAATTACAGTTAACCGATGCCCTTCAACCATCGATTGCAAAAGCAATGGTAAAAATGATGAGAGGAGTAGTTCAAGGTGGAACTGCTGCCTCTGTGAAAGAGTTCTATCCATTTGAAGCAGCAGGTAAAACCGGAACCACAAACGATTATGCTGATGCTTGGTTTATTGGTTTAACCCCACAATTAGCAGCAGGAGTTTGGGTAGGATTTGATGATCGAAGAATTAAATTTACTGGTTGGTATGCCCAAGGTGGAAAAGCAGCTGCCCCTATTTGGGGTAGAATGATGGGCAAAATTTATAGAGATCCATCTATAGGTTATAGGCAAACATCTTTTGGATTTGAACCATCAGAACAAGATTCATTAGATGTATTATCTCCTGGACAATTACCTATGGAAAATCGAATCCCAGAATTACCCAAAAATAATGAAGAGCCATCACATGAATAATGCTGAAAGAAATTTTATCTTTACAAATGGAACACAATTACACGTTGGAACTATCTATTGCATTGGTAGGAATTACTCTGCTCATGCTTTAGAAATGGGTGCAGAAGTACCGGAAAAACCATTGGTATTTATTAAACCACCCGCAGCATATATGTATGGACAGAATGCAATCATCCAAAGGCCGGAGTATTCTAAAGAAATGCATCATGAAGCAGAATTAGTTGTAGTTATTGGAGAAGATGTACCACATGATGCCGGTGACGAAATTGGTAATTATATATGTGGTTATGGAATTGGACTTGATTTAACATTAAGAGATGTTCAATCTATTGCTAAGCAAAAAGGTGAACCCTGGAGTATTAGTAAAAGTTTTAAGGGCTCGGCTCCGATTTCTACAATTGTCCCAGTTTCCGATTTTTCTACTATGTATCCGCAACTAACATTTTCATTATCTGTTAATGGTATTGTGAAACAAGTTGGAAATACAGACTTAATGGAAAGATCAATTCCTTCATTATTGAAGTATATTTCTTCAGTTTTTAGTTTGCGTAAAGGAGATTGTATCTTTACTGGTACACCACAGGGTGTTGGTCCTTTATTGTCTGGAGATAATATTCAAGCCAGATTAGATAGTTATATCACTATGAATTGTTCTGTACTGTAAGAAGAATTTTATGAAACATATTTATAAAGCATTTTTTCAATCTCCATCTCTTTGGACATGTTTATCGATTATATTCTTGTTTGGACTCAGCAGTTGTTCAAGTTTAACCAATATGGGTAGCTTAGAGCAAATGATAACAAGAACAGAAAAAGATATTTATACCATTACAAAAAGGGATACTGCAATAATCGATGCAGTTAGGAATGCTCCTGGACAAAGAGACAATGGAATAGTATATCCTACTTCTAGAATTGTAGAAATGCGTAGAGATATAAGCCAGATTGATAGTACGATAGTGAGGGAATATCCAAATTTTATTCGTCTTGCATTGTTTGAAAGCATTGGCCTTTTATTTAGTGGTAAACAAGAAAATGGAATCAGTGGAGGATTTTTAGGTTTATTCGGTTACTTTGATGATGATTATAATAAACAAAAAAATATGCCGAAAAAAGGTCTATTCCCAGGGGCTTTTTATAGAATCGGTATTATGGAAAAAAGACTCCGATGGTTTGATGATGCAGCTGACTGGACATTAGGCACATCAATCTATGAATCCTTTTCAGGTGACATGGATGCCGATAATACATTTACAGGTGTATCGCCAATCTATTTAAGAAAAAGATATTTTATCAGAGAAAAAATCCCTTATATAGCCATTACACCAAGCTTAGGAATTTCTTTAATTCCAGATCAATATATTAATGCTGGTGTATCTGCAGATATTGGTTCACTTGGTGGTTTGAATTTTCGATCTTATCTAGGAATTATAGCAGGTTTAGGTTCTAAAAATGCATGTCCATACTTTGGTATTGGAACTTCTGTTTTGGATTTCTTAAATCGAGTCCCAGAAACTGAAAAAGAATGGAAATATCATGAGCATTCCTCGTGGAGTGTTGGATTAGCAAGTATTATTGGAGTAGCTACTAATGCTGAAAATCCATTTTTTGATCCTAAAACAAATTCTCCTTTCAAAGGAATTATAGGAAGAATTGCCCCTGCTAGTATAGCAATTCCATTAGGAAATAATCGATTTTATGCAGGAACTTCATTAATTAATTTTATGCTGCTTGGTCAAACAGAAGGTGGAATTGGCATTTTGCCTTTACGTTTAGGATATTGGCATACATTAATGGGACAAGAACTTTCATTAGAGCCATTTGCCGAGTATAATTATTATCCAAGCTCGATGGTTCATATTGGTACCAGATTAGCTTTAAGAATTAGCAATCAAATAAATCTACAGTTACAAGCAGGATACTCTACCGGATCTCCAATTTCTACATTAAATCGAGATTTTAGAAATCTTACTGATTTTGATGTCTTTTATATAGGTATTGGTATTGGTTTATATGATAGGCTTTTCCAAAGCAATGAATTGCGTTATAGAAAGAGTAAATAATGTATGGCACGATATTTTTTTACAGTTCTTTGCACACTTGGTATAATAATGATGATATTATTATCAGGTTGCTCATCACTTATAGATTTATTCCTACCACCTAATCCAGATGAATTCCAATGGAGAAGCTCATTTTGGTTACGATGTAATGGCATAAAATTATCCTCATTGCAATCAGTTAAGTTAACATCAGAAAACGGATATATTCTAGAAGATACCTCTTCAGCAGGTTTTATGGCCCAAAGAATTACTGATTATCGCGTAATGATGAATATTAAGCTTTTATCAGGAACGGGAATAAGGATTAGAACAAGAACAACTATAGAAGAAGCTGAAAAAAAAGCTGGAATACTTCTAGATTATACAGATAAAGGAATAGAAATCAAAGACGGAGAGCGATTGATTGCTAAAACAGATACAATTATGGCTATTCCTGGAATGGAAGAGTTGATAACTATTGATTCTGATGGAAAAATCATGAGAATTGGAATAGGATGCGCAAAACCATTTATATTTGCTACATCTCAATCTGGAACTGAACATATACTTACTGAATCAATCAAAGATTCTAGAGTGAGCGTTTCTGGAATTGAAATAATTCCATTACGTTTAGCAAGACCAAGCATATATTAATGAACATTAACTCTGCTAATATTATGAATTATAAACGAGTGCTTGTTTTTTTTACTATTGTGATGAGCTTTCACATACTGTTAAGTGCAGATCTATATTCTCAAATAACCGGTGCAATTAAACTCCCAAAACCTGGTGCAATGAAACCAGGAGAATATGATACTGTTGGAGTACTAAAAGCTGAAACATTAGCAAAAGAAACTTTGGGCATCGTAGAAACAGCAATAAATCCCGATACATATATTGTTGGGCCTAATGATATTATGACTGTTTTTATTGCTCCAATTGGCATTAAAGATGAACCTGATCATATTGAAGCTATAGTTTCTCCTGATGGTCGTATTGTAATTCCAGCAATTGGTGCAGTACACATTGGCGGATTATCATTATCAAAAGCAGAGGAAATAGTGAGGGAAAAAGTATTTTCAATACTTAAAACTCCTTCAGTTTCACTAGTGCTTCGTAAAATGAGAACTTTCAAGGTTATCATTCGTGGCGCAGTAAAAAAACCAGGAATAATTTCTGCAACTCCCTCAGATAGAGTATCTGAAATCATCGATAGATCCGGTGGATTACTATACTCTGCTTCAACAAGATCAATTAATATTATGAGATTTGGTAAAGATGAAAAACCACAATCACTTATTGATGTAGATTTGCAAAAATTTTATGCTATGGGTGATAAAAGTTCAAATCCATTTTTAGAAGGTGGAGATGTCATTTTTATTCCAACATTATCTCGTACTGAGGTATTTCAAGTAAATGGAGAGATTGGATCTGAGGGTGAATACGAGTATAAAAAAGGCGACAAACTTTCTACTGCAATTAATACTGCACAAGGATTTTTACGAACAGCTAGAATTGATTCTGTAGAAATCGCACGATTTGATCAAAATGGCTTTACTACTTCAACATTCTTTGTGGATTGTAGTGCTTGGCCATCATCTACATCATTACTTCATCAAACAGAGTATCCTAATGATATTCTATTAGAGCCTGGTGATAGGATATATGCACGAGAAAAAATTAAATGGCGCAAAATGTATACTGTTTCTATAACAGGAGAAGTTCAAAAACCAGGAAAATATGCAATTAATCCAGATTCAAATACTATTCAAGATTTAATTTCTAGGGCTGGAGGATTAACTGAAGATGCATATAATGAAAATTCTTTATTGATGAGACAAAAAGATGATAATCTAGTGTATGATATTGAATACTGGCGCTTATTATCATTACCCGCTGCTTCTTTAACAGATAGAGAAAAAGCATTTTTAAGAGAAAAAAAACGTGAAAAAAGAGGCCTCATAGCTGTAGACTTCAATACATTAATGCGCGATGATAGAAAAATCTTTTTGTCTTTAGAGGACCAAGACTCTGTATACATAGCACCTAAAAAAGAATTTGTGAATGTATTCGGTAAAGTTCAAAAACCAGGAAGAATAAAATTTAATCCATCCTATAACTATGAAGATTATATTCGTACTGCAGGTGGATTTTCTGCAAGAGCTGATGAAGATGAAACCCTTATATTAACGCAAAGAGGCGAACAACTATTAGCTGAAGCAGATGATTATAAGCTCTTACCTGGAGATCAAATTATGGTGCCAGAAATTCCCGAAAACAAACCAAATTTTAAAGATATTATTTCTACAGTTTTAACTATCTCAGCTCAAATAGTTACCGTAGCTGCTTTTATCTTTACTCTTTCAAGAAATAATCCATAATCATAAACATTATGCAAGAACAGTCAGACATAATTTCGCATAAAGAATCCTCAATGTTTCTGATATACATCAAACACAATATCAAAAAAATATTGATTGTTTCGATATGCTGTTCTATTCTTGGGATTCTGTTATCTTATATTCTACCACATACATATTCCTCTACAGTAATGGTATTACCTATAGACCAAAAAAATGGTGGTTCTGGCATTGCATCGTTATTATCGGGAAATTTACCATCTGGATTAGGTGGAATTATGGGAGCAACTGAATCAAAAAACAGCTTTTTATCTCCAGAATTATTGTTGTCAAGAACATTATCCGAAATGATTGAAAAGCAAGGTAATCTAAAAAAATACGATCAATATCTTTCCATACCTGATAAAGAAAAAATTACAGAACTAAGAAAAAGTTTATCGATTGATACCAGAAGAAGTGGAATTGTCTTAATAGAAGCAAATTGGAGTACAGGTTTTTTTCCTAGCTATCAAGACAAAGAACAATCGTCATTATTGGCATCAATTATTGCTAATGAAGCTGCCCATGGAATTGATATAATATCAAAAAATAAAAGTACCTCTACAGCAAAAAGAGCTAGAGTGTTTATAGATAAAATAATGGCAGAAAATAAAGCATCATTGGATTCTCATTATCTTGCTCTTCAACAATTTCAAAAACAAAATAAAATTGTTGAACTAGAGGAACAAGGAAAATTAATAATCGGAAATGCTGTTGTAATGGGAACTGAATTAGCAAAAGCACAAATTGAATTAGATATTGCTAAACAACAATTTCAAAGTGATGCCCCAGCAGTAACTATGCTACAAAAGAAAGTAGCTTCTTTACAAAAACAGTTTTCTATGGTTCAATCTGGTGGAAATTCATCCGACCAATTTTCTATCAATTTGAAAAAAATACCTGAATTAGGAAAAAAATATGTGATAATGTTAAGAGATATAAAGATTATGGAACAAATCAATGCATATCTTCAAACACAAAGAACGCAAGAATATATTCAAGAAGTAAGAGATTTTCCAGAAATTCAAATTGTAGAAAAAGCAATTCCAGAAATAAAGCATATTTTTCCTAAACGATCTATTATCGCAATCATATTTTTCTTCTTGGGAATTATTATATCCATTTTCTATGGTATTGTAAGAGCTTCCAGACAATCTTCCCTTCTGTATATAAAAAAATAATACATCAAATTCTCTAAAATACAGTATCTTCGTTACACGTTAGAGGTGCTGATATCTTTTAGATATCAGAGAATAGGGAAAACCGTTTAAATCGGTTACGGTAGCGCCGCTGTGATATGGTTCATCCATTAAGTCAGAAGACCTGCCTCTTACTCATTCATCAATGTCATATGGCAACATCTGCGCTTTACGGATGTGATGAAGCATCAGTTTACACTATTATTAAAGAATACATTTGATTATTCTTTATAGTAGATGTATACCATTCTTGCTTCTCCTATCTAGTTCTGCAAGTTCCAATGACAATATTCATATATTTTATTGGAAAAAAACCATGAAATTTCTGTTCCTTCTTCTCTTTTGTTTTTGCACATCATCATCAATAATTCATTCTCAATATTCTAGTATCGGTGTTGGGCATCAGCCATTATCTATATTTCAGCAGAATGTAGATACCGTACATGTATTTTGTAATGGAATAGATAAAAATTTTGATGGAATATGTCAATTAGATTCTGGTGATGTACCAGCAACATGGTGGCAATTTGATGCTTATACAAAAGCATTAAAAGGAATATCTGTGATGGAAAGGGGATATTTTGACTTTCCATTTAGAAATGCAATAACCAAACAAAATATGTATTGTTCAAGGGCTAACAAAATCGAACAATATGATCTATCAACCAGACAATTAATTGATTCGTCAATTGTGCAATTAGATAATCCATCTCTTAAAATTACAGCTATTACAGCTTTACAAAATGATGGTAAAGAAATAGCTTTAATGTATTCATCCAAAAAGGATTATGTATCTCCAGGTGAATTTACAATATTTAGCTTGGCCAATAAGACAGTTCTTTTTTCTACATATATTGGAATAAACCCACAACACATATTAGCCTTTCCAGAATCACAAACATTGATGTGTGCAATTTTATGTGAAGGTACTTTTGGCTCTAATGATTCAAAAATATTTTTTGTTTTAAAGCCCAATAGTAATAATCCTAATATTTCTATTGATTCTATTGATATAGGTGATACAGGAAATTATCTAGCCGAATCCAATGGCATATTATTAGCAGTGATGAATGGATCTCATGAAATTACTGCAATTAATCTAGAAGATAGAACATTAATTGGAAAATTTCCAGTCGGTACAAGTGGATATAATGGTCCAAGAGAAGCAGTTATAGACCCATCTGGAATTGTATTTGTAAGCACATATAATTCTGATATAAGAAAAGGTTTACTTTCTAAAGGAACATTAGAGGGCATTTTAGACCCAAAAGGTAAACCAGAAGGCATTGCATTAATTAATGGTGCTTTGTGGGTTGCAAATGCATATAAATCAGGCTCTTATGATTATGATTCAACCATTACAATTATGGAGCAACCTGTTGGAATATTGAATAATGACAATAATATTTCTCATATTTCTATAGATGAATATCAGAATAGTATTCAGTTTTCTCTTGAAACCAAACAATCTGAATCATTTTTGACATGTAGAATTATAGATTTGCAGGGGACAACTATTATGGAGAATTCATTTGAAGGCCAATATGTTTCTTCAGACAAAATGCTTTTCACTGGTAGAATATTTTTAAAAAATATCATGAGTGGTATATATATTGCTGAATACACTATTGGAAATGCAAGGAAAACAATGCTTTTTATTCATC
>Ga0192647_100187_pt1 | contig 41043 bp, 28 predicted proteins | sample LauGreFa1BDMLBSN_2_FD_133046 | JGI IMG/M metagenome (GOLD analysis project Ga0192647, IMG submission 133046) | Freshwater lake microbial communities from Lake Michigan, USA - Fa13.BD.MLB.SN - reassembly | ecosystem: Environmental > Aquatic > Freshwater > Lake | place: Lake Michigan, USA... | reverse complement strand
ATACAAGTCCATTACATCTTTACCCACACGTCTATATATATATTCCACCCCATTAATCGTAATAGGTTTACCAGTCCATTCAACCGCCACCTTATTCGCCTGCACGGTAGCATCGTTTTGTTGTTCCGCAAAATCAGGCACATAAGAAAATTTATCATTGGTAGGGTCGCCGAAATTCACACACTTACCATTACCATAAATATAACAATCAAACGCGGATTCTTTAATAGCGTCGGTGAGTTGCGCCGTAACATTCGATTTGATTTCCGATATTTCGTATAAATATTGGTCACTGGTAATGGGCACCTTGGGAACCGCCTTACTCAAATCTTTTCTTTTTAATTCAATCGCATCATCGGTTTTCAATTGTGCCTCGGAAAAGGTCATCAAATAAACAAAGACCTCCACCGTTTGCAGCGCTTTTGGCAAATCTTTATGACTGCAAATACGTCTGGCGCGTCCAATAACTTGTTCTAGACGAACTGGATGCCAATAGGGCTCCATAATATGAACATAACGTGTATTCCGCAAGTTAATACCTTCCGAACCAGACGATGTAATCATAAAGACTTTAATCACCTCGCCCATATTGTTATTGCGGTATTTCGCTTTCAACACATTTCCGATGCTGTCTGGAATATCGTCCCATTCGCCATTATAAATATGCCGAATCATTTCTTTTTCTTCACTGGTTTCTGTGCCAGTATATAAAGCATACGTGGGTTTGCCTTCATCCGCTTCTGAAATATCAATTTCCCATACGTTCAAATGGGTCTTTTTAATTTTAAATCTGGTGAAACCGTTCTTTTCTAGCACCAAACTAAAGAGGCCAATACCTTCCGCGGTTCTAAATTGAGTATACACTAAATGTAAACCTTGGTGGTCTTTATCTTGGATATTCTCTAGTATATGCAAAAATTTAGGACTATAGGTTTGCAATGCCTCAGGCGTCAAAAAATCGTTCGAATGTTCTTCAATATTTTTAATGGCTCGGTCGAGGCGTTCTTTATAATTGACCCCACCGATGGATTCCAGGATTTCGTCGCCCTCGATTTCACCTTCGCGGTCATCTTGCACATCTTGTTTTGCCTCTCTTTTGAGGCCTTCTTTTATAATTTTGGCCATTTCCGAAACGTCTTCTTCTTTTTCGTCGCCTTCTTTTCCGTCGTCACCTTCGTCTTTTCCGTCGCCTTCGTCTTTTCCGTCGCCTTCGTCTTCCCCCTTTTTCTTTTTTCCACCAGTCTCTGGAATCGGTCTATCAGGTATAATAAAGTTACAAAATAAACGCGAAAAAATACGATAGGTAGATGATTTTTCTTTAAACAATTCAGCGGTATCCGAAGGTGGTCGTCGTTTGGACTCGATTTCGCGCTCCTTTTTACGCGCACTTTCATACACTTTAAACTGCGTATCGCTCATAGGGATTTTGACAATGTGATAATCCACTCCTAGTTGTTTATTATATTTGGGCAATAAACTCTCTTGCGCACTTCTGAAATAAGAAGATAAACCTAATATACGTCGCTTCAATGCATCCTGATTTTTAAGTTTCTTATCGCTATCATTAATGTAACGCGCCAAAAAGCTATTTAAATCGTCAGGCAGTGCCTTTTTATTTATAACCTCGATACCTTGTGCAACAACTTCAATGTCGTTTCTTTTTAAAATACTTATTATTTTCCGTTCAAAATCGTCGTCTGAAATAAAGTCCGAATCAATAGTGGATTCGCCGCGTTCATCCTTTTTAATATTAGACACACCTTGATAGCCAGACTCTTTTTTAATCTTATTTTTAAAGCCAAATGGATTTCTAGTAATGGTTAAGATTTTGCTCGAGGGTGAATAATCCAAATAATCCATGGATTTCTCGCCTAACAACATCTCATGTAAACTATGTTGGTCTATTTTTTTATTCGTATTTACCACTAAAGGGATGCGCCATGTTTTAATATAACCGCGCAAAATATTAAAAAGAATAGCGAATTCGTTGGGATAGTTGATGACTGGGGTACCAGATAATAAAACAATACGTGCATTTTTGGCTCGCAATAACATATAATATAATTTAGTAGCCAAATTGATTGGAGTCTGTTCACCAAACAAACTTTCCTCTACGTCGTTACCTTCTTTACCGTCGTCGTTGCCTTCTTTACCGTCGTTACCTTCGCCTTTACCTTTTTTATCTTTTTTCCTCTTTTCTTCACCAGAAATGGGTTTTTCTTTCTTCAATTTATTCACAATTCTACTAATTAAATTGTGCGCTTCGTCGATAATAACCACTGCATTATCAAAGATATTGCGTGTAAATTTAGAAGTCATTTCGGACAACCGCTGCGCACGCAACCCATTATAATTAATAAAAGTGTATTTTTGTTTAATCATTTCGTTCAATTGCTCTTCTAGAACCTTTTTATTGGTATCACTCAGGTCATCATAATTAGAACGTTTTTTAACATTAATAAAAAAGGCGCCATTATGACGGCGAATATATTCTTGCGGCAAATTTAATAAAGCGGAAATGGTGGTTAAAGCCTCTGGATTATCAACGGTGGAAATCCATTCCCAAAATTGGTTTCTTTTATAGAGCAAATCACCAGCCTTCTTTAATTCTTCTATATAGTTAGCGCGTAGTGAAGCAGGTGTCATGATGATAACTCGTTTGGAGTCCTTCATACCTTCGGCGATGGCAATCGAAGTTGCAGTATTATGAGTTACAGTAAAATCGCCCATTACATATCTGCAATTTTCGTCAATCATAAAACCATAATATTCATCTTCTTTCACATATTTAACAGTTATTCCAGTTACTAATACGTCTTTATCCACCTTTTTCAAAGGTGGAGCCAAACTACGACCACGGAGTTTCCTAGGTATTTCTTCAATATCGTTTCCGTTTCCATTTATAGAAATAGTATGCATTTTACCTGTTTTTTTATAGCAAGAAAAACCTAAACTTCTAGATAGATAAATAACATCGTCCAATAGTTTTTCACATTTTTGTGTAAATTCAAATGACTTTGCTTCATTTCCGTCCAACAAACCAGCTAATAAATTTAGTCTATTTTTTCGCGAATTGCACTTATAGAGTAATGGGATGTGCTTATTATCTGATGTACTTCCTCCTAAACAATAACCAATTAGATATGGGTCAATAGGCACTTCCTTTTCAGGAAAATCGATAGCAACTTTGTAACCCTTTAGACAGTCTTTTAGTTTTTTGGATAGATTCAAGTAATTTTTAATTGAAATTTCTAATATATTTTCGCATGTATTTTGATTTCTTTTTATATTATCAAAAAAGAGTTCTGCTTCTAAACGCTGTTTTTCCTTTTGTTCAGCATTATTATAGGTAAATGTTTTTGATTGGAATTTATTATTTTCTATCCATTGAATATTGAAGTTTGTATTCGCAGTGTGATTATTTGCACTAATTTTTGGAAACCCAGAGGCCTTTAAACAAAGAATATGTTCTTCATTTACAGTATATTTTTCACCTTTAATAGGTATAATATCATACATTTTATCCTTACCTCTCGCTAAAGACATAACTTTACGTGGCTTTGAATCATCGCCCATTAATAAATCCCCCACTTGAATGTCTTGAACCATTTTGATTGTTCCATCTGACATCATAATGGGTGTATCTTTTGCGTGACATTTACCAGACCCTAAACCGTGATACAAGAGCAAACCGCGATAAGGGGTATATAAATTCATGTAATCACGCACGATTTTTTGATGGGTTAATAAATTGAACTGGGTGCTGGTCTTACCAATGGTATCACACGATATGCCTTCGGTGTTTTCCGCCAATTCCTTACGATACGGCTCGAAAAGCGAGTTAATAAAGTTGACGAAAATCTCTCTATTGTTCATATAATAACTGGATACCTTGATAAGAACAGGAGGCGACTTTTTAGGCATGCGACTTTGCAGGGCAGTATCGCCGATTTCCACCAGAGTTTCAGGACCTAAAATGGCGACCCCTTTTTCTAATTTGGGTGTAAGACGTTGCTTTTTGGCTGGCGTTTTAATGGGGATAAATTCGGTGGTTTCTTTAAAGACATCGTATTTGTTTTCTTCCTTTTTATCTGGTTCTGCCTGTTCTTCCTCTTCATCGCCTTCAATAATAAGTGGCATTTGCACATCTATTTTTTGTATCTTTTTTGCTGGAGCGGATATAGGAATTGGAGCGGATGTTTTTTTGTCTTCCGATACCTTTAACGTCTCCTTCATAGTGACCTTAAGTTTTTTATTTTCTATAAGTTTTTCTTTAAGAGTTGCGCGGTCAAACCCTTTTTGCGTTTCGTCTACAATCAAGGGTGCTTTTTTTTCAGCGATGGTTTCTATTTCTGCTGGTTCACCCAAGGGTAATGTAGGCGCCTCTTCCTTCTTTGGTGCAATAGGTTTTCTATGTTTTTTGACTCCTTTTATAACAACAGCAACTCGTTCTCTATCTTCAACAGTTGGTTTTATCATTAATTTTTCTTTTAATACGGCTAAAGGATTCATTGCTTATATACTTTAAGTATATAAATTTTTACATTTTTACAAATCAAAACGTTTGGGTTTTTATTGGTATTGAGTTTATGGGATTTGATTTTAGGGGTTTTATTTGTCATCAATATCTAGAAACTTGAGCGCCTCATTACAGGCGATTTGTTCGGCCTTTCGTTTGATTTTATGTTGTCCCTCCCCCATAAATATAAATGCTTTACCATTTTCGGTAACGAAATCTTGAATAGCCTTGAAGTTTTTAAAGAATGATATATCAACCGCTTCACTGTGCGATAAATTATAGATTTGTTGTCCTAAACACAAATATACCCCCATTTTATATCCTAGTTCGGCGTCGTGTTCGATTTCTAGATAATGTGGTGTTACTTTGAATTCTTTTTGAACCCTTACTTGCAATATATTTTTATAATTGTCGTCATTTTGAATAAGAGCAACCCAGTCTATGTGTTTTTCGAAAACATTTTCAATGAATTTTTGCGCCATTTGAAAGCCTGGACCAGTCACAAACATAGTTTGAAACCAATTTTCGTCATCTTTTACCACCACTTTATTGAAATCTAAGAAAAGTGCTCCTATAAAGGCTTCAAACAAGCAACCCAGTTTTTTCAAATTCGTGCGTATCTTTTTTTCTTCAGCGTGTTTAGACAATATCACCCATTTATGCAGTCCCATTTCGAGTGCAATTTTGCCAATGGCTTCGTTTTTGACAATGGCAATCTTCTTCTCAGTCATAAAACCTTCGTCGGCCTTAGGAAAACGCCTATAAAGCAAATATTTGGTGACACATTCGAGGACCCCATCGCCTAAAAATTCTAGACGCTCATTTGATTTGCTACTCAGTGGCATACAATCTGGAGGTCTTTCTACAATGGTAATATTTTGTTGGATATTTTCAAAATTTGGACGCTTCGTATATGAACGATGAACAAAGGCGCGTTCATAGAGGGCCATATTGTCGACTGTGGTAGGTAATCCATATTTAGAAAGAATAGATTGAACTTCGCTCAATGTAATCTTAATATTTAATGAATTGTAGGGGTTGAAAACAAGTCCTTCATCCGTCTTAATAATGTCGTCGTCTCTTAGTATTTCCTTATTGTCTATCATCTGTAACTTGTATATAGATTAAGGGGATGACTTTATATGGTTTCCATAATATATATATTCGGTGCGTTGGGACTTAGAGATATATTATGATGGTATATTATATAACCTATTATGGAAGAATGGCGTCCAATCCAAGAATTTCCGAATTACGATGTTAGTAATTTAGGAAATATTAAAAACAATAAATCTGGTAAAATGTTAAGGCCATGTGTGAAAGGTGGATACTATCACATAAGTTTAGTAAATGATAGTAATAAGAAAATTTTTAAAGTACACAGATTGATTGCGTTGGCATTTATTGAAAATCCTGAAAATAAAAGTGATGTGAATCACAAGGATAAAAATAAATTAAATAATCATTTATCGAATTTAGAGTGGATGACTAGACGAGAAAATAACATTCACCGATGTCAAGGAGTCAAGATAACTTGCAATAAAAACAAGGTTGTTTATAGAATCGATAGTGAGAGTAACGAGATATTAGAAAAATATAATTCAATAGAGCTAGCTGGTGAATGGGCATTTAAAAATGGATATACGAAAACAGTACATAATGGTCGGAATTCTATAGGTAATTGTGTAAATGGACTATCTAAAGTAGCATATAAATTTAAATGGGAATATGAAAACAAAAATACTTTAGAAAATGAAATATGGAAACAAGTTGTTTTAGAAAATGTTGATATGAAAGACAAAACATATTTTGTTTCTAATTTAGGAAGATTTAAAAATAACTCTGGGACGATTATGGATAATTATAAAGTAAACGAAAATGGTTATATAAGAGTATATATCTATAATAAAACGTATGCGTTGCACCGATTAATCGCATTAACTTTTATCGAAAATCCTGAAAACAAGGAGCAAGTCAATCACATAGACGGTAATAAATTAAATAATTGTGTAGCCAATTTAGAATGGACGACTTGCGCAGAAAATAACCTACATAAATACAAAATTGGTTTAGGAAATAATTATACAAGAAAAATAGTTCAATATGATTTAGAAATGAATAAATTAAATGAATTTAATTCTATAGCGGAGGCTGCAAATCAATTGAATATAGGAAAGTCTACCATTAGTGGTGTTTTAAGAAATATCAATAAATCCGCAGGTGGGTTTGTTTTCAAATATGCAGACGATACTAATATTGATTTTTCTAAAAAAATAACGATAAATAAAAATATAGGAAGAAACGTTGGACAATATGACATACATAACAATTTATTACACGTTCATAAATCAATTGCAGAAGCATCGAGAAAAGTAAATATACACAAAAATAATATTTGGGCGGTTATACATAATATAAACAAAACATCTGGAGGATTTATTTGGAAATATTTAGAAGAAAACAAAGAATAACATAAACTCTTAATAAATTAAAATATTTTTGTAGTATATATAATGGTGTATTTTTCGGGTGGACGTGCAGCGCGTAACGCCGCATCAATTACAAATAGACCAACATGTGGTGGCAGCGCCAAAAAAAGCGGCACCGCTCCACGTGTCGGTTGGTTTTTATCAAGTAATCCTATGTTAATGGGAGCACCACAGTCAGTGCCACTTTTCTGTATTCCAAACAGAACTGTCCAAACTCAAAAGACTGGATATCGTGCAACAATTGGTGGAAACATGGGTTAAACCGCTTTTCCAAAAGTGTATCGAAAATCTTCCACAATGTTTTGCTCAACTTTTTTAAAAGTGGAAGTGTAAAAATGTTTTGCTCCACTTTTTTAAAAAGTGGATTTATATTTACAATCTAAAATGATTTAATAAGATATTATTAAATTATTAAATAACTTATGATAATAAAAGTTGATATACGCGAACACGACCTTTTGCAACAAATAAATATACTAACCGCAAACATTCCAATATTCAAGGACATTATAATAAAATCCGAAACATTGCCACTAGGAGACATTATTATTTGCGACGATAAAGAAGACAAATTGATTATAGAGAGAAAATCTGTAACGGATTTACTGGCAAGCATCAAAGACGGCCGTTATGAAGAACAATCTTATAGGCTAAATGGGTTAAATCATCACAACCACAATATTATTTATTTGATAGAAGGAGATGTAAATCGAGTAAATCGTTTCAAAACCGACAACCGCGTAGAGAAACTAACATTGTATTCAGCCATGTTTTCACTCAATTATTATAAGGGGTTTTCGGTATTCAGGTCGTTTTCTTTAGAAGAAACCGCAACTATCGTTTGTAATATGGCTTATAAATTAAAAAAAGACCCCACCAAGAAGGCATTTTTTACAAATAATAATGCCTTACGAACGACACCAGAAACCAGTAAAGTAACAAATGAGCCAACAATAGTAGTCGAAACCCAATCCATGAATGAAGAATCAACCACTAAAGAAGCGACAACAAACGAGGCAAAAGAAGAAACCACTAAAGAAGAAACCGCCACAAATAAAGAAGAACAAAGTGACAAGGACTACGTAAGTGTTATTAAAAAGGTGAAAAAAGAAAACATCACCCCAGAAAACATCGGAGAGATTATGTTGTGTCAAATTCCAGGAATAAGCAGCGTAACATCATTGGCCATTATGGAAAAATTCAAAACCCTACAAAATTTAATAAAAGAACTGGAAAACAACAATGATTGTCTAAAGGACATAACATCAACCAATGCAAAAGGACAAACACGCCGAATAAATAAAACAAGTATAGCAAATATTGTAAAATTTCTGCTGAAAAAATAAAAATATATATTATGAAGAAAGAATTGATGAATTTGTTTTTATTTATTGGTATTTGTATACTTTTATATTGGTTATTTAGAAATTTCAACTACAACTTTAGTAATAGAGAAGGAATGACGGATGCTTCAGGAAATACAATATCCTCTGGCAGTGGTAATGGTATTGCAGGAAATGCGGCCACTTATGGTGCAACAATAAAAGCCGCCTCTATTAAATCACAAGACACGTTTTTAATTAGTAAATATCGTTCTGATTACGAAACCGTAATACTTAATTTAGATGATTTAATCAATAATTTGATGTTGAAAACAACCCTAACTATTGACCCAAATAATCCTGGTGCTTCATTGGAAAAATTGGGACAAATGCAGCAAGCCAAAACCGCTTTAAATAGTGTCATGAAATTTGTAGATACCAGCAAATAAAACGTATAAAATTATAATTATTATATATTTCGCAATAATTATAATTTGGCTCCACATTTTTACTAGGTAGTGTAGTGTAAGATGGATTTATGGAATATAAAGGCTTACTTCATTTTCTTTGTAATAACCCTTATCCACTAATTCTTGTGTATAAGCTGCTCCACCCCAATTGGGGTCCATAGGGTCAGGGCTTACTTGACCTTTAGACGTTGGACTCATTTTATCCAAGGGTGTTGTTGTTCCAATATAATAATCAGTTTGGTCATAAGCAGGATACGAGTTTTGATTATATGGTGGGTCATTTCTAGTCGCATCTACTAAAAGGGTTGGATTTGGATAAGCTTCTTCGCCTACTGGTTCTAAAGACGTTTCCATGATAGGAGGCACTTGTGAAGCGATACCAATAGGCGCTGAAGCTGATGGAGGCAAACCAGCTTGTGGTTCAGACACACTGGGTCTTGATTTATAAACACGATTGCCTTGCGCGTCATATGTCTCTTGTAAAAATAATACTGGACATCTTATATTTTGACTTCTTTGCCAATTTAAAAATTCCGTATAATCTTCTAAATTTTCAAATTCGATGGGATTTACTCCTGGAACTTGTGCTAACTTGGAATTATATAAATAGAATCGCGAACCTTTTTGTATAAGCAAGTTTGGACATCTAGGACCATTTGCAGAATTATTTGTTAAACCCTCTGAATATTTAGAATCGTCACTCCCTTTTGCGTAAAAATATAAACCAATTAAAAATACTAATATAAATAAATAGGTCAATAGTGTCATATTATATTATATAAGGATAAAAATGTTATAATTTATTTTCTATTTTTATTATATAATGGTTTATCTTGATGAAATAAATAAAAACAGCTATAAAAACGGAGGAAAAAACCGTGTTGAACTATTGGACGATTATATAGGTAATAAAAAAAACAAAATTTTTATATTAATTTTCATGGAAGGTTGTGGACCATGTAATGCTACACGTCCAGAATGGAAAAAAATGGAGCATGTTTTAACAAAGGATTTTTTAAACAGAGATGATATTATTATTGCGGCAATAGAAAATAATTTGGCGGATGGTTTAAAAAACCTAGCAACAAAACCGCAAAGTTTTCCAACCATGCGATTTATTAGTGATGGCGGTAAAACCGTTGAAAATTATGAAGACAGTAATATAGAAAATAAGGACCGCACCATTGATTCCTTTGTGGAATGGGTGAAGAACAAGAGTGGCGAAAATAGCATAACTACATCAGAACCTTCTTCTAAAGGAGGCAGACGCACGAGAAGAAACAAACACCATAACAAATCAGGTAAAAAGAATCGCACAAGAAAATGGTCGTTAAAATATAAGCGCAGCATAAATTGTAGACGTCCCAAGGGTTTCTCTCAAAAACAATACTGTAAATATGGCCGAAAAAAATAAAAAATATAAAATTGATTTCTATTTAATGAATTAAATGTAAATCACTATAATAACTTAACAATGGAACACATTTTCAGAATTTTCGATTTTAACGTATATAATGCAAAGGATTCTTCCCTAGATTCTTCAGACGACGAACAAAACGTTTATAGAGATACCAACAATTTTCGAATCCAAATGTTCGGCGTAGATGAAACTGGTAAAACATATTCATTAACCGCCGATGGGTATCATCCATTCTTCTATGTAATGGTAAACGATAAATGGACGATAAAAATGAAGGAAGAATTCGTTGCACATTTAAAAGAAAAAATGGGTAAATTTTATCAAGATACCATTACAGAATGCAAAATTGTAAAACGAAAAAAATTATACGGTTTCGATGGTGGTAAGGACCACAAATTTATATTTATTGAATTCGCCAATCTAAACGCATTTAATAAAGCAAAAAATTTGTGGTATACCGATTACAATAATGGTCATACTTTATTAAAAAACGGTTATAGATTCCTCAACACAGACATGAAATTATATGAAGCAAATATTCCGCCCTTATTGCGGTTTTTCCATATAAAAGATATTAGTCCGTCTGGTTGGATTGCTATACCAAAAAAATCAGTATTTGAAAATACAGGCGAACTAAAAAATGTAAATTGCGATGTTGAACTAACTACCAATTATAAAAATATCATCCCTTTAAATACAAAAGAAACCAGAGTGCCTTATAAAATAATGAGTTTTGATATTGAAGCGAGCAGTAGCCACGGTGATTTCCCAGTTCCCATAAAAACATATAAAAAGCTTGCTACAAATATTATTGAATATTTCGAGACTTTAAAAATGGAATTGACTCATGAATTATGCAAAAATATTTTACGAAGGATTATTTTGGCCGCATTTGGGTATGAACAAATGGAACAAATTGACTTGGTGTATCCCAAAAATCCGCCAAAGTCTAAAGAAGATGTGCAACAAATGTGCGAAAACTGGTTAGACGCACAAGTTAGAAGTTTAAAATCCACCAATGATTTTAATAATGCAAACACTTTAGAGGCGTTGTTTGAGCGAATGTCTATGGAGGAAGAAGAAGACGGCTCAGAGCGCAAATATATAAAAACCTATTCAAATAAAAAGGCCACAATTGTGGATATTATTTGCGATAAGACCTTTGAACGCGAAGGTAAACTGAGCGAATTAAATGTATCATTAAATTCCAAATTTCCGAAATTGGAAGGCGATAAATGCACCTTTATTGGTTCAACATTCATGAATTATGGCAATACCGACCCCCATTTTAACCATTGTATCGTCTTAAATAGTTGCTCAGATATGCCCATTGAAAACTCGGTCGTTGAATCTTATAATACAGAGCGCGATGTCTTGTTAGCGTGGCAAAAACTCGTCCAAAAAGAAAACCCTGATATTATTATTGGTTATAATATATTTGGTTTTGATTATCAGTTTATGTTTCATCGTGCAGAAGAAAATAATTGTGTGGAAGAGTTTTTAAAATTATCTCGTAACAAAGACGAAATTTGTGGTGTAAAAGATAAAGATAGCGGTAAATGGAAAATCGAGGAAAGCACATTGCAAATTGCAAGTGGTCAACACGACTTGAGATTTATAAAGATGAATGGTCGTTTACAGGTAGATTTATACAACTTTTATCGTCGTGAAGCCAATTTAATATCCTACAAATTGGATTACGTGGCTGGTAATTTTATAGGTGATTTTGTAAAGGGATTAGAAGACTATTGTGATTCATCATCCGCATCGTCACAGCAAACTATTATTAAAACGTCTAATATGACAGGCCTTTTAGTGGGCAGTTATGTTCATTTTGAAGAAATCGGTCATTCAGTAGATTATTATGCGGATGGTGCCAAATATGTAGTTACTTATGTGGATAAGTCCAAAGGTAAGTTTATCATTGACGCTGTCGTACATCCAGATATAATAAATAAAAAGGTCAGGTGGTGTTTGGCGAAGGATGATGTTACCCCTAAAGAAATTTTCAAGAAAACAAATGGAACTGCAGATGACCGCGCGGTCATAGCGAAATACTGTATTCAGGATTGTAATCTAGTGCACTATTTGTTTAATAAATCGGATATTCTTACTGGGTTTATTGAAATGGCGAAAATTTGTAGTGTGCCTATAAATTTCCTTGTTATGCGTGGTCAGGGTATTAAATTAACGAGTTATGTGGCGAAAAAATGTCGCGAGAAAAAGACGTTAATGCCTGTAATAGAAAAGGGGGATTTAGATGAGGGTTATGAGGGTGCTATCGTATTAGACCCTAAATGCGATTTATATCTAGACAATCCAGTTGCATGTGTCGATTATGCTTCTTTATATCCGAGTTCAATGATTAGTGAAAATCTTTCACATGACACGAAGGTGTGGACATTAGAATATGATTTAGCAGGAAATTTGATTGAGGAATGGGGTGAAAAAGACGAAAACGGCGTGTATATTTATGATAACTTGCCAGGTTATGAATACGTAGATATTAAATATGACACTTATGTATATCGACGAAAGAACCCCAAAGCTGCCGCTGAAAAAGTTTTAAATGGTTATAAAATGTGTCGTTTTGCACAACCGTTACTAGATAAAAATGGTGAAGCGGAAGGAATTATGCCATCTATTTTAAAAGAATTATTAAAAGCTAGAAAAGATACTAGAAAGTTAATTCCACAACAAACCGACGAATTCATGAAAAATGTATTAGACCAGAGGCAATTAGGTTATAAAGTAACAGCCAATTCACTTTATGGACAATGTGGAGCCAAAACCAGCACATTTTATGAGAAAGATATTGCGGCATGCACCACCGCAACAGGTCGTAAATTATTGACGTATGCCAAAAAAATAATCGAAGAGTGTTATGGAAATAAAATATGTGAAACGGAAAAATATGGTCCAGTTTTGACCAAGGCGGAATACATATACGGCGACAGTGTTGCCAATTATACACCTGTATATGTATCAGCACTTCAAAAAGAGGGAAATAAAATATTTGATATAGTAACCATTGAACAATTGGCAGAAAAATATGGTAATAATAAATGGGTTCAATGTGTAGAACTAGGTAAACAAGAAAAAGAAGTATGCGAATTAGACGGCATTGAAACATGGACAGAAAAAGGATGGACAAAATTAAACAGAGTAATAAGACATACATTGGCTCCTCATAAAAAAATGATGCGAATTTTAACACATACAGGGTGTGTCGATGTAACCGACGACCATTCCCTATTGTTACCTAGCGGTAACGAAATATCTCCAAAAGACGTACAGGAAGGTTCAGAGTTATTGCATAATCCACTGCCGTTAAATGAAAATACAAACGATGTCATTAGCGAAGATGAAGCAAGGATAATGGGTTTCTTCTTTGGTGATGGTAGTTGTGGAGAATACGAGTGCCTTTCTGGCAAAAAAGCATCTTGGGCATTAAATAATGCATCAATAGAAATAATAAACAAATATTTAAATTTATGTAAAAAAGTTTATACTAATTTCGATTGGGTTATAATGCCAACATTGGAAAGTTCAGGAGTTTATAAAATATCTCCTAGAAGCAATAAATATGGCTCTATTGTTGAATTTGTAAAATTATACAGAAAAAAATTATATTATAATAAATCTAAAATAATTCCTAATGAAATAATAAATTCAAACATTAATATTAGACAATCATTCTTTGATGGATTATACGATGCAGATGGAGACAAGGACAAAAATGGGTATACTAGAATCGACCAAAAGAATCAGATTAGCGCGTCCTATATTTGTTGGTTGGGCGCTAGTCTAGGTTATTCTACATCAATTAACACTAGAAATGATAAACCGAATATATACAGAATCACTATGACTAGGGGAAAACAAAGAAAAAATGCGTTTGCTATAAAAAAAATGGGTGAAATTTCATACCAAGGTTATGTATATGATTTAACAACTGAAAACCATCATTTCGCCGCTGGAATAGGAAATATAATTGTGCATAATACTGACTCAGTATTCTTTACGTTTAATTTACAAACCCCAGACGGTAAACCGATTCGAGGCAAAGAAGCGCTTGAAATTACGATTGAAATTGCACAAGAAGCAGGACATTTAGCTTCTAAATTCTTAAAAGGTCCGCATGATTTAGAGTATGAAAAAACATTCATGCCGTTTTGTTTATTGTCTAAGAAAAGATATGTGGGTATGCTTTATGAGACCGACCCCAATAAAGGCAAACGTAAAGAGATGGGTATTGTATTAAAACGGCGTGATAATGCGCCAATCGTCAAGGATATTTATGGAGGTATTATTGATATATTAATGAAGAAACAAAATATTCAAGAGGCTATTGATTTCTTAAAATCGTGTTTGCAAAATATAGTTGAAGAAAAGTATGCCATGGATAAACTTATTATTACAAAATCACTGCGGTCTGGATACAAAAATCCGCAATCCATCGCTCACAAAGTGTTAGCAGATAGAATCACTGCACGTGACCCAGGTAATAAACCAGGACCAGGTGATAGAATTCCTTTTGTATATATTTCCACCAAAGACAAAAAGGCACTGCAAGGGGAGAAAATAGAGACGCCGACATTTATTTTAGAAAATAAACTAAAAATAGATTATTCCTTTTATATTACCAATCAAATTATGAAACCAGTTCAGCAAGTATTTGCACTGGTTCTGGAAAAAATATGGGAAAGCAAGAAAAACACGCCACAGTTAATGAAATTTAAAAGAAATATAGAAAATTTGCGCAAAGAATATGGTAATGATTCTGAAAAATATCACGAAAAAGTGGAAGATTTGCGGTGTAAAGAAATAAAGGCGCTTTTATTTGATGCATACTTAAGGGAAACAAATAATCAAAAAAACGGTAATCAAAGTATTATGAAATTCGCTACCGTAAAATAAGTATTCGCATATTCCTTTTACTAGTAATAAAAAATTGTATTTGCATCAATACAATTTTTTATTTCGTTATTTTTTGTTTTTGAATAAAATTTTCATTTTGTTATTCGAAATGTAGAAAATCTATTTTTGGCATAGAATTATTATATCTATATCTATTGTTCATCCAACAATGATAGTGTATTATTTCTTCCTTAGGAAGTATTTGTTGAGCCCTATGTTGATGCGGTGTATTTATAAACTCATTTTCCGTAATTTTATCTGTATGTAAAATTGTTTTAGTATATTTATCTTCACCTACATATTTAGCCAGTTGTAATATATTATTATTGAGTAGATCATCGTTGTTTTGATTTGTTAAAATATTACTTCTTATAGTTATTGTGCTATAACTTTCTAGAAATTGTTCTATACCCATTTTTGGATTTTTAGGTATATAAATAAATTCGTCTGCATCTATCAATGCTATATTTCTACATTTGTTTCTAAATGCGTTTACGCCAATATGCAAAGAAATTCTTTGTATTGTGTTCCAATCTTCATCTTTTAATGGTGAATATGGATAATTTACAACCCATACTTTACCTTTATACTTTCTACATATTTCATCAATTGACGAATCTAATACACAATTTTCTAACGATTCATTTATATTGTTTGACTTATTTTCATCATTATTAAATACAACAATACCTGAAAACCCTAATTTCAAATTATATTGTATCCATTCATCTAATCTATGCGAATAATTTTTACATATGGTACTAATAATCGCAGATTTTTTGTCTAAAATTAAATCGCAATTTTCAAAAGGGAAACATAGAGTAATATTTGTAAGTTTTAATTCATGTGCTTCGTTCTTAAAAATAATGGTTTCAATATTAGAAATTTTGCCCTTAATTTTTATATAAAAATCTCGCCTAGCATTATTAAAAACTGCCGAAAATATCACCTTTTCTATATCAATTTGTGTTATTCTTGATTTATATTGACCGTATATAATTGTTTCATCTTTATATTCATTATATAGACATACTTTATCAAATAATATAATATTCATATTATTATTATATTATTATTATTATATTATTATTATTATATTTTATTTATATTATTATATTTTATTTATATTATTTTGTCTAATATTTTCGTAATGGTTCTCTTTTGGTAGATTTTTTTGAAACCCAACTGTTGAACATTTTTGATACCATAGTTCCAATGTCTTTTACACTAGTCTCTAAATTCCATACACGTTCGGTAAGTTTATCTACTTCACTCTCGTCATCTGAATAAGTACCTTCATCTACATAATCAGAATCATCTCCTGCGTCACAAGCTTCTTCGCTACACTCTTCATCAATTGCTCCTGAACAAATGTCTTGATATTTCTTAGAGTCAAAACCTTTTACATCATCCCATGAACTAATAAAACCTTCCGCTTCTAATTTACATAAAATCGCTCTTTCGGTTCGCTCATGAAGTGAAGCCATTTGTTGAACACTCAAATCTAATAATTCATACTCTCTTTGTAAGGATAAAATTTCTCTAATCGACCATCTATTTCCGTTTCTATTGCACATTGTCATTATAATAGTAATTACTATCTTGTTTTTATATTATTTTAAATTATATTATAAATATTCTATATATTTTTTATTTATTGAAACCTGTTATCGTTTGCACACTTGCAAAATATTTTATATAACTAAATTACTTTTCTGGGAGGCGCAATACATGACAACATAACCACGTTCCTAAAACAATCCACATATTTCCAATAACATTTGCACCATTATATATAGCCCATCGTAGTCCTTGACAGTGAGGCGCTGGTGCCAAAAATGGCGACATTACGAATCCATAAACTGTATTTGGAACACAAAATGTGATATAACATTGTGACGCTATATAGTGTAACAAAATCCATGCAACGTATATCCCTGCAATATTTATTATGATAACAACTGAATTGTATACAGCAGAACCATATAAATTCATTTTACTGCAAAAATCTGGCAATAAATAATCAAAAGTGAATGTTGATTGTTTACATAATTCTTTGTCTTGCTGTTCATGAATTTCTTCATTTGTCATATCTGTCTCCTTTATATTATTACGATGTCTAACCATCATAATAATTATATCAATTTTATCTTTATGTAATTTACAATAATATTTACCGGAACGGTCTACCATTATTTAGAGCATTATTCAGGAGAGAAGATAGTAACGAAATATCTGTGGTATTATTGGTTGCAAAATTGCCTGATATGTCACGAAAAATATTATTGTCAAAATAAATATCGAAAACTATCGAAGAGTTTGACGTATTTCCGTCTCGAATAGATGACAATGGTTGATTCGTTTCCTCAATATTTGTTTGTGCATCTTGGGTTTCTACATTTTCTGAATTATTAGATTCACGCGATTCAGTTTGATTGTCTGGTGTTTCTGTATAAATATTTGGTTGATAATTTCGAATATCATATCTACACACTGGACATCTGCAATTTGTCCTAAACCAAGTATTCAATTCATCCCTCCTAAATATGTGACCGCAAAACCGAATAACACTTACAATATCAGTGTCATTGAAATTTTCAAGTGATATAGGACACGCTCTATTTATAGGAGAAACAATATCCCCATATTGAACCGTTCTAGTAGCCGTTTCGATTTGCGTTTGTGTAGGAAAAATGGCTATAGGTTGAAAAAAATTTTGCCAAAATTGAGAGACATCGGTATTTCTATTTACATTTAAATTTGTTCTATTTACATTTGTTGCTTCATTTCTACTTCTATAAACATTGCCGTTTTCATTGTCATTTTCACTATGACTCTCGTTTGTTAGGAAATCATAAAACCCTGTATTTGCGGTAACCCTTCTTACATTAGGTCGCATATGTGTTGGCGCGATAATGGGTTGTTGTCTAAAACTATTTAATCTGGACGAATTTGGTCTATAAAATTGGTTGCGCCTATTCGTAGTCGTGTTCGTATACAATATTTGTGTCAATAAATTACGAATTTCAGTATTCGTCTCATTTAATAAATGTATTGACTCTGATAAATTATTTATTTGTCTTATATTATCATTATACATACTGTTCAATATACCTATAAGCAACAAGTTCTCATTACTTATATTGTATTCTCTCGAATGGTTACTCATAATATGTATTATAATATAATATATAAAAAATCTGTTTAAATGTATTACTCTATTATAATTAATAGGTTATAATTATGAATTTTGAAAAATATAAAAATAATGGATTAAGTGGGCTTGCTAATCTTGGAAACACTTGTTTCGTAAATTCGTGTATACAAGTTTTGTCTCATACATATGAATTTAATAATTTTCTAGAAGAAGACACTTATAAAAGGAAATTAAAAAATAAATGCGATTCGGCATTAGTATTAGAATGGGATAACTTGCGAAAAATTATGTGGAATTCAAACTGTCTTGTATCACCTGGTAAATTTATTAAAACGATTCAAAAAGTAGCACAAATAAAGGGAGTGGGAATCTTTACTGGGTATTCACAAAATGACCTACCAGAATTTCTTTTGTTTTTAATTGATTGTTTTCACACCGCATTATGTAGAGAAATTAAAATGACTATTTCTGGGAACCCACAAAACGAAACAGATAAAATTGCGATTCAATGTTTTGAAATGATAAAAAATATGTATTCCAAAGAGTATTCTGAAGTGTGGAATTTATTTTATGCCGTGCATGTTTCGGAAATTACTCATTTGGAAACAGGAAAACAAATGAATATAACACCTGAGCCGTATTTTATGATTGATTTACCTATACCTCCTGATAACAAGACTCCAACACTCATCGATTGTTTTAATCATTACGTAGAGGGAGAAGTATTAGAAGGTGACAATGGTTGGTATAACGAAGCTACCAAAGAGCGAATAAATATTAGGAAAAAAATTCAGTTTTGGTCTTTTCCAAATATTTTAGTAATAGATTTTAAAAGATTTAATAACCGCTTTCAAAAAAACCAAATTCTTATTCAATTTCCATTTGATTTAGACTTGTCTAATTATGTAATTGGATATAAAAAAGAAATGTATAAATACGAATTATATGGCGTTTGCAATCATAATGGAGGTGTAATGGGCGGTCATTATACATGTTATGTTAAAAATGCAAATGGAAAATGGTATCATTTTAATGACACAAATGTAGCTGAGGTAGGTTTAACAGAATCCATAATTTCTCCAAAAGCATATGTGTTATTTTATAGAAAAAAGACGATATAATATAATAATCCAACATAATCCAACGATTTTTCAATGAATTTTTAGACAATATATTATAATTATATTTTTTATAGCTATTTATATATTAGAAATGGAAGTAGTAAATACAACATCAACAACTGACCCAGTCCATATGTATAATTATTTAAATAGTTACATTTTAAATCCGATGGTTTTCGTTATCTTATTAATAATCATCATTTCATATTATGTATTTTCATCTGTTGGCGGCGATTCGTCTAGTTTAGGAAATAGCCAAAGTGGTAGTTCGGATAAAGGCTCTACTATAATAGGAGTAATTATTATTGCTATATTAGTTTTTCTAATTGTTATTAACGCATTTCAATATTTTTTTAGTATTAACGTAACAGCGTATATTCAAGGACTATTTACACCTAAAACATCAGTTGATATTGTTGTGGACCAAAGCACATACCAACCAGCACCTGTTCCTGAAATCAGAATTAAAAAACAAGTGTTTAACATACCAGGAAATTATTATAATTATGAAAACGCCAAAGCATTATGTAAAGCATATGGTTCTGATTTAGCATCATATGACCAAATAGAACAAGCCTATAATAATGGAGCCGAGTGGTGCAATTATGGCTGGTCAGCGAATCAGTTAGCATTGTTTCCAACTCAAAAAAAAACCTATAATAATTTACAAAAAATACCTGGACATGAAAACGATTGTGGTAGAGCAGGAATAAATGGAGGATATATAGCAAATCCGAATGTCAAATTTGGTGTAAATTGTTATGGTTATAAACCAAAAATAACAAATGAAGAAGAAGAGTTAATGAAAACTGCTACTCCATACCCAGAATCGGCCAAGGACATTGCGTTCCAAAAAAGAGTAGATTACTGGAAAAATAAAGTAGATGAAATATTGGTGTCGCCATTTAATTATAGCACATGGGGTTCATTTTAGACTACTATAAGTATCATCATAACGAACTATAGCGTCTTCACCTAAAGAGTTGCCTATTTGTGCGATATATTTTATATTGAATGTCGTGTTTTTACTCATTGTAAGATATATAATGAGTAAAAATGAAATGTAACATATTTTGTTCTAATCCGTATTTTCTGGGGTTGCAATACCTAGCTCATATAATACACATGAACTTTCATAAATAATACATGAATGGTGATATGTGTTTTTACTATGTAATATATTCAAATAAAAATCTATTGTATAATAAAAAAGTGCAAACAATGTTAAAAATCTAGACAATTTGTATGCATTTTTAATAATAAATAATGGAAATACAATAAATATGGTGTCTTGTTTTAAACTTTCTACAATAGAAGGTTTTTTTTCAATCAATTTTCTACAAATGGGACAATTTCCAGATGTTTGATACCAATAGTGTAAACATTTTTTATGAATCCAACCATTACAAAAACACATTTTTATATAATCGGATTGCTTATATAATTCTATAGGCATTGTTTCATTTTCTATAGATAATTCATAACAAATGAAACATTCATTTTCTTCTTTTATTGGCTCATTTGTCATTTCAAATTCATAATGTTCTATAGTTCGGAATAGCATTGATATACTATATAGTTATAGTATAGTAAATTCTAAGTTGTAATCTTTGTTTATTTTTTATAGTTTTTATAATTTATTTTTATGTCTTTTTGTTCCTCCTTTTTTGGTATGAATTTTAATATTTAATTTATTTTTTTTGGTAAATTTATATTTATTTTGTTTTTTTACTTTATTATCGTGCTCGTTAACAAGACCTATTAATTTATCATGCAAATCATCGTCTATTTCATCATTCTCTTCATCACTATCATCCTTATATTCACCGCCCATTTTATTACCATAACTTAAAGCCCAATTAGGTATCACCAAACTATCGAATAAATCAGAAACCTTATTCGATTCACCACCACCACCAACTCGACTGTTTAAGGTCATGATTGGTGAGAATCCTGCTTTCATCATAATAGAGTTCACATTAAACCCACCAGAATAAACTCCTTCTCCACTATCCGTATTAAATACTAATTCATTTGCTCCTATTTCTCCCATATTAGTCGTATCATGCATGTTATTCATATAAAATATACATATATTTATAAATTGTTAGAAAAGCGCTTTATTTCAGGGATAGTTTTAATAGCTCTTTTTTGTTTAACGTGTTCCATTATTAATTTCACTTGAGACTCATTTTTTATAACTTCGCTTAATGTCTTTTCTAAATATTTAAATGTTAAAGGTTCTTGGACCTTTGTATTTACGAATTTTAGTTTGCCATCACTAATTTTGACAGTAGCATTAGAGAGATTATTCGTAGAAGCATAAGTAGTAATGTTTTGTTCCAATATATTACGCTTATCTCTTAATTCCCTTGTTTTCTCATTTAATTGTTTTAATTGATTATCTAATTGAACCCATTGTTGTATTTGATTTTCAAAGCTCATTATATATTATTTTTATAAGATATATATTGTATTATATCTCATAAAAAGTTTACGTCCTACGAATATTTGTCCCATTTTACATGTTTATCGATTTAGTGTCTTCTTCGTTTATGAGTTTTACCTCCGTGTTTTTTACGTCTAAATGATTGTTGCATACCTAAAATTCCAAATGGGACGATTGCTTGATTTAAGACTTCACCCCAAAGACCGCCACGTTTTCCTCTACCTCTACTTCTAGTTCGGCGTCTACCTGCGGATTGAACTAGTGATAGATTTTGTGCAGAAGGGACACCAGCTTGGTTACTCCATTGTCCTTGAGCGCCCACATATTCCGAACCTGCTCTGCCAGCATAGGGACCTGTTGCATCAAATGTTCTAGCGAATTGTGCATTTCCAGAACCGTTTACATAACTACCATATGACGATGCAGAAGAATAATTTCCGCCTCTTTGGCGACGACTTCTACTACGACTTCTACTACGATTTCTATTTGCCATTTATATAAAATGAGAATAAAATTATAATACGTCTAAATAATTTTTGAAATTAGCTGTTTATTTCGCAATAAACTAATCAAAATAACAAGTATCGCTAAAATCATTATAAAAATGAGAAAAACTAACGCTACCGTTATGTAAATATATGGGTTGATTTCATATAAAATAAAATCAATGACTGGTTTTAATAGCATTTTAAATTCGTTTTTTATATCATCCCTCTTTAAAATATCTAAACATTGTTGAACTAAAGAATCTTTCATAATAAATAAAAATAAAAATTTTATAAATTTTGTGCGTGTTAATATTTTAAAAAATTTCTATATTTTCAGTAATATGGAAAATATTATTGAACCAAATGAGACGTTTGATTTTACAAAACTTACTTTAGCGCATCCAGTAGGTATTCAGGGTGGCGCATATTTTACTAAAATTGAATATAACAACAAACCTTTATATATTCAAACGAATAAAAGTCAAACTCGACAAGGGTTTGTTAAAACAGGTAAAAAATATTACTGTGACTTAATGTTTGATAAAAATTCTGAAACACTAATACACTGGTTCGAAAATTTAGAAGAAAAATGCCAAAAACTTATATTTGATAAAAGATTTACATGGTTTCAAAATAATTTAGAAGAAAGTGATATAGAAACCGCTTTTAACTCTACAATTCGTGTTTATAAATCTGGCAAATATTATTTAATAAGAACAAATATTAAGAATAACCATAATAATTTGCCTGCTATTAAAATTTATAATGAAACTGAAATTCCTTTGACGATGGATGATGTAAAACCAGAAACAAACATTATTTCAATTTTAGAAATACAAGGTATTAAATTTACATCTAGAAATTTTCAAATTGAAATTGAAGTGAAGCAAATGATGGTGTTGGATAACGAACCTATTTTTAATAATTGCTTAATTAAAACAAATAAAACGAAACAAACTAATTTAGAAAGCTTACCAAATAATAAAACTTTAGAAGACGTTAAAAGTTTAAACGACATTCAATCTTTAGACGACATTAAAAGTTTAGACGACGACGTAACCTTAGAAGATGTTACCGTTTTACAAAATAACAATACAGACGAAGCTTTTACTACCAACACTGTAAATATAGATGATTCAATTAATTTAGATAAATTTGATGAATATCCTGAAACGAATATTGTTGATGATAATCAAATAAATTTAGAAAAGAAGGAAGAAGTCAGAGAGTTAGAAGAGAAAGGTATGAATCAAGACGTTACTGAAATGTTAGAAGATTTAATATCTAATGATACTCATACAGATGTTTCAGAAAAGGAAGATGGCATTTCTTTAGAAATAGAGGATTTAAATACGGATGACGAAAGTATTAAATTACAAGACGTCGATATTTTAGATAACTTAAATAATTTAGAAACAATTCAGTTAAAAAAACCAAACCAAGTTTATTTTGAATTATATAAAGAGGCAAGAAATAAGGCAAAAATAGCAAAAAAGAACGCTCTTTTAGCATATTTAGAAGCAAAGAATATTAAGAAAACACATATGTTAGAAAATATATATGATAGTGATAGTGATATTGACGAAGAAATTGATGAAGTTTCGGAAAGTGAATTAGAAGGACTTTAATATTACTCAAATGTTTAGAATAATTAATATGTATTCTAAAAATTATTTTATCATTAATTTTATATAATGACAGTCTCTTTGAAGAAGCTATGGAATGACTATGGAATTGGAGCCATTATTGTTTTATTAATTATCGCATATTGTGTTAGTTTATTTGCTGGTTATTTAGGTGCAAAAGGTATGGTCGGCTCTGAGTCAAATGCTCAAATGCAAAAACAATACAAAAACACTAATGCACAAATGTCATCAGGAGTCCGTGCATCTGACCCTAATGGAAACGAAGTTTTTGCTGCTGCAAATGGCGTACAAACAAGTATGCCAGGAGTCCCATCGTCGTGCTCTAAACCAAACATTCAAAACCCTGCCGAACTTTTACCTAAGGACTCGAATTCCCAATGGGCTCAATTAAACCCTTCTGGTAAAGGCGAACTTGCCAACGTTAACTTATTAAAAGCTGGCTACCACATTGGTATTGATACTATTGGCCAAAGTTTAAGAAACGCCAACTTACAAATTCGTTCTGAACCTCCTAACCCACAATTGTCAGTAGGACCATGGAACCAGTCGACAATTTCTCCAGACTTCATGCGGGTTCCTTTAGAGCTAGGTAGTGGAGCCCAATAAATAATTTAATAAATTTGTTGCCATTATGGTATCGTTATTATAAGTTCATTGCATTCTCAAAATCTTTATATTCATTATTTTTACACATATAAATATTTTGAACTATATTTTTATAAAAGTTGTTTTTGCTCGACTTTTTATAAAAGTAGATAAAAGTAGATAAAAGTAGATAACAGTAGAAAATTTTTGCTCTACTTTTTATAAAAGTAGATTATATGGAGAAACATGGTATATTTTTTTATATTTTCATAGGATTTATTCTTTTTCTTTGTTTAGCTATATATTATCAATCAGACGCGTATAATCTTAAATGTATCATAGCATCAGAAGACGGAAATCGTTATTGCGTTAGAGAAAGGGAAAAGCTAGAATTGGCCGCAAATCTTTTAGCGCAAGTTACCCAAAAAATGAAAGACATGGTTACCTATATGAATTCCAAACATCCAGAAGATGGACGCACAAAACGACTCATAGAAGGTTTTAATCCAAAAAAAATCAGCGAAACATTGCCCACCAGCGAATTAACCGCTTATAGTGAAAATAAAGGAGAGAAAATCGCCTTTTGCTTAAACACTACTAAAGAAGGTAATAAATTAATTGATATTAATACGCTGACATTTGTTGCATTACATGAGTTGTCGCATATAATGACCGAATCTATTGGACATAAACAAGAATTCTGGGAAAATTTTAAATTTTTATTACAAAATGCAAAAGAAGCAGGTATTTATGACCCAGTCGACTATAAGAAATCACCCCAAGAATATTGTGGAATGACTATAAATGATAACCCATATTATGATTTGGCGTGAATTCAATTACCGTTATATTGATTGACTGCTTCTATTATATTATTTATACACACTAATTTTTTTTGTATAAGTGCTATTCTGTATTCATTTCCTGGATGTTGTTTCAATTCATCTAGTTCACATAATAATGTTATAGCGCTTGCTATACTTTTTTTGAGTATTTTCTGGCAAAATTTTTTTGTCAAATATGTCATTATAAGTAAAATTGCTAAGTTTTTATTTTATTTACAAAAAAGATAATAAATTAAAAATAATAATAGATTTATATATATGTCAAAATCATCATCTATAAATTCACCAGAAACAAATAAAGAATCTTTAGATACCAATATATATAAAATAAAAAAACTTGTAAACGGAAATATAGATACTATATATGTTTTTAATGGTAGAAAAACAGCAGACAAAGACGAAGAATTATTTAAGAAAATATTCACTGATGAAGAAAATGAACAAATTAAGACACAAGGAGTAGCTGTAAAGTTTTCGGACCAACAAATTCATTTTGACGATTCTATTGGCACTATCAAAATTAAAATACTTAATGAACTCAAAAAAGAGTTGTCATTAGATGAAATCTATCTCTATTGTCAAAAAATAGAAACGTTAAATGCGGTGTCGGTTTATCAATCACTTACACAGAGAAACAAATTGGAATTAACCAGAATCAGATTAGAACAATTCATGTCAAATATTGTTAGTGACGAAGATGGAAATCCAATTAAAATGCCAGAAGACAAGGATTTTTATACATTTGATGATATTTTTGAAATGAAATTTGATAATAAAAAGTATATTGTAAACAAAGTGTTGGGACAAAAATTCTTTATTGTTGAAAACGAATATCCGTTTGTGTGTAATCCTTATGCCGTGAATGATTATGACAAATTTTTAGAAAAATCTGCTCGAAAATCATTAACCACCTTAAATAGTCATTTATTATTAAATAGCGGAAATATTGTCGATAATAGTATTTATTTATGCTTAGCCGAAGACGTTATTTCTTATATGGGCAGAAAGGAATTATCAGAAGAAACCACTATGAAAATCTATTACCCATTTTTATATAACAAAAATATAAATACCTTGGAAGACATTGAAAAAAACAGAAATAAATTAATTCAAGGGAACCAAAAAATACTAAATGATAAAACGTTGAATACGTTCAAAACGATTGACATGTTCTATGATGTGTATCATTTCAAAAAGACTGAATTAAATTACATTAGCAAAGGAATTAAATATATTAAAGTGGTTATAAGACCAGAATTCTCGATTAAAATCCCTCTAGAAGTAATATTTAAGGTGGTACACGCCACTTCTGAAAACCCATTGATTAAATATAATCCGTCGTCTAGACAAGAAAACGTTTATAGACTTTTTACAGACAAAATTGCCACAGACGGTAGAAAAATCCCTTATTTAAAAAAGGCCACCATTTTCAAATTAAAAAAAACGATTGCTAGAAATAAGTCTGTTGCGGTGTATATAGAAACTACAAATATAGAAACTTCCCATTCTTTAGTCTGTGAATTTGATGAAGAGGGTTATATAACAATCATTTCGGAATTTAATAGTGCTGTTACTATAAACGATATAAATAAAATATTTATAAACGCGGTGAACCCAATTATTACAGAAATAAAAAAAAATTTAGAACAAAGTGGATACAAATTAAATGTATTTAATAATTTGAACGACGAAAATGTTGAAATAAAACAACTTACCTACGAAACGCAAATAAAAATCACCAAGCCATTGGATATTGATGCTTACAAGGGTTGTATTTCTAGCGTTTTTATCAATGAAACCAATGTATTCAAAGGAAATACCCTCAAGTTACGCTTTAAACGTGTAGCAAATTATAGTAATTTTACGAGTCAAGAAGCGTTTATTTTAGAAAAATCCGAGCAAGGGTTACGAGGTGACCAAATCATAGAAGCTCTTTTGGAAAATTTTAAAGATGATTTGAATCGTAAAGAAGCAGAAGAAATGGTAAGAAAAATTGCGAATGAGCTTGAAATTGAACGTGGGGTTAGAAAATCTGATATTAAAATTAAAAGTAGTCCTGGTTTTAAAACGAATATATCCCTTGAAAAGGAAACTGGCATCATAACGATTGTAACTGAAAACATTAACAATATAAATTACTTATACTCCTTGCCGATTTATTTAGACACGTTAGTTCGGTTAACACAAGATAAGAATTCTACAATGTATCCTGTTAAAGAAATAAATCATTTGTGTTTAACAAAAGAAAAACATGATATATTCATTGACGACATTATTTCAACATCAGAAGAGTCCGCATTAAAATCAGAATTCCCTTCTCTCGAGCCAGGTGATGAAGAAGTGCAATATAACAAATTTCAAACGCTGGAGGTGAATAAACCAAAGGGTGCAATGAGTTTATTTTTTGATGATGATGATGATGATGATGAAGAATCAAGTAATGAGTATGGGGGCGGTAAGGATATGGAAATAGAAATTTCAGGGGGTGATGATTCTGATTCATCTATTTCAAGTGAGAAAACGGAAGAAAGTAGCAATGTTAAAGAATCCAAGGCTCTAACATATAATGGCGCAACAGTTCCTAGTGGTTTAAGTAGCGGCGATTCTATAGAATCAGATGAAGAATATATTAAATCTGAAAGTGTAACACCTCAAGAATCTACAATAAAAGATAAACCTGCTGCCAATTTGGAATCATTTGATATACCTTCTTCTCCAGAGAAATCAGATGACTCTGTTGCAGAAGAAGAATCTAAAGAAGAACCTATTGTAAAAGAAACTAGTATTGTAGAGGAAGAACCAGAAAAAGAGGAAGAACCAGAAAAAGAGGAAGAACCAGAAAAAGAGGAATCTGAATTAGAAGAAATTTCTTCTGACGAAGAGGAAGATGATGTAAGAAATATTGATGGAATGAAACTAAACAAACCATATTATTTTCAAACTCTTATCGAGAAAAAGGACCCTGTATTGATTTTAAAAGAAGACACACCACAATTTAATTCTTATCCTAGAACATGCAGTTCGAATATGAGAAGACAACCAGTCATTTTAACAGACGAACAACTGGGTAAAATTAACAAAGAACACCCTGGTTTTTTACGCGATGAAGATGTTGTAAAATATGGTTCTAATCCAAAAAAACAATTTAATTATATTTGTCCTCGTTTTTGGTGTTTAAAAAACAATACCTTTGTCAACCCTAAGGATTTAAAAGAGGTGGTCGGAAAAGACGGAACAAAGGAGTTGGTTCATCCTACATGCGGCAAAGTATTGCCTAGAAATGAAAAGAAAGTAAAACCAGGATATTATATATACGAATTTTATACGCCAAAACCTGGTAAAAAAGACCAAAAAAAATATCCAAGTTTAATTCCTGATTCGCATCCAGACGGATATTGTCTCCCTTGTTGTTTTGATAAATATAACACAGAAGGCAGAATAAAAGCTATGGATAAATGCATAAATAAAGAAAATAAGAGTGATGAAGAAACACGAAATGAAGATGGTAAGCGTGATGAAGAATCACGAGCAGAAGATGGTAAGCGTCATGTGGAAAGACCTGCAAATATCAGGAAAAAAGCAATCGAAGACAAGGAAGAAGATGAATACATTAAAGGACCTGACAAATTTCCTCTTGAACCTGGCAGATGGGGCTATTTGCCAGTAGAAATTCAATTAATGCTACGTGAAGTAAATGCCGATTGTCAAATAAGTAAAACAAATACCAATCTAAAAGATAATCATCCATGTTTACTTCGCCATGGTGTAGAAGTAAATAATAAACAATCTTTTATAAGTTGTATATCAGATGCTATTTTCTTTGGTAAAAAGGTCCTCGATGAAAATAATAAACCCACAAATCAAATGGCAAAAAACTTGACGATTAAAGAAATGAGAGAGCGCATAATAAAATCTATATCGATAGATACATTCATTACATATCAAAATGGTAATTTAGTAACCGATTTTAACGATTATAATAAAACAGTGGATGTGAATGAATATAAAACCACGAAATTATTTGCAAAATTAGATATGAAAAAAGAAGCGGATAAATTATATTATTCGAAAGTGATTTCAGCTTATGAAAACTTTATTCGTTTTTTAAGAGATGACGATGCGTTGATTGACCACACGTATCTATGGGATATTATAAGTATGCCCAATAAGTTTTTGTTTCCGAATGGTGTCAACCTTATTATATTTCAACTTCCAAAAGATGATATAACAAACAATGTTCAATTATTATGTCCTACAAATCATTATTCATCGGAATTTTACGAAGCTAGAAAACCAACAGTCATTTTAATGAAAGACGACGGATATTACGAACCCATATATTCATATTCTACAAATAATAAAAAAATATCCATTACAAAAGAGTTCAAAGAATATGACGCAAAATTATCGAAAACAATGCGCATCGTGTTTAAGGAAATCATTAGACCCTTTTTCGATTTAATATGTACACCATTAGAGAGTATGCCGAATGTGTATAAAGCAAAAAGAGCACTTTTGCTGTATGATTTGGCACAAAAATTAGATAAATATGAATACACGATTGAAAAAATGGTGGTAAATTTCAACAATAAAGTTATTGGTGTTGTTGCCAAAGAACCTGAACCATCCAAACGAACTGGATTTATACCTTGTTATCCTTCGGCAATTGACGAAAATATTAAAAAGGGGCTAGATTTCGTATTTATGACAGATGTAACCTTATGGAACACCTACATTGATACCGTTCAATTTTTAAATAAATTGGATAAAAGAAGTAAAAAACGTAGGGCTGAACCTGACATTCCTTGTAAGCCAGCATTCAAAGTGGTTGAAGATGAACACGTGGTGGGAATTTTAACAAATACAAACCAATTTATACAACTATCTCAACCGATTCGGTTAGATGAAGTTGATGTTGATTTAGATTTACCTTCGATTGATAATGATAACTATATTGTGAATATAAAGTCAAAACCAATGGTTTATGCCGATGCTGAAATAACAGTAAAACAAGATGTCGATAAAGAGCGCGTGGATTATATAAAAAAAATACGTCTTGAAACTAGTTTCTACAATGTATTTAGAAACACTATTCGCATTTTAATAAATGATTATGAAAACGCAAAAATTCGAGAGAAAATTGAAAATGAAATGTCGAAGGAATATATTATTTATTCTGAAAAATTACACAATATCGATGAATTATTACGCAAATTAGTCAAAGATAAAATACAATTTACAGGCGACGAAAATTATTATAAATTAATAAATGAAGTATCTACGTGTATAATGAAAGATAAAGAGTCTTGTTCAGCAACACCTAATTTATGTGTAGTTACGGAAAAAGGTAAATGTAATTTAATACTTCCTGAAAAAAATCTCATCACGAATAAAGTAAACGAACCAATTTATTATGGTAGAATGTCAGATGAGTTAATTAGATATAATAGAATTAAATCATTTATGCTTCAACCGCAAACATATTTATCATTTGGTAATATTAGTTATAATTTAAGAGATAACGAAATAATATTAATTGAATCATTGTTAACACAAGAATATTTTGAAACATTGATACCTTCAGTTACCAATAAATATATAAAACACAATTCATATGATGAAGTAGAACCTATTATATCTCAGGTATACGATAATACAGTGAATACACTCGATGACAGTAAAAAAATAAGTGAAGAATCTTGTGATAAAACAGAAAAAGACCACATCACGTCTGGAGTGTGGAAAAACTGTTTTCCTTTAAATTTTACTGAAATTGAATATGGTAAAAACATTTCTTGTTCATTCAAAATTATTATTGATTTAATAGAGCGAAAAACTGGTAATAAATTATCAATAAATGAAATTAAAAATGAGCTATTTGAAGAGTATAAAAAGTATTTGAGTGAACATGGTAAAAAAATCGTTGACATTTTAATTTTAGAAGGTAAGAAAACATTGGGTGACCAAGTTCACGGAGAACTTATATCATTTGCTAGCTTTATATATACCGATAAATATTTTTTAACAACATTAGATTTATGGCTACTTGTAACGAAATATGAAATACCTACGATTTTTATATGTCAAAAGTGGATTTTACAGACGAAATATGAAAAACACGAGATGGTTGGTTATGGTAATAAAGATGACAAATTCGCGTTTATTTTACTCCCAGGTTTTGGGCCTGAAAAAATACCCAAGTATAAATTAATTAAAAGTAATGATGGTGAAGTATTTATTTCACTGGACAAATTAAATGGTGACTGTTTAGATAGAATATATAATTCATTTGATAATGTTATGGTTATTGAAAATTATTTAAAACATTTTACAAAACCCAAAAAGACAAACTATGAAAAGAAACAGCCACTAAAACTTATCATTGAAACTGACTAAATTTGGGTTTGTTAACTCATAGAGTCTACGTCAGAATTATCATCATAATCTTCTATTTGTTCAGTGGTTTCTGCGTTATTTTCTATGATGTCGTCGTCATCATCTACTTCATCATCATCATCATCATCTACTTCCTCATCATCATCATCATCTACTTCCTCATCATCAGCATCTACTTCCTCCTCATCATCAACTTCATCAGCATCTACTTCCTCCTCATCATCAACTTCATCATCATCGTTAAAATTTATCTGATTCACAAAATTAAATGTAAATGACTGTCTCACTACAACCCTTTCATTTACATAGATAGCATCATTATATTTCAAATGGTCTGACAAGTATTCGGCATTTTGTTTTTCCACATTATTAAAAGGTATGTGTTTATCATTAAATTCAATAACTCTACCAGTCAATACTCTTTTAAAATTATCAGCATATTTGGTTATAATTTTATATGTTTTTCTACCAAATTGCGGATTAAATTTATGAAACATGATTAATTTTTGTTTAAATATATATAATGATTCTCTCCTTTTATGCGCCAAGTATGAATATTGTGACCTCATAAATAGTAACAAATATGGTTTCATTATTTTAATTAATTTATCTTTAGGGAATTCTTTATGAATTATTATTCTATTCCGTAGAAATAATTGTTTGCAATATTGATTATAATAATCAATCATACTTTTAATTTCATTTATTAAAATATTTGACGGCGAATTTTCAACAAAATGTTTTATAGAATATTCCCTCAAAACATATTCATTGTTAGTTTTAAAAGCAGTCAGATTAAAATGCACATTGAAAAATTTAAAAAATAATTCTGGGTAATAATCAGTTTTATATCGTATATAAAAATAAATATTATACAGAGTTGATTTCTGAAACGGTATATTATCGTATGGGTTTTTTATACATTTAGGTTCAGAAAAATGCATATATGAATTTGTCAAAGCAGAGTTTATAATTTTTATCAAATCGTTTACATGAAATAAATATTTCGAATTGTTATGAAATATACATATAACGTTTTTGTCATTGATTGACAATTCATTTAAACACATATCAGCATTTACAACTATTTTGGCCTTTTTGAATTTATAATGATACGCAAATCTATTTAGTATATGGTATGCTTTTTGAATTTTGCAAAAATAATGAATAAAGCCGTCTTCCTTGTTGTTTTTTATTAAAAAATTTGTCAACGTTTCCTTTAAAAATGTGAATTTATTTTTGACATTTATTTCTTTCGTTAATAGTAATTCAAAAAACGATTTAATAATATTATCAATACCATCGTCTATGTAATTGTATAAAAAAACATTGTTATCTGTTTTTAAAATATTTTTTATTATTAATTTATAAGTAGACATTATATAATTATCATAATTTATATTTAATATATTATGATATACATTTATTATCATCTATAAAATTTATTGGGTTTCTATTTTAGAATCCTGGATTGTAATTGTTATCTTTGCCCATATCAGTCTCTTTAATTGTAACAACGTTGTTTTGTATTGCTATCTTATTCACACCACATGGGTCTTCTGGATTTTCAACATTTCCAAAGAATTTATCAATTTCATCTTCAATATTCATTGGTTTATATTCACTAGTTGCTTCCAACTTTTGCATCTCTTCAATATCCAATACCACTTGGAAAGCACCTGTGCCAAAGAATCCCTCCTGACCACACATTACATTTGCGGATACACCTCGTAAAGTATCTAGTTCCGCATGTCTAGCTGCCTTTAAGAACATTTCAGGGGTTTCTTCAAACGAAGCCTTGGCAATAGGTCCAATATTGTCATTATTAATACCATGTCTAAATATGGAAATCAATTTATGGGTAAATGTCATTCTATCAACTAATACACTATAATTATGGTAGTTAATATATGTGCCATCAAATTCTACAACTTCCACCAATTCGTTATAAATGGCTTGTCTAGCAGCTTCAATACCAAGCACATTGTAAATTTCAATGATATCGTTACTCATGGTTCTTTTATTGTCAATGAAATCTAACCCTAATACGTCTAGTAAATTCGTGCCTATAGTATCCAGAACCCAAATATCTTGCTTCTTGAAAACACCATTATGTTCTATCATATTATCAACAATTTTTCTTAAAATTACTTTGTTAATACCTTTGATGCCTCTTAATACTACGTTTTGTAACAGTTGTTCTTGGAAATTTTTCAAAATATAAATTTGGTCTGATTGGTCTAATGGATTAACTTTTGTTTTTATTGATAAGCCTCCTCTAGTTCCTGATTTCTTTAATTCACTCATTCGAATTCTAAACACTAGTTTGTCGGCGTTGAAATCGGAATAAATGCATTTAATCTCGTCATCATAACAATTTTTCAGTGTGAAATTAACATCGTCCATCGTAATATTTTTCTCAAGCATGACTTCAGGGTCCATCACCATTCGAATAATCCATTTTGATTTCTCGTTTTCGTCATTTTGAAGTGATGTTTCTGAACATTCGGAAACCATGTTTTCAAAAGCTCTGTATTGTTCAATCGTGTCTTTATCTTCACTGATTAATGTATTTAAATCATCAGGGTCAAAACATACTTCAACAGATTTTACGATTTCTTCTAATTGGGTATGCTCCAACATATACATAATTGTTTGAGCTTTTTCCTTTAATGTTTCGTCTTCAGGTTTCAAGTAAACACTTAGAGAAGGATTTTTAATATCACTTGATAATGACAAAATTTCTTCTATTCTTGGCACACCACGAGTGACATTGGATTTAGATGCGACACCAGCAAAATGAAATGTATTGAGTGTCATCTGGGTTGAGACCTCACCAATACTTTGACCTGCAATCATTCCCACCATTTCTCCAGGTGCAACAATGGCTCTTTTATAGTCAATCGTTATGGTATCCAATAGTAATGTCAATGCGGCCTTATTAAATCGCTTTATAATAAGCAAATCTTTTGGTGCTAAATAATAATAGAATAATGTCCTGAATAATTCAGTAGGTGGACTATAATAAATTTTCTTTAAATTATGAAAGCATTTTTCTATCATTTCCAGTGCTTCAAATGGTGTAATATCGACTAATGATGATATAGTAATATTACATTGACCTTGGATATTATTAATCACATGAGCAAATGCAACTGGACAACTAACCGATGAATCGCTCTTGTTTTTAAATACATATTTAATAATAGCTTCGCGATTTTTAATCATCATATCGATATATTCTTGTGTTTTATCCATAAATTCCTTACTTTGTTTCTTATATCTGGCCAACGTATTCTTCAAGAATATATTACCTAGGGATTTTACGCTGTTTTTTTCTTCTGGAACCAAATAATGTGAATAAATATCTTGCGTGCTCATTGAAACAATTGGAATTTGTTGGTCTTCGCATTTCGTAGTGTCAATGTTATCATCACCATAACAAAATTGGACGATTTTATTTTTATTAGTGCGAATTGTCATATCATATGCGACCATCAAATCTTCTAGACCTTTAATGAGTCTTCTTTGGATATAACCAGTAGAAGATGTTTTTACAGCTGTATCAATCAAACCAACACGACCACCCATTGCGTGGAAGAATAGCTCTTGAGGTGATAAACCATTAATGTATGAACTTTCTACGAAACCACGTGCGCCTGGTGAATCGTCGTATTTGGTAAAATGAGGTAAGGTTCTGTTTTCAAAACCATATGGAATGCGTTTGCCGTCTACGTTTTGTTGTCCCAAACAAGAAATCATTTGAGAAATATTTAAATCTGAACCTTTTGAACCAGCATTCACCATAATAACAAATCGGTTATCTTTACTGAGATTTTTTAGACCGATTTTGCCTGATTCTGACGTGGCTTGATTTAAAATACTATTGACTTGTGTCTCGAATTCTTGTTCATTTGTCTTACCTGTGTTGTTTTCAAATATGCCGATTTGAACTTGGTCTATTAAATTTTTAACATCGGTCTTCTTCTTGGTAATAACTTGGACGATTTCGTCGTTGGTTTTTTGGTCGGAAATTAAATCACTTACACCTACACTAAATGCGGTTGATTTCATATATTCCGTTACTACGTTTTGCAAATCGTCTACAAATTTGGCTGATGCGAAATTTCCAAAGTCGTTACAAACACGCTGTAAGAGGCCTTTTGACCTTGCACCTAAAACACTCTTGTCCATTTGACCGCGCATATAGGTTCCATTCTTGATTTCTATTACGGCATTCGATGTTTTTACATCGTCTTTATCATCTTTGAATGCCTTTGTTTTATATTTCATTGATAGTGGCGGCATTATTTGACTCAATATGTCAAAATTTGTTACACCTCCGTCCTTCTTTATGTCTTCTAACAGTTGATGTTCGTTCACATTGTTAAACATCATTAGGATATTCATTGCGTCTCGCGGTGAGAAGCGGATGTTTGGCCTAGTGAACTGATACGAACCAAGCATTGAATCTTGGTATATACCTATGATGGAACTGTTATTTGCTGGACTCACTATCTGATATGGCACTGCCGCCAAATTTTTAAGTTCTGCTTCGGACTCTGGGTCCTGTGGCATGTGTAAATTCATTTCATCGCCGTCAAACGATAAATCGTCAGAGTTTCCAATGACGTCGGAATACACCTTGTGCCTCATCAGGTTGGTTAAACCATCATTTGAGACCCGCACTCATCTACTCTCTGAACCTTCCCCATACTCTTACCATAACGAGGTTAGGGGCTTGGCTGCTGATTATCCAATCCTTTACATTTTTACCATTGGTTTCGTCAATTAAACGAGGTCCTCACAAACGTTTCCGAAAGTGAGTGGTAGTGAAGGCTCTAAGGAACTTCCAGCAATTTGGGCGCGTTGCCGTTTTTTACTTTCTTCTTGTAATAATTTTAAAAACTCAAGTGCTCTTTTCTTTGTTTTATCAATACTCTCTATATAAGATACAAATTCTATAACTTTTTTATTTAATCTTATATACCACCCTATTTGTTTATTTAATTTTGTTCTAGGTGTAATATATTTATAAAATTCTTCATCGCTTTTATCAAATATATAGTCATCGAACTTTCTTAGATGTTTTATAAGATGTGTATTAATATTGCCAGTTGATATTTTCCCTCTCATTTCTTCGCAAGGTATTAATGAATTACAACTCGTATTTATATTATAACCATTTGGAACTAATGAATTATGTTTTTTAATTTCAAATGTTTCCATTTCATTTGCTTCTTCAATTTTACAATTATAAAGATGTTCCACAATAAAATTGTGAAAACCATACGTTCTAATAGCATTATTTAAAGCGTTACAATGGTATTTTTGTTTACGAGTAGACTCACATATATGTTCCTTAAAGCGACCTTCTGTACCTTTTGGGAAATATTTTTTCCCATTTTTTCTATGGGAAACTGCCTGTCCAATATATACTTTATTGTTCATTACATTTGTAATTCTATAAATTTCAACCCATCTTAAATTTTCATCATCTATTATTTTATTTTTTAAACAAAGATTAAATTCCATTTATATAAGAGCACATTTTATTTTTATGTTGTTTACGAAGATTTAAAAACGACTAGGGAGTAACACGCTTTTCACGCTCCCTGTTGCGAACATTGACAGCTTTGTGACTTTATATCATCACAACAATTTTATCCGCATTGTAAGGCTTGGTCTTGCCTTTAAAATCCTTACGATTTCTCGTAAGGTCGGAATACACCTTGTGCCTCATCAGGTTGGTTAGACCATCATTCGAGACCCATCGTCATCTACTCTCTGAACCTTCCCCATACTCTTACCATAACGAGGTTAGGGGCTTGGCTGCTGATTATCCAATCCTTCACTTTTTTACCATTGGGTACGACTATTAATCGTGGTCCTCACAAATGTTTCCAATTGTGAGTGGTAGTGAAGGCTCTAAGGAACTTCCAGTCAGTTTGGCGACGTTGCCGTTTATTATTTTATTAATAAACGACTAGGGGGTTTCACGCTTTTCACGCCCCCTGTTGCCGACACCAGTCTATCGGCTACATTCATTCTAAAAGTATCACCACGTTTCATAATACGTGCAATGTGACACATCATCGACATCCTGTGCAAAGTAGGTTGACGATTAAATAGAATAGCATCTCCGTCCATCATATGACGATGAACAGTGTCCCCTTCTTCGAGGACAATAGATTTTCTATCTAAATAATATCGCAACGTAATCACTTCACCATTTTGTTTTTCCAACATTTTAGCTCCAGGCCACACATCAGGCCCATTTTGAACTAATTTTGTCAAGAAGTCTTTATTAATTTTATTCACGATAACAGGTTTGGTAATATTTTTAGCAATTTTCATAGGTATGCCGAGTTCACGAATTGAAATATTAGGGTCCGCAGTAATCACAGACCGAGCACTAAAATCAACACGTTTCGCCATCAAATTGCCTCTCATACGACCACCCTTACCATTTAAACGGTCCTTGATTGATTTCAAAGGACGTCCAGAACGCTGTGCAACCGACGCTACCCCAGGAATTTTATTATCCACTTGAGTCGCCACGTAATATTGCAACACCGTTGTCCAATCATCAACTACATTCGCAGGAGCATTATTTTGAATTTTATCTTGCAACGTTTTATTCGTTTTAATAATATTTACCAAAATATGACTCAAATCGTCTTCCGAACGTTGTTGCGCATCATGTTTTACCGATGGACGCACCGCTGGAGGCGGAACCGACATCACTTGACAAATCATCCAATCAGGTCTCGAATAAACAGGACTGAAACCCATAAAATTTACGTCGTCGTCAGAAATTCGCTTAAAATTTTTCAATACCATTTCAGGCGTAACCTTGATAACAATTGGCTCCGCATCAGCACTGTCATTTTTCCATTCGGCAAATATCGTAGCTAGACCCTCTTTACGAATTTTATTTGGTTGTAATGTTCCGCAACCGTCTTCGCTATCATCACCACAACGTTTCACTTTGCTACATAATGAAAAGACGTATTTCCACCGCGCGTCTCCTTGTAGCTTCAGCGCTTGTTTATATTTATCTTTACTAATAAGTAATTTACTACATTTAAAACAAACACATCTCATACATTTTTGAATTGTGCTTAAGTATTGGATGTAGAACACTGGTCGAGCCAATTCAATATGACCTGAATAACCAGGAGTCTGCATATAATCTAAACCATCGGTAGGACAAATGAGTCCTGGCTCTAAAACACCCATACGTGGGTCAAATAGACCACCAATCACTGGCTTATTATTTATATACGTGTCTCTACTGGTAATTTCAGCAACAGAACCCTTTCTAATTTCATCAGGGGACAGAATACTAAATTGAATTCCAATTACTTTTGAGCAATTCATCGTTTTATTATTGGAAGTTACAAACTTAGACATCTCTTATACTATAGTATAATAGATTTATATTGTTTTTACAAAATCAATTTTATTTAATAATCGAAATTTCTTATACAAAATTATACATTTTACAAAATACAGAATTGAACTATATAAAATAAAATTGATAATGATTTATAATCAAAAAAATATCATACACTACACAACAAAAACAATGACACGCGATAGTCAAATTAAGAAATCTAAGAAAGACCAAGTATCTAAACGTTCAAAAAAACTAGAAGAACTAAATAGAAAGAAAAAAAGGGCAGACCATTCCGACAGTGATAGTAACGACAACAGTAGCGATTCAGAAGAAGAGGAAATGGATGTTCATGAATATCGTAAATTTATTTCAAAAATATTTCCATCAAGACATATTAACCAAAAAATTAAAGCTGGTGAAAAATTAAAAAAAGCTCTTGAAGAAGATGATTCTGATGACGAAGAAGAAAAACCAAAAAGAAATAAAAACAAACGTATCAATAAAAATAATAAAAAGGTTTTGACAGATTCTGAATCAGAAGAAGAACGACAAAATATTTCAAAAAAACATAAAAAAACTAAAACCAAGGTTTCTAAAAAAATTGACGTTTCTGACGATGAAGACGAAATTTCATTAGGAGAAGAAGATACAGAAGATGATGATTCTGACTATAATGAAGAAGAGGATGAATCTGAATGGGAAACAGTTGATGAAGACGAAGAGGACGAAGAAGAAGACGAAGAAATATACGAAAAACCTGGAAAGGGAAAAGTAAATATAATCTTTACAATTGGTGGCGTTAATGAAGACGAAGACGAAGATGAATGGGATGAAGATGAAGAATACGACTCTGATTATGATGAAAACAACGATGATACAGAAGATGAAGATGAAGAAGTATCTACGGACGAAGACTCTGATGATGAAGCAGACGATGATGATGAATCAGAAGCGGAAGAAAAAATCAATAAAAAAACATCTAAAAAATCAAATAAAAATAGTAACAAAAAAGGTAAAAAAGAGACTAAAAAAGTAGAAGAAGATTGCGAAAAAACAGAAGACAGTGTTGTCCCTATAAAAGAAACTAAAACTACCGAAACCCTTGAAAATTTAAAGAAGCTACTACAAGACAACCCCAAGGATAAATCTATTCAAAAATGTATCGACGTTTATGAAAAGGAAATGAAGATACAAAAAACTAAATTAGAGAAAAAAGAGAAAAAACAAAAAGCGAAAAATATGAGGATTTTTAGAAAAATAATAAAGGATAAAAACACGATGAATGATTTCTCATTTTACGAGAAATTAGAGCTAGAGAATCAAAAGAAAATTATAAAGGAATTGAAAGAAATAAATAAAATAACGCGCATCGAAAAACCATATCGAATGACACTTTTAGAATCAACCATCCCAGTGCAATTTAAATCAGCGGCCATGAAGAAAATCAATTCGCTCAGATACATGGAACCTGGAAGTGGTGAATTTTATAAAAGTAAGAACTGGGTAGATACATTTATGAGAATTCCATTTAATAAAATAGAAGGTTTACCTATCAGTATTGATAATGGTGTAGAAAAATGCCACGAATTTATGGAAAACGCTCAAAAAACATTAGACCAAGCAGTGTATGGATTAAATGATGCAAAAATGCAAATTATGCAAATGCTTGGTCAATTGCTAACAAATCCAAAGGCGATTGGCACTGCTATTGCGATTCATGGGCCTCCAGGAACTGGTAAAACTAGTTTAGTCAAAGAAGGAATTAGTAAAATTCTTAATAGACCATTTGCATTTATTGCGCTCGGAGGCGCTAC
>Ga0192647_100186_pt1 | contig 41077 bp, 37 predicted proteins | sample LauGreFa1BDMLBSN_2_FD_133046 | JGI IMG/M metagenome (GOLD analysis project Ga0192647, IMG submission 133046) | Freshwater lake microbial communities from Lake Michigan, USA - Fa13.BD.MLB.SN - reassembly | ecosystem: Environmental > Aquatic > Freshwater > Lake | place: Lake Michigan, USA... | reverse complement strand
AAGGTGCGGTACTCTGCTCTTGATGTAAACATCCTGTAAGGCTCTTCGGTTCCTTTTGTAATCAGGTCATCTATCAATACCCCGATATAGGCCTCACTTCTCTTGAGCACCAGCGGCTCTTTGTCAACTACATGATTATGTGCATTGATTCCCGCCATAAGACCCTGACAAGCTGCTTCCTCATAACCTGTAGTTCCATTGATCTGTCCCGCGAAGAACAAACCTCTTAACTGCTTGGTTTCCAATGAGTAATGAAGCTGATGGGGTGGAAAATAATCGTATTCTATCGCATATCCCGGCCTGAAAACTCTTACATTTTCAAATCCAGGAATCTTTATAAGTGCTTGATATTGAACATCTTCTGGTAATGAGGTTGAAAATCCGTTCAAATAGATCTCTACTGTATTCCAACCCTCAGGCTCTACAAATAACTGGTGCCTCTCCCTGTCGGCAAAACGATTGATCTTATCTTCTATGCTTGGGCAATACCTGGGACCCGTTCCTTCAATTCGGCCGGCGAACATGGGACTCCTATCGAATCCGGTTTTAAGGGTATCATGTACCTGTTCGTTTGTATAGGCAATCCAGCAACTTCTCTGTTGCGATGGTTTGATGCGTTCAAAATTCAGGTAGGAGAATCCGGTTATCTCATCATCTCCCTTCTGCTCTTCCATTTTAGAATAGTCCAAACTCCTTCCGTCAATTCTCGGCGGTGTGCCCGTTTTCAGTCGATCGCTTTCAAATCCCAATTCCACCAATTGCTCTGTAATGCCCGTCGCAGCTCGCTCTGCCATCCTTCCTCCACCAAAATTCTTTTCCCCGATATGAATGATACCATTTAAAAATGTTCCATTGGTGAGAACGACCGACTTGGCCTCAATCTCATTTCCCATGCCTGTTACAACCCCCTTAACGACCCCATTCTTCACCAACAATCCCTTTACCATGTCCTGATAAAAATCCAGATTGGGCGTCGCCTCCAACAGTTCCCTCCATCTTTGGGAGAAAAGCATCCGGTCGCTTTGGGCTCTTGGGCTCCACATCGCAGGACCCTTGGACCTGTTCAGCATCCTGAATTGAATCATGGTTTGGTCGGTCACGATTCCTGAATAACCTCCCAATGCATCGATTTCACGCACAATCTGCCCCTTTGCAATGCCACCCATGGCGGGATTGCAGCTCATCTGGGCTATGTTCTGAAGGTTCATGGTCACCAGCAAAACCTTGCTGCCCATATTGGCCGCGGCGGCTGCTGCTTCCGAACCTGCATGTCCAGCCCCCACAACAATCACATCATACTTTGGAAACATGGTGCAAAGATAAAAAGGAGTTTTCAGTTAACAGTTGACCATTAACAGTCAACCGTGGAAAGAAAGTGTTCCACGTGAAACATCATGAGCAGGAAAATATCTGGACCAGCACCACGCGGTTCATAGATCGATGGGTTTGAATCGAAACCCCCATCTGACCGAACCAGGGAGTCAGAAGGTTTTTTCTGTGACCCGGGACTTCCAATCCCAAGTCAAGCAACAACATAATAAGAGATAGCAAAGGCTCATTCTTTCCCGTATAGATGTTTTCAGCCGCGCATTTGGTGATGCCAGCCAATCGCATTCTCGTAGAGAAATTCTTCCCATCCGAACTGTTGTGTCCTATGCCATTCTGTTTCAAGGCAAGATCGGCGCAGTGTATGCGGGCTGCATCAGAAGCAGCGAGCGAAAAAGACAAGAGATTTAATTTGGTGGAAGCATTCAGGTCCTTTTCAAGACTCCTGGCCTCTTTCCCATTGGCCTCTGGGAATTGCTTCAGAAAAGGAATGACACAGTCGGTGTAGAACTGAGCTGGATTCTTCCGCATATAATTTACCCAATAGAAAAACTCTTTTTCCTCCTTGGAGAGTCCCGATCTAGACAATTCCTTTTCAACATGCTGCTGCACAGCCTGGTCCCTGGGAATTTTTACTTCGAAAGGAATATCATTCAGGGTAAAATTCCCCTGTGCCATCAAAATAGATGGAAGAGCAAAGACCAAAAAAGCAATATGTTTCACGTGGAACATCATCCAAAATACCTGGAAAGCAATTCATCCTCTGCCTTGCGCATCTTTTTTTGATCGGAGCTTTGTTTGTCCTTGTACCCCAATAAATGCAAGAGTCCATGAAAAATCACCCTGTGAAGTTCCTGATAGAAGGGAGTCCCCAGTGTGCTGGCATTCTCCTTCACACGGTCAACACTGATATAGATTTCTGCCTGCAGGATGCCTTTTTTTTCAGACAGGTCAAACGTGATGATATCCGTATAATAATCATGTGAAAGGTGTTGCTGATTGATGTTCAGCAGGTAGGCGTCGGAGCAAAAAACAACGTTCAATGACTGTATTTCTTTTTTATAGGAATGGGCCGTTTTTTGAAGAAAATGCTTCAAATCTGCTCTGTTTCTGAGCGAATGGAGGCTTTTTTGATAAAAAAACTGAATTGTCGACATTCCAACAATAAAAGTACAAGAAATCCCTCGAAGCGAAGTAGCTTTGCATCCCGTTACAACGATCATGCTGAGAAAATTATCAGAATTAAAAGTTGGAGAAAAGGCTGTCATCCAATCATTGGAGGATCAGGAGCTGATTTTGAAACTAATGGAAATGGGATTTCTGCAAGGGGAAGAAGTAACTGTTGAGCAGATTGCGCCACTCGGCGATCCAATTTCTGTAATGGTTGCAGGATACCAGGTCAGTCTCCGGCTGAATGAAGCTGCCTCTATTTTGGTAGAATCTGTATAATAAATTGATTATCAGACTATTATGAAGATTGGACTTTATTTTGGCACTTTCAACCCCATCCACAACGGACACCTGATTATTGCAAACTACATTTTGCAGTATGCAAAACTGGATCAGGTTTGGCTGATTGTATCTCCCCAAAATCCCTTCAAACAAAGTCACAGTCTGCTCAATGAATATCACCGGTTGTTTTTGGTGCAACAGGCATTGGAAGGAGAAACGAAAATCAAAGCAGTTGATATAGAGTTTGGATTACCGAAACCATCTTATACCATCAATACGCTTACCTATTTACAGGAAAAATATTCAGAACATGAATTCGGCATCATCATGGGATCTGACAGTTTACACAATCTGGATCGCTGGAAAAATGCAGAACTCATTATGAAAAATTTTCCGCTCTATGTATACGAGCGACAGGGATATCCAATGAGAGATGATTTGGATGATGCGATGATCATCGACATGAAAGCACCGCTCTTGAATATTTCTTCATCCTTGATCAGAAGAATGTTGAAAGAAGGAAAATCAATCAGGTACTTGGTTCCTGATGTTGTGAACGAAGAAATTCAGAAAGGAAATTATTACAGATAATCATCCCACCAACCACCCCAGCAACAAACAGGCAATCGCAACATAAGGCGCCTGAATCTTTGTGAAAGTCAGTGATACAAAGGTTGATGCAATCACAGCAAAAAATAAAACGATGTCATACAGCGGCTGCTCCAGTTCTGGTACAACAGTATCGTTGATCAGGTAAACAATACTTGCAAACATGATGCCAACTACTGCTGCATTGATCCCATGCATCATGCGTTCCATTGCCTTGAACCTGTGCAGGTTTTCCCACATGGGATAAAAGAAAATACACAACAAAAAACTTGGAAGAAAAATACCAACGCTTGCAATTAAACATCCTGCCAATTGCCAGCTCCATCCCTTGTTTTGAAGCGACATGCCACCAATGTATGATGAAATGGAAAAAGCGGGACCCGGGATGGCGCGCACCATACCTGCACCGGTTAAAAAATCTTCACGGTTGATTTTAATAACGTTCTGGTTGTTGGATTTTATTCTTTCTGTTTCAGGACGAACAACGTATTGCTCATACATCACGGGGATCAATACGTCGGCTCCACCAAATACAAAACTTCCAAAACGGTACATGTTTTCAAAAAGGTTGAATGGAGCACGATATGTCCAATCATTTTTCCTCGCCGTTTCAGAAACAAATGCTGCAGAAATAAAAAAGAAAGAAAACAACAAGATGGGAAACCATTTGATAGGGCGTTCTTTCCATTTTACAGGTTCTTCATTTTTTTCATTGAAAAAAACGCCTGCTGTTCCTCCAACAATTAATATGATGGGGAAAATCCAAGGTGTTTTAAAAAAAACATAGGTAGCAACAGCAGATAAAAAAAGAATGATGCGGGATGATGGCTGTTTGATCAGTTTCAAAGTTTTGAAAGATGCAAAAGCCAGAAAGCCCAACGCCATGGGTTGGATGAATCGAAAAATAGGCAATCCGTTGGATGAGGTTTGATGGACAATAAAAGACAAACCCGACATGATGATGATGGCAGGAAACATCCATATCAACAATGTCAGGATCGCAAGTGGGATGCCTCCGCGTTTGTAACCGATCAGTGTAAGTGTTTGGGTGGAGGTTGCACCTGGCATCAACTGACAAAATGCATTGATATCAAGCAATTCCTTGCTGGTAACATCTTTGCGTTTCTCTACAAATGTTTTCATCATCATCCCAAAATGTCCCTGGGGTCCGCCGAATGCAGAAATGCTGTGAAAGAAAACAGCCCGCAGAAAGGGTATGTGACGAATCAGCGCCAAGTATTATTTTTTGAGTCCGATTTCTCTCAAACGCTCATCCAGGTATTGTCCTGCTGAATAATCCTCATACTTCTTTGGATTCGTTGCGGTGATACAGGAATCAAGACAGGCAAGCGACATATTACTTTTGGGATGCAGGAAGAAAGGCAATGAGTACCTGGATGTATGCCACTTTTCTCGGGGTGGATTTACAACCCTGTGTGTAGTACTTTTCAAACGGTCGTTGGTCAGACGCTGCAACATATCGCCCACATTCACTACAATTTCACCGTCACCTGCCTGAATGGGCAGCCACTCGTTTTGTTTGGATAGTATTTCCAATCCCTCTGCAGAGGCTCCTACCAACAAGGTGATCAAGTTGATGTCCTCATGCTGTTCTGCACGTATCGCAGATTTGGGTTCTGAAGTGATGGGTGGATAGTGGATGGCACGAAGAATGCTGTTGCCCAAATGAATATGTTCAGTAAAATAATCATGCCCCAAATTCAAATAAGATGCAATGGCGCTGAGCAGTGCAGATCCTGATTGTTCAAATGCACGGTACGTCGATAAAAACAATTGATTAAAATCGGAAATCTCATCTACCATTACATTCGCTGGATAAGATTCTGGTGCAGTTTCATGGGTAGCCACTGTTTGTCCGTATTGAAAAAATTCTTTCAAATCTGGTGCGTCACTGCCCTTTGCATGTTCTTTGCCAAAAGATGTATATCCACGCTGCCCTGCGAGTCCCGCGATTTCATATTTGTTTTTCACATCGGAAGGAAGTTCGAAGAAAGCTTTCACTGTTGCATACACACGGTCAATCAATTGCTGATCAATTCCATGGTTTCTGACGGCAACAAATCCCACTTCTTCAAAAGCCTTGCCCAGTTCATTGGAAAACTGAACCTTTTGGGCATCTGTACCGTTTGTATACAAACTGAGGTCTACGACAGGTATGTTCATATAAAAGATTGAATTGTAAAAATAACAAACATAATTTTGATCTCTAATTTCAACAAAATGGTTCGTTTGAAAAGTTTCTACTGGGTGTTTCTCATTGTATTGCTGGGCGTTGCCTGTTCCCCGAAAATCAGCAGCTATACGGGCAAGCAGGTTTTTAAAACCGCCAATGGCGTTCCGGATTACGCTGATCTCAACTATTGGTCAGCCCATCCAAACAAGTGGGACCCATCCGATACCATCCCAAAATTATTGAGAGGCAACCCGAAAGAGAAGGACGTGGATGTTTTTTATATACATCCCACCACCTATACAGGAGAGATGCCCGAGGGCAAGCCCAATGCTGAGATTGATGATTCTACCTTGAATTACAAAACGGATTATTCTCCCATGCTCTATCAGGCTTCTGTCTTCAACGAAAGAGCCAGGGTCTTTGCTCCACGCTACAGACAGGCTCATATTAAAATGTATGGTGAGCAGGACAGCGTGAAATTACACAGGGCGTTCAATTTGGCTTACGATGATGTAAAAAGGGCATTCCAATATTATTTGGAAAAAGAAAACAACGGAAGGCCTATTATCATTGCGTCTCACAGTCAGGGTACAACACATAGCTCGAGATTGCTGAAAGAATTTTTTGACGGTAAACCCCTGATAAAACAATTGGTATGTGCCTATATCATAGGCATAAGATTGAAAAAAGACATCTTCAATCAGATTCCGGTTTGTACCGATGCATCACAAACAGGATGTTTCGTGAGCTGGCGCACTTACAGGTATGACTATATGGGAGATTGGGTCAGCCGATTGGATACGAGCGTCGCAGTGGTGAATCCCATGAGCTGGAAAACAGATGAACAATGGGTTGATAAATCAGCCCACAAAGGTGCAGTACTGTATAACATGAACAAGATTTATAAAAACACACAGTCCGCGTTGGTGGAAGGAGATGTGTTGAGGGTCACACATCCTAAATTCCCGGGTTCCTTTTTATACAAAAGCAAAAACTATCATGCGGGTGATATCAATCTCTTTTATGTAGATATCCGTGAAAATGTTTCAAACAGAATAGACGCTTTTCAATCAAAAAAATAACGAAGCTCATTGATTTTTATGAGCGCCGTCATGCGTGTAGTATTTCTCAACAATTAAGTTTGGGAAAACTACACGCATGAAACTCATCATTGTACCTACCGATTTTTCTCCATTGGCAGACAATGCCCTGAAATATGCAATGGATCTGGCTATTGCAATGGAAGGAAGTCTGATGCTGTTGAATGTTTATCAATTGCCTATCAGTTTTTCGGAAGTCCCGATGGTAAACATATCGGTGGAAGAGTTGAGAAAAATCAGTGAAGAAAAGCTGGCTGAAATCAAACGGCAGATTGAAAGAATAACAGAAGGAAAAATAAAAATTTATACTGAAAGCAAATTGGGAGATGTTGCTGAAGAAGTTGATGCGTTGTGTAAAATATTGAATCCATTTGCAGTTGTGATGGGGACAAGAGGTGTTACAGGTGCAGGAAGATTTTTTCTGGGAAGCAATTCTCTTTCGGTGATTGGAAAGATCAGCACTCCTGTTTTCATTGTTCCACCGGGAGCAACTTTCAAGCCGATCAGGAAAGTGGGACTGGCAACAGATTTGAGAAATGTAGTAGATACGGTTTCTATATCCCCCATCAAATCACTCGTGAATATGTTCAATGCAGAGCTGCATGTGTTGAATGTCGATTTTGAAAGAAAACATTTCACCAGCTATACACCGGAAGAAACATTGAACCTTGATACCATGTTATACGGACTGAATCCAACGTATGATTTTATTGAAAACAAAGATGTGGATGAAGGCATCAATGAATTTGCAACCAAGAACAATCTTGATCTGATCATCACGCTTCCGAAAAAACACCGTTTTATTGAAAGTCTTTTTGAAAAAAGCTTTACAAGGGAGCTGATACATCATACCAGCATTCCTTTGATGTGTATCAGAAAAGAAGTAGCTGAAACAGTTGTTTAGAATTCAGCGCTCTTGGGTGTTCTGGGGAACGCAATCACATCCCTGATATTTGTCATGCCCGAAACAAAAAGCACCATGCGCTCGAATCCGAGTCCAAAGCCTGCATGCGGTACGGTACCAAATCTTCTTGTATCAAGATACCACCACAACTCTTCTTCAGAAACATGCATGTCTTTCATGCGCTGCGTAAGTTTATCCAAGCGCTCCTCTCTTTGTGAACCACCAACGATTTCACCAATGCCGGGGGCAAGGATGTCCATCGCTGCAACCGTTTTGCCATCGTCGTTCTGGCGCATGTAAAAGGCTTTGATGTCTTTTGGATAATTGGTAACAATGACAGGTTTTTTGAAATGCTTCTCCACAAGATATCTTTCGTGTTCACTTTGCATATCGATGCCCCATTTCACTTCGTATTGAAACTTCTTCTTTTTATATGCAGGTGAATCCAAGAGAATGTCAATCGCTTCTGTATACGTAATGCGCTCGAAATTGTTTTCCAATACAAAGCGCAATTTGTCGATCAGTCCCATGGGACTCCTTTTATCTGCAGGAAGTTGTTTTTCTTCATCAGCCAAACGCTGGTCAAGAAATTGCAAATCATCCATGTTGTTGTCCATCGCAAACTGAATGATGTATTTGATGAATGACTCTGCAAGATTCATGTTGTCTTCCAGATCATGAAACGCCATCTCAGGTTCAATCATCCAAAACTCTGCAAGGTGTCTGGTTGTATTTGAATTTTCTGCGCGGAAGGTTGGACCAAATGTATAAATCTCACCAAACGCAGTAGCACCAAGCTCCCCCTCAAGTTGTCCACTTACCGTAAGATGGGTGCTTCTACCAAAAAAATCTTCTTTGAAATCAACCTCATTGTTTTCATTTCGGGGAGGATTGTCAAATGGCAGTGTAGTAACACGAAACATTTCACCTGCTCCTTCTGCATCACTCGCAGTAACGATGGGCGTATGCAGATAAAGAAATCCTCTTTCGTGAAAGAATTTATGAATGGAAAATGCGAGGGAATGTCTCACACGAAAAACTGCACCAAACGTATTTGTTCTGAATCGCAAGTGAGCGATTTCTCTTAAAAACTCAAGACTGTGTTTCTTGGGCTGAAGCGGATATGCAGATGCATCCGAATCACCCAGTACCTCCATTTCACTTGCAATCAATTCAACTGCCTGTCCCTTGCCCTGTGAAGCAACCAACTCTCCGGTAATTTTCAGGGCAGCACTGGTTGTGATGCGCCTCAAAGTATCGTCATCAAACTTTCCCAGTTCCAAAACAACCTGCAGGTTTAAATTGGTGGAACCATCATTCAGGGCAATGAACTGATTGTTCCTGAATGTTCTGACCCACCCCATTACAACAACCCCTTTTTGTCCGGGTGACTGCAGCAGAATTTCTTTGATTTTGATCCTTTTGTTGAACATATGCCACTTTTACGCTTGCAAAGGTACTAAATGGAGGGCCCAGCATGACCTAAATTTTTTTTGGGTTAACAAAAAAACCGTAACATTGCATACACAAAGAGGCCATTTAGTTACACCAGCCACTTTCTTTTCCACCTTAATTTATCCTTCGCATATCAACAATCCCATCAGGGTTATTATCAAATAAAACATATGTACGACATTTTACAGCTGAATGACATGCTTGTTCCGGAACTATTGGACATAGCCGAGCAACTCAAGATCACAGGAGCCAAGAAACTTGAAAAACAGGAACTTATTTATAAAATACTGGACAAACAGGCTGTCCTCAACAGCGCCGTTAAGGGCGGAGAGGCGAAAGACGAAAAGGGTGCCAAGAAGAAAAGAATTGTAAAGACAAGCACGGGTAATACAACCGAGGAGGCTATTGTTGAAAATGACCCGGAAAACTCTACAGAGAAAAAACCCATCAAGAGAGGAAGACCTTCCATTCAGAAAGAAGAGCCTGTAAACGCAGAACAGGAAGAAACCAAGAAAGAAACAACTGAAGTTGGAGAACAAGAGGGACAAACAGGAGAAGACAACAGCGCCTCTAAACAACTTTTTCTCAAGAAAGAACCCGCATTTACAGTTGAGTTCGACGGAATTATTGAGGGAGAGGGTGTGTTAGAGATGATGCCGGATGGATATGGATTTTTGAGAAGCAGCGATTATAATTATTTGTCATCACCAGATGATGTATATGTGTCACCATCTCAAATCAAATTATTTGGAATCAAAACAGGTGATACAATCACAGGAACTGTTCGCCCTCCGAAAGAAGGTGAAAAATATTTTGCATTATTAAAAGTTGATACTGTCAATGGAAGATTGCCTGAAGAAGTGCGAGACAGGGTTCCGTTTGATTATTTAACACCTTTGTTTCCTTTTGAAAAATTCAACCTCTATACAAAGCCCGATATTTATTCCACCAGGATGATGGACCTCTTTACCCCGCTGGGCAAGGGACAACGCGGATTGATCGTTGCCCAACCAAAAGTGGGTAAAACCATGTTGCTGAAAGAGGTTGCCAACGCAATCGCCACCAACCATCCCGAATGTTATCTCATGGTGGTATTGATCGATGAGCGTCCGGAAGAGGTGACTGATATGGAAAGAAGCGTAAAAGCAGAAGTGCTTGCTTCTACATTTGATGAGCCCGCAGAAAAACACGTGAAGGTTTCCACGATTGCCTTGCAAAAAGCAAAAAGATTGGTGGAGTGCGGACACGATGTAGTGATATTGTTGGATTCTATTACACGTCTCGCGCGTGCACACAATACCGTTGCTCCATCTTCAGGTAAGGTTTTGTCTGGAGGTGTCGAAGCAAACGCCATGCAAAAACCAAAACAGTTTTTTGGTGCTGCGAGAAAAATTGAAAATGGTGGATCGCTCACCATACTTGCTACTGCACTGATTGACACAGGAAGTAAAATGGATGAAGTAATCTTTGAAGAATTCAAGGGTACTGGTAATATGGAATTGGCGCTCGACAGAAGATTAGCTAATAAGCGTGTATTCCCTGCAATTGATCTTACAGCATCATCAACAAGAAGAGAAGATTTGTTGTTGGATAAAGATGTTTTACAACGCATGTGGATCATCAGAAACCATATTGCTGACATGAACAGCGAAGAAGCTATGTCGTTGTTGATGAAACAAATGAAAGGAACCAAGGATAATTATGAGTTCCTGACCAGCATGAATAAATGATGATCGAAGTGTTATGGGCGTAGAAAAAATTTCTGTTGAAACATTTGTTGCCCATGCGAAATCTTATCCAGTCATCGACGTAAGAAGCGAAGCAGAATATGAACACGCTTGCATTCCCGGTGCGTGGAATCTTCCTCTTTTTAACAATGAAGAAAGAAAGATTGTCGGGACGATCTATAAACAAACATCCAGAGAGGAGGCAATCAAAAAAGGACTCGAATTTTTTGGTCCCAAGATGAAAGAAATGATTGCTTTCGTTGAGGAAAAGCTGCAAGCAAATCATCCATCAAACAAAACACTGTTGGTACACTGTTGGAGAGGCGGCATGCGCAGTGCAGGTGTGGCCTGGCTATTGGATCTCTACGGATTCAAAGCATACACCCTGGTTGGAGGATACAAAGCCTACAGAAATTGGGTGTTAAAGATGCTGGATGAAAAACCAAGACTTAACATACTCGGCGGTTATACAGGTTCTGGAAAAACAATTGTTCTGAATGCATTGAGAAACGTAGACCAAACAGTAATTGACCTGGAGGGAATTGCAGGACACAGGGGCTCGGCCTTTGGTAACATTGGGCTTCCCAAGCAACCCACACAGGAAATGTTTGAAAATAAACTGGCCGAGGAAATCGATGCAGCATTGAAAAAAGGAAATGAAAATCCAATTTGGCTGGAAGATGAGAGTCAGCGCATCGGCACCGTCAACATCCCACAGAATTTTTGGTTGCACATGAGAAAAAGTGATATTCATTTTCTGGATATCCCTTTTGAAAAAAGATTGGATTTTCTGGTTGATACCTATGGGAAGCTTCCGCTAGATGAGTTGAAGTCCGCTACAGATCGAATTCAGAAGAAACTCGGTGGGCTTGAAACAAAAACGGCAATTGTGTATTTGGAAGAAAATAATATTCGTGGCGCATTTTCAATCTTGTTGAAATACTACGACAAGTTATATGACAAGGGATTGGAAAAAAGAGATGATCCGAAACCTTTGTTGAAAATGTATACCACACAACACGTAGATGCAAGCGAAAATGCATCGTTGTTAATTCAATAAAATGGAAAATATAAAGCTTACACAATATTCACACGGTGCAGGATGCGGTTGCAAGATTTCTCCGAAAATACTGGATGAGATTTTACATTCAAGTTTTAGCATGCCCGACAATGATCGGTTGATTGTGGGAAACCACAGCAAAGATGATGCAGCAGTATATGATTTAAAAAATGGTACTGCCCTGATATCCACAACCGATTTTTTCATGCCCATTGTAGACGATCCCTTCAATTTTGGAAGAATTGCTTCTGCAAATGCCATCAGCGATGTATATGCAATGGGTGGCAACCCCATCATGGCCATTGCAATTCTCGGCTGGCCCATCAATATAATACCGCCGGCAGTTGCTACAAAAGTGATCGAAGGAAGCAAAAGCATTTGCATCGAGGCTGGTATTCCTTTGGCAGGCGGCCACAGCATAGATTCTCCTGAACCGATTTTTGGGTTGGCGGTGAATGGTTTGGTGGATATCAAACACCTGAAACAAAACAATACTGCTCAAAAGGGGGATCTGTTGTTGCTCACAAAACCGATTGGTGTGGGTGTGTTGACGACGGCAGAGAAAAAAGGTATATTGAAAGAAGAACACAAAATGCTTGCGGCTCAACAGATGATGCAACTCAATAAAGTGGGATCGATGCTCGCGCGTGTCGAGGGGGTTCATGCCATGACAGATGTAACTGGATTTGGATTGTTTGGACACTTGATTGAAATGGCGGACGGGAGCGGACTCTCGGCAAAGGTTGATTTCAACAGCGTTCCATTGATAAGCAGCGATTTGATTGACTATGTAGATCAGGGTTCTGTTCCTGGTGGCACCAATAGAAACTGGGACAGCTACGGACACAGGGTGCAGGTTGGAAAAAAAGAGCGTGCAGATTTGTATAAAAACATATTGGCAGATCCGCAAACCAGCGGTGGACTCTTAATTGCGGTAGGACAACAACAATACAACGAGGTTGTATCAATATTAAAAGAAGCTGGATTGGAAAATCATACAAATCCAATTGGAGAAATAGTGGCAAAAGATGTTGCTGCTGTATACGTTGGGTAAATCACCGCTGCAGGTTGTCTCTTGATTTGATTTTTTCGTGTGGAACCTCCGTTACAAGCTGAACGCCGGGGATCGTCCTTAATCTTTGCATCAAGTCGTTCAATTCGACAAGATCATTGTATGGATCCCGGATCAGCCAGATAAAGTCCAGGTGCTGCAATTCAGGCAACAGAAACTCACCTTCGTGTTTATTGCTGTATAGAAAATGTTCTTTGGATGTAATGGGATGAATAAATTCATACACCGTAAAAGAATAAGATCTTTTGTTTTTCTCCATTCCAATTTGCAAATCCAATGAAGTAGCAAAAGGAATATTCAATGTTTTTTCAACGTGCCAACAGAATTGGTAGTTCTTAAGTGGACAAGCAATTCCAAGGATTCTGGTATCCTCGAAAAAATCATCCGACATTCTTTCATCGTCGAGTTTTAGTTTCATCAGAAAACAATTTCAAAAGAAATTTCCTGGTCCTTTCTCAACACAAGCGCAGTTGTTTTGTCTCCTTTTTTAAATTTAGAGAGTGCTTGCATATATGCTTCAACAGATGGGGTTTTGTATTCCCCCAATTGTTTCACTATGTCGCCAGCAAGAATGCCTGCTTTTTTAGCTGGACGATTATCCGAAACACCGTCAACCCTTACACCGTTTCCACTGTATGAATAATCGGGCATGATGCCCATAGAAACACTAAACCTTGCGGAGGTGGTTGTTTGTGTTTCTCGGGTTTTTGTAAATGCAATTTTTTGTGCAGGCTTGTCAAGCTCTATCATCTGCTGAATAAACTGCACCACCTTGGCCATGCCGAGATAATTGATTTTATCTGCATCATCGCTTGGTTTGTGATAATCTGTATGGAGTCCTGTGAAAAAGAACAGGACCGGAATATCTTTCCTGTAAAAAGATGTATGGTCGCTTGGTCCCGTCCCGCTTGAATCATATTTAATTACAAACGGCTTATCCTTTACTGCATCAATTATGTTTTTCCAGGAAGGAGAAGTTCCATATCCACCAAGTGTAATACTGTTTGTGCTGTCATTCATTCTTCCCACCATATCCATGTTGATCATGTAATTAACCGAATTCAGTGAGATGGTTGGGTTTTCGACAAAATATTTGGATCCATTCAGTCCAAGTTCCTCTGCTGAAAAAGCTATGAAGAGATAATTGAATTTTTTTTGTTTTGATTTTTTAAGGATCGATGAAAGTTCAATGAGCGAAGATGTTCCGCTCGCGTTGTCGTCTGCTCCATTGTGTATAGAAGGAACGCCTCCTTTGATCATAGAGTTTCCATCTTCGCCATATCCAAGATGGTCTAGGTGTGCACCAATCACTACAGTCAGTGGTGATCCATTATCAATATACCCAACAACATTTCTTGCGTTTCTGATTTTCGGTGAGAATGAAACACTGGACACTATATGGTAGGTTGATGTAAGATCTGTGAGGTGTTTATCCAGTGCTGATTTTTTTAGATAAACAACAGGGATGGGGGTTTGCTCTGATCTGTCTTTCCCGTTGAAAGCAATGATATCTTGTCCGGCAGAATTAAAAAAAACAATCGCACTTGCTTGTTTATTTTTTGCGTTCTTTATTTTTTCTGTCAACAGGTTGTTTAAATCGAAGTGTGGGTTTTCTTTGTTCTCTTCCAATGCGTCTGCCAAATCAATCAACCATGGTTGGTTTGATTCATGAATGGACGGAGAGGCATCACCCGAGAATGATCCGTTGGAAGAATTGGATAAAACCTCGAAGTCTATTCCAACCCTAAGCGTTTTCTCGTTTATTTTAAGAACGGTTGACCCTTCAACCATCCTTCCGTCATTGATAGAAAAGGGTTGAAAGAATCCATCGCTGCCCTTGGGGAGAATCCCGTTTCTTTTGAATTGCTCAGCAATATAGGCGGATGCTTTTTGCTCACCCAGATCACCCGCTCTTCTTCCTTGGAGTTCATCAGAAGCTAGAAAATAAGTATGCTTTTGAAGGGTGTTTACAAGCTTTTTATGCTGTTTTTGTGCGTATCCAACCGAGGAAATCAACATCAATCCGAATAAAATCCTAACCATCTGTGCTGTTTTTTGCGAAGTTAGTACAATCGCCCTTTTTACCGCTTTCGTAATACGACACCCTTTGTTTGGTGCTACATTTGTGTTTTATCTTTTGTGAGCAGAAACCCCCATATAGTACTCATAGGCAATCCCAACAGTGGGAAAAGTTCTGTTTTCAATCATTTGACTGGGTTGAGGCAGAAGGTTGGAAATTTTCCGGGGGTTACCGTTGAGAAAAAATCAGGAACCTTCCGGCTTACAGGAAAAGAGGAGTTTGTTGTAATGGATTTGCCTGGAACATACAGCCTTTACCCAAGGCGCAGCGATGAGTGGGTTTCATACAAACAACTTATGTCTCCATCAAAGGGCGAGGAAATTGACCTCGCCGTTGTGGTAGCAGATGCGACGGCATTAAGAAGAAGTCTATTGTTTGTATCACAGGTGATAGATTTAAAAATTCCTGTGGTGGTGGCGTTGACCATGAATGATATTGCCAAAAAGCGTGGAATTAAAATCAACACCGTTGAGTTGTCGAGAGAGATGCAGGTGCCTGTGGTGAATGTCAATGCAAGAAGCGGAAAAGGAATAGAAGATTTAAAAACAACCTTGACACAGGTGTTGGGAAACACAGTAATAGCAAAAGATTTTTTTCCTGTTGGGTCACTTGCTGCAGATGCGGTAAACGAAGCAAAAGAAATATTACCCGCATCGAGCGATTATTCAGTGATCCACCACTTGATCAACCACGAGTCTTTTGATCTCCCTGTTTCTATTCAAGAGAAGATTGAGAATATAGAAAGGAAATATGATTTTAATCATACTAAAATCCAGGCGGAAGATATTCAACAGCGGTACAAGAGAATCCGGCAGGTTATTCAGAAAACAGTCAGCGAGGAAAGCATAGAATCGAGAAAACAGTTTTCGGAAAAACTGGATGCCTTCTTTTTGCACAGAACTTGGGGTTCGTTGATCATGGGCGTGGTGTTGTTTCTGTTGTTCCAAAGCGTGTTTTTGGTTGCTGAATATCCGATGAATGCCATTGAAGAAGGGATGGGAGTGTTGACGGGGTATTTAAACGGTGTGCTCCCGAAAACCTGGTATGCAGATTTGTTGATCAATGGTGTATTGGCTGGGTTGGGTGGAATTGTTGTGTTTGTGCCGCAGATCATGATTTTATTTGGGTTGATTACACTCTTGGAGGATACGGGATACATGGCGAGAATCAGTTTTTTAACCGACAGGGTGATGCGCAGGGTTGGATTAAACGGAAAAAGCGTGATGCCGATGGTGGGTGGATTTGCTTGTGCTGTTCCAGCTATCATGAGCGCAAGAAATATTGAGAACAAAAAAGAGAGATTGCTGACCATCATGGTTACTCCCTTTATGAGCTGCAGTGCGCGATTGCCTGTGTTCACTATTTTGGCAGCGATGGTTGTGCCGAATGAAAAACTTTTTGGGGTTTTGAGTATACAAGGACTTGTATTGATGTGTTTATATGTATTTGGGGTGGTGATTGCTATGTTGGTTGCATATGTTTTAAACATTTTTATCAAGATGAAAGAGAAAAGTTTCTTCATCCTTGAGCTTCCTATTTACAAACAACCACGATGGAATAATATTTTTATAACAATGATAGAAAAAGCTAAAGTGTTTGTTTTTGATGCCGGTAAGGTGATCATGGTTATATCACTGTTGTTGTGGGGATTGAGTTCTTTTGGTCCATCTGACAAGAGAAGTAATATTCAACAAACGTATGCTGATAAAATACAGCAAGATCCTCTCCATGCTGTTCAATATGAAAGAGAGCAATCAGCAGCGTTGTTAGAGTATTCTTATGCTGGTATTTTAGGCAGGGCAATTGAGCCAGCAATAGAACCATTGGGATATGATTGGAAAATAGGTATTGCGTTGATCACATCTTTTGCTGCAAGAGAGGTTTTTGTGGGAACGATGGCAACATTGTATAGTGTGGGGGAAGCTGAGTCTGATTCGGGTGAGACATTGACGGCAAAAATGCAATCTGCTAAGAGGGCAGATGGGTCGATGGTGTATACCAGAGCAACCGGGTTCTCTTTATTGATATTTTATTTGCTTGCGATGCAATGTATGAGTACACTTGCGGTTGTAAAAAGGGAGACAGGCTCTTGGAAGTGGCCTGTCATACAATTGTTGTACATGACAGCCCTGGCATACTTATTTAGTTATGTGGCTTATCAGATTTTTATTTGATTGAGCACATTTATATTGATCAATTCGTTTCGCAATTGTTCTGGAGATTGAAAGTGAATGGAAATGATTCCGCAGGATTCTGCGGCCTTTATATTTCTCAAGTTATCATCAATAAAAAGTGTTTCTTGGGGAGTTAAATTGAACCTACTGAGAATGATATCATAAATTTCCTTGAAGGGTTTTCTTGTTTTCTCTTCTCCCGAAACAACTCTTCCATCAAACCAGTGTAAAAAATCAAACAACTCCAATGCTCTTGGAAATGTTTCTGCGCTCCAATTGGTAAGGGCATACATTCCAAAATTCTTTTGAGATTTTAGCGATTTAAAAATATCTACAGTTCCTTGAATAGATCCGTTTAACATCTCCTCCCACCTGGTGTAATAGGCAAGTATCCATTCTTTGTATTCAGGAAATTTTTCTATTAATATCTGGTTGGCTTCATGAATGGATCTTCCCCCATCTTGAGCTTCATTCCAGTCAGAAGTACAAACGTTTTCCAGAAACCATTTTCTCTTGCTTTCTTCCTGAATAATTTTTTTATACATGTAGTCAGGATTCCAGTCAATCAATACTCCTCCTAAATCAAAGATGATATTTTTAATTTCCATCATAATAACCTCCAACCAATTGCTTTATTTATTGTGGATTTAACGGTATTTAAAGCCGCGTTGATGGCTTTTTCAGCTGTTATAATACCAATCCCTTCAAAACTAAGAAGAATTGTTTTAAATGATTCTTTTTGGATTGTTAAATGCAGTTTTGCCTGTTCCTCTGTTATTCTCTTGTTTAGTTTTAATTCAGCAATTTGTTCTAGGTTATGAATGATATTTTTAATTTGGAGTTCTGCTACCGGAGCGACATGTTTCCATTCTTTTTTTAATACTTCTTTGCTTGCTGACAACATAGATTGTAATAATGGTTTTACTTCTATTTTATTCTTTTCCATTATTGGTTATTTTTATTTTTTAAAGCAACCTGTAGTTTAAGAATTGCAGTCATTGTTTGGTCAAAAGCTGATTGAATCAACTCGATTTCTTCTTTTGATTTAAATCCTGCTTTATGTAATTGTTCAATTGTTTGGATTTGAATATCCAGAGAGTTGATTTGTTTTTGTACAATCGCTGATTTGTCAATTGCTTTTGTTCTTGTTTCCAATATATGAATATCAGATTTTAAATCATCATAAAAATCAATGTGTTTTTCGAATCTGTTTTCTGGAAGTCCAATATTCCTTTTTAGTTTAACAAAGAACTTGGTTGCCTTGTCATAAATAATATTGATTTTATGATTGGAGACTGCATCGTATTCTTGTATCAGTTTTACTTCTGCACAAGAGAATAAAAAAACCAGAATAGAAAATAACCCAAAATTTCGAATGTTGATAATCATTGTATTATTTATAATTATACTTATATATTTAAAAGACTTATTACTATTAGGGCTGTGGATTTGTTGAAAAATATTTTATTGTTTATTTATTCAATCTTCATTCACAGTAATTCACATCAATCCACAAACTAAACCTATTAGTAAAACCGAAATGGCGGGATCTTCAGAGGATATTATCAACAGACAGGAGATACTAAATTATATTTTTTAACATAACCAATCTCATCAGATACCTGTTTATAAATCATTGAAAAATTGTTTCTAAATACCTCCTGGTTCAATCAACGCCCCTAAACCCCAAAAGTTACCCGCTGTTTTCAACAACAGCCGGTCCAACTTTTTATTAAAACGCCTGATTATCAACGATTAAAACAGGGTTATCCACAGTTTGTTAATACCTGTTTTTAGCCTATTTTTGCCGACCCTATATAATATTATATATATGTCAATTATTCAAAGCTTAAGAGACAGGGCAGCAGTTCTGTTGTCTGTGATGATCGCCATCAGTTTGATTGGTTTCTTGGTTCAAGATGCTTTTATTGGAAGGAGTGGTAATTTGTTCAGTGGACCCTCTACCACCGCGGGCTCCATCAATGGAAAGAAAATTGATTTGGTTGAGTTCAACCAGAAGGTGAATACCGCCGAGCAATCATACCGCGCCCAAGGGTTGCAAACAAATGAAATGATGACCCAATCCATTATTGAGAATGTATGGAATGGATACATCCAGGAGGCGTTGATCAACGGAGAGGTTGAAAAACTAGGACTAAAGGTCACGCCAAAAGAATTGGGGACCGTATTGTTTTCAGAGGACGCCCCCCAGGAGTTCAGACAAATGTTCACAGACAGAAACACCGGCATGTATGATATCAACGCAGCCAAGAACTGGTTCAACGGGGTTAAAAAAAGCACCAAGGAAGAAGATGTGCGCATGGTTGCCGACCAGCTGATCAACCCTATCCAAATCAATCTGCTTACACAGAAATATGTTTCACTTTTCACACAGGGATCTTATGTACCGAAATGGATGATTGAAAAAATGAATGCAGACAACGCACTCATTGCATCTGTAGATTTTGCAGGCGGACCCTATACAGCAGTGGTAGACAGCACGATTAAAATTTCTGACCAGGAAATTGCTGACTATGTAAACAACCACAAAGAAGATTTTAAGCAGGAGTATGTAAAGAGCCTTTCATATGTCTCCTTCAGCGCAAACCCCACATCTGCCGATTCCCAAAAAGTATTCAACGGACTCAATCAGTTGAAAGCAGAACTTTTATCGACAAACGATGAGAAGGGTTTTGTTACAAGAAACAACACCACCCTGCCTTTTTATGATGGTTTCGCACTCAAGTCAAAACTCCAGATGAGCGCAAAAGATTCAATCATTGCCATGGGTGTAGGTTCTGTAATTGGTCCATATATTGATGGAGGAAGCTATGTGATTGCAAAAAAGGTTGCATCAAAATCAATGCCAGACTCTGTTCAACTGAGACATATTTTGGTTGGGACAATCAACCCTCAAACAGGACAAGAAACGAGAGCTGATAGTGTTGCAAAGAAAAGAGCCGACAGTATTTTCAATGTGATCAAAGCCGGCGGAAACTTCGGAGTACTTGCTGCACAGTTGAGCGAAGATGAGGGAAGCAAACAAAATGGTGGTGAATACAATTTTTCATCAACAGATGCCGCAACGCTCGACAAAGATTTTTCAAATTACATATTCAACAATCCCAAGGGCTCTTTTGATGTAATCAAAACCTCTTTCGGTTACCATGTAATACAGATAATGGACCAAAGAAATTTTGAACCCGCATACAAGGTTGCCTATCTCGCAAAAAATATTGTAGCAAGCGACGAGACCGACAATACAGCATCTTCTGGAGCAACGCAGTTTGCAGGATCCAGCAGAGATGCAAAATCTTTTGATGAGACCGCTCAGAAAATGAAGGTGTTAAAGAATTTTGCCGACAACGTAAAAGAAATGGATTATGGTGCTGGCCAGCTGAGCTCAAGGGCCTTGGTTAAATGGGCTTTTGAAAACAAAGTGGGCACAGTATCAGAGCCATTTGATTTAAAAGACCAATATGTGGTGGCCATCATCACCAATGAAATCAAAGAAGGTGTTCAACCTCCCGCATTGGCAAGGGTTGTGGTAGAACCCATCTTGAGAAATAAGAAAAAAGCGGAAATATTATCCAATAAGGTTGGACCGGAGAAAAACCTTGAAAAAATTGCACTGACACTGGGCGGAACATCAGGAAGAATCGACACCCTGAGGTTTGCAGATCCATTTGTTACCAATATTGGTACAGAAATAAAAGTAATTGGTGCAGCGTTTAATAAAAAGAACTTGTCTAATGTATCGGATGCGATTGCAGGACAGAATGGTGTGTTTTATGTTAAAGTGAACAACGTCTCTTCGCTCCCTTCAGCAGCGGTAGATTTGGTTTCCCAAAAGAAGACCATTGAATCACAACTGAAGCAGTTTGCCGGATACAGCACAATGGAAGCCCTTAGAAAATCAGCTAAAATAGTTGATAAAAGAAGGGAATCAGGATATTAGACGTTCTGCTAATGAGAAAACAAAACAAGCAGCCGCCCAAATGGGTGGCTGTTTTATTTTGGGTAATTTTGTGAAATGGAAGGAATAGTAAACAAGGTTGCAGAGAGTGGGATCATCACATTGGATCTTGAAAAATTGTATCCAACACAAGAGATCGTGGAGTTGGATTTGAAGGATTTTCTATTCATGGAAATGTTGCTGAAGGAAAAAGATTTCAGGGAAAAACTGGAAACAGTTGATTGGAAACAATATGATGGTAAAATGGTGGCAGTGCATTGTTCAACCGATGCAATCATTCCCATGTGGGCATTTATGTTGGTGAGCAGCAAACTGTCTGGATATGCATCTGAAGTTTATTTTGGAAACAGGGACAAGGCGATTGAAAAAGCAATCGAAAAAAACATAGCGTCTATTGATCAAAAAGAATATGTTGACAAGCGTGTTGTTGTCAAAGGTTGTGGTGAAATTGAAATTCCTTCTGCAGCTTTTCTGATGATTTCCAACAAGCTTATCCCCGTGGTGAAATCACTCATGTACGGTGAACCTTGTAGCACCGTGCCTGTATATAAAAAGAAACAATAGTTATTGTTTGTTGTAAAAAGCAATTGCTTTTTTAAGATCCTCTGGAGTGTCTATACCAACACTTGCTTCATTTGTTTCAACCATTTTAATAGAAACACCGTTTTCAAGATACCTCAACTGTTCAAGCATTTCAATTTTTTCAAGCATTCCCATTGGCCACTTGGTAAAATCCAGCAACGTTTCTTTTCTGTATGCATATACCCCTATATGCCTGTACATGGTCTCCTGAACATCTTTGTTCCGCTTATATGGGATAACAGATCTGCTGAAATAAAGCGCATCCTTCTGTTTATTGCAAACAACTTTTACAATATTTGAATTTTCGTATGATTCGTTTTCTGGAAATTTTTGCATCAACGAAGCAACAACAACTTTTGGATCATCAAAACTATTTACAAGATCCTGCAAGGGCTGCTTTCGTATAAAAGGCTCATCACCCTGTATGTTTACTACAATATCAACATCAACCGACGCACAAGCTTCAGCAATGCGATCGCTTCCGCTTTGGTGTTCCCGTGTGCTTATTATACATTTTCCTCCGATGCGTTTTAATTCTGCTTCAATCACCTCGCTGTCTGTTACAACAATCACATCATCAAACAGCTTCATCTCTTTTGCATTGTTGTACACCATGCTGATGATGGTTTGTTCACCAATTTTTTGCATCAGTTTCCCCGGAAACCTTGTTGCAGCATATCTTGCTGGTATGAATGCAATTTTTTTCACTGATCAATTATAATTTTTGGAAAGGCCTTTTCATGAGTGGAACAAATGCTTCGTCTTTTTCATTCGGATAATACCTGTCCAATCCATATTTGATCTCTGAAGGATCTAATTCCATATACGTTCCAAGCAAACGATCCCAAACCGAAAACACCGCACCGTAGTTACTGTCTGTATAGGGTTGCTTCCAGTGGTGGTGGACCTTGTGCATATTGGGAGAGATCAATACATAGGAAATTATTTTATCCAGCCATTTCGGAAGTGAAATATTCGCGTGTGTAAATCCGGTTATGAACACCAGGATTGTTTGATACAGGAGCACTGCATACATTGGAGCACCTGCAACGAAGATGCCCATGTAGAAAAATATTCCTCTCCAGACTGACTCCAGCGGGTGATGTCTCAATCCTGTAGTAACATCCACATTGTTGTCGGCATGATGTATGATATGGAAGCGCCAAAACAAACCTATTTTGTGTTCAACAAAATGGCAGAGCCATCCAGCAAAAAAATCGAGTGTTAAACAGGTTATCAATATTGTGGCCATTGCACCACCACCCATCCAATGCACCAATCCGAATCCACTTGATGAAGTATATCCAGCAATGAAAACAATTCCACCCGCCAACAAGGTGTGTATTACAAAGTGAATAGCGGTGAAAGCCAGATTGGTTCCGGCGTGGCGAACCTTTGTTTTTTTATATTGGTTGTGGATCAGCGGAATCAGGTGTTCAACCGCCCACAACAGGACCATGCCTGCTATAAAAAAACCCGCTCTTTCGAGGGGTCTTTTTTCAAGGTCGCTGAAATATGTGATGATAGGATTCATATATCATTAATTTGACATCAATGGCATTGCCAGCATCAGCAGGTCTTCGTTTTCATCTTGCTCAACAGGCTTGATCAATCCTGCTTTTGTCGGGGTTGACAATTCAACTTTCACTTCATCGCTTTCTGTGCCAGACAACATTTCAATCAGGAATCTTGCGTTGAAAGAAATGATGATGTCTTCACCATTGTATTGGCAACTCATTCGTTCGTTTCCTTCAAAACTGAAATCAACATCCTGTGCGGTTAATTGCAGTTCACTTCCTGAAATATTCAATGTAACAAGGTTGGTGCTCTTGTTGCTGAAAATGCTTACACGTCTCAAAGCAGATTGAAAATCCTGGCGTCCAATTGTCATGCGATAAGGATTCTCTGCGGGGATGACTACTTTGTAGTCGGGGAATCTTGCATCAAGCAAGCGACAAGAAAGTTCAACCGTACCGTGTGTTATGAAAAGATGGTTGCTGTTGTAAGAGATGGAAATTTCATCATCGTTGTCGGGAAGCGAAGTTTTCAGCAAATTGAGTGGTTTCTTTGGAACAATAAAGGAGTCTTGTTTCGGACATTTTACATCTTTCAGTTTATACCGAACCAAACGGTGTGCATCGGTTGCAACAAATGTGACTCCCGTTTTCTCCAACTCAAAAAATACACCTGTCATCGCTGGACGAAGATCGTCGTTGCTGACGGCATAAATTGTTTTATTGACAGCAGTCAACAATGCATGACTGCTAAGGGTGAACGCGGAGGTTCCATCGGCTGGCGGTTCCTTTGGAAAATTATCCGGATTCTCTCCCATCACCTTGTACTTTCCGTTGTCGCTTGTGATTTCGATTCCAAAATTTTTATCGATGTCAAACGTGAGTGGTTGATTCGGAAGGTTCTTCAGTGAATCCATCAATATTTTTGCAGGTATGCAAACACGTCCGCTGTCTTTCGCTTCAATATCCAGATGAATTTTCATTACTGTCTCTAGATCTGTTGCTACAACGGTGAGCTTGTTTTTCTCAATTTCAAAAAGGAAGTCCTCTAAAATCGGCAATACATTGTTTGATCCAATAACTCCATTGATCTGTTGCAACTGTTTAAGCAGCGCCGAAGAAGAAACAATAAATTTCATAAAATTGATGTGATTTGTATGAAGCAAATATAGTTGGACCGCCACGAAATGAAAGCTCGATTTTTCGACATTTTGGGTGAAAAACAATCGATTAATGTTGAAAACCGAATGCAGAATATGGATGATCGACTAACTTGCCTGCAACAATGGAAAAGAAGACCTTCAGAAAGACGCTCACTCCAGAACAGGCATATGTAAAAATCAGGCATTACTGTGCGTTTCAGGAGCGAAACCATGCAGAAGTAAAAACCAAGCTTTCTACCATGGGAATTGGGTGGACCGCCATCAATGAAATCCTTTCCAAGCTGATCGAAGAGGGTTTTTTGAATGAGGAAAGATTTGCAAACGCCTTTGTGGGGGGAAAATTCAGGATGAAAGGTTGGGGGAAGAAGAAAATAGAAGTGGAATTGAGAAAAAGGGGTATTGCCGCCTACAGCATTCAGAAGGCGTTGAGAGATGAAATTGATCCACTGGAATATGAAAAAACACTGATGAAGCTGATGCAGAAAAAATGGACTGGCATCAAGGGGCCGGGTATTACCGCATATGTTAAGCAGGCAAAGGTCCGCCAGTATTTTTTATCTCGCGGATATGAAAACAACCTGATCAGCAAAGTCCTCAAGGAGATCATAGAAAAAGAAAATGATTAATTTTAAGGAATGGATACACTTCGGTTTTCATTGATACAAAGCAATTTGGTTTGGGAGGACAAGTCAGCCAACCTCAAAAATTTTGAGGAAAAAATCAATGGCATTCAGGAGTCAACCAATATTGTGGTGCTGCCTGAAATGTTTTCAACCGGATTCAGCATGCAGCCGGAAAAATTAGCGGAGTCCATGGATGGAGAGACGGTTGATTGGATGAAAGAAATTGCATCGAAAAAAAACGTGGTACTTACAGGAAGTATTATCATCAAAGAGGACGATCAGTATTTTAATAGACTGCTATGGGTTTTACCCAATGGTCAGGTTGGACAATACAACAAGCGACATTGTTTTTCATTGGCTGGTGAAGATCAGCACTATACACATGGTTCCAAAAGGGCTATAGCAAATGTGGGTGGATGGAGAATCAATTTGCAGATTTGTTATGACCTGCGTTTTCCTGTTTGGGCAAGACAGCAATTGCAACAGGATGATGATGGCGTTTATCCAGAGTATGATGTGTTGCTTTATGTCGCCAATTGGCCTTCTTCCAGATCACACGCATGGAAAACCCTTTTGAATGCCAGGGCAATAGAAAATCAATCTTATGTTGTTGGTGTAAACAGAATTGGTGCAGATGGAAACGGAACACCACATACAGGGGATTCATTGGTGATTGATCCCTTGGGTGAAATTTTGTACCATGCTTCAGAGAATGAATCCGTGCATACCATTTCATTGGAAAGAAACAAACTTGATCAGGTAAGAGAACGCTTTCCTTTCTGGAGTGATGCAGACGCTTTCTTTATCTCAGAATGATTTATTTTTTGAAAGCATTCCAACCCTGTGCAGTTACGTCAAATGTGTTTCCGCCTTTGGTTTTGATTTTTGCACCCTGGTCTGACTCGGTGATGTATCCGATCACACTGATTTGTTCATTGAGGGTTAGTTTTTCATAATCATCCTGTTTGATGGTAAACAGGAGTTCATAATCTTCTCCCCCACTGAGTGCACAGGCCGTAGGATCAATTTCAAATTTATAGGCTGCGTTGCGTGCATCTTCTGCAATGGGAATTTTTTCTTCATAGATCACACAACCCACGCCGCTTTTTTCACAAATGTGTAAAATCTCGGAACTCAATCCATCACTGATATCCATCATCGATGTGGGAAGCACCTGTTGTTGTTCCAAAAATTCAACAATGTCTTTTCTTGCTTTGGGTTTGAGCAATCTCCCAATCACATAGCCTTCATTTTCAAGATCGGGTTGAACTTGTGGTGATTCTAAAAATATTTTTTTCTCTCTTTCTAAAAAGAGCAATCCGATATAGGCAGCACCCAAATCTCCTGAAACACAGATCAGATCACCTTTCTGGGCCGTTGATCTTTTCACAACTTTCTCTTCATTTATCTCACCAATCGCAGTTACAGAAACAATAAATCCCTTTTGCGAAGCAGAAGTATCGCCGCCCACCAAATCAACTCCATATTCTTCACATGCAATGTAAACACCTTCGTAAAATTCTTCTAATGCCTCAACACTTACCTTGCTGCTGATGCCGATGCTCAAGGTAATCTGTGTGGGAGTAGCATTCATGGCATATACATCGCTCAGGTTTACAACAACGGATTTATATCCCAGGTGTTTCAAAGGAGTATATGCAAGGTCGAAGTGAACCCCTTCCAGTAAAAGATCGGTTGTAACAACAGTTTGTTTTCCGAAGTGATCAATCACTGCTGCATCATCACCAACACCCAGTATAGATGAAGCATTTTGCAATTCAATATTTTTTGTAAGGTGATGAATCAATCCAAATTCACCGTAGTCATTTACTTCCGTTCTGTTCGACATATTATTTTATTGATGCGTATTTGAAATCCATTTCAGCAATTCGTCGTGGATCTTTCCGTTGGTTGCAACAAGATGAGGTTGATAAGGAGAATAGTAGTCACCTTTGAAATCAGTCACTTTACCACCCGCTTCTTCCACCATTAAAAATCCAGCTGCACTGTCCCAAGCCTGCAATTTGTGTTCATAGTATCCATCAAATCTTCCTGCGGCAACCCAACAAAGATCAATAGCAGCAGAACCCAGGCGACGGACAGGAATACCCTCTTTGATCAGTCTGCCGAAAACTTCCAGGGGACCGTTTTCGCTGTTCAAATAAGAGTATGGAAATCCTGTAACAAGACATGCATGTTTAACCTGATGTTGTTCACTGACTGAAATTCGCTGATCGTTTAAAAAGGCCCCTTGATTTTTTTCAGCAAAGAAAAATTCATCCAGCATGGGATTGTAAACTGCTCCCATGATCATCGCACCGTCTTTTTCTATTGCAATGCTCACGCAACAAAGCGGAATACCATTGGCAAAATTTACTGTACCATCTATGGGGTCGATGATCCATTTGTAGGAGGAGTCCATTGCCAATGCTCCGATTTCTTCACTTAAAATATAATGATCTGGGAACTCCTCTCTTATGATATTCATGATCAAAGCCTCAGAGGCTTTGTCAACTTCTGTTACAAGATTATTGGGGCCCTCTTTGTGTTCGATGAGAAACTTGCTGTTGATTTTTTCTTTGATCAGTGCACCTGATGCTCTTGCTGCCTTGATGAGCGTGGGTTTTAACATGCAGCGAAGGTACTACATGTTAGCATTAACTGTCAACCGCCAACTGTTAACAGTTAACGGTTGACGGTTTGTTTTTTATAAATTACCTTTCTTCAACTCACTCACAGCAAAATCTGCTGCGCGTGCGGTCATCGCCATGTAGGTGAGGGATGGGTTCACGCAATTCGCAGAAGTCATGAACGCACCATCAGTTACGAACACATTTTTTGCATCCCACACTTGATTGAATTTATTCAGCACTGAATTTTTTGGTTCGGTTCCCATTCTTGCCGTTCCCATTTCATGGATACCGCGTCCGGGTGTACCATCTCCATCCACGCCTTTTACATTTTTCATTCCAGCCGCCTCCAACATTTCGATACCATCGTTCAACATGTCTTTGCGCATGTTCAACTCATTTTGTTTGAGTTCGCAATCGATGGCCAATACATTCAATCCCCACTTATCTTTCTTGGTTTTATCAAGTGTAACTTTGTTTTCATGGTAGGGAAGAATTTCACCGAATCCACCCATTCCTACTTGCCATGAACCAGGCTCAGACAACAATTCTTTCAGTTCAACGCCGATATTGTATTCTGCAATATTTCTATTCCAGTTCTCACGGTTTCCTTGTCCCTGGTATCCAAATCCTCTGATATACTCTCTCTTCTCACCGTTCAAATTTCTGAAGCGAGGAATATAGAAGCCGTTTGGACGGCGACCAAAATAATATTTGTCTTCGTAACCTTCAGCTTTTCCTGTGATGCGCACACCAAGATGGTGATCCATCAGGTTGTGTCCAAGTTGATCGCTTGAGCTTCCCAATCCATCCGGGAATACATCTGTTGCAGAGTTCAACAATATCCATGTACTGTTCAATGTTGATGCATTGAGGAATACAATTTTTGCTTTGTATTCATATGTCTTGTTTGTTTCTGCATCCAATACTTCCACACCTGTTGCGCGTTGGGTGTCTTTATCGTACAATACTTTTGTTACAATGGAAAAAGGACGAAGTGTAAGATTACCAGTCTTCATTGCAGCAGGAAGTGTAGAAGATTGTGTGCTGAAATACGCGCCGAATGGGCATCCCAGCGAACACTTGTTTCTGAATTGACAATTGGTTCTGCCCGGAAGTGGTTTTGTTAGATTGGCTGTTCTTCCGATGATCAGATGTCTTTGACCTTTATAATGTTCTTTCAGTCTTGCTGCTACATCTTTTTCCAGGCAAGTCATTTCCATTGGCGGCAAGAAGTTTCCATCTGGCAATACATCCAATCCTTCTCTTGATCCGCTGATACCTGCAAATCCTTCTACATAATCATACCAAGGTGCAATTTCTTTGTAACGGATAGGCCAATCTGTTCCGATGCCATCTTTGGCATTCGCTTCAAAATCCATGTTGCTCCAGCGATAGCTTTGGCGTCCCCACATGAGCGATCTTCCTCCCACATGGTAACCGCGGAACCAGTCAAATCTCTTTACTTCTGTATATGGACATTCCCAGTCCTTTACCCAGTAATTCAAATTTGTTTCACTCAACGGATAGTCGCGCTTCAACACAGGATATTTTTCAATCATCTCCTGTGTTCTTCCTCCACGGTGGGGAAATTCCCAGGGATCTTTTGTTGCGTTCACATAGTCTTTTACGTGTTCAATGTTTTCACCTCTTTCCAACATGATCACCTTGAGACCTTTTTCAGTTAATTCTTTGGCCGCCCATCCACCACTGATTCCTGATCCAACAACAATCGCGTCGTAAACATTTGATTCTGGCATAACAATCTTATTATGGTAACGAATTTACTGAATTAATAAATTTAAAGTGTATAAAAAACCAATCATATTGTTTGAACCCTATTCTTTCAGAGCACACTCGACAACATTGCTACACCCTGTTCTGTAAAGGCCATTGGAGGGTAGCGAACTCCACCCCAACTTGAGGTGCCAATTTGGCGCCTCAAGATTTCATGTTCTTCTTTGTTTAAAACAAACATAAAGTCTGCTGGAAACCGTTCTAAATTCCTTTTAACCTGTCTTTTCAACTGTTTATTCTCTATGTTATATAATTCAGCCAACTCAAAATCAATCATCACTTTTACATCTCTGATGATATAAATTCTTTCGACAATTTTTCACTCACCAACTGAATCTTAACTGATGTATCAATCATTCTTGTTGTTTTTTTAAAATGAATACAAATTCAAAAAACGAAAAAGAGATTTTTCAACTGCATCTAGGGTAAAACAAACATCAAATGCTGTTGAAATGCATATCGTAAAAGACAACATGCAACCATTGAAAATTTGGTGAAAAACAGAAGTTTGTTTAGTTTCCAATACGCATATTGCGAAAGCCATTAACTTCTAAATCAAAAACGACCAACGATGAGCCAGCCAATCAATGCAAACCGACTCTTTTATGCGAGTTGTTTTGCACTTATTACAACTGCTTTTTCATTTAGCATAAGGGCTGGAATTCTGACCCAGCTTGGAACACAATTGAACCTTGATCCTGTTCAGCTTGGTTATATCAATCAAATGTGGTTCCTGGGATTTCCGCTCTCCATGATCATTGGTGGAATTTTTTATCAGCAAATCGGTCCCAAGCTGATCATGCAGGTTGCACTCGTTGCACACCTTGTGGGGATACTTACTACCATCTATGCATCCAGCTATAATGTATTATTGGTTTCAACACTTCTGATTGGAATTGGAAACGGATGTACGGAAGCAGCATGTAATCCGATGATTGCAGATTCCTATTCCGGAAATGAGTTCCACAGCAAGCTGAACAAGTTTCACATGTGGTTCCCGGGTGGAATCGTATTGGGTTCATTGATTTCAAAATTCATGACAGATGCCAACATGAGCTGGCAGGCACAGATTTGGGTGATTCTGATCCCTACTATTATATATGCCATTCTTTTCTTTGGACAAACATTCCCTAAATCAAAATCAGCCGAAACAAATATTCTTGCCAACTTCAAAGCGATCCTCAATCCGCTTTATTTATTCATGGCATGTTGCATGGCGTTGACGGCTATTTCAGAATTCGGTCCACAGCAATGGGTGGGACCCATCCTTGCAAAAGCAGGTGCGAGTCCAATGCTGATCCTTGCATTGGTAACCGGACTCATGGCGGTAGGAAGGTATTTTGCCGGACCCTTGGTTGAAAAGCTGAATACGGTAGGTGTACTGTTGGGGTCTGCAGTATTCGGTGTGATCGGCATTTACATGTTGAGTACCATGAGTGGCAATATGTTGTATGTGGCTGCAGTATTTTATGCATTGGGAATCTGCTATTTCTGGCCCAACATGCTGGGTTTCGTGGGATCAAGACTTCCAGAAACAGGCGCACTGGGCTTGTCCATCATGGGAGGCATTGGAATGTTTTCTTCTTCCATGTTCCAGCCCGTTATTGGTGGATGGATCAAAAACAACAAGGTTACTGCAGAAGCACAGGGACTCATGGGCGATGCAGCTGATTTGGCAGCAGGACAAATGACCCTATCCAACATGTTGTTGTTCCCTGCAATTTTGATCATTGCATTTGGAGGACTCTATTTCTTTTCAAAAAAGAAAGCTGCATAAATTAAACGCTTTATAAATTTTTAAGAGGGGGCATTTGTCCCCTCTTTTTTTGTACTTTTAAAATCCCTTTTTCAACGATTAATTTCAATCACAGCATATGAACAGAAAACTCAGAATGGGAATGGTTGGTGGAGGCAAAGATGCTTTCATTGGTGCCATTCATCGCCATGCAGCAGGAATGGATGGACTCATTGAATTGGTTTGTGGTGCACTGAGCATCAACCCAGACATTGCAAAGGATTCAGGTAAATCACTTTTTCTTGCTGAAGACAGAACCTATCTCACGTTTGAAGAGATGATTACCAAGGAAAGTCAATTGCCCGCAGATAAGAGAATGGATTTTGTAACCATTGTAACGCCCAACTTCGCACACTTTGCTCCCGCGAAAATGGCCATGGAGCATGGCTTTCATGTTGTAATCGAAAAGCCTATCGCATTTACATTGGATGAAGCAAAAGAACTGAAAAAGATTCAGGAGCAAACCGGAAAAGTGCTTTGTCTCACACATACCTATTCAGGTTATCCGCTTGTAAAAGAAGCAAAGCAAATGATCAAAGCCGGTAAGTTGGGTAAGATCAGAAAAGTATGGGTGGAGTATCCGCAAGGATGGTTGAGTAAATTAACAGAGCGTGAAGGCAATGCACAGGCTGCATGGAGAACCGATCCCAAGCGAAGCGGAAAAAGCGGATGCATGGGTGATATCGGAACACATTGCGCGCATCTTGCAGAATACATCAGTGGATTGAAGATTACACATATTTGTGCTGACTTGAATGTAATGGTGGAAGGAAGGATGTTGGATGATGATGGAAATGTATTGTTGAAATTTGAAAATGGTGCTGCTGGTGTATTGATGGCATCACAGGTTGCAGCTGGTGAAGAAAATGGAATCAAGATTCGTGTATATGGTGAGAAAGGAGGATTGGAATGGGCACAACACGAACCCAATACGATGCTGGTGAAATGGCTGGATCAACCCACACAAATTTTTAGAGCAGGCGGTAACTATGGTGACAGACTTTCTTCATTTGCAACCCATAATTCTAGAACTCCAGGCGGACATCCAGAAGGATATTTGGAAGCATTCGCCAATATCTATAGAAATTTTTCACTCACACTCGGTGCAAAAATGGATGGGAAAGAACCGACTCAAGAGATGCTTGATTTCCCCGGTGTGGAAGATGGCATCCGCGGGATGGCATTTATTGACAACGTAGTATTGTCATCGCAGTCGGATCAAAAGTGGACACCACATAATATATAATCAGAAACATACTGAAATGAAAACGATAAAAGGTCCGGGTATTTTCCTTGCGCAATTCATGGGTGACCAAGCACCTTTTAATGATTTAGCATCCATTTGCAAATGGGCTGCATCGTTGGGATTTGTGGGAGTGCAATTACCCAGTTGGGATGCGAGATGCATCGATTTAAAAAAAGCTGCAGAGAGTAAAACCTATGCAGATGAAATCAAAGGCATTGTTGAATCAGCTGGATTGAAGATTACTGAATTGTCAACGCACCTACAAGGACAACTGGTGGCAGTGCATCCTGCATATGATGCATTGTTTGATGGATTTGCTCCAGAGAGTGTAAGAGGAAACAGCAAGGCAAGAACTGCATGGGCAGTAGATCAGTTGAAGTATGCTGCAAAAGCATCAGCCAATCTCGGATTGAATGCACATGCAACCTTCAGTGGGGCACTGTTATGGCATACAGTATATCCTTGGCCACAGCGACCAGCAGGATTGGTTGAAACTGGATTCAAAGAGTTGGCCAACCGATGGTTGCCAATTTTGAATGTGTTTGATGAGAACGGGGTTGATCTCTGTTATGAGATTCATCCTGGTGAAGATTTGCACGATGGCATCTCTTATGAAATGTTTTTGGAACATACCAATAACCACCAACGAGCTTGTTTGTTGTATGATCCAAGTCACTTTGTATTGCAGTGTCTTGATTATCTCACCTACATTGATCACTATCATGAACGCATCAAGATGTTTCATGTAAAGGATGCAGAGTTTAATCCAACTGGAAAGCAAGGCGTGTATGGAGGTTATCAAAGCTGGATCAACCGTGCAGGAAGATTCCGCTCACTCGGAGACGGGCAGGTTGATTTTGCAGGAATCTTCAGCAAACTGGCATCTTATGATTACGACGGATGGGCTGTGATGGAATGGGAGTGTGCGATCAAACATCCTGAGGACGGTGCAAAAGAAGGAGCTGTATTCATCAAAGACAAAATTATCCGTGTTACAGAAAAAGCATTCGATGATTTTGCAGGAACAGGAAGTGATGAAGCATTCAATAAAAAAATTCTAGGCATTTAAATAAACAAGAAAAAAAGAGAACATGAAAAAAGTACTATTTACACTAATGATTGCTACAGGTATTTATGCATGTGGATCCAGCAACAATGAAGCAACTGAACAAAAACCCATCAGCAATGCAATGGAGGAACCAGCTGCAAAAGAAGAAGCACCTGCTGTTGCAAAGAAAGACGGCAAGGCTTTGATTGAAGCATCTGATTGCAGAACATGCCACAAGGATGATGCAAAATTGATAGGTCCTGCTTACAAAGATGTTGCCAAAAAATATCCGCTCAATCCCAAAAACATTCAGGTATTGGCAGAGAAAATCATGAAAGGTGGACAAGGGAATTGGGGTGAAATTCCAATGGCTGCACATCCAAATATCAGCATGGAAGATGCGTCTGCCATGGTAGAATATATTTTATCAATGCAATAAAATCATCATCATGAAAAAATTAACAGCTATTGCTTTATTTATTTGTGCCATTGCGCTTGTATCATTTGTAAACAAGGAACAGGGGAAAAAGAAAGGTTGGGTTTCTCTCTTTGATGGGAAGTCTAAAAAAGGTTGGCATATTTACCGCGGTGAGGGAACGGGTAAATCATGGCAAGTTGAAGATGGCGCACTTGTTTTTATCCCAGATACTACAAAAGGTGCCAAGAGTGGTGGTGATCTAACCACAGACCAGGAATTTGAAAATTATCATTTCAGCGTGGAGTGGAAAATATCTGAAGGGGGAAACAGCGGAATCATATTCAATGTAAAAGAAGATTCTGCTTATAAAAAGTCTTATCTCACGGGAATGGAAATGCAGGTGTTGGACAATGACAGGCATCCTGATGCGAAAATCATCAAGCACCGTGCAGGCGATTTGTACGACCTTATTTCATCCTCCAAAGAAATGGCAAAACCAGTTGGTGAGTGGAACCGCGCAGAAATCATTTATAACAACAATGAACTCAAATTGTTCCTCAATGGAGTCAATGTGGTGACCACCATTGTGGGAGACGAGAACTGGAATAAAATGGTGGCTGGTAGCAAATTCAAGATCATGCCTGGATTCGGAAAGTTTCACAAAGGAAGAATTTCGCTACAGGATCATGGAAATAAAGTTTGGTTCAGAAATGTAAAAATCAAACAACTCTAATATCTTTTAAACTATTTTTGAAATGGATGTCTTTATGACATCCATTTTTTTTCAATCAAGTTTTATGGTTATGAAATTATTTTTTTCGCTTCTCCTTGTAGGTGGACTGACAACAGGATTTGCACAGACAAAAGTATTGGTGTTTTCCAAGACAGCAGGATTCAGACATGGATCTATTGTTCCGGGCAAGCTTGCAATCATGAAACTCGGACAGGAAAATAACTTTGCTGTTGATACAACAGAAGATGCATCGAAGTTTACAGATGCCGTTTTGAAAGGATACAATGCAGTTGTTTTTTTAAACACCACAGGAGATGTATTCAACAATGTTCAGCAGGCTGCATTTGAAAGATATATTCAGTCAGGCGGTGGCTTCATGGGGATACATGCTGCTACAGATTGTGAATACAATTGGCCTTGGTATGGTAAATTGGTTGGTGCATATTTCAAGGGGCACCCAAAAAATCAAACAGCAAGACTGAATGTTGTTGATAAATCACATCCAAGCACTTCACATCTTCCGGATGTATGGGAACGCGTAGACGAGTGGTATAATTTTAAAAAAGCACCGAGCAAGGATGATGTAAAAGTATTGGTTACCATTGATGAATCATCTTATCAGGGTGGCGACAACGGTGAATGGCATCCCATGGTATGGTACCATGATTATGATGGGGGAAGATCTTTTTACACAGAGTTTGGGCATACCAATGAATCTTTCGCAGATCCCAATTATTTAAAACATATTTTAGGAGGCATCAAGTATGCAATCGGAAACAGTGCAAAACCTGATTACAGCAAGGCAAGAACGCAGAATGTTCCTGAAGATGATCGCTTCACCAAAAACATATTGGCTGGCGGTGTTTTTGATGAGCCAACAGAAATAGCGATCCTTCCGAATTTCGATATCCTCGTATCACAACGCAAGGGTGAGTTGATGTATTACAACCATCTCACAAAAAAAGCAACGCAGGCTGCAAAATTGAATGTTTATCATCAATCAGGCGTGAGAGATGTAAATGCGGAAGAAGGATTCATGGGTATTACAGCAGATCCGGATTATGCAAAGAATCATTTTATATATGTGTATTATGCTCCCCTTGATATTTCGGTGAACAGATTGTCGCGTTTTATTTTCAAGGATGGAAAACTTGATTTGAATTCAGAGAAAGTTATTCTTGATGTTGCATCCACCAGAAAAATATGTTGTCATACAGGCGGATCTCTTGCGTTTGGCAATGACAGAAATTTATATCTCTCAACAGGTGATAATTCAACTCCATTCAATCAACCCAATTCAAAATATACACTGGATGGTTATGGCCCCATAGATAATCGTGCTGGTTTTGAACAGTTTGATGCCAGGAGAAGTTCTGCGAATACAAATGATTTGCGGGGAAAGGTTTTGCGCATCAAAGTAGATGAATTGGGATATTATACCATTCCTGAAGGAAATCTCTTCCCTTCGGGTACACCCAAAACACGTCCGGAGATTTATGTGATGGGCACAAGAAATTCTTATCGCATTTCCGTTGATAAGAAAACAAATTATTTGTATTGGGGCGATGTGGGTCCGGATGCGCAGGATGAAAGTCCCAATGAAAGAGGTACACGCGGATATGATGAGTTCAATCAAGCGAAGAAATCCGGATTTTTTGGATGGCCCTTGTTTGTCGGCAATAATTATCCTTATCGTCAGTTTGATTATGAGACGGGTAAAGTGGGAGATTATTTTGATCCAAAGAAACCATTGAATCTTTCTAAGAACAATACTGGACTTGTTGAATTGCCGCCGGTGAGTCCTGCTTTTATTTATTATCCTTATGCTGCTTCAACAGAATTTCCTGAGGTGGGATCGGGTGGAAGAAATGCCATGGCTGGTCCGACGTATCATTCAGGTGATTTTCCTCAGGCAACAAGGTATCCATCTTATTATGATAACAAAGTATTGTTTTATGAATGGATAAGAGGATTTTTCAAGTGGGTTACATTGGATAAAGACGGCAACTATGAACAGATGGAAGCATTTGTTCCGCATATCAAATTCAACAATACAATAGATGTTGAGCTTGGTCCAGATGGCAGATTGTATGGTGTTGAATATGGAACTGGATGGTTTTCCAAAAACAATGATGCTGCATTGTTCCGCATAGATTACAATGGCGGCAACAGGGTACCCAAGCCAATGATCAAGATTGATAAAAAATCAGGAGCCATTCCATTCACAGTGAAAGCAAGCGCTGAGGGATCTGTTGATCCGGATAAAGATGCGCTTATCTATGTTTGGCATTTTGGATCGACTGTACAAAAAGCAAGTTCTTCACCGAATGCAAATTTTACTTTCACGAAGGCAGGTGATTATAGTATATATGTAGAGGTGAAAGATGCAAAAGGTGCAGTTACGAAGAGTGAAGTCATGAAAGTATATGCCGGCAATGAAGCACCCAACGTAACAGTGAAAAATGTAAACAACAACAATTTTTATTTTCCCGGCGTTCCGGTTCCATATGAAGTGTTGATCAACGACAAGGAAGATGGAACAATTGAAAAAGGCAACGTTGATAAAAAATCAATTTTTATAAAAGTTGATTATATCAGTGGTATGGACAGGGCGCAGGTCGTGGGACATCAAATCATCACTGCAGCAATGGAAGGAAAGAATCTTGCAGCAACATTGGATTGCAAGGTTTGCCACAAGGAAAATGAAAAATCAATCGGACCTTCTTATAAACAAGTTGCACAACGTTATCAGCAAGATCCAAAAGCCAAAACATACCTAACCAACAAAATCATCAAAGGCGGAGGAGGTGTTTGGGGTGAGACAGCGATGGCTGCACATCCTGATCTGAAGCCATCGGATGCGGAGATGATTGTGGAGTGGATTTTGGGATTGAACAAACCCGTTGCACCATCTCTTCCAGCGAATGGAACAATTGTTCCAACTGCAAAAGATCTGGGCAATGGAAATTTGATGCAAATCACTGCAACTTATACAGATAAGGGAGGAAAGGGATTGAGACCACAAAGCGGAGTGGGTAATCTGATATTGAGGAGTCCTGTGATCAATATGGATGCCAATAACAGAACCGATAAGGTTACCATCGCAGAATTTGGTGGGAAGAAGATTGCGGTATCAACTGATAATGTTGGGTTGGTTTATTTCAATCAATTGAATTTATCCAACGTAAAAGCAGTCGAATTGAATTATATGATGCAGGCTGTTCCAGACATTGGATACATCATCAGCTTCCATGTAGATGGTGCGAACGGCAAGCAATTGGGGTCTGTAAAAATCGGACACGATGCAGACATGAAATCTACCAAGGTTGCTATCCCATTGCAGGGAGTTCCTGATCAACCATTCAATCTTGTCATGAAAATATCAAAAGCAGATCCAAAAGAGTCACAGTATGTTGGCATCAGTTCCCTGCAATTGATTGCAAAATAAAAATGATTTGAAAAAGAAAAGCCGCAGTTATTTTGCTGCGGCTTTTCTTTTTGTGATGATGTTCACGGTGGCAACAATCAATATGATGAGCAATCCACCAAATTCTCTTGTTTGTTCAATCCAGGGTTTGGTAGCTTTCATGGATTGAACCAGGTTTTCTGCGTTGTGATCATTGAACCATGATATTACGCCGTTGGGATCGATCAATAGTCTCACTGCGTAGATCACGCAACATGCTACGATGATCCAGTGAGAAAATGCATCAAACTTTCCTTTATAGGTTTGAAAACATACATATGCAGATACCATATAAATAGGAATCCATATATAGGGATCCGGATCATTGTACTGCAAGGCGGCGAACAGTATGAAAAGGATTGTGAAGACGAGGTTGAATGTTTTCATGCTTTAAATCCTACAGGTATTTTACCAGATTTGATTGGATATAGCCAAAACTTTGTTGGATGCTGTTGAGAGGGTTACCCGGACACACATCCTGTTCAACGAAGAAATGTTTCATGCCGGAGAGTTTTGCATTCTTGAAAATATTTGCAAAGTCAATCACTCCATTTCCAACTTCGGTAAAGTTTTTCTTTTCAGTTTTATCCATGTCTTTCACATGCCACAATGCAACCCTTTCTTTGTGTTGATTGAAAAACTGGATCGGGTCTTGACCAGCGCGCGTTGCCCAATAAAGATCCAGTTCAATTTTCACCAGGTTTGCGTCGGTTTGTTTGGTGAGGATGTCCATCGGAAGTTGGCCGTTCACCATTTCAAATTCAAAATCATGGTTGTGGTAGCAGAGTTGAATACCGGCTTTTTTGCAGGTTTCACCTGCTTTATTTAAATCTTCTGCAATCTTTTTATAATCATCGAGTGATTTTCTTTCATTGGGCATGAGGTATGCTACAACCATATAGTCTTGTCCAATTGCTTTTGCATCTTCTACTGCCTTTTCCCAACCATAGATGATGGTACCCGGTACTTGTCTGTTGCCGAAGTTTCCATACATATAATGTCCACTTGCTGCTTTCAATCCAACATCTGACAGAAAAGTTTTGTATTCATTGGCAGTCATTCCAAAATACTTGCCATTGTATCCAAAATTTTCAACTTCACGATATCCAAGTCCTGCAACTTGTTTGATTGTTCCCTTGGCATCTTTTGCAATAAGGTCTCTTACAGTATACAGTTGAACACCAACTTTTTTGTTTTTGACATCGTTGAATGCAAAAGCATCTTGCATTATGAATGAGCCTGCAGTTAACCAGGCCATTTGTTGGAGGACTTCTCTTCTTGTTGCCATGTTGGTGGGTTTTATTTTTTAAAAATATCTATGAAGGTTGGAATATCACTTTCTTCGTCGCTGTAAAAAATCAGTTGTTTGTTTACACCAAACAAAAACATGGAAGGATATTTTTTTGGCAGGAATCTTCCGATGAACTGATTGTATACATCCAGCACAGCAACTGTATTTTTCTTTGCGTACAGGGATGGTCCCACGCGTTTTAAAAATTCAATCGCAATATCTTTCCGATCTCTCGTCACGATGACAATGTTGATGTTATTCATTGTCTGGTGATTTTTATTGTATTCAGTAATAGCGCGGAAGCAATGTGGACATTCAGTATCAAAGAATATGAAGAAAGTTCTTTTACCAGGTGTCAGATTTTTTGGGGTGTATTCTGCGCCGTTGTCCATGCGAACAAATTTGAAATCAGGCATGGTCTTAACCTGGGCCGAAGCCATTCCGCTGAAAAGCAAGAGAGCAATAATGAGATGTTTCATGCGTCAAAATGATGATTAATCATGCATAATAGCAATTTTTGTGGAAGAATTTGTTGTGCAAATACAACAATCCGTTTTATTTATTTTAACATGCAGCAGATCCGGTCAAATCATTGTCATTTCACGGCATCAAATCAGATTCAACTTATGTGTAATTTGTACACAAAAGTTAAAAAAACTTTAATTTTTTGTAACGTATTTAAAATGAAGACTTTAAATTGTGCACGAAATCACAACGAAAACGATTGCATCACACAACCAATACACAACTTTTTCACATAAACACTATCTATTAATCTAAACCAAAATTGCATGAAAAAAGTGCTTGCTTTTTCTCTAAGAGCTATGATGCTTGCAGCTTTTATGGGCTTGCTGGTATCTGCTTCTTATGCGCAGAAAAAACTCACTGGTAGAGTTACCGGTGGTGACACTGGAGGGGGACTCTCTGGTGCGACTATCAAGGTAAAGGGTTCAGCGACTGCAGTAACAACTGGAGCCGACGGGTCTTATTCAATCACTGTTCCCAACAATTCATCCTTGCAGGTATCTTTTGTAGGATATGATGAGCAAGAAGTAAAGGTTGGTGAATCAAACGTTCTCAACATTGTGTTGCAAGCCTCACAGAGTGCCTTGCAAACAGTAGTTGTAACTGGTTACGGCGCACAGGAGCGCAGGAGCATTACAGGTTCTGTAGCTGTTGTCGACACCAAGGAAATGACCAAATTTGCAGCATCCAATATTGCGGATCAGTTGCAGGGTAAGGTTCCAGGTGTACAAATGTCAACTTCAGGTGATCCTGGTTCTGCAGCATTTGTTCGTATCCGTGGTATCGGTACCATTAACAACAACGAGCCTTTGTACGTAATTGATGGAGTACCTGTTCAAAACGAATCCAACATCAACTTCCTGAATCCCAACGACATTGAGTCTATTCAGGTATTGAAGGATGCGGCATCTGCATCTATCTATGGTTCAAGAGCTGCGAATGGTGTAATTGTGATTACAACCAAGAAAGGAAAGAGCGGTACTTCTAAACTTGCTGTTGACCTTTTCTATGGCAACCAATCACCTTCAAAAATTCCAGAAGTATTGAATCCTAAGGAGTTTCTTGAAGTTCAACAAAAATTGGCTGCTGGTCAGGGCATTCCTTTTACATCTAATAT
>Ga0192647_100185_pt1 | contig 41279 bp, 58 predicted proteins | sample LauGreFa1BDMLBSN_2_FD_133046 | JGI IMG/M metagenome (GOLD analysis project Ga0192647, IMG submission 133046) | Freshwater lake microbial communities from Lake Michigan, USA - Fa13.BD.MLB.SN - reassembly | ecosystem: Environmental > Aquatic > Freshwater > Lake | place: Lake Michigan, USA... | reverse complement strand
GCTTTGATTGTACTACAGGTAATAATAGAGTTGTTGTAAATGGAACTGGGCCTTTATTGCCGACAACAGGGTATACATATATTACATGGGCTAGATTAATAGCGTCATCATCATTTAGAACATTACTTTATACAAATTCACCCAAATACACACCAATCACAATACCTAATGGAACAAATACATTAGGATATTGGGATAGTGCATTTAGAACTTCAAATTACGACCTTGCTTCTTCGGTAGATGTTTGGGTTCAATATGCAGTGGTCGGAACTAATTCTTCTCAAAGATTTTACATAAATGGTACAGAAGTTGGCAGTTCAATAGCATATGGAGCAGGAGGAATCACACATTGGGGTTGGGGTAATAACGATACTGCAGGTCAACCATGGGGTCAGGTAGCAAACTTAAAACTGTACAATGTTCAATTAACCGAAGAACAAATTAGGCAAAACTATTATAATCAATTATTAAATTTTACATTACCTAACATCGTAACATCAAATCTTATATTATGGTACGACCCAAATTTTGCAACAAGTTACCCAGGTACAGGCACAGCAATAACAAATCTTGCCAGTACTTCCTTAGCAGGAACAATGAGCAATATAACTTTTACAAGTCCTTATTTTAGCTATAACGGTAGTAGCAGTCAAATTAGTATTGCTGATAATGCACTGTTAGAGCCAGGCACTGGCGATTGGACTATGGAAGCATGGGTATATTTGAGCAGTAGTAGCGGCAGTAAAGTTGTAATGGGTAAATTTGATCCGGGTGGCGCAGCACAAGATGTGTCATATAGTATTCGCATCCAAGGAGCCGGCATTTATGCTCAAATAGGTAATGGTAGTACAGTTGTAGATACTGCTCTTTATACATTACCATTAAACACTTGGACGCATGTAACTTATGTTTGGAAAAATGTAGCCACTAACTCACTGGAAGCCTACATTAACGGAGTCAGCGTAGGTAGTGTGTCGCACAGTTTTTCAAGTATATTGAATACATCAGCAAACTTGTATATAGGATCATATAATGGCGGTGAATACAGTCAATGGATGAATGGTCGTATAGGTGTCACAAGATTATATAATGCAGCACTATCGTCGGCACAGGTTTTACAAAATTACAATGCAAATAAGGCTGCATACGGATTATGAATACAATAATAGGAAATGGAATTACAATTGGAGCAGGAGTATGGATTAAACCTGGAAGTCTAACTCCATATACTGCAGGGTTAGTTTTGCATTTAGATGCAGGTAATCCGGCAAGTTATCCTGGATCGGGATCTGCTTGGACAGATTTAATTTCTGCCAATACATTTACTTTATACAATGGGCCTGCGTATAGTAGTAGTAATGGGGGATGTATTATATTTAATCCTGCAAGTGGTCATTACGCACAAAGTCCAAGTTTGGCGTCAAGTTTGCCTAATTGGACAGTGGAAACTTGGTTATATCATGATAGCACAAATATGACAATAAACTCAAGTGCCTGTATTGTAACAGAAGTATATACTGGTAACCCTATTAATTTTACTTTAGGAAATGTAAGTGATAGTTTTCCTAATTTACAGACGGGTTTTTTCGATGGGCATTGGGGCGTTACTTCTCAAGGAATTACTCTTTCAACAGGACAATGGTATCATCTTGTAGGAACTTGGAACGGAAGTTTGGTAAAACTTTATATAAATGGAGTATTGACCGATAGTTATGCAGATGGAGGCACTGCTTCTAGCGGTGGACAAGGTATTAGACTTATGCGTCGTTGGGATGTACCTCAGTATTGGGGAGGTAAATTAGCAATAGTTCGTATCTATGACAGCGATATAGGTTTGTCGGGTGTTAATCAAAATTGGCTAGCAAATAAGTCTAGATTCGGTTTATAAGTAGATTAGTATAGAACTAAATAATATAATAACAGGATTTATAACATGGCAAGTTATACCATTGTAACATCTACTGCAGCAAATGTTGCAGGCACAAACACTTTAAACACTACTAAGGTCAGAATTGTAGCAAATAATACTTGTGTATATGCAATTAATGCACCAGCAACATTAACCAGCAATGTGGGACCTGCTATTCCCGCAAATAGACCTACAGATATTGTTTTAAGTACTATTGGGCAAAAAGTTAGCGTGCTACCTGCCAATGGCGGAAGCACATTAATCACATTAACTGAAATAGGCACAGTATATCAAAGTGCAATAAATCAAAACAGTACAACTTTCTTGAATACATAATGAAAATAGCAGATTTTTTAGGACACGAATTTAATCTTTTTAATAAAACTAAAAAAGATAAACAGTCCATTGATGAATTTGTTGGCGATGTAGAAAATAGACCCAATCACAAGGCTATTGATGCAGAGACCACTGACCAGGCTGATACAAAAACAATGGTTGCTCCATTACAACAAAAGTTAGAATTGCTTAAAAAAGCAGTAGATGTTGATAGTTACTATGATAACGATAAAGAAGAAAAATTAAATCCTTCTACCCCCGTCAATCTTACATTGAATATACCGCAGGGACAAAGTACAACAAAAATAGATCTTACAATTAATGGTGAACATTTAGACGAGTTAGATAAAATCAAAAAAATAGCAGGTATACCTACTGCTACAATATTTGATGCGGGTGATGATGAACCACTAGATTCCTGAGGTAACTATGGCTGGAAATGTATATACCCAGGATTTTTTTACTGATAGAAGAAATTATGGTGATGGCAATGTTCGTATAGGCCAAATGGATCGCCTTTGGTATGACCCACTTACCAATACAATAAGAGTAGGTGATGGCAATCCTGGTGGCAGGATAGTTGGATTTGGAGGTGGTACGGGTGGAAGCAATGTTACCATCTTAGACGAAGGTATTATACTAACAACCAGTGTAGAAAGTATAGATTTTGTAGGCAACGGTATTTTGGCCAATGTCACAGGCAATGCTGTTACTGTTACTGTGGCAAATGTGGGGCCAATTGGACCTAACGGTTCAACTGGAGCAACTGGCTTTGATGGCTCGACTGGAGCAACTGGCTTTGATGGTGCCACTGGTGCTACTGGATCAAGCGGTCCAACAGGTGCTACTGGCCCTCAAGGCACTCCAGGTGGTGCTACTGGTCCACAAGGTTCAACTGGAGCTACTGGTCCACAAGGAGATCCAGGCGGCGCTACTGGCCCACAAGGGTCAACTGGAGCGACTGGACTTAACGGTGCTACTGGAGCGACTGGACTTAACGGTGCTACTGGCTTTAATGGCGCAACAGGTGCCACTGGTCTAACCGGTTTAGATGGTGCCACTGGTGCGACTGGATTCAATGGTGCAACAGGTGCAACTGGCGTAAACGGTAGTACTGGTGCAACTGGATTCAATGGTGCTACTGGCGCAACCGGATCAAGCGGTCCAACAGGTGCTACTGGCCCACAAGGGTCAACTGGAGCAACTGGTCCACAAGGAGATCCAGGTGGTGCCACTGGTCCACAAGGTTCAACTGGAGCAACTGGATTTGATGGAGCTACTGGTGCAACTGGCTTTGATGGAAGCACTGGAGCAACTGGATTTGATGGAGCTACTGGTGCAACTGGGCCACAAGGCGCAACCGGAATAAGTCCTAATGTTTATTATGGTCAGTTTATATTTGACAATGAAACAACTTTGTCAGCATCTATTAATTCTAATTCTACTGATCCTATAGCAGTTGTTTCTACAAATAATTTTAGTGCTTCTGGATATATTAGAATAGGCAGTGAGATCATTCAATATACAGGTAAAACAAGCACATCTTTTACAGGTATAACAAGGGGTGTTGCTGGCTCTAACGGTGCTAATCATACTTCAGGCGCTGGAGTGACGCAAGCTCAAGTTACAAGTGCTGGTGTTCCTACTAATTTAATATTGGATGTAGCAGACATTACAAATGGGACCACATTAGATGCTACTACAGGAAATGTTACAATAGAACATGCAGGCCTATATAATTTGCAATTCAGTGCACAAATAGAAAACTATGGCAATGATTTTGCAGACACACTAATATGGTTTCAGGCAAATGGAACACCTATACCAGTTTCTTCAAGTTACGCCACTACTCCAGCTATTCACGGTGGTACACCTGGGGCCTCAATTATGACTGTAAATTTATTATACAATTTTAATGCAAATTCAAATGTTTCTTTAGGATGGACTAGTGTGGATGGAACAACTGCAATAACAAGCATTCCTTCTAGCGGGCAATTGCCCCAGTCCCCCGGGGTAATTTTTACAATAATCAAATTTGCCTAACTTTTTTTGACTTCAACATAATATTAGTTTATAATAATAACATGTCACTTTCTATTCAAGAATTCGTAATTTCTATCCTTCCAGGCAAGAAAAAACAAAACCAAGCCGGTTGGATTAGTTTCAATGCAGTTTGCTGTCCACACAATGGAGAAAGTCAAGACACAAGGGGTAGAGCTGGAATTATTGCAAGTTCTGATGGTAAAATCAGTTATAGTTGCTTTAATTGTAAATTCAAAACTAGCTATATTCCAGGCAGAGCACTTACTTATAAATTTAGAAAACTTCTTGAATGGTTAGGTGTAGATTCTTTAGAAATAAAACGACTAAGTATCCTTGCTTGGCAAATAAAAGAAACAATAGATCCAAATACTATACTGCCAATCGAAGATGAAATAAAATTTGAACCAAAGCAATTACCCAAAGAAGCATTGAATTTTTTTGCCTGGGTAGAATTTTATGAACTAGCAGAACGGCCTTATGATAAAGGATTGGTAGATTCTGTACAATATATCTACGATAGAAAAATATCATTACAAAAATATGAGTTTTATTGGAGCCCAGAAGTAGAGCATAAACTAAGTCATAGGGTAATTATCCCATTCAAATACCGAAATGAAATAGTAGGGTATACTGCTAGGGCTTTAAATTCAGGTATTGTTCCAAAATATCATAGTAATCATCCAGCCGGGTTTGTATTTAATTTAGATAATCAAAAAAACGATAGCAAATTCGTAATAGTTTGTGAAGGTGCTTTTGATGCAATGAGTATAGATGGTGTTAGTACACAAACAAATGATATTAGTGAACAACAGGCAAACCTAATTGATGAATTAGCAAGAGAAGTAATTGTAGTGCCAGACTTTGATTTACATATAAACAAAAATGAAAAAAAAGTTTGGCCAGGTGAGCAAATGATTAACAAAGCCATAGAATATGGATGGTCAGTAAGTTTCCCAGACTGGAGAGAAAATTGTAAAGATATTAATGATTCTGTTGTAAAATACGGGAAATTATTCACTATATATAATATTTTACAAACAAAAGAATCAAATTCGTTAAAGATTTCTTTACTGGCAAAAAAGTATAAACAAACTATATGACTAAAGAATATAATACAGATCTGCAAAAACTTTTTTTGGAAATGCTATTACAAAATCCAGAAAGTTATGTTCGAATTCAAAATATATACAATCCAGATAATTTTGATAGGAGTTTAAAAACCACTGCCAAATTTATTAAAGAGCATGTAAGTCAATACAGTACCATGCCCAAGCTGGAACAAATACAAGCAGTAACAGGATTAGAATTAAAACCAATACCAGACCTTGCAGAGAATCATTATGAATGGTTCATGACTGAATTTGAACAATTTACTAAAAGGCAAGAACTAGAAAGGGCAATTTTACTCAGTGCAGATTTAATTGAAAAAGGTGACTTTGACCCAGTTGAAAAGTTAATCAAAGATGCAGTACAAATCAGTTTAACTAAAGATTTAGGTACAGACTATTTTGCTGATCCACGCACTAGATTAATGAAGATTAAAAATAACAATGGGCAAGTCAGTACTGGTTGGCCTACATTAGATCGTCGTTTGTTTGGTGGTATGAATCGAGGTGAGCTTAATATATTTGCAGGTGGTTCAGGCAGTGGTAAAAGTCTTTTCATGCAAAACATTAGCATAAATTGGATTACACAAGGACTTAATGGTGTATTTCTTACATTAGAACTTAGTGAAGAACTTTGTGCTATGCGTATGGATAGTATGATTGCTAATGTAAGTACTAGAGAAATCTTTAAAGATTTAGATAATTTAGAAATGAAAATTAAAATGGCTGGCAAAAAATCTGGCAGTCTTCGTATCAAATATATGCCTGCACAAAGTAATGTAAACCAAATTCGAGCTTATTTAAAAGAACTAGAAGTACAAACAAATCAACGAACAGATTTTATTATGGTTGATTATTTGGATCTTGTAATGCCAGTTAGTGCTAAAGTTAGTCCAAATGACTTGTTTGTTAAAGACAAATATGTCAGTGAAGAATTAAGGAATTTAGCAAAAGAATTTAATATCCTAATGATTACTGCAAGCCAACTTAATCGTAGTGCAGTTGAAGAAATTGAGTTTGACCATAGTCACATTTCAGGTGGTATTAGTAAAATTAATACAGCAGATAATGTATTTGGTATTTTTACTAGTAGGGCAATGCGAGAGCGTGGGCGTTATCAAATTCAATTAATGAAAACTAGAAGCAGTAGTGGCGTTGGACAAAAAGTAGATTTAGATTTTGATCTAGAAAGTTTAAGAATTACAGATCCAGGTGAAGATGCCCAAGGCACGCCAGGTACTCTTAAACCACAAACTACTAGTATTTTAAATCAATTAAAAACAACTAGTAGGGTTGAGAATAACACAACCACCCAAAACAGTAAAGTCAATGCAGATGTACAAACAAATAAATTAAAATCAATGTTAGCAAGTTTGAAAACAAGCAATTAGCATTTTACTAGTTTTTTGGTTTGATATAAATATATAATGGCGTAGGAGTATAATTTTGCTTCGCAAAACCCGTAGTTTATTAGAAGAATTAGAATCACTTAGACTACTAAGAGACAGAGAAAACTTGGTTGAAAGCAGGGCCACTCATGTAATTCAAGGTGCAATTAATTTACTTAATTTTATTAAGGAAAACTATTCTGAAGAGCAAAGCGAAGAATTAAAAAAACGACTACTAGTTAGCATTAAAAACGAAGATCAAGCTAAATTTATTCGTGGCGTGAAAAAATTTAAAAATGAAAATAAATGAAGTTATAATTAAAGAAGGTGTTTTAGATAGAATAAAGTTTATGGGCAGAGCAGCATGGCAAGCCGCAGGCGGCAATGTTGATAAGTCTGACCCAGCCATTAGTCGTGCAAATTTAGAGTATGTAAGATCTAAATTAGCTATGGAAATTTATCAAAAGTTCATGGGGGAACTAATAAAAATAGGTATTCTTAACAGAACGGGCAAATTGACTGATCCTGGTAAAATTGCAGATATTGTTAATATGGCTAACCAGTTTTTAAAACAAGCTTATAGAGCATATATTGTAACTCCAGAAAGGCTTAATCTATTAGATACTAAAATCGACAACACTTTTAATTCAACGACGAGGCCACCTACTCCAGCATCTTTATCACAATTTAAATCTGCGTTTGTTGAGGTAAATAGTTTTTATTTAGAAATGTTGGCTCAGGTTGAACAGACTACTGCTAGTAGCACTAGAGAAATTATATCTCAAATGGCTACAGGTATTAATAGTAATTTACCGGACCAGTTTAGAGATCTTATTAAAGATTTGTTGAAGGATATGGCATCTAAATCAAGTTATGCTTTAACTATTCCTTGGAGCAATACTACTCTTGCAGCAAATGCAATTACAGCAGCACAAACAGCAAGAGGAAACCCAGTAACTAAGGAAGAAATTACTTTATATGATGAATCATTAAAAGCAATCATGCTTTTAAGACAACAAGACAAGTTAAATTATGCTCTTGCTGCAGAGTTTGCTCGTAGTATACGCTAGGTATTAATATGCGAATAAATGAAATTTTAACAGAACAGGTCCAAGTAGGTAAAAAACATCTTACACATCCAGAAGATCTTGCAGCATTTTATGGCACAGATGGAGCAAATTATGCACTTAATGCCATTATTAATACAGTAAAGAACCCAGCAAAAATAACAATAAAATATGATGGTTATCCAGCTATAGTATGGGGGTGGGATTCGAATGGCAGATTCATTGTAGTTGACAAACATATGTTTGATAAAAAGGATGGGTCTGGTAGACAAATTTTCAGCCCACAAGATTTTATTAACTATGATACAGCAAGAGGTGTAGATCGCAGTGGGTTACATGGTGCCATTGCAAATGCTTGGCAGTCTTTACAACAAAGCACACCTAAAAGTCCAGGATATTACTGGGGAGACATGTTATTTGGTAATACATTAAGCCCTGTTGCTCAAGGTAATCAGCAAATGTATGTGTTTAAAGCAAACCCAAGAGGATTAACATATAATATTGATGTTAATAGTGAACTTGGCAGAATGTTACAGGGTAAAACTGTTGGAATAGCAGTTCATCAATTTATACCTGCAACTTCAGTAAGTGCAGAGGACGCAGTTTCTTTAGATGGCACATTGGGAAATTTAAAGCCCAAAGGAAATGTTGCGATTATTCCAGCTAAATTGCCAATAACTCCACAACTTAAATTAAATAGAAACCAAATTAATTTTGTAAAAACAACAATCAACAATAACAGTCAAGCAGTGAATGCATTATTTGAAACTATGCCTATTGCTCAAAATACATGGATTGCATCTTTGGTGGGGCCTTTTATTAATCAAGAACTAATTAGAAATTCCAATCTTAATGATATTACTAAAAGGTCTTATAAGTTTATTCTGGACAAGGCACCTAGTAATAGAATGCGTTCTGTATTAGAACCTTGGTTACAACAGCAACAACAAGGATTAGCTGCCATGTGGACAATGTGGGCAGCATTATTTAATTGTAAAAATATCTTAATCCCACAACTAGAACAAGCAGCTCAAGCAAGTCCAGTAAAAGGATATCTAGACACAGGTGTAGAAAGTCAGGAAGGCTATGTGTCTAGTGGAGTTAAGTTTGTGGATAGACTTGGCTTTAGTGCTCAAATACATGCTAAACGATAAAAATTAGTAAAATTGTATAAATAAAATTATGCGGTAACGCACATTTTTAAAGGAAACTAACATGGCAGTTTTTACAAGAACAAATGGTAGTGCAAAAACAGTTGTAAGCGTAGGCAATGTAGCTTTAAGTGCAGAAACAACTGGCGTACCAATTAGTACAGGTATTGGTAAGCCAATTCGTTGTATTGGCTTTACAGCAAATAACAGCGTAGCAGCACAAATGGGAACTGGCGAAGTTGTTGAAGCAGTTCTAGCTTATGTTGGCTTAACTAACACAGTTTTAGCTTATCAGGTAGATACAACCCGTATTAGTGTAGTTATGGAAGATTCATCAGAGAGCTTCACTACTGCAAATGCTAATGCAATTATTGATGGCAGAGGTATTACTGGGTTCGGTATCAATGCAGTTACAGATGTTGGATTAAAATTAGCAGCATCCTAAGCTAATAATTGTTATATGCATGACGAAAAGGCACCAATTGGTGCCTTTTTTATTCACACAGAAACAAAAGCATAAGATAAATATTTAAGATATTTCTTGGGAACCATTATGGTTGCAACTACTACGGGTATTGAAAAAATTAATTTAGAAGCTCATGTAGAGCTATGTGCTGAACGATATAAAAGTTTAGAAGAAAAACTAGATCAGGTAGATCAAAGAATAAGCACATTGGAAACACATGTTTTATCTATTAAAGAAGGAATCAATAGTAAAACAGCAGGCATTAATAAACAACTTTTAGCAATTGCAACTACTATTATAGGTGTACTATTAACTGCTAATATAACTTTAATTATAAATTTAATTAACAAATGAAAATAGTTGACCTAACCAAGCCAAAACTTTCTGTATATATAAACAATGAAGAAGCAGATTTACTCAAGCTATTTGACGATGAAAATCCTAAATGGCTAAAAAGAGACTTTGATGATAGACAACTGTTAATAGCAAATCAATTAGTTAACAAAAATATATTAAAAAGAATTAAAGAAGATGGACGCATCATATTCAAAAGAAGAACTAGGTAAATTAGTTGTAGAGCAAGCAATAAAACATATAGAGTCTTGGGCTGCTCAAGAACTTAAATTTATTACTTATAAACTTAAACGCCCCATTTGTGTACCAATAGGCAAAAATAGTTGGTTAGTAGGGCACTATAGAATAACAAAAAACAAGAAAAAATTATTTTCAGTTTATTCAGGTGATAATTTAATTAACAAATTTAGTAATAAACAAGCAGCATTTTTATTTGCAAGTATGGATAAATTACATCAATACGAACTTTCTCGTAGAATAATGAATAGTGATAAAGATTATTCTAGACTTAGCGAGGAAGTTTTTATACTATTGGCAAAACAAAAACGATACATTAAAACATCAAATTTTTTAAAATTGTCTTTAATAAATGCCAAATTAAGTGATATTAAATTAAAACTTTTATGTGCTAAGAAAGATTTAGAAAAAAACTTAATTAGAGCTAAATATGTTAAAGTCTGGGATTAAAATATTATGAACCTTAACGAATTAAATTATAATAAACAACATAAACTAAACCAACTTATGGAAAGTAGGTTTGGTGTAAAAATTAATTATGGTGGCCTTAGTGTAGCTAAAGCAGAAAAAATGCGTTATCAAATTAATGAGCATTTAATTGGATTACGCAAAACTTATGGTGCAAGCCAACTAGAGACCAATCCAAAATACATGGAAATGCTTTTAGTTAAAGAAGGGTTAACAGAATGGCTTTCTACTCGTCGTCAAATCAATGAAGGCGAAATAGAGGCAGCAGAAGTAGTGTTAGCAGCTAAAGATATGGTAGATAGTATTCAAAACATGTTAGAAGATGCTAGTAAGATGTTAAATGAACAAATGCCCCCTCTATTAGACAGTATTAGAGATCAACTTGGGCCTGAAAAGTCTGATAGTTATAAATCTACAGCAGGACAGGCCTTACAATCATTAATTGATAATCTAAATACAGTAAGACAAAGTTTAGACCAGGGTGCAAGAGGACTTGCAGGCGAAGAAGGTGCCCCTACACCAATGAGTGCAAATTTGCCTCCAGCCGACCTAGGTGACGGCGGTGCAGAAATCGATTTAGAAATTCCAGATAATATTGCAACTTCTACAGCAGGTGAAGGCGGATCAAAACCGTTAGGGCGTGAGAAGCGTTAATGCGCTATTATGAATTTGCTAGGCAGTTAAACGAAGACTTTGATCAAGGTGCATCAAAGTCTTTAATGGATGTTATTACTTACGAAAAATCTAGAATTGATGCGGAAGATGCTAATCCTAGAATAAGTGCAAGCAGACTTATTACTATTATGCAAAATGTAGGTTATGAAAGTTTTAACTTTAGAGATTTAGCTAATGCCTATGCTAAATCTCAAGATCTTCAACAGTTAATTTCTAAACCTGAAAAGAATCAAATGATAGAGTTATTGCCAGATGAAGAAACGGTATCTACAGATCAAGGCACAGATTTATCAGACATGCCCCCTCCAGAAACTGCAATGCCACCTGATCAACCCATGGACACTATGCAGGTTGGACAACCAGCACAACAGCCAGGCTTAGAAGAACCCATAAGTTCTGAACCGAGCGGACCAATAGAAAGCCCACAAGGCACAGAACAAACGGTATCGGCTATGGCAAAGAAAGCGTTGAAAAGACGCCAATAGTTTTAAGGGTTTCCCCTTAAACTTTAAATATAATGATAAAACCAATTAGAATTTGGCCCGATCCCATATTATTAACTCCTACTCATTTATGGGATCATCAGAACCCACAACTAGAATGTGACCAGTTAGAAAAAGATTTAACTGATACTTTATTAGCGGAAAATGCATTAGGATTGGCAGCTAATCAAATAGGTGTTCAATATAGAATATTAGCGATTAATACACAGGATGACAACAACATTAGAATCATGTATAATCCAGTAATATTATATGAAAGTAAAGAAGATGAACTATCCTACGAAGGATGTTTAAGTTTTCCTAAGATTAGATTAGAAATACCAAGAAGCAATTATGTTGAAGTTTCTTGGCGTGATAAACTTAATTATGTACATAGTAGAAGATTTACTGGTATAGATGCTAGATGTATTTTACATGAGATAGACCATTTAAACGGTATATTTTTTAAACAATATGTAAGTAATTTAAAATTTAACCATGCATTAAAACAAGCCAAAAATTAAAAGTGATAAATCCTAAGTTCAATTATAAAACTCTCTCTAAACAAAGTATTGATGGGGCAAGATACTATTGTTTGCCTAATGGGTCAAAAGTAGCTAGTGTTACTACTATTTTAGACAAAACAAAACCCTTAGAAGATAAAAAAAGGCTATTAGATTGGCGTAAAAGTAAAGGTGAGGCTCTTGCTACTCAAATTACTGTAGAAGCTGCAAGTCGCGGTACACGAATGCATAAATGGTTAGAAAACTATATTAAGACAGGAGAGTTAGGTCAACCAGGTACCAATCCATATAGTATACAAAGCTATGAAATGGCTAAAACAGTGATAGCAAATGGTCTTAAAAATGTAGACCAATTTTACGGCATAGAGGCCAGTCTGTATTACGAAGGCCTTTATGCGGGCACAACTGATTGTATTGCAGAATGGAAAGGAAATATAGCTATTTTAGATTTTAAACAAACTAATAAGCCAAAAAAAAGAGAATGGATTCAGGATTATTTCCTACAATTATGTGCCTATAGCATGGCACATAATAATACTTACAATACAGATATTAAGGAAGGTATAGTTTTGATGTGTAGTGCAGATAACCAATACCAGGAATTTACTTTAGAGGGCAAAGAATTTCAATTATATTGTGATAAATGGTTCGATAGATTAGAACAGTATTACAGACAAATAAATATAATATAGAAAAGGAATAGCAATGGCCATTGTTCAAATTAGCCAAGTTAAACATCGTAGAGGACTACAGGAAGACTTACCACAATTAGCATCAGCTGAATTGGGTTGGAGTATAGATACAAGACGCTTGTTTATAGGTAATGGTGGTTTGGACGAAGGGGCTCCTGAAACAGGAAATACAGAAATTTTAACTGAATATAGTAATATTCCAGGAGTAACTAGCTATACCCAAACATTAGACGATAATACAGCTAATGTTGCAGTTGCTAATATGGTATTTGATTCTACAGAACCAGGCGTAATATTAGACTATAGAATAGATAGAGCAGGCAATGTGCGTGTTGGGTCTTTAAGAATAAGCCAATTGTTGACTAATCTAGGTTGGGACGAAGAATATACAGAAACTAACGATATTGGCATTACATTTAATGTTTATACTATTAGTAGCACCTATGCACAAGTTACAGCAACTACATCTAGCACAGGTGTAGATGCTAATCTAACATTTACAGTAAATACAATCAGTTTATAATCAATTAACTCTATGTGGAACGAATTTCCCAGCGATAGGCTTCGCTGGTGGTATAATTTTAGATTAGATATCAATAAATTGCCACTTGCAGAAGCAATAGAAAAAACAAATCATTTATGGGCATACTGCCCATTCCAAAAATATTACTTATTAGTAGATCAATTAGAGGATTGGCCTAATCCTTGGGAATTAATATATGATAATGTATACTGTGATCTTGCTAAATGTTTGGGAATAGTATATACTTTATACTTGACCTCACATCAACCACAGTTAGAAATAAGACAGTATAATGATAAAGAAGCCAATATATTATATAATTTAGTATGGGTCGATCAGGGAAAATATGTTCTTAATTTAGAACATGACAGCGTTGTAAATAAGAAACACATACAATCTTCTTTCCGGTTACAGAAAAAAATAACAATAACAGATTTAAAATTAGAACAAATACAATAGGATCAATCAATGAATATACAAGTTATTAAGCGTGATGGGTCTAGAGAGCCATTAGATTTAGAAAAGTTACATCGTGTAGTTTTTTGGGCCACTAAAGACATCACAGGTGTAAGTGCTAGTGAACTAGAAATCCGTAGTCAAATACAATTTTATAATGGGATTAAAACCAGTGACATACAAGAAACACTAATTAAAAGTGCAGCAGACCTAATCAGTGAGGAAAGTCCTAACTATCAATATGTTGCGGGCAGATTAATTAATTATCATTTAAGAAAACAAGTATATGGAGACTATACTCCGTGTACTGTATTAGAATTGGTTAAACGAAATGTTGAACTTGGTTTTTACGATCAAGGACTTTTAAATGCCTACACAGAATCAGAATGGGAACAAATCAATAGCTTTGTTAATCACGAACGCGACGAACATTTTACTTATGTGGCTATGGAACAATGGCGTGGCAAATATTTGGTACAAAATCGCGTTACAGGACAGATCTACGAAACTCCACAAATGGCCTATGTTTTAATATCGGCTACACTTTTCCAAAGCTATCCAGCAGAAACAAGATTAAATTGGGTAAAAGATTATTATAACGCAATTAGCGGCCATGATATTAGTTTACCAACACCAGTAATGGCAGGAGTAAGAACACCACAAAAACAATTTAGTAGTTGTGTTCTTATTGAAACAGACGATAGTTTAGATAGTATTAATGCTACGGCGAGCAGCATAGTAAAATATGTAAGCCAAAAAGCAGGCATAGGTGTAGGTGCAGGTAGAATTCGTGCACTTGGTAGCCCTATTAGAAACGGAGATGCATACCACACAGGAGTTATTCCATTTTATAAACATTTTCAAACTGCAACAAGAAGCTGCAGTCAAGGCGGTGTGCGTAATGGTGCTGCTACTTTATACTATCCGATTTGGCATTTAGAAGTAGAAGATTTACTAGTATTAAAGAACAATAAAGGCACAGATGATAATCGTGTCAGACATATTGATTATGGGGTACAATTTAACAAATTAATGTACGAAAGACTAGTAAATGGACAAGATATTACCTGTTTTAGTCCTAACGATGTTCCTGATATGTATAATGCTTTTTTTAACGATCAGGATAAATTTAAAGAGCTTTATGAGCGAGCAGAAAAGAATACAAAACTTAGGAAAAAAACTTATAAGGCAGTGGAGCTTTTTAGTAAATTTGTACAAGAGCGTAAAGATACAGGTAGAATTTATCTACAAAATGTTGACCATGCAAATCAACACAGCCCGTTTAATGAGGCAGTTGCGCCAATTAAAATGAGTAATTTGTGTTGCGAAATAGACTTGCCCACTGTACCCCTTAACGATGTTAATGACGAAAATGGCAGAATTGCACTATGCACTCTAAGTGCAATTAATTGGGGTAATGTTCGTAACCCAAAAGATTTCGAAAAAATGTGTACCTTAGCAGTACGAGGTCTTGATGCATTGTTAAGCTATCAGAATTATCCGCTGAAGGCAGCAGCATTGGCCACACAGGAATTTAGACCATTGGGCATCGGTATTATTAATTTTGCATACTTTTTGGCTAAACACGATACCAGTTATAGTGACCCAGCAGCACTTAGTCTAGTAGATGAATATGCAGAGGCCTGGAGTTATTACTTGCTCAAAGCCAGCATAGATCTAGCAGAGGAACAAGGTGCATGTACCCGTTGGCAAGATCTTAAAAGTGCAAAAGGTATTTTGCCTATTGACACAAGAAAAGTAGATGTCGATGACCTTGTGCCACACAAAGAACGCATGCCTTGGGGTCAACTAAGGCAAAAAGTTCAACAGGTAGGACAGCGTAATGCCACACTAATGGCACTAATGCCTGCAGAAACATCTGCACAAATCAGCAATGCAACTAATGGCATTGAACCACCAAGAAGCTATGTTAGTGTTAAGCAAAGTAAGCATGGGGTACTAAAACAAGTTGTACCAGAATATCGTAAATTAAAGAACAAATACGAATTACTATGGGATCAGAAAAGCCCAGATGGTTATTTAAAGCTATGTGCAATATTACAAAAATACATAGATCAGGGCATTAGTGTAAATACCAGCTACAATCCGCTATGCTATGATGAAGAAAAAATACCAATGAGTGAAATGATAAAACACATTTTACAATTTTATAAATTTGGTGGCAAACAATTATATTATTTTCAAACATACGATGGGCAAGGTGAGATAGATGTTGATAAATTGTCAGCACCACAAGTAGAAGAAGAAATAACAGAAAGCAGCGATGAAAATTGTGATAGTTGCGTAATTTAAGGGGAAAATATGAGTGTTTTTAATTATAAGAATAAAGCCAAACACACCGAGTCTACAATGTTTTTAGATCCAGAGGGAATGAGCCCTTTGCAAAGATTCGAAACATTAAAATATCGCCAGTTTGAAAAACTAACAGAAAAAATGGTAGGATTTTTTTGGCAACCTACAGAAATAGATCTACTACGCGATGCTAAAGATTTTAAAGAATTAACAGAATTCGAAAAACACATTTTTACTAGTAATTTGAAAAGGCAAATTCTATTGGATAGTGTTCAAGGGAGAAGCCCTAATCTAGCATTTTTGCCATTAGCAAGTATTCCTGAATTAGAAACATGGATAGAAACTTGGGCATTCAATGAAACAATTCATAGTAGAAGCTATACGCATATAATTAGAAACATTTATAGTGATCCTAGCCAAATATTTGATGAAATTCTAAATATAGAACCAATCATTAATTGTGCTAAAGATATTAGCAAATATTATGATGACCTAATTGATGCAAGCCTATTATACCAAACACTGGGTATAGGTAAACATACAGTAAATGGTAAGGAAATTGAAGTAAATCTTTATGAATTAAAGAAAAAACTTTGGCTAGCTATCAATAGTGTTAATGCACTAGAAGGTATTCGTTTTTATGTAAGTTTTGCCTGTAGTTGGGCATTTGCAGAACTAAAGAAAATGGAAGGCAATGCTAAAACAATTAAATTTATTGCAAGAGACGAAAATGTACATTTAGGGTTCACACAGACAATTTTAAAATTATTACCACAAGATGATACAGATTTTGCTAAAATCAAAGAAGAAACAAAACCACAAGTTGAGAAAATGTTCCTAGATGCAGCAAAACAAGAAAAAGAATGGGCAACCTATCTTTTCAAAGATGGCAGTATGATAGGGCTGAATACACAATTACTGTGTGACTATGTGGACTGGCTTACTTGTAAAAGAATGACTGCTATTGGACTTAATTGTGGTATTAAACCTGGCAGCAATCCCTTGCCTTGGACTGCGAAATGGATTGCTGGGGCAGAAGTACAAGTAGCACCACAAGAGGTAGAATTAAGTTCATATATCATTGGCGGTGTAGTTAGAGATGTGGCTCATGATACATTTAAAGGGTTTTCTCTTTAAAAATTAGATAGGAAAGGATTTCAATGATTACAGTGTATAGTAAGGCAAATTGCCCTTTTTGCGTAAATGCAAAAACCTTTTTAAAGAATAAAGGTATAGATTTTGTAGAAGTAAGAATAGATGAAGATGCTGAAGCAAAAGAATTTGTATTAAGTCAGGGTCATCGCACAGTACCACAACTTTATAAAGATGGTAAGCTATTCGTAGATGGTGGATATACTGGGCTAACTAAACTAACTGAAAGCCAATTAAAAGCACGGCTAGAAGAATAATCAATTTAATAAAACTCAATTAAAGGAAAAAACATGCTAATTAATAAACAAAAAATTTCGGATGGTGACATTCTTTGTTTCAAACTTGTAAATGGTGACGAGGTAGTGGCAAAATTAGTTTCTGTAGACGATCTTAAATTTACAGTAAGCAAACCTTGCACAGTAATGCCTAGTGCTCAAGGTATAGGTCTTATGCAAAGTCTATTTTGTGGGGATATAAATACTATTGATATTGAACTTCGCAAAGACCATGTGCTTATGTATGCCCCTGTCATTAAAGAAATGGAAAATCATTATTTAAGTACAGTAACAGGTATAAAGACAGTGAGTAAAGGGTCTATTGTAGTATAAGGAGCGTTATGCCTGGTGGTGTGGTAAGAATAGGTGATATATTAGGGCCTGGTGGTGTAATTGGGCCCCCAATAGCATCTGGCATCTATGTAAATGGAAGACCTGCAGCTTTAGTAGGTGCAGTTTATTCTTCACATCCTTGTTGTGGAGCCAAAAAATGTCCACCAACTCATTGCGGTGGTGCTATAGGTGATGTACCTGTAGGTGTATTTTTTAACGGAAAGCCGCCTTTAACAAAATCTGGAATAGGATGGTGTAAACATAAAGTAGAGACAGCTAGTCCAGATGTATTTGTGTCAGACGGTGGTATGTTGGGATTGGCCATGTCAATAGCAGGCGGAGCATTAGGTGGACCTGAAGGAATTACTCAGCCAAGCTTTGCTGAACAATTGACACAAAAAATAGCATTTGACATGTTCAATCAAGCACTCTCACAAGCTGGTAGGAATTAAAAATGGCACAAGGCATTCCAGAATATTACTTAGGTGGCACTCCGCAAAGCACTCAAGGGTTGAGTCCACTACAATTAGCATTAGCAGATATTTTAAGAAAAGGGACAGATGTTTCTTTATTTGTAAATCCCGATTTTATAACAGAAATGCAAAGATTTACTGACAGTAAACAAATTTATCCTGCTAATGTAAATGAACAGTATAACTATTACGGAGTTTGGGACGGCTGGAACGACGGACGACTAGATGGACCTGGCGGATATCAAGGCGCCCGCCCTACTTCATACCCAACACTTAATTTGCCTTCAACAGGTATTACAGGAACTAATTTTATAATAATTGGTGACGAAATTTTTGTACAAAGAGTAGCCCAAGACTGTGGTCCCGACGAAGAACTAAGATATGAGTTGGTGCAGGTGGGCAAAAGAGCAGAAATAGCCCAGGGCACTTTTGCGGTCTATGGTAAAATAGTATATAAAGGTTCTTTGGGTATACCCCAAGATTCTGGTCCAATTTTTTAATGTATAAAATTAAAGAACAGCATCATGTACACTAATAATGGCAATGGGTATAATTGGTTTGGTGATACAGGGACCTATGGCGGCGTTTTAGAAATAAGAGCAAATAGTGGAGTATATGCTGGTTCATTAAGCAGTCAAGGCAGAATTGTAGCAGAACAATTAAACAATGGTGACTATTTACCAGTTGGAGACCCATTAGTACCTACAACAGAACCTTATAAACCATACTTATCCGGATATTTTGGTCAATATTGGCAAGATCCCACTAAAACTATATTTGGAGCTAATAGTGCTATTCCAGCAATAACTGGTGTTTTGCCTAGTAAATATGGCCAATTGCCTATTCCTCTACAAGGTAGTTTGGTTTATTATATAGACCTTTCTATTTCTAGACTAACAGGCGGTGGAGGATTAAGCAATAATCAAGTTTTTGACTTATTCTATTTTATTAATAATTTTAATCAGGCTATAACTTGGGTAACAACTTCGAATGAATACATTGAATCTTTAAACCAAGCAGAAAATACTAATTTTGCCTATTATGGATCTAATAATTATACAGACCTTATAACAGGAAATTTTAATGTAATAAAAAATAGCAAATCGGCAATGCTGGCAATTAAAAACATTGGTAAACTAATTGCCACTGTCCCAACTGGACAATTCGGTACCCCTAATGCAGTGGCACAGACTATGTTGGACAATGGGCTAGGCTTTGTAAATAATTTTGCTACAGAGTTAACAGCACAGGGAGTTGATTTAAATAATTTATATAATGTGAATTATACCTCCAGAATTGCTTCTACATTATCTAAGATAACAAATGCAGCAGATTTAATTTTGATACAAACAGTGTTAGAAACTACAGTACCAAGAATTACAAGTCCAATGGATTATACCGATATAGGCAAAGCTAGTGGGATTCCCAATGATGGCCAATTTACTAGAATGCAAGATTTAGGTAAAAAGATTTATGAAATAGCACCTAACCTAGTTTTTGTAATTGGTGCCACATTTGCATCTATGTTAGAAAATTTAAGAACAGACGGTGTAGATCAGATATCCTCCATTAGTTCAACCTCTAGTCTATTAAATCAGGACATTATAGATAGTTTGAGAAGTTACTTGCCACAAAATGCAGACAATCAGACTATAACTGTACTAAATGTAATAGGTGCAGCATCAGGCTACTTATTAGAACCTATGGAAAAAGTTAATAATGGCATTGCAGCACTATATGCTACTAGCTATGGCCCTCAAATAAGATCCTTATTGGAGTTAATTAGTAGAACTAATGCTGGTATAACTATAGATAGTCAAGAACAAAGTTTTGCACAAAATAACCCTAATTATTTTAGTAATCTTTGTGAGCAGTATAAAACACAATATTATAATCTATTAAACACAATTGTAAATGATAAGAATGATAATATTAGTTATATTGTAAGGTTAATAAATGACAATTATGATTTTGTATGTCAACAAATATATTTCGAAACTACAAATTATAGTAAAGCAAATTTTTCCAATATTACTGCACAACAATTACAACTAAATAATGTCAATAGCAATGAAATTATATTTGATTTTGTTACATTATTGCCATTTTATGGTGCTGACAGTTCCAACATAGGTACAGATGCTTTATTGTATGGAATGAGTCAAAATAATACTGGTGGCGATTTAATTAAAGCAATTTTGGCCCAGGCCAAAAATAATCAATTACTGGGCCTATCAGGCGTCAAAATTAATCTTTAATAGTCAAAAAATATTGTAACTGCAATTTATTTGTGTTATAATAGCACAAAGGAGGGAAGTATATTGGAAAAAAAATATATAGAAAGTTCCTTGGCATTCTTAATTAAATGCATTGTTGTAACTGTTTCTTTATTTGGGATTTGTTATGTTGGTAAAATTTATTATGACTACAAACAAGCTGAATTACATAAAGTCCAAACAAAAAATAGTTCTTTTATTCCAACTTTTGATGCAAAGATTAAAGACTTAGAATGTTTAGCTACAAATATATACTATGAAGCAGGAAACCAAAGTTTTGAAGGAAAAGTAGCAGTAGCTCAAGTTACTTTAAATAGATTAAACGATGGTAGATTCGGTAAATCGGTTTGTGAAGTTGTTTATGCCAAAGGGTTAATCAGCGGTAGAATGGTTTGCCAATTCAGTTGGGTATGTGAGAATAAAAGAAGAATATTAAATACTCAAAGTCCACAATATATAGAAAGTATGCAGGTAGCTAAAAAGGTTTATTTAGAAAATTTCAAATTGAGTGCCCTTACCAATAGTTTGTTCTTTCATGCAGATTATGTGTCACCTGGATGGCGTAAAGAAAGAATTATGAAAATCGGCAGACATATTTTTTACAAAGGATAAAAATGAAAATTAATTTCAAGGCTATTGCAGAAAATGTTTTAAATTTTTTACAGGTTCATGTTAGAAAGATTACTGCAGATACATTAAATTGGACTACAGCTATTATTCTTCATTGTGCAACCTTGCCTAATCTTATTGCTATTATTAGTGGGTTAAGTGACAAAATGCCCGATCTAGAAATAATTTTGTTTATTTGGAGCGCATTAACTTTGCTATTTGCAAGAGCAATTATTTTACGCGATAGATTAAATATTATTACTATTGGTGCTGGATTTATCACACAAGCAGTACTAATGGCTTTAATAATGTTTAAGTAAAATGAATTACTTTAATCTAAAATATAATCTAAAAACACTTTACGACAGATTAGAATTTCAAGAAATTACAAGTCAACAATTAATTAATCATATAAGAAAAGAAATACCATTTACTGAATGCTCTATTAATCCTGTATATACCATAAGTCTAGAAGAACTTCAATATGATATTACAGGATGCTACTATGCAAGTTATGACTTAGCAGGATTGCCTTGTATAGAATTAGAGATAATGTTACCAAAGATTAGAACAAGTTATGAAATTAGCGATGATGATCTTAATAGATCTGTGTGGAACGGAATAATGTTTGATATAATTAGTGTGTTGGGGCACGAATTTGTTCATATGCATCAGTCTAGAAAAAGAAATTTTAGTCCAGGTAAAGAGTATAAAAGTAAAATTATGGATCCCAAAATTAAAGAAAATCAAGAATATTTGGGCATACCAGATGAAATAGATGCATACGGTTTTAGTGCAGCAGCACATATGGCCTATTTTTTACCTAAAGTTGTCTCTTTTCAAGATACAAATGTGTATAATTATTATACAAGTTACTTTAAGAAGTCTGATCCGGTCGTAAAACTATTAGAAAAAAAGTCAAAACAGTATTACAACAAATTAAAAAGGCAATATAATGAAACATGCAGATAATGATATTGACATTGAGGATGAGGATTTCTTAACACATCTTTCTGAAAATGATTTTATTTTCGTTGTGAATTGCGATGGTGAACTTAAAACAATTTTAGTACCAGAAGAATTTGATGCATCACAAACCACTTTACCACCAAATATACAAAAAATGTTTCAAATATTTGGAATTACTGATCTAACTAATCAAACTTTACACTGAAAGGATAAAAAATGAAATTCGATTACAGTACCACTCCTAGTGGCTATAAGTCTATTACCTATAATATTAATTGGATGTTGGATACTTTGGCAACACCTAAATCTAATGTAGAAAACTTTAATGATTTCAAAGAAGCAAGACAGGTTATTAATAAAGTTAAATCTAAAATTAGAAATGCAAAGTAACACATTTATTTTTGTTTGGGATTGTTATGGACTAGAGTGCTGTTTAAATTTGACAGAGCTAGAACATAACAACTTAATACATATTTTAAAAAATGAAAAATCTAACATTAATGTTATTCTAAATTCTATTTTACTCAGAGCACGATTTAATCCGCAAAGACATTATGAAATCTATACTTGTGAAGTGCAAGAAGGCATAGATCAAAATGATTTAAAAAATATGTTTGACTCTAATCCACAAGAAGCAGCAAACTTAATTAGAAATTTAGGGTCTAAAATTTATAGTGATAGATTCGAACAAGAAAAAGTTTTAATAACATAAATTCAGTGTAGAAAAACACTAAATATATTCTATAACTCTGAATAAATTATGGTATTTGGTTATTTTACCCTTGTGGTTGCTTTACTAATAAGTGCAATTGCTGCTTACTATAGCATAGTAGGGTTGGCAAGTTTATTTGCCGCAGCCTTAGTTCCTGTAATCATCATGGGGGCAGTATTAGAAATCGGAAAAGTCACTGCTGCGTTATGGTTAAAACTAAACTGGAATAAGTCTCCGTTTACATTCAAATTGTATCTTGTACCTGCAGTAGCAATTTTAATGTTTTTAACTAGTATGGGTATATTTGGATTTTTAAGTAGAGCCCATTTAGAACAAACTAGTACAGGTCAGGAAAGCCAAGCTCAAATACAAAGATTAGATACAGAAATAAATCGCAGAACTGATATTGTAAAAAGAGCAGAATTAAAAATAAAAGAACTAGAAAGCACAGGCACTGGTCAAGATGCACAAATTCAAAGTCAAATTGATCGAGAACAAGTTAGAATAGACGCAGCACTAAAAAGAATAGAACCTGCTATTCAAGAACAAAATGATTTAATTGGTAGTCAAAATAAAATATACCAAGATCAATTACTTAAAATAGATCAAGATTTATTAAGATTACAAACTAATTTAGATAAAAACGATATTGCTGCTGCACAAGCACAAGTAGGCGTACAGCCTGATGGCAGAATAGGTCCAAGATCTCAAGCTGCATTTAAAGAATATAGAGATAGACTAAACTTACAAAAAACAGAGATTATTTCACAAATAGAACGAAGTAATAATAATCCAGTAGTACAAAACGCAAGACGAGAAATACAAAGAATAAGAACTACAGCCGAAACTCAAATTAATGAATCTAACCAATTAATTAATCGTTTAAGATCACAATTAGGTAAAGGTCCTTCTACTAATATAGATACATTAATAGACGAACAACAAACACGAATTAAAACCGCAAATCAAGATCTAGAACAATTCATTGAACAAAAATATAAGTTAGAAAGTGAATTTAGGCGACAAGAAGCTGAGTTAGGACCAGTAAAATATATTGCAGAACTAGTATATGGTGATAATCCAGATAAATCTTTATTAGAAAGTGCTGTAAGATTTGTTATTATAATCATAGTAATAGTATTTGATCCATTGGCTTTAGTCCTTATACTTGCAGCACAACAAAGTATAAGATGGGCTAGTGACAGCAAACAACATCCACAACCTAAAGAAGATAAACTATCAGATGTAACAAAAGAGGAAATAGTAAAGGAAACTTCTTTAGAATATTTAATTAAACCGTGGAACCATATTGGCAAATTAAAGCCATTAGTAGCAGAACCTAGCATTAAAGTATTGGGAAATTGTTCTATTTGTCAAAGTGAATTAATAGATGCCGGAAATATAGGTGCTTTATGTTCAAATGTAACTTGCACATCATATAATTTAAATAATACCATAGTGGTAGATCAAGACAAAGAAGAATTCCTAACAATAAAGGCAAATAGTACTCAAGAGATTAGCGTTATAGCAGAAGAAAATGCCACTGTAGAGAAAATTACAGAGGCAAAAAGAGGGTTTAAAGCCCCATCAATAAAGATTCCTGAAACTCTAGATTTAACTAAAAAATTACAACCAGTACCAGATAATATAGTAAATACTCAACAACATGATGATAATCAATCAAATGAAAAAACCTAAAATATCAATTATACTACCAACTAGAAAAAGAACAGAACTATTAGTAAAAAGTATAAGCAGTTTATTAGCAAATGCTGCAGATACATCAAACATTGAAATATTAATTGCATACGATTCTGATGATGATGAAAGTAAAACATTTTTTCAACAAGTATGGGCAGATTTTATAGCACAAAGTTCAGCAACAACAAGAATATTTGAAGTTGAACGATTTGGTTATTTAAATCTAAACAAATATGTTAACCTACTAGGTGAAAATGCATCGGGAGATTGGATTATGTTTTGGAACGATGATGCATATATGTTAACTGAAAATTGGGACGAGCTTGTGATAAAAGAAACAGGTTGGTTCGGTCTAGTTAGAATTCCCTGTAGTAATATGAATCATCCTTTCGCATTGTTTCCAATTATTCCAAGATCATGGATAGATGTATTTGGTACTATAAGTCCAGTGGCACATAGTGATTGGTGGATCTATCATGTAGCAAAAAATGCAGAAAGAATTAAAGACATAAATGCTTTAGTATATCATGACCGAGCTGATGTAACTGGTAATAATAATGATATAACTTTTCAAGAAAGAAGCTATGATGCAGATGGAAAAAATCCAAATAACCCTAATGACTATACACATCCAGATCGTTTAGAGGATTTGCGTAAATGGATTGAAAATTTAAATAATTATCTTACCGTAAGTAAATAAAAACATGACAATTATTTACACTCATCCAGATATAGATTATGACCCATCTAGAACTAAAGTATTAATTAGAAACTGTGATTGGTCATTTGAAACAGTCCAAAAAGTAGTTGATAGTTTAAGTGACAAAAAATATGATATATATCTATATCATGATTCTGTAAATGATTATCAGTATTGTGAAGGTATACGCACATTAAGTAAAAAAGTTTATGATTGGCAACATCATAAACATAAAGACCCAATCGAATGGATAAAGGAAATAGACAATGAGTTCTGATGTTTTTAAATTATCTGGTACAAAGGTTTATGTACATGATGGTAATATTGAAAAAGCTATTAAAAAGTTTAAGAAAAAAGTAAATGATAATGGCATTTTACAAACATTGAGAGAAAAAGAGTTTTATGAAAAACCAACTAGTGCTAGAAAAAGACTAGCAGGCGTTGCAAGAAATCGTTGGCGTAAAAAACTAGCAGCAGAAGCTTTGCCCAAAAAAATGTATTAATGTACATAGAGTTTGACCTAAAAAAAAATTTTGGTCCAATGGTACAAGTAGAAATACAGCAATGGGCTGAACAGTTCAATATTCAGTATAATATCAAAATTAATAAACAAATATTAAAATTAACTTTTGTAGATAATGAATTATATTCATTTTTTTGTTTAACTTGGAATCCTAAACATAATTGGACCTACAAATTAATTGAACCTTTAAAAAATTGACATAAGAACAATTTTCATGTATAAATATATTTGTAGATGCTCATTAGAGGTCTACAGTCATTAACTTGCTTAAGAAAGGAGATAAAAAATGACAAACTTTTCACTTCGTACTCTAGACCTACCTACACTTCATCGCCATGCAATTGGATTCGATCGAATTTTCGATGAATTAAATCGTACCTTTGCTAATAGCAAAAATGATGGCAATTATCCTCCATATAATGTGATTAATTTACCAGAGGATAAATTTATTATTGAAGTGGCGGTAGCTGGTTTCGAGGAAAATGAACTTGATGTAGAAGTTAGAGAAAACATTCTCACTATCAAAGGCACTAAAACCACTGATAAAGATGTTAACTTAGACTATTTACATAAAGGTATTAGCGACCGTAATTTTACTCGTACTTTTACATTGAATAGCGATATTCATGTTAAAGGTGCCACAGTAAAAAATGGTATCCTAGCCATTGCACTTGAGCTTCTTGTTCCTGAGGAACAAAAGCCTAAGAAAATTGCAATTGCATTCCAGAAATAATTAACTGGCATGGGGGGAGAAATCTCCCCATGATATAAATGACAGATGCAGATGTAAAAACTCCCACAAAAATTAAAAACAAAATTCATATTCATGAACCTAGCAAATATCATGTAATTTACATTAATGATGATGTAACAACTCAAGAATTTGTTGCTGAAACTCTTATTAGTATTTTTAACTATAGTTCTATTGAAGCAGAAGAAATGACAATGAAAATTCATCATGAGGGAAGCGCAGTTGTAGCAACTTTAAGTTATGAGCTGGCGGAACAAAAAGGAATAGAAGTTACAGTTCTTGCCAGAAATCATGGTTTCCCACTTGCAGTAAAAATAGAACAGGAATAAAATGAGTACATCAATAATGTTAGACATTGAAACTCTAGCCACAACTCCAGATGCAGTTGTTTTAAGTTTCGCAGCAGTTAAATTTAATGAATTTAATGCACAAGAAACATATATAGATGAAATTAATGTAGCATTAGATGTGGACGAACAGATTAATTTAGGCAGGACAGTAAACCCTGAAACATTAAACTGGTGGGCAACTCAACCTAAAGAAATTCAAGAAGCAGCATTCGCTGAAGATAGAATTTCCCTTAAGCAATTTACAAAATTACTTAATAAGTTTATAGTAGGTACAGATCGTATTTGGGCACAAGGTCCTGTGTTCGATATTGCAATTATGGAAAATCTTTATAGGCAATTATCTTTACCTATACCTTGGCAATATTATAATATTCGTGATAGCAGAACTATTATTAAAGCTTTGGGTTCTGAAATAAGACATGAGCGTATAAATGCACACGATGCATTGTCTGATTGTAAATTCCAAGCAGGTTATATTAAAAAAATAGTTGCAAAATATAAATTGCAAACATTATAACCTTTTTTATAATAAATACTGCTATGACAATAGCAGAACTAAGGCAACTTGCGGGCATTAATAAAGGCCCTAAATTTGACCCTGAAGGTATTAATATAAGCCGTTCAGGTACAGAGCTGCGTCAACTTGAAAAAAAATTAGGACTTAAACCAGGAGACAAGGATTGGTTCAAACTATGGTTTAGTAAACCTTATTGGACAGGGTTTCCCACTGGATTTAGAGGCAGAAAATAACTCCTATAAAAAAGGTTAAAATGAGAAATTTTATTAATTTAATAGAAAAAGAATTATATGAAAGTAGAGGGCTGGGTGCTAGAAAACCTGGTGAGGAATTTATAGGAGCAACTAATCCAGAACAAAAAATTTACTTTGACACTGTAACATTTTATCCGGTGGGCGGCGTTTCATATGATTCATATGAACAAATGGTAGAAGAACTTAAAAGAATAGTGACCAGTTATAAAGGTACTAGTATTGATTTAATTAAAAAATTCACTTTACAGGATAGAGCTTTTGGTATCGCAGAATTTACAGGCCCAAATAAAGAGAAATATGCTTGGGTAAAACCTTATAAGTCAGTAAAATTAGACCCAACACTAAACGACTGGAATAATCAAACAGGAATTCCAGGATTTAAGTACAATAGTAAAGCAGCAGCAAAAACGCAGGTTGGATTAACTCCTCAAGATATTTTAACAAAGCCTAGTGAGCTAACTAGACAAGATATAGTGGCACAAATAAGTGATAAATTTGGTGCAGATAGTCCACTCACACTAGTAGCCCAGGCAGTGGCATCTGGGCAACCTTTCCCAATTACAATAGCAGCAGTTCCTAGTATAGGATTTAGCGCATTTAGAGATTATTTCTGTGAGTTGTTACACCCAATGGCTTTACAGACAGGCAAAGTAACCGGAAATGCCCAACAAGCTGCAGCAAGGTTTTTGGGCCCAGGCGGATTTGCAGATTGTTCCATTAACTTTGGTACGGACAAAACAGAGGGACTTAGTGACAGTATTCTTATTAGTAAAGATGGTAAGAAAATAAAAGTTAGCAGTAAAGGCGCCACAGGAGCTGAGGCAAGTGTAAGGAATATTATAGATGTAATTAATGAACTTAAAATTGCTAATCCAGAATTATCTAAAAAACATAAAAAAATAATAGATATAATTGATAAAGTGGTAGAAGGCAAACAGGCTAATGCACCACTTAATTTAGGAGTCGAATTTAATATCATTAGCGAGTCAGACGCTAATGCAATTAGACAAATGAAGAATATGGCACCCACAGATTTAAAAGCAATAGATACTTTAGATATAAGTTCTAAACTAAAAAATCTCATGCTGCAAAGAGAAACAAAAGACAAGTCTAATGTTAACTTGTACTTTCATTCTTTAGCAGCAGTGGCCCATAAAGTAGCTAAACATATAAACGAAAATACAAATTTTAGTGACGCAGCTAGTGAAATACTTAATAATGCAGCTTTAATACAGGTGTATACTATAGCACAAGAACAAACCGATAGATGGACACTTAAAGAATTTAATAGTAAATGGCCCAGCAACGATACTACTGGTGTTTTGTTCAGTGCAGGGAAGACCTATTATAGTACAGGAATTAAAGGTAATTTTACATTTAAAATATTAAGGAACGGCGCCATGCCTACCGAGGAAGATAATACTGAAATAGGAGATCTTCCTGAAAACCCCACAAAGTCTAATACACAAACAGTTCCCTTAGATCTAAGGCCAACCGCAGTAAAAAATAAAGACAAAAAGGTTAATGTAGGGCGAGAAAAAAGATGAAAGCTATAGAAGTTACTGAAGCAAGTAAGGCCGAAAAAGATAGGCAAAGAAAAGCACAAGCAATACGCGATAGAGAGCGTGCCCAGTTCCAATTACAACAACAAGAACTAAGATTAAACCAAGCAATGGAATTAAGACGACAAGCTAGATTAAAACAACTTCAAGCAATTATTGCACCTAAACCAGAACAGGAAACAGGTATTTTTAGTTCACCTGAATTCAGAGCATTTAGAACAGACAATGATATTGAAAAGGGCATTTATCTAAAATTTGAGCCGGTAGGCAAAGATTTATTTGTATATTGGACTACTAAATTAAATAGGAATTTAGAAGTTATAAGAAAAATAACAGGACTATTTAAACCTTTAGGCGAATTTAAAGGCACCAGTAATGAAAATGCAGCATTAATAAGATTGATTAATGAATTAGTAGATACTCAAGAATATATACATATTCTCTTAGACAAACAGATTATTGCACTATTTCCTGGATTGCAGAACTTTGCAAAATATATAAGTTATTTGAAGAAAAATACGCCTTTTGGTAAAAGGATAGATATGAATAACGAAATAGAAGAAACAGTAACTTTAGAAATAATTTAAAATTGATTAATAATAAGCTAATTGAATTCTATTTTGACCAATATATTTTATGGAGTCTAATGTTTTATTATTACCCTTTATATCAACTAGGCCAACAAGATGAATGGACTAAAATGGGTATCACTTTAAATGGTGCAAGGCCAATTAATTAAATAGCTACTTTTTATTAAAATAATTTTTGGTAAATAATTTATGGAGAAGAAGAATGAAACCAAAAATTACAAAATTCTTCTATTGTATTATAGTTGTGCCGTGTATAGTTTGGGCAGCACCCATTGCTGACTTTAGTTTTAAAAGTCCTAGTTTCAGTGGTATTGGTTATAGCAGTCATGTATTAACCATTGAAAATCAAGAGGCTACAAGAAGAAAAACTGTAGCAGATAAAATTCAAGCAGAAATAGACAAAATTAAAACAGCTGAACAAAATAGTAATATCAATAAGTTTTTAAACAATTTAGAATCAAGGGTATATGCTCAAATAAGTCAAAATTTAGCCACTGCCATGTTTAAAGATGGAGGAGCTAATAGTGGTATCTTTACATTCGATGCAAACACAAATACACAAATAGCTTGGGAGAAGAACAGTCTAGATGGCACTATTAAACTTACAGTTTCGGGACCAGGAGTCAATTCTGTAATTGTGGTGCCGTTGGGGCAGTTCCAATTTTAGAATGCATGGACTATTAATTGTATTTTTATTATTTTTATCTGGTTGTGCTTTAAATCAAAGAACAGGTGATTCACAAACGAAACCAGAAATTTCAAAATCCATTATGCAAAGAGAATTGGAGAATGTTCCTTTACCTGCTAGTGGTAAACCAGTTAGTGTAGCAGTATACAGTTTTCAAGATAAAACTGGTCAAAGAAAACCACAAACCAATGTAGCTAGTTTAAGTTCTGCAGTTACACAAGGAGCAGAAGCTTTCTTAATTAAAGCTTTACAAGATGTTGGTAATGGTACCTGGTTCGAAGTAGTGGAAAGAGTTGGACTAGACAATATTACAAAAGAGCGTCTAATTATAAGACAGATGAGAGAAGCTTATGAAGGCACTAATGCAAAGCCTTTAATGCCTATGCAATTTGCAGGAATTATAATAGAAGGCGGTATTATTGGCTACGATTCCAGCACAAAATCGGGCGGTGCAGGTGCTAGATGGCTAGGAATAGGCACCCAAACTCAATATAGTGAAGATGTGGTAACAGTAAGTCTTAGAGCAGTAAGCGTTAATACTGGTAAAGTATTGATAACTGTGACCGTACAAAAAACTATTTTGAGCACAGCAGATAGTACCAGTATGTTGAAATTTTTTGATTTAGGAACAAGAGCATTCGAAGCTGAAATGGGCTTAACCATAAACGAACCTGGTACTTATGCAGTAAAAACAGCAGTTGAAGCGGCTGTAATAGAATTGATAAAGGAGGGTCAACGCAAAGGGGTATGGAATTTCAAAGAACACAAACAAGGAACTGATTAAGGAAAAATTAACTTAATCTTAAACAAAGATGATGAAAATAACTAAGATATTGATTTCATTATTAACAACATTTGCTGCATTATCATTTGCTGCAGATAATAGTATATATATAGATCAAGCAGGCGATAATGCAACTATTACAATTTTGCAAGATGGCGCAAGTAATCGTGTGAGAGGCATTCAGGGTGTTGGTACTGGTAATACTACCCCTGCTAAAATAAATGGTGATGCAGTTAATATTGATATTCAACAGATAGGAAGTGGCAATATAGTAAACATGGGCATTGTTACTACAACAGCAAATGGAAGTAATCCTACAAGCCTTACATATGTTGTGACTGGCAGCAACTCTACAGCTACATTCGATCTTAATAATAGTGGTGCAGGCACAAATCAAAGTTCAACTTTAAACATATCACAAACAGGTGACGGTGGTATTACTAATTTAAACATTTTAGGCGCAAACAATACTATGACTTCTACGCAAAGTGGAGGTAACAACAACAAATTAGTTGCAACTATAAATGCAAATACCACTACAACTAATATTAGTCAAACAGGTGGCGGTGGCAATGAAACTACCCTAAATTTAACTGGAGATAAGGGCACTGTTAACATAACCACAGTAGGCGCAACTAATATTACAGGTATTACACAAACTGGCGGCGGAGCTAACGGGCATAACACAACATTAAACTATACTGGTTCAAGTAATAATACTACTATAAGTCAAACTGGCACCATAGATACTACAGTAAACTTGCAAAGTGTAGGATCAGGAAATACATTTACAATGACTACACATAATTAAATATGCGTATATGCAACCTAAGTGCCTTACTATTGCTGATTATATCCTGGAATTGCAATGCAGGGATAGGGCAAGTTACGGAACAACTGAACACTCCCGCTACAATACAACGCAAGAGCAATACATTACAAGGCACCAAGGGCCAACAAGTGGAAATGTCGGACGCGATAAGAACTCAACAGGGAAAGATAGGAATAACATTTGAAGATAATACTAAAGTCCAAGTAAATGAAAATAGCAAACTTGTTATAGACGAATTTGTATACGATCCTAACACTAAAGGCGGCAAACTTGGAGCAAAAATTGCATTAGGCACAGTTAGATATGCAAGTGGTCAAATAGCCAAATCTACTCCACAAAATGTGGCTCTGAATACCCCAACCGCTACAATTTCTGTAAGAGGAACAGATTTTACTGCTACAGTAGAGGAACTAGGACAAAGCACAGTGATATTGTTACCCAGTTGCCCAGATAATAAACCTACCAGAACAAAAGCAGATATAGAAAGCAATTGTGTTGTAGGAGAAATACAAGTAGAAAGTGATGCGGGAATTGTAATTTTAAATCAACCATTTCAAGCAACAAGAGTAGAAAGTAGAAGCAATCCACCTTCAAGGCCTGTAATATTAAACTTGTCTGAAGATGCAATAGGCAATATGCTTATATTAAGCCCACCTAAAGAATTAAAGGATAATAAACAGACACAAACATTACAAAAAGGCTATTTAGATGTAGATTACCTTGCTGCAACTGGCTTAGAAAATGCATTAGATAAAGTACAAATGCAAATATGGCAGGATAAATTAAGCTACACCTTTTTAGATACCAGCTTTTTAAATAATGTATTTGATATTATTGCAGATGCTTTGAATGAAAAATTATTAGATGAAGTAGATACTGTACTTCCTGACTATAGAAGAAGCACAGGAGTAATTGCAGTAAAAGATGAACCATTTGTTACTTTATGCAGAGACGGCGGCGGCGATCAGCAATGTGTGACTACACCAATAAATCAAAGTGCAACACTAATTCAAACTCAAGGGTCTATTACTATAAAAAATCGTATTAATCAGGGAACTGGCACAGTAATTACATTAATACAAAGATGAAAATTTTATTGTTATTTTTTGTTTGTTTTAATGTATATGCAGCCGATAATACTATCTATATTGATCAAGTAGGAAATAATAATCAAATTACTATTACCCAAACTGGATCTCCAAATAATATAGGCGGGGTAAATCAACAAGCAGCACAGTTAAATGGGGACGCTAATCAGATTTCTGTAACTCAGGATTCTTCCAATCAATTTAAAATGGAAATTACAGGCGATTATAATAATTTGACCGCTACACAATCAATAGCCAATATTGTAGAAACTACAATAATGGGCAATAACAATACATTAAACTTTCAACAATTAAATTCTGGTAATAAAGCAATTATTGCATCATTAAATGGTAATAATAATAATGTTGATGCTACTCAACAAGGATCAGGCCAACATCAGCTTAACCTTACATTGACAGGCAATGGCCACCATGTTACTACAAACCAAAAGGATTCAGGTAATCATTCAGCCACAATTAATTTGACAAATGCAGGCGGAGCTGCCACTGTAAATCTTGTGCAACAGGGATCGTCCAATCAAAATTATTCATTAATACAAAGCTGTTCTATGTTAGGTGGCTGTTTAACAACTATAACTCAACAATAAATAATATACAAACTTAATTAAAATGTTAAGAATATATATTGGTATTGCAATTTTTATTTTAACTGTAGTGCCGTTTATTTTATTAGGGGTAGCGCAATATCAATCTTATCAACAACACAAAAAAATAAAAGAAGTTATAGAAAGACTAGATAAAGCCAAAGACGAAAAAGTTTTAATGCCTAGTCCTCCACCATTGCCGGTTTGTGGAAAAGGTGAAAAAAATAATAACTGTAGACAACTATCAGCAGATGAGACTGGTTCTACTATCAGAGGAGTTAGGGATGAAGAAATTAAACAAGATTAAAAAAATTATAATTTCCCCATGGGCTGCACTTTTAACTTTATCCTTAATAATTTGTGTTAGGGTAGTAGATCCTTCCTTTGTAGAAAGCATTAGACTAAGATACTTTGACCAACTTATACTATCCAAACCAACACAAACTAATAATATCTTTACTGTTAATATAGACGAAGAAGCATTGGCGAAATACGGTCAATGGCCATTGCCAAGGGGCGAATATGCACATATTATTGAGGATCTTTATAGAAGGAATGCTGGCCTTGTTGTTTTTAATATTCTCATGCCTAATCCTGATAGAAGTGGACAAGACAATCAGCTTGCCGCTATATTATCTAAATATTCAGTAATATTGCCCAGTGCACCCAGTGATCAAACAAGAAATAATCCCAGAAATCCTGGAAGTGTAGTTTTAGGGCCAGAGCATTTAAATCAAATTGTTAAATATCCTGGACTAATAGCTAACATACCTGAATTAGAAAATAATGCAGCAGGCATAGGTATTGTTAATACTTTACCAGAGTTAGATGGTGTGAATAGAAGGGTACCACTTGTAATTACTGTAGATGGAAAAATATACCCTAGCTTATCGTTAGAAACTTTACGAGTATTAGCAGATGACAATACTGTACAAGTAAAACTAAATGAAAATGGCGTAGAAAAAATGCGAATACCAAAGTTCGGTCCAATTACAACGGACAATTTGGGTCGTATTTGGATAGATTGGAGTCAACAAACACAAAGCGTAAGTTTGATGAATTTGCCCAATAGTTTTGAGGGTGCAATAGTTGTAGTTGGAGTAACTGCAGCTGGTTTAGCTAATCCTGTTCCGACGAGTAAGGGCGCAGTATATCCTCATGAAGCACAGGCAGGCATAATTGCTACTATGATTAACGAAGTAACAATTCAAAGACCAGATTATGCAGATGGTTTAGAAATTATAACATTAGCAATTGTTGGGATCTTATTATTATTTTTAACAAGGTGGATATATGTTGGATTGGCGTCAGTTGTTATTTTGGGGATCAGTGGTGTTTTGGTTAGTTATTATGCTTATCAGTCCTTTTTATTCCTTTTTGACATTACTGCCCTTACTGGCAGTACATTATTGGTCAGTCTTCACGCATACGGAGTAAAGTTTGTCAGTGAATACCTACAAAAGCAACAAATTAAAAAACAATTTGGCAGTTATGTAAATCCTGTCATTGTTGAAAGATTACAAAAAAATCCAGACCTTATAAAATTAGGGGGCGAAGAAAAAATGCTATCAGTAGTAATGACTGATATGAGAAACTTCACAGGTTTAGGTGAAAAATATGGAAAAGATGTTGAGGGCTTTACTGCAATTATGAATGAATACATGACTGCTATTAGTAAACCTGTATTCGTAAACGACGGATGTTTAATAAAATTTATTGGGGACGCATCTTTACACATACATGGTGCACCATTAGACGACGACAGACATGCATATAGGGCAGTAAAAACAACAATTGAAATGATCAAAGCTGTGGAGGAATTTAACAAACATCTTATTAGTATAGGCAAACCACCAGTGGGTATGGGTGCAGGTGTCAACACTGGTAAAATACTTGTAGGAAATATAGGCAGTGAAGGTAAAATGGGATATGATGTGTTGGGAGACCCTGTATCTGTGGCCAGTCGTCTCGAGGGCCAGACCAAAGGGTACGGAGTATTAATTATAATAGGCCCAGATACATATAACGAAATAAAGGATGATTTCTTTTGCTTAGAGCTAGATTGTATTGCAGTAAAAGGAAAAGCAGTAGGTTTAAACATTTATACTCCTTTATTGCAAACAAGTCCAGACACAATACACCATTATAAAATTGCAAGAACAGTACATGATGATATGTTAAAAGCATATAGGCTACAAAATTTTGATCTTGCAATAAGTATTTGTAAGGAATTAATTGGGAGTTTTGATGGGCAAATGGACCATAGTTATGAACTATGGATAGAAAGATGCAAAGAAATGAAAACTGTTAAATTGCCCAAAGATTGGGACGGGATTTATAGAGCTACAAGTAAATAATTAATCTTTACCTTTTTCATTAGCTGTAAAAGTTTTATTAGGTTCAGGCGGTTGTTTTTTGTCCTGTTCAGTTTCAGCAATAGCTTTTTTAAACTTTTTATCGGCCTCACTGTCAACTTTAACTGCTTCTAAAACTCGTTCTGATTCTATAATTTTTCCTCTAAGATGAAGTACAGTATTAACTTTTTGATTCAGTCTAATTAAATCATTATCTAACATTCTAATACGATCTATTAATGCGATAAGAGTAGTATTTGCTTCACTTAAAACAGGTTTTATTTCTTTAGTTGCCCAAGTCCAGACATAAAATATGAAATATCCCATTCCGCCTGCTGCAACAATAGGAAATCCATATCTGTTAATTAAGTCAACTATGTCCATAGTTATTACCGTCTAATACAAATTGCATTAATTTATCCATTTTACGAAATATAATTTTACCGTTATATTCCTGTATTTGCCAATAATCGCCTGGATTCCAATTTAGCTTAATAGTATCTATTTCACTATCAGGTATAATAGTATCTTGAGAAAGGTCCCATGTATAATCTATATAAAGCATTGATTTTAGTCCCTTCGAGCATCATTTTTGCCATCTGCTCTAGCTATTCTGTCTACATCAGGTCGTAAACCTAAGGCATTACTTACCACTGTATCTATTCTTATAACATCATGATTCATCGTTTTCACACGATTGTCTAGTGCACCAATAATTCCTTTAATTCCATTGACACTACCAGTAACACCTGCTAAAATAAACTTTAATGTTAAAAAGACAAAATACCCAGCACCAAGTGCTGATGCTATGGGAAATCCAACTTCTGCCACTAATTTAAAAAATTCTCCCATATTACCCTCTTTTTAAGTATTTATTTTGAATTACCTTTTTTTCCTGTTAAATAAAAAAATACATATACATTAATTCTATGGAGAATATATGCAAGTCGAAAGTAAAAAAATTGGCTTTGTTGGTATTGGAAAACTAGGCCTAGCATGTGCACAAGTTATGGCAGCAGCAGGGCATTCAGTTACAGGATATGATATCCATCCTAGAACCAGCGAAACAGTAAAAGTTGTAAAAAATTTAAAAGATGCTATTCAGGATAAAGAAATTATCTTTATCGCTGTTCAAACACCTCATGATCCAGTCTATGATGGTAGTCAACCCATAACCCATTTAGAAAACAAAGATTTTGATTATACTATTGCAAAAGATGTCCTAAAAGCAGTTAATAAATTTGTAAAGTCTGATCAAATGGTAGTATTAATTAGTACAGTATTGCCTGGAACAACACGCCGAGAGCTTAGAAAATGTATTACAAACGCAAGATTTGTATATAACCCATATCTTATTGCTATGGGTAGTGTTGAGTGGGATATGGTTAACCCTGAAATGGTTATTATTGGCACAGAGGACGGTAGTGAAACTGGAGATGCTAAAGAGCTAATTGATTTCTACAAAGGCTTTATGCAAAACGACCCAAGATATGTAGTAGGCACCTGGGACGAAGCAGAATGTATTAAGATTTTCTATAACACTTTTATCAGTGCTAAGGTTGGCTTAGTTAACATGATTCAGGATGTGGCAATTAAAAATGGAAATATTGATGTTGATGTAGTGACTAATGCCCTGGCCGCTAGCAATATGCGTATTATGGGCCCTAAATATATGATAGCAGGCATGGGGGATGCTGGCCCCTGTCATCCAAGAGACAATATTGCACTACGATGGTTAGCTGATAAATTGGAATTAGGATATGATTTATTTGATGCTATCATGCATGCCAGAGAAAAACAAGCTAAACTAATGGCTGAAGTTTTAGTAAAAGAAGCTAAAAAGATGAGTCTACCAATTTACATTCATGGCAAAGCATATAAACCCAATGTTCATTATGTTGATGGTAGTTATAGTTTACTAGTTGGCTGGTATTGTAAAGAGCTAGGTGTTGACCCAATTTATATTGACCCATTGACGGAATTTAATATTCCAGATAGTGTGAAAGGCATAGTACTTTTAGCCCATAATCAAAAAATAACCTATGGGTATAGTGGTGTAACTGATGAACAGCCTTTATATTGCAAAATTGAAAAAGGTAGTATTGTTGTTGATCCATGGAGAACATATAAAGCAGGCTCAGGTGTAAAAGTAATACATTACGGTAATACAAGAGGACAATTACTGTAGATGTAGCATGATCCCGTAAGGTTTGGTGTTTAGATAAATATTACGGGATCTTTTAATATGAATTCATTCGAACAATATTCTAATATTATTTTACAAGCTTTCTTACTTCATGGAAAACAGCAAGAAGTAATTGAACGCAAACAAGAAATAATTGCTAAAATATCTGATTCTTATAATGAGGATTTCCAAAAAATATTATTTGTAGGTTTTAATCCAGCAATTTTTGCCCTTAAAAACAGAGATTTATATTGTATACAAATAGATCAAAAAGGGTTAGATTATTTACATTCAAATAAAATTAAAATAAAACCTTTGACTGCAATTAAAGAAAGATTTGATTTAATATTTGCAGTGGACGAATTTTTTACTTTTGTAAACGACGAAAATCAACAAAGAGAATTAATTAAAAACTTTTGTAGTATTACCAATAGTTGTATAGTGACCACTTTAAAAGATTATAAAAACATTGATTTTAAATCGAGAGAATTTAGTGAGCCTGCTATTATTAGAAGTGAAAACAATATGGATTCATTTACAGAAATACATAATTGGAATCTTAATGATAGATATAGTTACGAAACATTTACATACCATTTAAAAAAGAATAGTGCAGAACATATGGGTACTTTTAATAGAAGAACACTTTTCTTTAAACAATTAGCTAAAATAACTAGCGATGCTGGATCTACAAACTTCCTTGTTCATAAAAACCTTATGTATAAAAGTTTAATTAAAAAAAATTATGAACATGTCATTAGTATTGATTTCAAATAATTTGACTTTAATATAAAAATATTTTAACATTTAACATACTTTCAAATAGGTTAACATGACAAAAGATACATTGAAATGGACTTTAGAAGTTGTAGAAGATCCAGAATCTGGTGAGTTGCTTTTACAATTTCCAGAAGAGTTTCTAGATATGCAAGGCTGGAAAGAAGGCGACACATTAGTTTGGTCTGAGAATAATGATGGGTCATGGTCTATTTCTAAATCTGACAAATGAAATTTAGACCCGAAGATTATAATAAAACAAAATGGCTGAAATGGCAGCGTATAACTGGTGATCATAGGGGAGAATTTAATTGGCAAGAAAATTTAAAAGATAAATTCTGGACCCCTAGAGTTTATAAAATTGGCAACCATTTACATTATCTAGCATGTCATGCGCCAAAAAATGTTCGCAAAAAATGGAAAAGTAATTGGCAAAGATTTATTCAGCACTATAAGAAAATATGAAAACAATTTTAATAACCGGAAATAGCGGGTATATTGGAAGCCATCTTACAAATTTACTTAATCAAAAGTATAATGTTATTGGCCTAGATTTAATACCCAATAAAGCTAATGTTACTGAACAATTAACCTGCGATATAAGAAATTTTTCCGATCTAGATTTTGAATTTGATGCAGTAATTCACTTAGCGGCACTTGTTAAAGTTAATGAAAGTGTAATTAATCCTATTCAATACTATGCAACAAATTTAAATGGCACTCTAAACTTACTGCATAAGATTAAGAACAAAACAACAAATTTTATTTTTGCTAGTACAGGCAGTGCAGAGTATTGTAACAATCCATATGGTGTTAGCAAAAAAGCAGCAGAAGATTGTGTTAAGCAGTTTTGTAATGATAATAATATAAACTTTACTACATTCAGATTCTATAATGTTATTGGGTCATCAGGGTTTAGTCCAACTAATCCTGATGGGCTGTTTTATAATTTATTACAGGCTAAAAGTCGTGGTGTATTTACAATTTTTGGTAATGATTACAATACCAAAGATGGCACTGCAGTTCGTGATTATGTGCATGTAGATGAGATATGTAAAGCTATTGAGAAAGCTATTAATACTCCGGCGAACAAAATAGAAAACTTAGGTCATGGTCAGGGTCATACAGTTAAAGAAATAGTAACTTTGTTTCAGAAGAACAATAACTGTGAATTTGATGTAAAATATGGCCCTAGAAGATTGGGCGATTTAGAGCGTAGTGTATTAGACAATCCCAGTCCGTATTTAGACAATATTTATGGTATTGAAGAACTTGTAAAAATACCTATTAGTATGCTATAGTATTTTATGATGAAAAAAATTGGATTTGCATGTAAATGGCTAGACAATCCTAGCCAAATTAATGGTATTAAACCTAATGATGATTGTAAAAAATACAATACTGGTGCCACTACTGTGGCCTGGTTAAATAGACAACGACGGGAGGTAGCAGAACAAAAATTATGGGATTTAATGAAATACAATATAGAATCAACAAAGATGTTGGTTTCAAGAGTAGGGGATTTAGACAATGGACTTAGGATGGTTCGTCTTTCAAGCGATATTCTTCCTGTTTATACTGAGTCTAGCTGGCGCTACTTTTGGCAGCTTCCTGATGTACAGAGATATGCGGAGGCAGCATTTGCCAAAGTCGGAGGGCTGGCTAGGGATCGTGGTGTTCGGCTTAGCTTTCATCCTGGCCAGTTCACTGTGCTTGCTAGTGATAACCCTGAGATTGTTGAGCGTAGTATAGAGGAGTTTGAATATCATGCTACAATGGCCGCTTGGATGGGGTTTGCCCAAAGATTTCAAGACTTTAAAATCAATGTACACATCGCGGGTAGAGCCGGTCCAGAAGGTATCAGACAAGCCTATCAGAGACTCACACCTGAAGCAAGAAACTGTATCACAATCGAAAACGAGGAAATAAGTTATGGTTTGGATGACTGTCTCAGTATTGCTGACATTGTTCCTATTGTCCTTGATATACATCATCATTGGTGTAGGGAAGGAGTTTACCTTTGCCCAAC
>Ga0192647_100184_pt1 | contig 41281 bp, 43 predicted proteins | sample LauGreFa1BDMLBSN_2_FD_133046 | JGI IMG/M metagenome (GOLD analysis project Ga0192647, IMG submission 133046) | Freshwater lake microbial communities from Lake Michigan, USA - Fa13.BD.MLB.SN - reassembly | ecosystem: Environmental > Aquatic > Freshwater > Lake | place: Lake Michigan, USA... | reverse complement strand
GGTGAACCAGGCGTTGGAAAGACGGCAGTTGTTGAAGGATTAGCCCAAGCAATTGTCAAAGGTCACGTTCCAGAGACGCTAAAAGATAAGCAACTTTATTCACTAGATTTGGGAGCACTTGTCGCAGGTAGTCGTTATCGCGGAGATTTCGAAGAGCGCTTGAAGAAGGTTCTAAAAGAGATTCGTACCCGCGGAGATATCGTCCTCTTTATTGACGAAATTCATACCCTTGTTGGCGCCGGTGCTGCAGAAGGAGCAATCGACGCAGCAAGTATTTTGAAGCCGATGTTAGCTCGCGGTGAACTTCAAACAATCGGCGCAACCACTCTCGATGAGTATCGCAAACATCTTGAGAAAGATGCTGCGCTCGAACGACGTTTCCAACCAATTCAAGTTTCAGAGCCAACGGTCGCTCAGACAATTGAAATTCTCAAGGGCCTTCGGGATCGTTACGAAACTCATCACCATGTCTCTATTTCTGACGGTGCGCTCGCCGCTGCAGCAAATCTTGCCGATCGATACGTCGCTGACCGATTCTTGCCTGATAAGGCAATCGACCTTATTGATGAGGCCGGGTCTCGCCTTCGTATTCGACGAATGACAGCGCCACCAGATCTACGCGAATTTGATGATCGGATTGCTTCTGTCCGTCGCGAGAAGGAATCTGCAATCGATGGGCAGGATTTTGAAAAAGCAGCAGCTCTTCGCGACAAAGAGAAAACCCTTATTCTCGAGAAAGTTGAACGCGAGAAGTCATGGAAGGCTGGAGACCTCGATCAGGTTTCCGTTGTCGATGAAGAGTTAATCGCTGAAGTGCTTGCGTTCTCAACGGGTATTCCGGTTGTTAAGTTGACCGAAGAAGAGACCGCACGTCTTATTAAAATGGAAGATGAGCTACATAAGCGCGTCATTGGACAAGAGCAAGCAATCAAGGCGCTCTCCCAAGCAATTCGCCGCTCTCGTGCAGGCCTCAAGGATCCAAAGCGTCCTGGCGGTTCCTTCATCTTCGCCGGCCCATCAGGCGTTGGTAAGACTGAACTTTCACGCACGCTCGCCCAATTCCTTTTTGGTGACGAGAGCGCACTTATCCAACTTGATATGAGTGAGTATGCAGAGCGACACACTGTTTCTCGCCTCTTCGGATCGCCTCCAGGATATGTTGGGTATGACGAGGGTGGTCAACTCACTGAGAAAGTTCGACGCCGTCCATTCTCGGTAGTTCTCTTCGATGAAATTGAAAAGGCGCACCCAGATATCTTCAACTCACTCCTTCAAGTTCTTGAGGATGGTCGCCTCACTGATGCGCAAGGCCGTGTTGTAGATTTCAAGAACACTGTCATCATCATGACTACCAACTTGGGTACTCGGGATGCTTCAAAGCCAGTAAATCTTGGCTTTGCCAATAGCGGCGATGCGCTGACCTCATACGAACGTATGCGTGCGAAGGTGACCGATGAGTTGAAGTCACATTTCCGACCAGAATTCCTCAACCGAATTGACGACATCATCGTCTTCCATCAGTTGAGTCAGAAAGAGATTGTTCAAATTGTCGATCTCATGATTACCGGCGTTGACTCCCGACTCAAAGATAAGGATATGGGAATCGAACTAACGCAAGCAGCGAAGAATCTTCTCGCTGCAAAGGGTTACGACGCTGCGATGGGTGCACGACCACTTCGCCGCACAATCCAACGCGAGATCGAAGATGTGCTTTCTGAGAAAATTCTCTTTGGTGAGATGGGAGCGGGTGAGTTGGTGCTTATTGATGCAACGGGTGAGGGTAGTGATGCCCATTTCACCTTTACATCAACGCCAATAGCTTCAACTCCTGATACCCCAGAGGATTTACAAGAGGCGCCAACAAGTTAAAGGCTAATTTGCAAGGCTAAAGCGCTTGCCTTTCTTCTGGATGAGTCCATCATCAAGGAGTGAGGCGAGCGCTTTCTCGTATTGAGAGCGGCTACTCCAAATTTTCATCAACTCCGCTTCGGTAACAGCTGGTTTCTCTCGTAGCGCTTGCATAATTGCGCCACGACATTGACGATCGCTGCCTTGCCATTGAACGCGCTTTTTATTAAGTTCATTTTCTGGGTAACCGATTTCGCGCCAGAGGCATTGATTCATTAGTGGACACTCTTCACAAAGTGGATTGCGGGCCTTGCAGATGAGAGCGCCCAATTCCATTGTTGCGGCAGCCCATGTGCCATCATCATTTTCAGGAATTAAGCTACGGGCAAGTTCACGTTCAGAGTTATTTGGCGCATTTGTGGGTGCGCTCTTGCCAAGCCAACAACGGGTGTAGAGCCTTCTGATATTTATATCGAGCACAAGTTCTGAGTTGCCAAATGCAAATGCAGAAATTGCAGCGGCGGTGTACTCGCCGATTCCAGGGAGTTTGCGGAGCTGATCAATTTCTTCTGGAACTACACCGTTAAAATTGCGAACAATAATTTGTGCCGATTCATGTAAACGTTTAGCGCGCCGGGGATAGCCAAGGCGCCCCCATTCTCGGAGCGCATCACTCAATGGTGCGCTTGCTAAATCTGCAGGAGTGGGCCAGAGCTCCATCCACCGATGCCATCGCGGCAGAACTCGATGAACTGGTGTTTGTTGCAACATAAATTCACTCACCACTACGCCCCAGGGAGTACTGCTTCGCCAGGGGAGAGTGCGTTTATTCTGTTGATACCACTCAATGACTACATTCATATGAAATCACTTTTGATTTTGTGGCAGGAGTTTTACCTTTTCGAGCGCTTGTGCGAGGCGATGAACTTCGACGATATCCATACCTGCAACCTTTACCTCGCTTCCGGCAGGAAGAATCGCCTTCTTAAAGCCAAGGCGGTGCGCCTCTTGTGCTCGCTGTTGGAGCCCATTCACTCGGCGAATCTCTCCGGCAAGACCGACTTCGCCGATTGCAATGAGATCAGGAGGTAATGCGAGGTTGACTGCAGCAGAGGCCACAGCAAGGGCGAGCGCCAAATCAACTGATGGTTCGACGAGTTTCATTCCACCCACAGTGGCAACGTAAACATCGCGCCCAGCCAAATTGACGCCAGCGCGAAGTTCGAGGACTGCAAGGGTCATTGCACATCGTGAGGAATCAAGACCGCTAGTCACTCGACGAGCATTGCCGTAGTCCCGATCTTTCTCTGCGCCAACTAACGCTTGAATTTCAGCTACGAGAGCCCGTCGACCTTCGAGCGCAACTGTGAGGCAGGTACCGGGCACCGGTTCGGCATGGCGAGTAGTGAAAAGGCCAGTGGGATCGGCAACACCTGTGATGCCACCATCGTGGAGATCAAAACATCCGACTTCATCAGTGGCGCCAAAACGATTTTTTACTGCACGAATTAATCGGAGTCTGGAGTGGCGATCTCCCTCAAAATTTAGAACGACATCGACAAGATGTTCTAACAATCGAGGTCCGGCTATCGAACCATCTTTTGTGACATGCCCAACGAGAATTACCGTAATACCGCGCTCTTTTGCAATTCGAATCGCGGTATTTGCGACCTCTCGAACTTGAGTAATGCTTCCTGGAGAACTATCGAGTGCGCTACTTGCGATGGTTTGAATCGAGTCGATAATCAAAAGATCTGGTTGGACGCGATCTACATGTGAGATAAGCGCTGCAAGATCCGTCTCAGCAGCGAGCCAGAGCGAAGGGTCAATAGCTTTTAACCGTTCAGCGCGCAGGCGAACTTGAGCCGCAGATTCTTCACCGGTGAGATAGAGGCTAGTTAATCCATTACGCGCACTTTCAGCGGCAACTGTTAGTAGCAGCGTTGATTTTCCAACTCCTGGCTCGCCTGCAAGTAAGAGCACGCCACCGGGAACCAAACCACCACCAAGAGTGCGATCAAGTTCGGCTACGCCACTAGAGCGTGACTGTGCAGCGGCAAGGTTGATTTCACCAATTGGAGTTGCAGGCGCAGCGACTGCACCTGGAAGAAGTGTGATCTTTCGTGGCGTTAAACCGCCGCTCTCTTCAACGGTTCCCCATGCCTGACACTCTCCACAGCGCCCAACCCATTTAGTGGTACTCCAACCGCATTCGGTGCAGCGAAAGGGGTCACGCGCAGGTGCTTTGGCCATAGCTAACAGCCTAGGGCGAACTACCGACTCTTGCCCTCTTGTGCCAAGAGCGTGGCGGGGTGGACCTGAAGTAACGGGAGGAGTTTGGGCGTTGCTTGGCGCCGCGCTTCCATCCGCGCATCACAAATCTCCTTGAGCACCGCGTATGCCTTTGTGCCCATCAATTTAATTAATTCATAAGCATTAGATATGTAAACGGGATCTTTACCGTTATGGGCCTCTGAGTTACTAGTGCAGTACCAATCAAATTCAACTCCGCCAGGACCCCAACCACGGCGCTCATACTCACCAATCACAGTCACTTGCTTGACCTCGTCGTCACCGAGATCTAACTTTTCAAAGGAGCGACGAATGGGAAGTTGCCAACAAACATCAGGCTTAGTTTCAACGAAGTGCACACCTTCGCGTATCGCCAAGTGATGAAGGACGCAACCCATTTCTCCAGTGAAACCAGGCGCTTCATGCCCTTTTCGATTGAGAAAGATGCACCCATTATGAACGTTGCGAGTTTTTCGTTCGTCATCTTCGTCAACTTCACTAATATTTAATTTGCCACCTTTGCGCTTCGGCTGTGCCTCGTCGAAAAATTGCCACTCACTACGCTTAAGTTTTGCGGCGTACTTTAGAACGCGCTTCTCATCATCTTTATCGGAGTACATCGCGCCTTCCGAGCAGCATCCATCATGTGGAGTCTGCGCATATATTCCTTGGCAGCCATTTCCGTAGATGCAACTCCAGCTTGAAGTTAACCAGGTGATGTCACAACGAAATCTGTCGCCATCGGGATCGGCAGGGTCAACAAACTCAACCCACTCACGGGGGAAATCAGGCTTTACCTCAGGCACAGGAGGAACAATAGAGGTATCTGACGCTAGGCTTTAACACATGGGTTCACTGGCACTCATAGGTGCAGGCGCGATGGGCGAGGCAATTCTCGCTGGCCTGATCAAGGCCGGTACCGCTCCTAGCGAAATCGGCATCATTGAAAAGCGGGCTGAGCGAAGCCAAGAGCTCGTTGCAAGGTACGGGGTACGCGAATTACAGGATTTGCAGGGAGTTTCCCACTGTTTCCTGATAGTGAAGCCAAATGATCTTCAGGCAACTTTGGCCGCATATGGTGCAGGCCTGCCTGAAAGCGCACTTGTTATCTCAATCATCGCTGGCAAGCCGACATCACTGATTGAGAGCCTGATTCCCCATCGAGTGGTGCGAGTAATGCCAAACACCCCTGCATTAGTTGGCGCTGGCATGGCAGCAATTTCCGGTGGCAGCCGAACAAGCGATAGCGATTTAGCGGATGTGGAGCGCTTGCTCTCTGGGACCGGCAAGGTCCTTCGAGTGGATGAGTCGCTTCAAGATGCAGTAACTGCAGTGAGTGGTTCGGGGCCGGCCTATTTTTTCCTCATCGTCGAGTCGATGATTGCTGCCGGAGTCGAGTTAGGGCTTTCACGCGAAGTCGCGCAAGAGTTAACTATTCAAACGTTGATTGGCGCTGGGTCAATGCTCGCTGGAGGTGGTGCAGATCCAGCAACCTTAAGAGCAAATGTAACGAGTCCAAATGGAACTACTGCTGCAGCGCTCCAGGTTTTGCAGGAGAGCGGGCTGGGCGAAATTTTCTCCAAAGCTTTAACTGCAGCACGAGATAGATCGCGTGAACTCGCCTCAGGATGAAAGCTCTCGCCAAGATTTCTGCGGCGCTCGCCGTTTCTATTTCATTAACTCAGCTTGGAGTATTCGCTATTGTTCCAGCATCTGCCGCTCCAAAAATTCCATTAATTAAAATTTCTAATAGTATTTCCATACCTGCAATTACAGAAGTTGCAGATTTCATCCGCTTTCAACAGGGCTTTCTCATTGCGGGCACGGATAGCGAAGATAAAAATTTGCTTTCGTTTATAGATGAAAAAGGCGCGCTACTTTGGAGCGTAAATCCACTCGGAATTCAGAGGGGTTTTATTACTGGAATAGCGGCCTCAGGCACCTCCATTTTTGTCGCAGGAATATCACAAGGTGCTGTGAAAATCGGACCAAATACTGACACTGTGGCTCCAACGTCTGATCCTTCAGCCTCCGCCTCACCTTCGACTAACGCAACTACACCAGCTAGCCCAACTACGAGTCCCACCAAAAATATTCCACTAGTTAATCCTGATGGTGTAATTGTTGGCACAAAAGAAAAGTTTCGCGAAGATATAGCTAATATTTTCGTGGCAGAGATTGATCTATCCGGGAAAATTGTTGCGATTACCAACGTAAGCAATGAAAAATCTTTTATTCCTACATCTATATCAATCACTTCCAATCGGGTATTCCTAGCAGGTAATGAGTACCGTGCAGAGGGAGTGCAGATTGGCGCGCTCTATGTAATTGGTGATGAGAAACTTCAAGCTTTGTACTCCTACGGAGAGAAGCGCACTCAATTTAGTAAAATAATTTCTCGCTCAAGTAAGAGTTTGGTCATAGTTGGAAGCAGCGGAGATGTTCTTGCAGACCGAAAACTAGTTGGCAAAATTGATGCGATAGTTCTGACAATTTCAACGACTTCAGGAAAGTTAGAGAAAGTTCTTCGAAGTAGTGGTCGAGGAGCGGTTCGTTCCTGGAATTTTGCAAGCGGTAATGTGATTGTCGCTGGTACCTCAGAAGTTAAAAAAGTCCGCGAAAGCGTGGTCACGGCATTCTCACCAACTGGCTCTGTAACCTGGACGGCAAGATTCCAAAAGAGTGATAGCGCAGCAGTTGCGGGAAATTGTGTGGCGGTCTCACTTCTAGGTGCGAGCAAATCACTCACATTTACGCCATCGGGGCCTGAGATATTTCTCTTTACCGTTGATTCAAAGGGGCAACTTCAAAAAGGTCTACGAGTGGCGAAGCAGCAGTTGATTTCCCTGGCGACCACAGCAAATAAGGGGTGTGCGGTACTGACTTACTCCGCCGAGACCGGCGCACGGGTGTCATTCCTATAGCTGAAATTGGGGTAACCTTCCCCCTGCAAGTGCAATTAGATCCTGAGGGAGCGTGACGTGGGTTCAGTAGTAAAAAAGCGCCGCAAGCGTATGGCGAAAAAGAAGCATAAGAAACTTCTCAAGAAAACTAGAATTCAACGTCGTAACGCCAAGTAATTCTGTACTCCTAGAAATCTGGTCGCTTTAGTAGCGAGAGTTTTCCGGAAGCGTTTGCCAATGCATAACTTCTTTCCTTGATGGTTATCCAGGCAATCTTTGAGGTTTTTGTAGTTGAATCCTCGCTTGCCAGTTTGCTCTTTCTTGTAGATAAATCGAAGTTGCAGAGGCGATCTTCACATCCGTAAATCACAGACATATCAGATATTGCTATCGGCGCTTTTGGCGCAACATTTAATTTCTCTTCGACGAGTGAACTTGGGTTATTGAGATCCATCCATCGTATTCGATCGGCTTGGACAGGCGATGCGGTTGATGTTGCCAACCAAGCAGCCATGAGTTTTTCGCCCGTCGCGTGCAGTGCAACATCGAATCCAGCAATTGGGGATTCACGTCGCCCTAAATCGATGGTGTTGTACTGCCAATCAACTGGAGAGGTAGAACTTCTAGTGGCGTACCGAACATCTCCTTGCGCAACAATTTTATTTGGGGCAGCAATAACCGAGTCATAAATCAGGTGCACTTTTTTCCCCACCGCTGTGGCTGCGAGATGGAATGCTACATCCCCCTCAGTGCGACCGCCTAGTAGAGAGTCACCATCAACAATTTCATATTGCCACTTTTTGTTGGAAAGGGTTGCACCTAGAAGAATTCCTTGGCTTTCATCTCGATAAAAAACTTGTAGTCCCAAAGGAGTAGCAGCACAGGCATTTGCAATTGAAACATTACTCGCTGTCCGCACGCGTATAGCTTCTCGATAATCTTGAATATATTGACCGTTACCGTCTACGGTTTCGTAACTAAATTTCTTGCCGTCGTACTCTGCGCGTAATAAGTCTTTCTCAACGGTATCGGTATAAAAGATTTGAAGCTTTTCATTCTTTCCAGTTCCAGTAGTACATAACGACATCGCGCCATTTAGGCTATTCATTCGACGTCCGCTCTTGTTGGAATTCCCGTCCACGGTACTTCTATTCCATTTTTTCCCATCAAATAGCGATAGATATAGATCTCCTGTAACGCTACTTGAGTAGATGACTACAGGTTTACCCTTGAATTGACCTTGCGCAAGGTACTGTCCATCTGCGCTCTTATCTAGGGCGGAAACGGCCCAAACGCTCTCAGGGATGATGATTGAAGTTTTGATTTCAGGGCCAGATGTAGCGGAGCTAATAGGCGTAACCCCGAAGTAGTAGGGAAGGCCAGGATCTAATTTATCAATCGTGAAAGGTGATTTAGTTGTGGTGATTATTTTATTACTGGGATAAATCTTGACCGAGTAGCTAGATATCTCTTGTCGAATTGATTGTTCAGGAGCATCAAAGAAGAGGGTGACAGATTTGTTTCCTGCAATGCCTCGAAGATTCTGTACTCCTGATAGAGGAGATTCAGGGGTCTTGCCACGCATATCGTCAAGCATTCCTAATGCAATCGGTCCAGGATCGTGTATTGCTTGCTGTATCCCAATTGACGAGCTCATCAAGCCATTACTTGCAGTTTTCGGATAAAGCGCATCATCTATATGACTAACCGAAGATCCAGACTTATATTCGCTTGGTGTGAATAACTTAATTCGGGAATTTTGATTGGCTGCTTTTCCTTTTTCGCCAATCCAAAAGAGGTCGCTGGTGACGTAGGAGGCAAAGTTGGTATCAGTATTGGATATGTCAGAGAGCCTTCTATCTGAACTATTTGTGACAAACCCAGAGAAGATAGTGGGGTTGTTATTGCTAAATGTTTTTAATCTTTCGTTGTAAGTCTCCTGTGAGATAAAACCTAAACCATGTCCAAGCTCATGGAGCACTGCAGTAACAAAGTCGTACTGTCGAACGCCAGGTTTAGCATCTTGTCCAAAGTACCAACTCACATAGAGTGAATTTGAATTGAAGCGCGCTGTAATTTCAGGGTTTAAATCATCTAAATCTTTTTTATCTCGATTGATTGCATTAGCTAACGCCGCTGGGTACCAGAGTTTCTTCTCTGGAGCGCCAGCAAAATCCTGGAAGTAACCGCCGCCACGTGCACCGCCAGGGCGTGCGCTACCGAGAATTCCTGGTTCCAATGGCGACCAATATGCCTCAACATCGATGGGCACTGGTGAAGGAAAGAGGTAAGACCAAATTTTCGTCGCTCTTAAAAATGCTTTTTTTGCATCTTCCGGCCATTGTTGTCGAGATTCGGAGATAAACGTGACGTTGAAAGTGGAGAGAACATCGCGACCAGTATCGTCGAAGGTGATTGTTGAGGGACCTTGGTTTGGACTTGATCCAACATATGTAACGTCCCAGTTTCCGGGGATTGAGCGGACAGCTAGCCCAAGCGCTGGCGAGGTGAGTGACGCTGGTGCGAGCCAACTCGATATGACTAAAAGGAACGTAACGCCTAGGCTTTTTAACCTCACAGGGTGACGGTAGCAGGCAGACAGTAACTCTTACATTGGGGGTGGCCAGTGGAACGAAGTCGTCAGGCTTTTGAGCGAGCAAATCGCGAGTTCGAACAACCCAAAACTGAGCCCACTTTGGATGATTTGCGCAGCGATCTTGCGAGAGCTATCGGAGATTTTGCCAACCAAAACTTTGCTGACAGATATGGACCACTAGTTGGTTCAGTTGTAGAGAACTCCGCCGAGCAAATATTACGAGATTTCGAGATTAACGGCGTCAAGGCAAAGAACGAAGCAGAGTTTGTTCTGCGTGAACTAATGGATCGGATAATTCGTGGGATCAGTAAATAATTTAATCTTGGTAATTATTGCTGCTATCGTCATTATTATCACGATGAGTCGTTTGTAAATTTTTAGTAAACGAGCGCTTTAACGTCTTGTCCAAGAATGTCTGCGACAAAAGAGCTTGCACCAGAAATTTCTACGCCTGGAAGTAATAATTCTTGGGTGATGCCGCGTCGCTTAGCGCATTGTGTACAAACTTTGATTGTTCCAGATTCAAGTATCTGGTCACGTAAATCAGAGAGCGCAGCTGCGTGCTCGAGAGTGAACTCTTCTGCTTTGCCTGGAACGGCAAACCATGTGGCATCACCCGTAAGCCAAAGAATTACTTTGACGCCACTTGCTAAAGCGGTGGCAGCGACAGTAAATCCTTGGGAGCAGCGCTCAGCCGACTCTTGTCCAACTGTCACTTTGATTACGAGCGTATTTTCGGCCATGAAGGGAATCTACACGGAAATACGGAGTTTGCCCGTACCCTTTTCCTTGTGATTGTCCGATGATTCTCGACTTGATTTTCACAGGAGTGCTAGTGGCATTCGCGTTCCTGATCTCCTTGTTCTTGCTTGGTCGCTCTGGACGGGCGTTGCGCAAGTTCCAACGCGAAAAATCGGGAGATACTTTGCGAAGAAAACTCATTTCTCGGAACCAAGTGCGAAAGTTAGGTGATTAAGAATGGCTTTTACAATCCCGGATGGATTACATCAAGATTTATACCCGCTCGCGTGGTTGGTGGGAACCTGGCGCGGCAAAGGCCAAGGTGAATACCCGAACACTTCACCATTTACTTTCGAGCAAGAGGTCACCTTTAACCATGATGGTCGCCCATTTCTCACATATTTCTCACGCTCTTGGTTAGTTGAGGATGGTAAGGAAGAGCTCACTCCAGCCGCACAAGAGACAGGTTTCTGGCGAGTCAAACCAAATAACACCCTTGAGGTAATTCTTTCGCATAACACTGGAATTGCAGAGGGATGGGTTGGTCGCTTTGATGTTGCGAAGATTCAACTTGTGATGGATCAGGGCTATAGCGCCCCTTCAGCGAAGATTGTCACGGGAGGCACTCGGCTATATGGCTTAGTTGAGGGAGAACTCTTTTATGCCTATGACATGGAGACCCAGAATCACGAATTACAGGCGCATGTGTGGTCAACGATGGAGCGTGTATTGATGTGAGTGCGAGTGGGCCGCTACCTCTTGCCGAAATCACCCGCAATGACATGGTTGAGTCGGCGCACTATGGCCATTTAATAATCTTAGATAGCGTTGCATCTGAAAAATTAATTGTGGGAAATCCAGCTACACCAATCTTCCCTCGTTCATCGATTAAACCGATACAAGCGCGTGCTATGGTGAAATGCGGCCTAAATATTGAACCGCGATTACTCGCTTTAGTAATAGCGAGCCATTCAGGATCTGTTGAACATATTGGCGGCGTACGTGAATTACTATCTCAATATTCCTTAAGTGAGAGTAATTTACAATGCGTACTAGATCTTCCACTAGGCGAAGTTGAGCGAAAACTTTGGGGAGAGAAACCCCCATCTCGAATTGCGATGAATTGCAGTGGAAAGCATGCTGGGATGCTCGCTACTTGTGTTATTAACGGTTGGGATACTTCTAGTTATTTGCAGATGAATCATCCGTTACAGATTGCGATAAAAAACGAGATTGAAGTTTCTTCCGGCAGCAAAAGCTTTAACGATACATTTGATGGTTGTGGTGCACCACTCTTTGCAATCCCACTTCGCGCGCTCGCCCATGCAATTCGAAGTGTCGTTGAAGATAATGATGCTGCATCGCACGCAGTTGTTCAGGCAATGACAACTTTTCCAGAGATGGTTGCCGGAAGTGGACGACTTTCGACTCGTTGGATGCGCGCTGTTCCAGGCTTAATTATGAAAGAGGGCGCAGAGGGAGTACATATCGCTGCGCAATCTGGAAAGGGTGTTGTCGCCTTCAAAGTGATAGATGGATCAATGCGCGCTCATGATGTAGTAACACGTTCTGCCCTGGCTCATATTGGCATCAGAGCCGATATTTTGGCGGGGAGCGTCTTCGGCGGGCCGGCTCCAAAGGTGGAAATTCGCGCAAGTTTTTAGGTTCAGTAGACTTGGCTCATGTCACCAATGTCGTGGACCAATCCCTTGGGGTCTCTCGCGGATCTAGTCTTTTTAATAATCGGACTTGCTCAATTAGCTGCTTTGGTTTTTAGCCTTACCCATGCAATCCGAGTCCGTGGTGATGCCTTTGGAGCTGCTGCAAAACAGAGCAAGATGTTCTGGGTTTCTTTGCTAGCAGTCTCGCTAGTCCTACGGCTGACAATTTCCAGTCCATTAGATTTATTTGGCATCATCGCATCAATTGCAGCAATCGTTTACATCGTGGATGTGCGCCCTGCAATTAATGATATTTTGCGCGGCCCGCGTTGGTAAATGCTTATAAGGGTATGAATTTATGAAACCAAATGGTCGTATTGCAACGCTAATGATGCACACTTCTCCGTTGGATCAAGCGGGAGTTCGCGATGCAGGTGGAATGAATATTTATGTCGTGGAGACGGCAAAGCGGATCGCGAAAGCTGGTGTTGCTGTAGATATTTTCACTCGAGCAACATCTGGTGCACTTCCTCCAGTGGTGGAGATTGCTCCAGGTGTCGAGGTGCATCACATAACAGCCGGTCCTTACGAAGGTCTAACAAAAGAAGATCTTCCATCTCAGATGTGCACTATGGCTTCTGAGCTGTTAAGAGTCGAGGCGAATCGTCCTCGAGGATATTACGACTTGATTCACTCGCACTATTGGATTTCAGGTCAAGTGGGATTGTTAGCAGCTCAGCGATGGAACGTGCCACTTGTGCACACCATGCACACTATGGCTAAAGTAAAAAACCGAGCTCTCGCCGATCACGATAAGCCAGAGCCAGTAGCGCGCTCCATTGGAGAAGAACAGATTGTTGCAGGCTCGAACGCGCTAATAGCAAACACTGATGCAGAAGCTGCAAATTTGGTCAGTCTCTACGATGCATGTCCTGATCGTGTGCATGTTGTTGCTCCCGGAGTGGATTTAGTCCACTTCTCTCCAGGAGGCGGTCGACGTGAAGCACGCGTACAACTTGGTTTAGCAAGAGATAATCTAATTCTTGCTTTTGTTGGGCGAGTACAACCACATAAAGGGCCAGACGTTTTGATTGCTGCCGCTGGTGAAATGGTCAAACATGACCCTGTTTTAAAAAGTAAGTTAGAAGTCCTTATAATTGGAGGAGTTTCAGGCGGTGATGGTGATGAAATTAATCGCCTCCGTACCCTCGCGAAATTCATGGGCATAGAAGAGCGCGTGAAGTTTATTCCACCTGCTTCGCGTGATGAGTTACCACATTGGTATCGCTCTGCCGACGTAGTATGCGTGCCTAGCCATAGCGAATCATTTGGTTTGGTTGCGCTAGAAGCTCAGGCTTGTGGCACTCCGGTAGTTGCTGCCGCGGTAGGCGGTCTGCGCACTGCGGTAGCCGATGGATTTTCCGGTTCACTTGTAGATGGTCATGATCCACGTTCCTGGGCATCTGTACTGACTCGATTACTACATGAACCCCAACGGCGAATCTCGCTATCAATGGGCGCACTTGAACACGCACGACGTTTTGGTTGGGAAGCAACTGCAAGAGGAACTATCGATATCTACGACCAATTATTAGCCGAGCCACGTGCAGCTATTCGTTCCCTCGCGTAGTAAAAAAAGAATATGAAAGAAAAACTTCTTGTGATTCAAGAAGCGCTCGCTGAGTCAAATATTAAATTTGACAAGCTCGATGAGAGTTCCTTACTTGTCACGGTGCCAGGTGAAAAGAAGTTGTATACCAATGTGATATTTAAAGTGAGCGATAAGACTCTAAGCATTAATGCCTTTGTAATTCGACGTCCAGATCAAAATACCGAAAAAGTTTATGAATGGTTACTTCGCCATAATGCGAATATGTATCTACTTTCGTATGCAACAAATGAATTAGGTGATATCTATTTAGTGGGTCGTTTGCCAATTGAACTTGTAACAAAAGTTGAATTAGATCGAATACTTGGAGCGATTCACGAATACTGCGACTCATCTTTTAATATTCTTTTGGAACTTGGCTTTGTCGATGCAATTCGACGAGAATGGGCTTGGCGCATCAGTCGAGGCGAATCTCTTGCGAATCTAGAAGCCTTCAAGCACCTACAGAGTTGATGTTTGCCCAACTCCAGGGCAGGATTATCTTCATGAGCTATAAGTTAATCCTGTTACGCCATGGCGAGAGTCAGTGGAACGAGTTGAATCTATTCACAGGTTGGGTTGATGTCTCACTCAGTACAAAAGGCTTACAAGAAGCTAAACGAGCTGGGGAGCTCTTCAAATCCCGAAATTTATTACCTGAAATCCTGCACACCTCACTTTTAAAGCGGGCGATAAATACTGCTGAGATTGCGCTAAATGAGTGTGAAAGGCATTGGGTTCCAGTACGGAGATCTTGGCGCTTGAACGAGCGGCACTATGGCGCGCTTCAAGGAAAGAATAAAGCAGAAACACTTGCCATGTATGGTGAGGAGCAATTCAAATTATGGCGACGTTCTTTTGATGTGCCACCCCCTCCTATTGACGATTCCAGTGAGTTCTCTCAGACAAAAGATGTTCGCTATCAAGATATGGAAACACAAGTACCCAGAACAGAATGTCTGCTTGATGTGATTAATCGGATGATTCCCTATTGGAATGAATCGATAATTCCAGATTTGAAAATCGGGAAGTGTGTTCTTGTTACGGCCCATGGCAATTCGTTGCGAGCACTTGTCAAACATCTTGACCATATAAGCGATGATGATATTGCGGGGTTAAATATCCCGACGGGAATACCGCTGTTGTATGAGCTAGATGAGAATTTCACGCCTATGAAAAAAGGCGGCGAATATTTAGATCCTGAAGCAGCGCGAGTTGCTATTGAAGCAGTAGCCAATCAAGGGAAGAAGTGAACTACTTTTGATCTGAGTAGTACTCACCCTCGACAAGGAAGTAAATTCTGCGTGCAATTGAGACTGCGTGATCAGCAAAGCGCTCGTAGTAACGCCCAATCAATGTCATATCGATAGCAGTCTCGATGCCATGGGCCCAATTGTCATCAAGTAGCGTGGCGAAAAGTTTACGATGGAGAATATCCATCTCATCATCATCTTTTTCTAGAACTTTTGCCGCTTCAGTATCGCGGGATGCAATTAGGTCGATCGCCTTACCCACGATTTTGCTGGCCACCCGACCCATCTCTTGAACTGTGAGCAAAAGTTCTGGTGGGACTGCAGTGGCTGGGTAACGCATTCGAGCAAGTTTCGCAACGTGATGGGCCATGTCACCCATTCGCTCGAGGTCAGCGCTCATTCTGAGCGAAGTGACAAGCGCTCGAAGGTCATTTGCTACGGGTTGCTGGCGAGCCATTAAGTCAATTGTCTTTGCATCAAGTAGGTGTTGAGCATCGTCTATTTTGTCATCATCAGCGATAACTTTTTCCGCGAGAGCAAGGTCTGCTGTAAGAAGTGCATGAGTTGCTGAATCAAGTGCAGTCTGAGTTAGCTTCCCCAAAGAGATCAACGACTGGTTAATTTCGTCAAGTTCCTCATGAAATATGTCGCGCACGAGAAGAGCATACTTTGAAGGGTTCGCCGATTAGATGAGGTACATGAACAAAAGTTGAACAAGTTCTTAACTTCCCGAATTAAGCGGCATTTTTTACCATTTGTTGGTGCCGAGCCCTGACCCCTTCTACGATGGTGCCATGGCTCGACCTTGGCTGAAGTCCGCGCGCGAGGCCCAACATTCCTATGTGGCTCCGGAGCTATTGGCAGTTCTTGAGAACTTAGACTCGATTTCCATCCTATTTTCAGGGGCCGAGGGAATTATCCATTCTTCAAGTGAGGCAAGCCAGATAGGCATCGTTAGGAATGGGCGCGTGGTTAGCGAGGAACTTCTAGCGCTAATTCGGGTAGTTCGTCGAACAGGTCAGGCACAAGAGGGACATATAGAGCTTCCCACAACCGGGATCTCGGAGAAGGTATCCAATCTCCGCGTTCGAGTCGTGCCACTAAATGAGCGTGGCATGATTTTACTTTTAATTGATGATGTAAGTGAGGCAGAACGTGTAGATGCTGTTCGTCGAGATTTCGTAGCAAATATTTCACATGAATTAAAGACCCCAATCGGCGCACTTTCGCTTTTGAGTGAAGCCGTGGCAGCATCGAGCGATGATCCAGAGATGGTCAGACACTTCGCAGGCAAGATGTCTGTAACAGCGAAACGTCTCACTGAATTAGTTCAACAAATTATCACGCTATCCAAATTACAAGACACCAATCCACTGCGCGAGTTTGAATTAGTGGATATTGGTGATTTAGTGAGTGAAGCGATCAGTCAAGCTCAAACTAATGCAGAATCACGACAGATACTTCTAACCGCAGAAATCTCAAATGATGTAAATCTTTTTGGTGATCGCGAGCAGTTGGTCATGGCATTTCACAATTTGATTGAGAATGCCATTAATTACAGTCCGGAAAAAACTAAAGTGAGCATCTCGGTAAGCTCAGATCCCAAGTCAGTTTCGGTAATAGTGAAAGATCAAGGAATTGGAATTCCAGAGGGTGATCTTGAGCGGATATTTGAGAGATTCTATCGAGTTGATCCTGCTCGCTCTCGAGAAACTGGTGGAACTGGTTTAGGGCTCTCAATCGTTAAACATGTTGCCTCAATTCATGGTGGCGAGGTCACTGTGTGGAGTAAGCCAAATGAAGGAAGTAGTTTCACCATGAAATTTCCACGGTCTTTAATCTCCCAAACAGAACAGGGTGTTCAGCGATGACAAAGATTCTTGTAGTAGAAGATGAAGATTCATTCTCCGATGCGCTCTCTTTTTTACTTGGCAAAGAGGGCTTTGAAGTAAGCGTTGCCGCTGATGGTGTTAAGGCGCTGGAAATATTTGATCGCGAAGGCGCTGATCTGGTTTTACTCGATTTAATGTTGCCCGGTTTAAGCGGCACAGAAGTCTGTCGACAACTTCGAATGAAAAGTTCTGTACCTATTATTATGTTGACCGCAAAAGATACAGAGGTAGATAAGGTCGTTGGCCTTGAACTTGGCGCCGATGATTACGTCACAAAGCCCTATTCCTCTCGCGAGCTAATTGCCAGAATTCGTGCGGTAATGCGCAGACAGCAAGAGCCAGAGCAAGCTTCAGGTTTACTGACGGTGGGACCAGTGCGGATGGATATCGAACGCCACATAGTTACGGTAAATAACATTCAAGTTGCGCTACCACTCAAGGAGTTCGAACTTCTCGAGTTCCTAATGCGTAATTCAGGGCGCGTGCTTACCAGAACGCAATTAATTGATCGGGTGTGGGGCAGTGACTATGTGGGTGATACCAAAACGCTCGATGTTCACATTAAGAGATTACGTTCAAAAATCGAGCAAGACCCAGCAAATCCTGAGTGCATTCTTACTGTGCGCGGACTTGGGTACAAATTCGCTAATTAGCGGGGATTAAATCTGGCCCCACGTTGGCGAACTCACCAGCGCGTTCGCGCACGAGAACTTCAAGAGTCTCTGAGCCCGAACGATTAAACGCCACTTGCATGGTGACATTCTTTCCTGGTTGTACATTCAAATTAGGGATTACTGCTAGCGCATTTGCTGTTTCGCCAGCAAAAATGAGCGGAGTATTCGGCACGAGTAGAGGCGCAATCGGGGTAATGCTCGCTGGAATATTGTTAACAGTTAAAGCATAAAGCCGTTCAGCATCCGCGCCGTTATTAATCATCGTTCCTACCAAAACAGCGCTGCCATCATTTTGCGCCACCAAAAGAATGTGAACGAGTTTTATATCTCCAACGTTCTTCTCGACCCCATCAGTGACTTGCTTGATAAGTCGAGTTGGCGCATTTGGGCCAGCTCCGCAACCTGTTACTAAGAGCAACATTGCGATGAGAATTGTTAGACGCGCACTGAACCTTCTTTGCATAGCGGTAATTCTCCCCGGGAAAAGTGAAAAAAGCGAATTTGTCAACTGGAATTCTTATGCTGTTCTGGGGAAAATATACCGAGAATTCGCCGATTTTTTCTCGTGGAATTGGCTGGTAGAATATGACTCTAATCATTCGTACAGCCACCCACGAGAGGCGGATGAAGCTCACTATGTCATTTAAAGTCGGCGAAACAGTCGTTTACCCCCACCACGGTGCAGCGTTAATCGAAGCAATTGAAACGCGAATTATTAAGGGTGAGGAAAAGACCTACCTCGTACTTAAGGTCACCCAAGGTGATCTCACCGTTCGAGTGCCGGCAGATAACGTAGATCTTGTAGGTGTTCGTGATGTCGTTGATAGCGCCGGACTAGACCGAGTCTTTGGCGTCCTGCGCCAGCCGTACACCGAAGAGCCAACTAACTGGTCTCGTCGATACAAAGCCAATCTTGAGAAGCTTGCCTCTGGCGACGTCATTAAAGTTGCTGAAGTCGTTCGTGACCTCTATCGCCGCGACCTCGATCGTGGTTTATCAGCTGGCGAGAAGCGAATGTTGGCAAAAGCTCGACAGATTTTGATTAGCGAACTTGCGCTCGCCGAGAAGACTGATGAAGTTAAGGCAGAAGGCATTCTCGACGAGGTGCTCGCCTCCTAATTGGCTCATCAGATGAGCCATTCAGAAACAGCAGTAGTGATCCCTGCGGCAGGAAGTGGGGAACGACTTGGCGTGGGTATTCCAAAAGCTCTCGTTGAAGTTGGGGGGCGTACTCTGATTGAACGAGCTGCACAAAATCTCTCTTCACTTGCAGCAGATATTGTCATCGCAGCGCCTGCTGGATATGAAGATAATTTTCGAGAAATTTTTGCGCAAACCAAAATTTCCTCTCATGTCACAGTAATAACTGGTGGCTCAACTCGAAGCCAAAGCGTGGCAAATGCGCTAAAGGCGCTCCCGCTCACCACCAAATATGTATTGATTCACGATGCTGCTCGAGCTTTTGCGCCAGCCGATCTTGCTGAAAGCATTCTTGTTCAATTGAGCTCTGGTGAGAATGCCGTAGTGCCAGCACTTGATGTAGTCGACACAATAAAAGAAGTGGATGAGCGTGGGTATGTAATCCAAACCCCAAAGCGCGATTCACTTCGTGCAGTACAAACTCCGCAAGGCTTCACTTTCGACAAAATTACTGCCGCACATGCTTCTGGTGCTGATGCCACGGATGATGCAGCACTTGTTGCTGCACTCGGCGTGCCGGTACGGGTCGTTCCAGGAAGTCCGTTAGCTCGTAAGATAACTACGCTTGAGGATCTAACATGGGCGCAAGAGTTGGTGGGTAAGTGATGAAGCATCTAACAGGAATTGGTTTCGATGCGCATAAGTTCTCCAGCACTAAGCCTATGCATCTTGCAGGTTTGACTTGGCCAGATGATTTCGGAATCGAAGGACACTCGGATGGCGACGTTGCAGCACATGCAATCTGTGATGCACTGCTATCTGCGGCGCACCTTGGTGATTTGGGGTCGGTATTTGGAACTTCAGATCCGAAATGGGCAGGCGCAAGCGGTGTATCGCTTTTGAGTGAAGTATTTACTCGAGTTACAAGCGCTGGTTTTCTCATTGAAAACGTTGCCGTGCAAGTAATTGGAAATCGACCAAAGATTGCCACTCGTCGTGACGAGGGGGAAGCAGCGCTATCTGCTGCTCTAGGTGGCGCACCAGTTTCGCTCAGCGCTACGACAACTGATGGACTTGGTTTCACTGGTGCCGGTGAGGGAATTGCAGCAATTGCAACCGCATTGATTGTGGAGCGAATATGAGCCTTACTCTCTATAACACCCTCACGCGTGAGATAACACCATTTGCTCCTATTGAACCAGGGAAAGTTGGGATCTACCTATGCGGCGCAACTGTGCAGGCTCCGCCACATATTGGCCACATCAGAAGCGGAATCAACTTCGATATTTTGCGCCGTTGGCTAACTGCAAGTGGATACGAGGTCACATTTATTCGCAACGTCACAGATATCGATGACAAAATTTTGCATAACGCTATTCATGAAGAGATGCCTTGGTGGGCGCTCGCGCAAAAATATGAGCGGGTCTTTACCGCAGCGTATGCAGAATTAAATGTCCTTCCACCAACTTATGAACCGCGCGCAACAGGGCATATCACGCAGATGATCGAATTAATCGCCCGATTAATTGAGCGGGGCAAGGCGTACTCTGTTTCAAATGGCGATGTATATCTTGATGTCCGCTCTCTTGATTCGTATCTCACCCTCTCTGGACAGAAGATTGATGATCTGCAATCAAGCCCTGATAGTGATGAAGCAACACAATCATTAAAGAAGAATCCACAGGACTTTGCGTTATGGAAGAGCGCTAAACCAGGAGAACCTTCATGGCCTACACCATGGGGAAATGGTCGTCCTGGCTGGCATATCGAATGTTCAGCAATGGCGCAGGCATATCTTGGTGAGAAGTTTGATATTCATGCTGGAGGGTTAGATTTAATTTTCCCGCATCATGAGAATGAGATTGCCCAATCCAATGGCGCAGGTTATCCATTTGCTCAACGTTGGTTACATAACGCGTGGGTAACAACTGCTGGTGAAAAGATGAGCAAATCTCTTGGAAATACGCTACGCATTCATGAATTGTTAAAACGAGTACGAGGAATTGAACTGCGTTGGTATCTAGGAAGTGCGCACTATCGCTCAATGTTGGAGTATTCACCAGAGGCGCTTGATGAATCAGCGGTCAATTTTCGTCGGATAGAGAGTTTCTTAAAACGTACCGCATCTCAATTGGGCAAAGTTCCTCAGAGCGCAATTTCTTCGAGTTTTGCTAAAGCGATGAATGATGATTTAGCAGTGCCGGCTGCGCTAGCTGTGATCTCCGAATTAGTCCGTGAGGGCAATAACGCGGCTGCGGCGAAAGATAATGCGACATTGGAGCGCAGCGCCTCAGAAGTCCGAGGTGCACTCGCGGTCTTAGGTTGCGATCCATGGGATTCCGCATGGTCGCGCAATGATGAGGGTCTTAGCGATGTAGTCTCAGGACTAGTCAAGACGCTCCTTGACGAACGTGAAGCAGCGCGAGCACGTAAAGATTTTGTTAGCGCTGATCGAATTCGAGATTCCATCACCTCGTTGGGTCTTACTATCGAAGACACCCCAGAAGGGCCGCGGTGGATTAAGTAATGGTTGCAAAGAAGAAGCCTGGTTCAGGTGGTAATAATAAGAGAAGGCTCGCTGGAAAAGGGCCGACCCCTAAAGCTGAGGATCGCACGTATCATCCGGCAGCAAAGCGAAAAGCTGCCGCAGCAACGAGAGCAAAGAGCTCAACGCGTCGTCCGAAAAGTGATCGTGATGCACATGCTCCCCGTGAACAACGTGAGTATGAAGTTCAAGACGATGTCATTGTTGGCCGTAACCCAGTCTTAGAAGCGCTACGAGCAGGAATCGCAGTCAAGCGAGTAATGGTTGCTCGTGGAGTCGATATCGATGAGCGCATAACGGAAATTGTTGAATTAGCTCGTGAAGCTCGAATCGAAGTCATTGATATCAATCGAAAAGAGCTCGACCCATACCCAGCACATCAAGGCGTAGCTCTACGTGTTGCGCCCTATAAATTCCGGCCACTCAGCGAAGTGATTAGCAAAATTCAAGGCGTTCCGTTGCTTGTTGCGCTAGATGGCGTAACTGATCCGCGCAATCTCGGCGCGATAATTCGGAGCGCATGCGCCTTCGGCGCTAACGCAATCGTTATCCCAGAGCGCCGCGCCGCTGGAATGACAGCAGTCGCATGGAAGTCATCTGCTGGTGCAGCAGCGCGCACACCTGTTGTGCAAATCAAGAATATGACAGCGACTATTCAAGATTTACAAAGCGATGGATACTTCGTTGTTGGTCTCGATGCTGGCGGTAGCGTCTCGCTCTCCGAGATGGCCGTTGCGGATGAACCGTTGGTGCTTGTCATTGGGGGAGAGGGCAAAGGCCTCTCTCGTTTAGTACGCGAAAGTTGCGATTTGGTCGTGTCGATTCCTATGTCTTCAGATATGGAGTCACTCAATGCGAGCGTTGCGGCGGCGATAGCTTTGTATTCGGTTTCAGAGAAAAGAAAGAAGTAATTAGTAACTAGTAACAAGTAACAAGAGTGAGTTGATATGACAAGCTACACACGATTTATAGCGCTAGGTGATTCCTTTACCGAAGGAATGCAAGATTATGATGTTTACGGTCAGTACCGAGGTTGGGCTGATCGCGTGGCTGAGGCGTTAGCTTCACAACGTTCGGGATTTACTTATCTCAATCTTGCAGTACGAGGGAAATTAGTTGGGCAAGTTATCGAAGATCAAGTTCCAGTTGCCCTGAGGTGGATTGAGGGAGCACAGACTCTTGTCTCATTTCATGCTGGAGCAAATGACTTGCTGCGACCGAGCTACGATCCAAAGAACGTGTTGCCCAAATACCAAGAGGCGGTCCGAAAACTAAGCGCAACAGGGTGTCAGTTGATGCTCTTTACTGCTATTGAACGCGTTGCAAGATCAGGAAAGATGCAGGATCTCTGGCATCAACGCTTTAGTGCGTTTAATACAGTGGTACGGGACATGGCAGAAGAGGTTGGTGCCATAGTTCTCGAAGCCACCGCTGATCCAGATATAGGTAGTAGAAGGTTCCTTGATAAGGATCGACTCCATCTCAATCCCGCCGGTCATCATCGAGTTGCGCAAGGTGTGCTGCAAACAATCGGTGGGCCCTATGACCCGAATTGGCGCAGTGATTTACCTGCACTCCCGCGCCGTTCGTTACTGGCGAAAATCTTCGATGACCTTCGATGGTTTATCACCTTTCTCATTCCATGGATGTCTAGGAGAATTCGTGGAGTATCCTCAGGCGATGGTCGCTCGCCAAAGCACAGCGCACCTGTAACACTCAGCTAATTACAAACCGCGATGAACGAAAGGCTCTCAAAATGAAAATTGATTCCGTAGATCTCTTCTACCTTCGCATGCCCGAGGTTCTAGATATCGGAGATGGAAGCCAGGATTCATTACTCTGTCGCGTTACCTCTAATGGCCATGTTGGCTGGGGCGAGGCTGTCTGTTCACCAATGGTGGGTATCACCAGTTGGATTACTCCGATGTCACATAGCGGATGCCACCCTGTTATTGATTCTGTTCTTGGGCAACGCCTTGATTCACCAGAAGATATTCGCCAGGTCTATCGCAATGTGCGGCAGAACTCGTTCTATGGCTTATTGCAAAGTGATCTATTGATTTCAGGAATTGAAATCGCACTCTGGGATTGCTTGGGCCGAGCGAAAGAAGAGCCAATCTGGAAACTTCTGGGTTACAAGAAGAGCGAACGAAAACTTCCATACGCATCCGTTTTATTTGGTGATACTGCAGCTGAGACGAAGCAAAAAGCTGTTGATATGCGGAACCAAGGATTCAAGGCAATCAAGTTTGGTTGGGGTCCATTTGGTACGACCACAGTTGAGGATGATGCTGCACATATCCATGCTGCGCGCGAAGGAATTGGCTCTGATGGTTATCTCATGATTGATGCCGGAACTGTTTTTAAAGATGACATCGAAGCAGCAGCGAAGCGATTACCTGCGCTCGCCGAGGCAAATGTGTATTGGTATGAGGAGCCTTTCGATGGTTATGCGCTCGCTGAGTACGGTGAGCTTGCAAAGAGAACACCAAAAGTAAAACTGGCTGGTGGTGAAGGCGCGCACAATGCATTCCAAGCAGAGCAATTAATTGACTACGGTGGAGTTGGCTTCATCCAAATTGATACTGGATATGTTGGCGGAATTGGAAATGCCTATCGAGTTGCGCAATATGCAACTTCCAAGGGTGTGCAATACGTCAATCACACCTTCACTTCCCAATCAGCGCTCTCTTCATCGCTGCAACCTTTTGCTGGTCTTAAGGATTCAAATATCACTGAGTACCCAATGGAGCCGAAGTTGCTCTGCCAGGAGCTCACGCTGGATCGGATTGAAGTTGGTGCAGATGGCATGATTGAAGCTCCAGATGCGCCAGGCACCGGAGTCACCATGAATACCGCGGCCGTGAAGAAGTATCTCGTGGAGGCGGAGATCAAGGTCAAAGGGAAGGTTCTGTACTCAACCCCTACTGTCTAATTGAGTAAGTCAAAGCGAAACTGGGAGAGGTGGGGTAAATCCCTACCTCTCTCGTTTATTCTCTGAGTTGGTACATCTATCCTTATCGCATGCGCCGCCTGTCTGTCCTGCTCTTCCTCTCAACTCTATTCGTAACCATTTCGGCAGATATTTCATCGGCATGCGATGGACCATTTACCCCGGATCCAGAAAGGCCCGGTGTCTGCGTTTGGACAGGAGGAAGTGGCACGTACACCGGAGGAAGTGGTGGAAGTGGTGGCACATGGACACCAGCAGATTCGAGTACATCGACCTCTTACACGCCAACAGCTCCAGTAGCGCCTCCAGTAAATACGAGCGCTACGCAGATAACCACTCTTACAAAGCAGGTTGCTGATTTACAAGCAGAGATTGCAGCGCTAAAGGCAGAGCTTGCTCTTAAAAATGATGCTGTCAAAAATGCTGAAGCAAAAGCAGCTACCCAAGTAAAAACTATTGAGCAACAAGTACAAGAGCAGAACACACGACTTGCTGAGGCAAATAAGAAGATTACTGAATTAGCAGTACAGGCAGATGCTGCTAGTGCAGCGAAGCAGAAGTTGATAGAAGCAGAAGCAAAAATCGCTTCTATTTCGACAGTTGCAAAGACAGCAACTGAAGGTCAAGAAGTTGTTGATGCAAAAGGAAATAAAGTCGCCACCGTCGTTGCTAAAGATGAAAAGGGATCTGAGCTAACTGATGAGAATGGCAAGGCACTTGTTCTTCAACCTGTTCTTAGCTCGTCGGGTAAAGCGCTTGTTGATGACAAGGGAGAAGTTGTCAGATCTTCAGTTGCAAAAAGTGAGTCTGGACAAATTATTTATGTCGACCGAATAGTTCCAGGAAGCCCGAGCAAAAAGAAAGCTCCAGTCGTGCTCCTCAATGTCTTAGGAAGCGACGATAAAGTATTAACTGGTCCTGACGGCAAACCGCTTACTACAGCGCCCGTGTTAAAAGATGGCAGTTCAGTCTTTGTTGATAAAAATGGTTTACCAATCATGGTCCGGCCTGTCCTCAATAACACCGGGGAGCCTGTAGTTGATGGCGATAAAGTTGTCATGACCAAATTGATTACATTTGGTAAGGATGAACCAGTTTATGAAAGCAGCGGCAGCCCAGTTCTTGCTCTTCCACTTCTAGACAGCAGCGGGAAAGTTGTGAAAGCCGGCAATGGTGAAATTGTTTATGTCCCACCAGTTCTAAATTCAAAAGGTGTTGTGCTTCGCAACGCAGCAGGGGAGCCGGTTCTAGCTGAAGCTCTTGCCGATTCGGTAGGAAGTATTGCGCTCGCCGCTGATGGCAAACCGCTCGTTGGCCAGCCATATCTTTCAAATAGCGGTCAAAAAGTATTAGTTGCCAACGCTCCGGTATATGTTGGAGCGGTCGGCATTCAAGCATCGACGATTGATGGAAAACAAATAAAGAGCTCGGATGGACAGGCCTTGCAATTTGGCTACAACGGTCTACTAGTAACCGCAGCGGGTAAAAATATTTCTGGAAGTGATGGCCGACCAGTAACTCTTAGCTCACGCGGCATGATTCTTGCCCCTAATGGCGAGTTCTTATTAGATCGCGCTGGAAAACCATGTCGTCTTGATGCTAACGGTCAAGTAATTGATTCTGCTAACAAGCCAGTTCTCAATCTCTCAGGCAAGCCCATCACAATTAGCACTAACGCGACCCAATTAAGTATTCGAATCAAAAAAGAGAACGTCCTTGGTCCGGATGGTAAAGCAATTAGGGTTGCGCTTAATGGGCAAATCTTTGATAGCAATGCCAATCCAATTCTCACATCAGCTGGTGCGCCCATTTACATTGATGGCAAGAAAAAGACTTTGGTAGATGTTGCCGGAAAGCCAATCAAAATTGGTGAAGGCAAAAAAGCCAATCAAATTGAAGGCAAAATAGGTAAGACCACTCTCGCCACCGCATAATCAGGCTGTGCGTGGAAAGCGCGTTGCGAGTTTTACGGTTCTTATTTTTCGACTAGACTAGCGCCGCTTCACAGCCTTGCCGACCTGGCGCAATTGGTAGCGCACCCGACTTGTAATCGGGTGGTTAGGGGTTCAAGTCCCCTGGTCGGCCCCAAGATTTATTTTCACTTAGTTAGTTAGTTAATTAATTAAAAAACTTTGAATGTATTAATAAATCCGCCGTTGCTCGGTTCGATGCTGTCGGAATGTTCTTTAATACTGAAACTCGAAGTAATGCTTTCACATCTGGATCGTGTGGTTGTGGTTCGAGCGGATCCCAAAAGAAAATTAGAGCGTGAATTCTATTTTCAACCATCTCAGCGCCGATTTGAATATCTCCACCGTATGGCCCACTTTCCACAAGTTGAACGGGCAATCCGCTCTCTTTTGCAATTAATTTGCCGGTGGTGCCAGTGGCAATCAATTCGTGAGTGGCAAGTTCTTCCTTGTTGGCTAAAACCCAGGCGAGCAATTCACTCTTCTTTTTGTCATGCGCTATTAGGGCGATTTTTTTCGAAGACTGCTTCATAGTAAGAGGGTAGCCGGTAATAATTTCAGAAACCGCAATACCCGACAAAGACGGGTAAACGTTTAGTGAACTGGCCATCTATCCCAGTATTTATCATTGATTTCAGGACTGATAAGGGGGAAGATACTGCTAGACATCCACGGAGTTCCAGGATGGTCTGCCGGTACTAATCGGCTTTTCCAACGAGAGAGGTTTGGGAAATGAAGTCAAAGAAAGTATTTGCAATCGGCGCTCTGGCGCTTGCCTTGCTTTTGGGAGCCTGTTCGTCTTCGAGTGATACCGCGAGTGAAAACGCAACCACAGAAGAGACGGCATTCCCAACCGAAGATTTAACTTTAAATATTTCATGGTGGGGCGAGCAGGAAGCCCCAGGTGCTCAGAAGTGGCTAGAAGAGAGCATCGCTCTCTACACAAAAGAGCATCCAAATGTAACTATTAAGCACGTACTTCAAACAACTGATGGATTGATTCCATCATTTGAGGCAGCAGCAGCTGCACAATCTGGCCCGGACATTCAATACTTCTGGGGCGGCATCTACTCACAGCAACCAGGATGGGATGGCCACATCGCACCAATCTCTGATTACTTGAGTGAAGAGGAACTTTCGCACTACATCAATGCGAAGGTGGAATCAGGTTTCCAAGGAAAAGTTTGGACAGCTCCTTGGTATGTAAATCCTTCCTTCCCATTATTAGTTCGTAAAGACATCCTTGCTGACAATGGACTCTCAGTTCCAACCAATTGGGATGAATTGATGAAAGTCTGCGATGTGCTCTCCGCGAAGAAGATCACCACAATCGCTGGTGGCGTAAAGGATGGTTGGTTTGGCGGTTGGATTTACTCGATCCTTGGTGGTCAATCAGTCCAGTCACAAGCCGATGTAATCAATGCTGTAGTTGGAACAACTAAATTCACAGATCCAGAGCATGCGACATGGTGGACGAAGCTAGAAGAGTCACGTGATCGTAAATGCTGGAACGATGACATTAATTCACTCGAGCTTTATCAAGCACAACAGAAGTTTGTTGATGGTAAAGCTGCGATGACCATCACTGCGGGCCCTGATGCGCCAAACTTTGTAAAGAAGGCTGGTGGCGATGAGAAGGTGACAATCATGGCTATGCCGGCATGGTCAGATGGACCACTGGCTGGGAAGATGGGGACAACATCTCAGACCCTTGGCATCACCAAGTGGTCTAAGTACCCACAAGTTGCAGCTGACTTCATCAAGTTCACGCACTCTACCGAGCGTCTCAATGCATGGTACGCAGCAACAGGTTCTATGCCTGCAGATGATCGTTTCGATATCTCTCAGGTAGAGAGCGCCTCCACAAAGGCTCTCTTTGAATCAGCGCTAAACGGCGCCCCATACCTAGAGAACTTCATCCCTGCTCAACTAGATGCTGATGCAGTCTTTAAGAATGTTCAATTAGTTCTTAAAGGCACAGTTACAGCTGCGGATGCAGCTGCTGACATGCAGGCAGTCATGGAGCGACTACGTACATCAGATCGCAAACTCGTAGATAATTTCACAGCCTGGGCTAAGTGAAATTAACGAGAGGTAAGAGCGAGGCCGTTGGTGTGGTTTCACGCCAGCGGCCTGCTCGCTCTTCTCGTGAAGCTTTAATCTGGATCGCTCCAGCAGCGTTCGTTATTCTTTTTATATTTGGTTATTCGGTAATTACCGTCTTGATTCAATCCTTTCGATACGACGGGGATTGGGTAGGTTTCGAAAATTTCTCCATAGTTATAACAGACCCCATATTCCTCACTGCTTTGAAACACAATGGCTTACTACTCTTGGCAGTACCTGTACTTATAACTCTCGCTTTTATCATCGCGATTGCACTATTCGAGACTCGCAGGGGAATGCGCTTCTACCGTTCTGCGGTCTTTTTACCTTATGTGTTGCCGATTCCTGTAGTTGCGGTCGTCTTTGGTCAGATTTACCAACTGCATGGAGCGCTTAATTTATTCTTAAAATCAATTGGCCTAGATTTCCTCGCCAAAGATTGGCTTGGGGATCCAGCGATAGCTTTGGGAACAATGTCATCAGTTATCATCTGGAAAGAAGTTGGTTTCGGTGTCATTTTGATGCTGGCTCATATCATTTCTTTACCCAACGAAACCTATGAAGCAGCGCGCATCGATGGTGCTGGCTTCTGGCGTACTCATTTTTCGATAACTCGACCTGCGATTCTCAACACGATTGTTTTTTACGGTGTAATCGAAGCAATAACGATGGTCTCATGGGTCTTCAATTACGTTTATGTGATGTCGAATGGTTTAGGTGGGCCAGGAAATGCCACGATGGTAAGCGAGTTGTATATCTACCGATCGGCTTTTCAGAATAAGGCACCAGAACTTGCGGCCGCTGCTGCAGTCTTCTTGTTTATTGCGACATTGGTTCTCATGATTGCCTTCTTTAGAATACAACGTCGTTCTATTGCGGGGACATTTAACAAATGAAGAAAAAAAGTGGTGTACAGCGTTCCAAGTTAGAGGCAACTTTCCGCTACTTACTTCTTACTTTTGTGGCTGTCACAGCGCTAATTCCTGCATACATAATATTTGCTGGTTCATTCAAGACTCAAGGTGAGTTCCTTCGCTCGCCGTTTGGACTTCCGCTCTCACCTAGTTTCTCTGGATATCGAGCCGCGTGGACCGATAATTTTCCAAACTGGTTGGCAAACTCATTTTTGATTGTCACTGGCGCAGTGATTGTTACAGAAGTTTTGGCAGCGCTTGCAGCTTGGGGTTTCGCGCGCTTTCCTTTCAAAGGCCGCGAGACAATCCTTGGCATCATGGTTTCGCTTATGGTCGTTCCACCTGTGGTTCTTTTAATTCCGCTCTTTCAGTTAGGTGTTGAGTTAACTCTTATTTCTACGCTTCGATTAGTGATTCTGATTTATGTGGGCTTAATGCTTCCGTTCTCGATTTATATGTTGACCAACTTCTTCAAATCAATTCCGGAGTCAATTCTTGAGTCAGCAAGCATCGATGGCGCCTCTTCGTTTAAAACTTTCAAATCGATCGTACTTCCACTATCCGGAGCCCCATTGGCAACTTTGGCGGTGGTAAATCTGCTCTGGGCGTGGAATGAGCTACTTTTGGCTCTGGTATTCCTACAAAATAATGAGAAGAAGACGCTAATGGTCGGCATTACCGGATTTCAGAGTAGATATAGCCTTGATATTCCGACAGTTATGGCGGGAATGTCGATTGCGACACTCCCACTTGTCATTGCCTACCTATTTGGGCAACGATTCTTCATCGCAGGGCTAACGGCGGGTTCAACAAAGGGGGAGTAATGGCAGGATTATTGGCAGGTAAGCGAGCACTTGTTACGGGAAGTGCAAGCGGAATTGGTGCGGCAATCGTCGCTGAGTTTGTCGCACAAGGTGCCACTGTTTTTGGAGTTGATAAGAATGCAAGCTCTCATCAACCATCGATTCAATTCGATCTCTCTGCAGTCGAAAAATTGCCAGAGTTAGTTTCTGCTGCTGAAAAAGCAATCGGAGAGATTGACATACTCGTTAACTGTGCCGGCATGGCAATCGGTGAGTTAATCCCTGATCTGACATGGGAGGCATACGACAAAACTCTTCGAGTTAACTTACATTCACCAGTATTTCTGATGAAATACTTAGGTTCGAAGATGGTAAAACGTGGATACGGCCGAATCGTGAATATCACTAGCGTGCATGGACAATTTAGTGAAGAGAAAGCAATGTCATACGATGTCTCTAAAGGTGGTCTCAATTCAGCGACGCGCACAGCGGCTCTTGAATTTGCACCGCACGATGTGTTGGTTAATGCAGTTGCACCAGGCTTCACCGATACACCTATGTCAGCAAATAAAGGTGTGAGCGAGCTTGAGTCTGAATGGTTTAAAACTGTTTATGTAAAGTACTCAAAAATTCCACAACTACGCGCTGCTCAACCATGGGAACAGGCAAAGCATGTTGCATGGTTGGCAAGTTCCGAGAACACCTATTGCACAGGCCAAGTTCTACTCGTCGATGGCGGAATGTCCGCCCGGTTCTAAGGAAGAAAATGAAATCACTTGCAGCGCTATTACGTACTAGTGGCCAGCCGATGCCTTATGAGAAAACCAGACCACTAGAACTAGTTGAGATTGACCTCGATAAGCCAGGCGAAGGTGAAGTTCTTGTCAAAATCACCGCTGCTGGTATCTGTCACTCCGACTTATCTGTCGTAAATGGATCGCGCCCACGGCCTACTCCGTTAATTGGTGGACACGAGGGAGCAGGCATTGTCGAAGAGGTCGGCCCGGGAGTAAAAGATCTGAAGCCTGGCGATGCGGTGGCAATTGTCTTCTTGCCTAGTTGTGGTGAATGCGAGCAATGTCGTGAAGGAGTTCCCGCTTTCTGCTCAGTGGGATCCGCGGCAAATGTAAAAGGTGAATTAATTCGAGGTGGATCACGAATTAGTTACAAGGGCGAGAAAATCCATCATTACAACGGAGTCTCTTGCTACAGCCAGTACATGGTTCTTGATCGTCGGTCATTGATTCATGTCCCTTCTGATCTGCCAATTGAACTTGCCGCAATTTTTGGCTGCGCTTTCTTAACGGGTGTTGGTGCCGTTCGAAACGGAGCGAAAGTTCCAGCCGGCGCCTCAGTAGGTATTTGGGGATTAGGTGGAGTCGGCATGGCGGCGCTACTTGGCGCTGTCGTGGCAAAAGCTTCGCCTATCATCGCAATTGATCCAGTACCTATGAAGCGAGCGCTTGCACTAGAACTGGGCGCTGATATCGCCATCGATCCAAGTGAAGATATTCGTGAACACATCAAAGGTGGCGTCGAATATGCAATCGAGGCAGTTGGCAAAGCAAGTGCACTTAAACATGCCTATGAAAGCACCGCACGTGCTGGCACGACCGTAACCGTTGGATTGCCGGCACCTGCTGACCAACTATCTTTCTCGGCAGTATCACTGGTCACCGATGTGAAAACTTTGAAAGGTTCATATCTTGGCTCTGGCGATCCACGGAAAGATATCCCAGAGTTCGTACAGTTATGGCGTGATGGCAAGTTGCCTGCAGAGAAATTAATTACCAAAACTCGTCCATTAACTGAAGTTAATGAATCAATGGATGAACTTGATGATGCCCAGAAAGTCGTTCGCCAAATTGTGCAACCGCACTGACTCTAATCACAGATGATAATTCGCCCATTTGAAGCTCAAGATCTACCGATGATTCATGCTTTCTTCGATCAAATGGGCGAAGAGAGCACAAAATTTTTCAATACTAATGATGTGAATAGAAAGTTTGCAGTTAAATTTGTAAGTGAAAAGAATAAATCAATTATCCGTTGGTTAGCGGAAGAAAATGGTTTGATGGTTGGTTACGTTTTCCTATGGGATATCGATACCACTATTCCTTGGCTAGGTATCGCGGTTCATGATTTATACAAAGGCAAAGGCATCGGTAAAAAATTGATTGAGCATGCCAACACGTGGGCGCAATCAAATGGAAAAGGCGGAATAATTCTCATAACTGCGAAAGATAATCAACGAGGGCAGAAGTTATATGAGGGAATGGGCTATCAGTACTACGGCGTACACCCTTCTGGAGAGCTGCTCTATATAAAACGTTTCATTTCTTTCGAAGACCCAGAGATCGAAGGGCGCCTTCCGGTAATCCCAGGCTTTTAGAATGGTCGTGTACTTATATTTTGATGGAAAAGTGATTAGCCTTGCGCGGTGATGATTGATCTTCGTTCAGACACAGTGACCAAGCCATCGCAGTCTATGCGAGAGGCAATGGCCCAAGCTCCCGTAGGCGATGATGTTTATGGAGAAGATCCGACGATAAATTCTCTCGAAGAGCGAGTAGCAAACCTCTTCGGTTTAGAGGCGGGTCTTTTTGCGCCCTCTGGATCTATGGCAAACCAACTTGGTATCCGATTATTAGTTAACCCAGGAGAAGAGTTACTAACCGAAGAAGATGCCCATATTGTGCGCGCTGAATTGGGAGCCGGTGCCGCCCATGGCGGGATTACTACTCGCACGTGGCACGCGCCGCGCGGCCTACTCGATGCTGCTACTCCATTAGCGATGGCTCGACCTCAAGCAGGTCCGTATCTTGTTTCGACAAAAGCAATCGCAATTGAAAATACACATAACTTTGGCGGCGGAACTATTCAGCCGGTCACAGAGATTGAAAAACTCTATCGTGGCGCCCACGAAGCAGGTATCTCTCTTCATCTCGATGGTGCAAGAATTTGGAATGCCCATATAGCAACCGGTGTGTCTTTGAAAGAGTATGGCAAGTATTTCGAAACCATCAGTGTTTGTCTTTCGAAAGGCTTGGGCGCACCTGTTGGTTCTGTACTTTTAAGTAGCACAGAAAATATAAAGAGAGCCCGCGTTTGGCGAAAACGTCTCGGCGGTGGAATGCGTCAAGTTGGTGTTTTGGGTGCAGCTTGCCACTTCGCTCTAGATAACAATATCGCTCGGATATCTGAGGATCACACTCATGCACGTTTGCTAGCGGATCGAATTCATGAAGCTGCGCCTTCAGTGGTTAATCCCAAGTTAGTAGAGAGCAATATTGTTGGTTTGAATTTGAAAGAGATAAAAATGACATCAGCAGAGCTCGCAACTGAAGCGAAAAAAGAGAATGTGTTAGTAAGCGCACTCGGGCCATACTACGCGCGTTTAGTTACTCATCTAGATTTAGCGAGCTCTGATATTAAGACTGCCGCTGATGTGCTTTCCTCAATTCTTAAAGGGAGAAAATAACGTCGTGAAGAGGATGCTATGAAAATTCTGTCTATAGATGGTGGTGGCGTGCGAGGCCTCATCCCTGGAATGGTTGTAGTTGAGATTGAACGGCGGATGGGAAAGCCAGTCAGCGAACTATTCGATTTAATTGCAGGGACTTCAGCTGGTGGCCATATTGCCCTCGCCCTAACTGCACCAGGAACAGACGGCAAGCCAAGGTGGAAAGCCGAAGATCTCGCGGTTTTTTACCGAGAGGCGTATGGGCGGATCTTCGAAAATTCCGGATTGAAAATACTGGATACTCTCAAAGGATTAACCAACGAGCGCTATTCGGCAGAAGGAATTGAGCGAGTTCTCGACGAGATCTTTGGCGATTCCAAAATTAGCGAAGCACTTTGCGAGGTTCTCATAACTGCTTACGAGGTTGAGAGTGGTGCACCTCATTTCTTCGTACGAAGTGAGGCGCGCGAAAATCCTGAGAAAGATTATTTAATGAGATTTGTTGCGCGGGCTACAAGTGCGGCGCCAACTTACTTTGAACCAGCGGCGAAGATTGGTAGCGATGAGAAATTAGCATTTATTGACGGTGCAGTATTCGCCAATAATCCAACGATGTGCGCATTTGCCCATGCGATGTCCATTGGTTATGACGAAGATGAGATGACTATCATTTCAATTGGCACTGGCGCTGTGGCGAGAGAATTACAATATGAAGAAGTCCGCCACTGGGGATTGGCAAATTGGGCTCGACCAATTCTAGATATCACTTCACAAGCGGGGAATCATGCGATTGATTGGCAACTCAATCACATTCTAAGAAAAGGTCACTACTTCCGAATTCAACCTCTCATGTCGGGCATGCGTTCGGCCATTGATGATGCGCGCCCAGAGACGATTACTGCTTTGGAAGAGGTAGCAGCAGAGGTCATCAGTCGCCATTCAAAGGATTTAGATACGCTATGCTCAAAACTGTAACCCGCTAGAGAAATCGAGAATGCTCATGTCAGCAGAGTTGTTGAAAGAATATAAAGAGGCAACAGATAATTTTATTGCTGCTGCCAAGTCTATTCCTGCCGATAAATTACATAAGTCACCATCAAATGATGAATGGTCTCCAGCAAATATCATCCATCACATTGCAGATTCTGAGGCTAATTTCTATATTCGTTATCTAAAGATTCTTACCGAAGAAATTCCACAGACGGATTTCTTTGATGAAGAGGTTTACCCAGTAAAACTTAAATATGATAAACGGGATGTCGAAAAATCATTACTTCTTGTACAAGCGCTACGTGAATCCTTCTACAACATCATGAGTAATTTCACTCCAGATGAGTGGGAACGCAAAGGAAAGAATTCAGATGTGGGCGAATACCCAATCATTGCTTTGATTAAGAAGACGCGAACTCACATGAAAGATCATTTGAATCAACTAAACGAAGCAGTCGCAAAAATCTAATTTCCATCCATAATGTGGCGGTTGCCTCGATCGTAGGTTAAATAGTTCCATGTCCAATCAGCCATGGTGCCGATTTTGTTACGCCCACCGAGTAGGTAAATAAGGTGTAACCAGAGCCAGGCATACCAAGCGGGAATTCCCGCCATGCGAAGCGGACCAACTTCAACAACTGCTTTATGACGCCCAATCGTGGCCATTGAACCTTTATCTTTATAGCGGAAAGGTTGCAATGTGCGCCCTTCGCTGAGGGCGACTATTTGCTTTGCAACATGGCGTGCTTGCTGCATCGCAACGGGTGCAACCATCGGGTAGAGATTTCCATTTTTATCAACAGCACCGGCATTATCGCCAATAGCCCAGATATTCGGATGGCTTTTAACTTGCAAAGTATCTAGACAATCAATTCGCTTTCGCGAAATTGGTAGATTCAATTTCTCGATAGTTGGTTCGCCCTGTACGCCAGCTGCCCAGATAGTGATCTCAGAGCCAACAACTTCACCATTTGTAAAAGTAATCTTGCGTGGTGCCACCGATTGCACTGCCTTATTTAGAATTACATCAACACCTAATTTTTCTAAGTCTTTAGCGGTTCGATCAGAGAGAGATTGGCTAAAGGATGGCAGTAGTCGTGGGCCTGCTTCGATGATTCGAATATCCATATGTGCAGCAGCTTTAGTTTCATCTCCCTTAAGCGGTCCACGTATTAATTCAGCGATTGCGCCAGCCATCTCCACTCCAGTTGGTCCTCCACCAACAACTGAGATACCAAGTCTGGTTTCATCTTCAAACCGACAAAGATCTTCAAAACGACGCATGATTTCTCCACGAATCAAAAGCGCCTCTTGAATGCTCTTCATTCCTAAAGCGTGTTCTCTGACACCAGGGATACCAAAGTCAGCAGTAGCAGAGCCAAGTGCAACAATTAGATGATCAAATGGAAATTCTTCCCCACTATCAAGCATCACACTCTGTTGCGCGTGATTAATTGCAATAGGCGTGCCCATCCGAAATCGAATAGGCAATCCGCGCAATGATGCTCTAATTGGATGAGCAATGTGATCTGCAGCGAGCCCCGCAGTGGACACTTGATAGAGCAATGGCAGAAAAGTTTGATAGTTATGTCTATCAATCAAAGTGACATCGGCTTTCTTCGCCAGGGCTCGAGCAGCAGTAAGGCCACCAAAACCGGCGCCTAAAATTACTACTGCAGGTCGCTTCATTGGCTCTCCTCTTGCTCCCCATGTGCGGAATGGAAAGGGCAAGTCTAGAGTCTTCACTATGAGTTCGCATCGGAAAGTGCTCGTTACTGGCGCCACCGGCTATGTAGGTGGCCGATTGGTCGAATCCTTACTTAACAATGAGGTCTCAGTCCGGGTATTTATCCGCGATAGAGGCAAAATCAAGGATCAACCATGGTCAAAGCAAGTTGATGTGGCTGTTGGAAATGCCAATGATTTTCAGAGCCTTCGCGAGGCGCTTACCGGAATCCATACCGCGTTCTATCTTTTGCATTCATTAAATATGGGAAAGAAATTTGATGAGATTGAACAACAGATGGCAGCAAACTTTGCGCGTGCCGCGAAAGAGGCAGATGTAAAGCAAATTGTCTATCTAGGTGGCATTGCCAACGACAAGAAGGCAAGCCAACACCTTGCATCTCGCGCACAAGTGGGTACAGAGCTCGCAGCAACTGGTGTGCCAACAATGGAACTTAGAGCGGGAATTATTATTGGAGCCGGGTCAGCATCTTTTGAAATGGTCCGACATCTCACACATCGTCTCCCAATTATGACTACACCAAAGTGGATTTCTAACCTCACTCATCCAATCGGTATTCGCGATATTTTGTGGTACCTAGTGAATGCAGCGCAATTGCCAAATCCAGTCTCTGGTGTTTTCGATATTGGTGGCCCCGATGTCATGAAGTACTCCGAGATGATGCAGATTTTTGCAAAAGTTTCAGGTTTACGAAAACGTATCATTGTAAAGATTCCGGTATTAACGCCACGTTTGGCGAGTTTATGGATAGGGCTAGTTACTCCTTTACCATCAGCGTTAGCTCGCCCACTAGTGCACTCACTTATTAGTGAAGTAGTAGCGGATCCGGAAAAAAGCATTGACGCAGTTATTCCGCGACCACCCGAGGGATTGATGGGTGTAGAGCAAGCTATGGAGTTAGCGCTTGCTCGAGTCAATGAAAATAAAGTCAAAACCCGTTGGTCGGATGCCACACTTCCTGCGCATCCGTGGCAGAAAGCGCAATCTGATCCATCATGGGCTGGAGAAACAACATATAAAGATTCACGAAGCGCACGTACCGATGCATCACTGGCCAGTGCATGGGAGACGATTGAAGAGATTGGTGGCGATACCGGTTGGTATGGCGCAGATTTTCTCTGGTTCCTCCGAGGTTTATTAGATCGGCTCATCGGAGGCGTTGGGTTACGCCGTGGCAGAAGAGATCCCAAACATTTGCGTCTTGGCGATAGTTTAGATTTTTGGCGAGTGGAATCCCTCGAACGCGAAGACCATCTCAGACTTTATGCCGAGATGATTTTGCCTGGAAAAGCGTGGTTAGAGTTTAGAATTCGAAGAATTCCTGAGGGAAATCAAATTGAGATAATTCAAGAGGCAATATTTCAGCCACGTGGCTTAGGTGGCACTCTTTATTGGTACGTGGTCAAACCATTCCATGCATTCGTCTTTCCGACGATGCTGCGCAACATCGTGCGGAGCGCAAAGCGCAAAGATTATTTTCAAGCCAAGGCGTAATACTGCACGGTCGGTAAATGACAACGATGTAATTTACCCATAAGATGTGCGCTATGGGAGAGCCAGTAATTTCTGCGTCAGTTGAGCCAACTGGGGCAAGTGGCGCGCTCACCCCGCAAGAGCTATCCATATTGGAGTTTGAGCGCCAATGGTGGCGCTATCCAGGCTCGAAAGAGGGGGCCATCCGGGAGCTTTTCTCCATGAGCTCGCCGCGTTACTACCAGTTACTCAATTCTCTTCTTGATCGCCCAGAGGCAGAGGGCGCCTACCCAACCCTGGTCCGCCGCCTCCGTAGGCTCCGCAACTCCCGGACTACCGGCTCGAACCAGTAGCTCGCGCACCTTTCCGTTTGATACCCCGGCGCCTCCTGCCGTAGATTATGCGTTAGCACTCTCGGGTCGAGAGTGATAACCCGTAGCTGACAAGAAAACCCGAGTCAGCCCCCACGTAACAATCTAGAAGGAGACTTACCGTGGCAAAGATGATTGCTTTCAATGAAGAGGCACGACGTGGCCTGGAACGCGGAATGAATGCGCTCGCCGATGCGGTCAAAGTGACCCTCGGACCTCGTGGTCGCAATGTTGTCCTAGAGAAGAAGTGGGGCGCTCCCACTATTACCAACGATGGCGTTTCCATCGCGAAAGAAATTGAGCTCGATGATCCTTACGAGAAGATCGGCGCTGAGCTCGTAAAGGAAGTTGCTAAGAAAACTGATGATGTCGCAGGCGATGGCACGACAACTGCAACAGTTTTGGCACAGGCGCTCGTACGTGAAGGACTTCGTAACGTTGCAGCTGGATCAAATCCGATGGCGCTTAAGCGTGGCATTGAAAAAGCAGTCGCGGCAGTTGCAGATGAACTCGGCAAGATGGCAAAAGACGTTGAGACCAAAGAACAAATTGCGGCTACCGCCTCTATCTCTGCAGCAGATGTAACCATTGGCGAAAAGATTGCAGAAGCAATGGACAAGGTTGGAAAAGAAGGTGTAATCACCGTTGAAGAGAGCAATACTTTTGGGCTTGAGCTAGAGCTCACTGAAGGTATGCGCTTTGATAAAGGCTACATCTCCCCTTATATGGTCACCGACACTGATCGCATGGAAGCAGTCCTTGAAGATCCATACATTTTGATTGCTAACTCAAAGATTGCAAATATCAAGGATCTATTACCGATTCTTGAGAAGGTCATGCAATCAGGTAAGCCTCTTGCAATTATTGCTGAAGATATTGAAGGTGAAGCGCTTGCAACTCTTGTTGTAAATAAGATCCGTGGCACATTCCGCTCGGCAGCAGTTAAAGCTCCGGGCTTTGGCGATCGTCGTAAGGCAATGCTCCAAGACATCGCAATTCTTACTGGCGCTCAAGTAATTTCTGAAGAGGTCGGCTTAAAGCTCGATGCAACAACAATTGATCTACTCGGCCGCGCTCGTAAGGTTGTCATCACTAAGGATGAGACGACAATTGTTGAAGGCTCCGGAGATAAAGAGCAGATTCAAGGTCGTGTCAATCAAATCCGCGCTGAAATTGAGAAGAGCGACTCAGATTACGATCGAGAGAAACTTCAAGAGCGCCTTGCAAAGCTCGCTGGTGGCGTCGCAGTTATTAAAGCTGGCGCAGCTACTGAGGTTGAACTCAAAGAGCGAAAGCACCGCATCGAGGATGCAGTTCGCAATGCAAAGGCAGCGGTCGAAGAGGGAATTGTGGCAGGTGGTGGCGTTGCGCTACTCCAGGCCGCAAAACTTGCTTTTGCAAAATTAAAACTTGAAGGCGATGAAGCAACTGGAGCGAAAATTGTTGAGCTTGCTGTTGAAGCGCCGCTCAAGCAAATCGCAATCAATGCTGGCCTTGAAGGTGGAGTTGTTGTTGAGAAAGTTCGCCATCTTGATGCTGGCTTTGGACTTAATGCTGCAACAGGTGAGTACGTCGACATGATTAAGGCTGGAATTATTGATCCTGCGAAGGTCACCCGCTCGGCGCTACAAAATGCTGCATCAATTGCGGCGCTCTTCCTCACTACTGAAGCTGTTATCGCCGAGAAGCCAGAGCCAAAGAGCGCAGCTCCTGCAGCTCCTGGTGGCGGAGATATGGACTTCTAATAATTGGTACTCTTTCAAGTATGACGAGTACAGACAGAGGGCTTCGCGACGAAAGCTCAGCAGTAGCTGAATCAATCGCTCGCGAAGCTGCTTTGGCTGAAGCAGAGAGTTCAGTAGGAAATCTTCGCTTCGATGGCGAAAAAGTTGGGGCGCACCTTGGTGTCGAACGCTCCGATGAACAGTATGAAACTCATTTCTTTGAAACCTCGCTCACTGGTTATCCAGATTGGCGCTGGGCGGTAACGCTTGCTTCGGTACCAGAGAGCAGCGCGCCAACTATCTGTGATGTCGTGCTCCTGCCTGGACCTGATGCGCTCTTGCCACCACAGTGGGTGCCATACCACGAGCGCGTTCTTCCTGAAGATGTTCTGCCGGGCACACTTGTACCAACAAGCGCCGATGATGCGCGAATGGTTCCTGGTTATGCAGCGCTTCCAACAGATGAAGAACTTGATGCAACTCAGCTTTGGGAATTGGGATTAGGGCGCGTGCGCGTACTCTCACCGATTGGGCGAGATATGGCGAGCGATCGATGGATTGCAGGTGAGTATGGTCCAGACTCTGAATTCGCCAAGAGCGCGCCAAAGGCATGTGCTTCATGCGCCTTTTTCTTACCCATTGCTGGATCGCTACGAAATGCATTTGGCGTCTGCGCCAATGCCATCTCGCCGGCAGATGGTCATGTAGTTGCTGTCAATTACGGCTGTGGCGCTCACTCTGAGGCTTTAGTCCTCTAATCACCCAGTTTTAATCGCTCGCTAGCGCTCCTGTGGCCAATAAATAGCCGAGCCAGGATTGATAAAAACAGGATAAAATAAGAGACCTTCAGTTCAGTAAGTATCGCTGAATCAGATGTGAAGAGTTGAGTGAAGAGAGCGAGGAGTGAGCTATGCCAACCGGACGCGTTAAGTGGTTCAGTCTTGAGAAAGGCTTTGGTTTTATCTCCTCAGATGAAGGAGATGATGTATTTCTCCCTGCAGCGTCACTTCCTTCTGGCGTGACCACAGTCAAGCCTGGTACCAAACTTGAATTTGGTGTTGCCGATGGTCGACGTGGACCGCAAGCGCTCTCGGTGACAATCGTCGAAGCCCCACCCTCACTCGCTGCTGGCGCTCGAATTAATCCAGATGATCTGGCAGCAATCATTGAAGATGCGATCAAGATTCTTGATCGAGTCGGCAATGGTTTACGTCATGGTCGCCATCCATCACCAAATGATGCAGAGCGCTTAGGAAAGGTCTTGCGCGGAATCGCAGATCAAATCGAAGGTTAGTTCTCTTCCTTCAAAGTAGTTGACTCGCTTGTGGCGCCCGCTTGGCGAAGGCGCATAATTCGCAACCCATACCCACCTAGTGCAATCGCGATGAGCGCGCTCCACATGAATTCAATCCTGTTTGTAATGAGCGAACCAAGGGCAATGAGCGCCCATAATCCCAAAGCAATGAGAATTATTTGGCGATCAGATATTTCCCTAAGTGGGCGCATAGTCCTAGTCTAGAACCTCACATTAGATTTGAGTACGAGTAGCCCCTAGACCCCTCGAGAGTTGATTC
>Ga0192647_100183_pt1 | contig 41566 bp, 38 predicted proteins | sample LauGreFa1BDMLBSN_2_FD_133046 | JGI IMG/M metagenome (GOLD analysis project Ga0192647, IMG submission 133046) | Freshwater lake microbial communities from Lake Michigan, USA - Fa13.BD.MLB.SN - reassembly | ecosystem: Environmental > Aquatic > Freshwater > Lake | place: Lake Michigan, USA... | reverse complement strand
TTCAGATATATGAGTTGGGGGTATCGGTGGCGAAGTTTGTGACTTCGCCACCGATATCGGGTGGGCGGCGAGATCAAGAGGGGGCAAGACCTCGCCGTACACATTTAACACTAAAACCGAAAAGGCCAACCGTCAAGTGTTTTTTGTAATTGGGCGAAAGTCACATAGGCCGGACTGGACTGGCAGATGGGTTGGCCGGGTCGGCCAGATTGGTTATTGGTGAGTGGATCTAGCGGGTTACAAGAGTTCGGCGGCTAGCGAGGCGACTTCGCTGCGCTCACACGACGTCAAGGTGATGTGGCCGAAACACTTTTGTCCTCGGAAGGCCCCGATTAACACCGCAAGCGCATTATTCGATTCACCTAGATAAGGGGCATCAATTTGGCTGGTATCCCCGGTGAAAATCACTTTCGTGCCTTCTCCAATACGGGTGAGGATTGTTTTCAAAGTGGTGGGTTCGAGGTTTTGAGCCTCATCGACGACGACGATTTGTCGATGTAATGAGCGTCCCCGCAGGAATGTCACTGATTCAAGCGACAACTGATTGCGAGCGATGAGCTCGTCGATCATGGTTCGAGCTTCGCGATTTGAACGCTGATCGGTCAGGGCAACGATGGCATCGTGGATCGCCGACATCCAGGGGTCGAGCTTTTCATCAAGGCCACCAGGCAAGAATCCGACGTCAGCGCGACCGACTGGAACTAAAGGTCGGTAGACCGCCAGTTTCTCGTATCGACGTTGTTCGACAACTTGGTCGAGACCAGCAGCGATAGCGAGGACTGTCTTTCCGGTTCCGGCGCGTCCATCTAAAGCGATCACACTGACCTCGGGGTCAAGAAGTAACTCGAGAGCGAACCGTTGTTCCTTCGATCGTGACCGAAGCCCCCATGCCTCGGGGGATGCTTGTGGAATGAGATGCAAGGCATCATCGATGCACCGAGCCATGGCCGATTGGGAACCAGATCGCAAAATGGCAAAAGAATTTTCGGCGAGCGATCCGGTGGGTGCGACTTCGGCCACATCAACAGAACGACCGTCATACAACTCGTCGACGAGCTCGCTTGAGCAGTCAACCGTGATCCAGCCGAGCGGCCGCGAGGACGATTGGCGACCGACGAGTTGATGCTCGTGAGCCGTCAGTCCCAAGTGTGCAGCTTTGATTCGAAGCGCGGCGTCATTTGAAACCATGTGGGTCGGGGCGTAGTTCGCTTGACCGAGTGCGGCGCCGATAATTCGGTTGTCCGCCTTATTCGAATCAAGCCCGTGCTCATTCAAAAGGTGCTTTTGAATGCCATTGATCTCGATGTGAACAGTTGCATTGTTCGACGATTCATCACCTTCTGGATGAATCCGTACTGGATGAGCGAGTGATCCACCAGCTTTCATTCGGATCTCTTCGAGACCACGCAGCGCAGCCCGAGCAGCACGGCCTACATCATCGGGCCGACTCTTCAAACCATCTAATTCCTCAATAACTGTTAGGGGAATGACGATGTCACAGTCAGGGTAAGCCAGGAGGCAATTCGTATCGGCGATGAGCACCGAAGTATCAAGGACCACTCGGATTTGAGGTGGCGAAGGTTTCTCTTGCTGGGGAGAGGTTCCAGATGATGACTCAACTTGATCGTCGTCACCTTGGCTGTTTGTGAGTTCTTTGGCCCTCAGCAGTTTCGTCACCGAATCTCCTCTATGTTGGCGAGCTCGCTCTGTCTTGTCATCTCAGTTTGGCTGAGTCAGACACCACCATGCGGGATTTCCGAGCAAACATTTTGTGAACGTTCGGTGCGGCTTGGGCCGGCATTGGTCTGCTGATTCGAAGAGACAGCGGTGACCTACGAGCATCCACCACCGTGTTGAGGGTGCGTGGCAAACTGTCTTTGCTCGTCGAGGAATGGGCTTGTGTCACGACCGTTCACGACGCTTTTTATCGGTTCGATTGCGCCACTCGCAGGTACACCGGCGCGCTTGTTGCATATGCAATTAAATCAATGCTTGTAATAGCTCTCCGATGCGTATCAAATGAGGAGAGTTCCACCCGAGAACTGAGAAGGATAAATCCGAATGACCAAGGCAGAGTTGATCGACGCAGTGGCAAAAAGTGCCGACGTGAGCAAGGCGGACGCCGAGCGCACGCTGGGTGCATTTTTTGACCAGCTAGTGGATGCGACCAAGACAGGCGACAAAGTGGCATGGCCGGGCTTCGGCTCGTTCACCACGAAAGTTCGTGCCGCCCGCACGGTTCGTAATCCGCAGACAGGTGCTTCGATGGAGTCTCCTGCGTCACGCCAAATGAAGTTCACTGCGAGCTCGACGCTCAAAGCGATTCTTAATCCAAACAAGTAAGCAATAACAAACAGAAAGGGATATTCCCATGGCAGCAAAGAAGAAGGCTCCGGCCAAAAAAGTAGCAGCAAAGAAGGCTCCCGCCCGTAAGAAGGCAGCAGCAAAGAAGGTTGCTAAGAAGGCTCCGGCCAAGAAGAAGGCAGCAGCAAAGAAGGCTCCGGCCAAGAAGGCTCCCGCCAAGAAGAAGGCAGCCGCTAAGAAGGTTGCTAAGAAGGCTCCGGCCAAGAAGAAGGCAGCCGCTAAGAAGGTTGCTAAGAAGGCTCCCGCCCGTAAGAAGGCAGCAGCTAAGCGCGCTCCGGCACGCAAGAAGGCAGCAGCTAAGAAAAAGTGATTTCATCCCGATCACATCGGGACTGGAACTGATTGAGCGGGGGGCAACCCCCGCTCAATTCTTTTATCCGGCAAGTGCTTGGTGAGAGGTCGTTTCGACCATTAGCCCTTCGGCTATATCTGTCACGATGAATCCATGACGTTGCCCGCAATGATCGCCGATCTTGAGTCAGAGCAAGATTCTCTGGACCAGATTGTCGCCGATCTTGAATCGTCACGTTGGTTGTTGGCTACCGAATCTCCAACCTGGACGATCGCTGATCAAATCAGTCATCTTCAATTCTTTGACGAACGTGCCGCTCTGGCCCTCAGCGACCCCGAGGCTTTTGTTCTTGATCGCAAACGCATCATCGCGGCGGCTCCCCATGATTTGTCCGTTGATCTGGGTCGACAGGTCTCGGCTGCTGAGTTACTGCAGGCGTGGCGGAACTCGCGGCGCTCACTCATTCATGCGGCGTCAATTGTTGATCCAACGGTCAGAGTGCCGTGGTACGGACCCTCAATGGCGGTGAAGTCGTTCTTGACTGCGCGGTTGATGGAGTGTTGGGCCCACGGTGAAGACGTTGCCAGCGCCGTCTCGATGCATCGCCAACCAACTTCACGTTTGAAACATGTTGCGCATATCGGGGTCGGGGCACGCGCCTTCAGTTTGATGATTAATCAATTACCTGAAGACTCCCGCTCAATTCGGGTCGAACTCAGCGCGCCGGATGGAGAGTTGTGGACGTGGGGTGACGAGTTATCTGACCAGCGAGTCACTGGCGAGGCGATTGATTTCTGCTTGGTCGTGACCCAGCGAAAGGCGCTGCATCAGTCCCAGTTAACGGTGATGGGTGATGCGGCAACGTCGTGGATGGAAATCGCTCAGGCCTTTGCCGGAGCGCCGACGCGTAAAACCTGAACACGGTTCTCGTTAGAGATCAGAAATCTTCTTAAAGATCTCGGCAGCGGGGCGGTTAATGCGTTGGCCAAGATCGGCCATTCGTGTGCGCATCCGCTGCGAAAACTTATCGAGTGCCGTTTGGTCGACTGCTTTCATGGTGCTTTCAAACTGAGACTCATGAGCGAGAAGTGCAGAAATCTTATGGTCGACAAAACTCCCGATGTCCTCGCCGTGGTCGGGTTCGTCGGCCTCCCATAACAACAAGTGCTGTGGTCGGTGATGGGCAATGCCATGTTCCCTGAAGAAATGCGGATCACGCGCGGCAACGATGGCATCGCAGGTGAGAAACCCAGCATGACGGTGATCGGGATGAAGGCGGTAACGCTTCCATGGGTCATGACCAAGAACGACTTGGGGTCGGAGTCGACGTATATGACGGGCAATTTCGCCACGGAGTTCGCGGGTGTCATTGAGATCTCCGTCGACTTGGTGCATGAAAACGACCTCACCTTGGGCTCCCAGTCGTCGTGCCGCTTCGCGCTGCTCGATTTGTCGCTGAGCGATGAGGGCCGTGATGTCGGCATCAGGATTCCATGTGCCTTTAGACCCATCAGTGAGTACTAGGTGATGAACCATGCAACCACTAGCGGCCCATTTGGCCAAGGTTCCGCCACAACCAAATTCAATATCGTCAGGGTGAGCGCCAATCGCGAGAGCAACCGAAGGTACTTCAAGGTCACTGCTCAAAATTGATGTGTTGACAATGGGAACTGGTTGACCTGGGTCATTACTTTGTGTCATGAATTGTTCCAATCAGGAATAAGTCTCGGCAAGATGTTGATGAGATCGGGATGCCGAAGATCATCGGCAGTATCAAGGTCGAGTCCGAGATGCGGATCTTCAATAACACGAACGGTTAGCCCTGTGGTTTGGGCTTGTTGCACATGCTGAGCAAATGAACCGTGTCCGTACTGAAAAATCCATTGATCAATGAGCGATGAAGGAATGCCCAAAACGTTGGTGCCGTCATGGTGTCGATCGGGAATGATGATGATTGATTCTGATTCTTGGTCGTCAGACTGAAGGCTGTCAATGAGTAAATCAAGAGGCTCAGATAACGGCAGATCGGCGTGAGCAACGAGAAACAGGTCGATGCGCGATTGGGCTTTAATGAGTGCAATTGATTCGGTGAGCGAAGCATTGAGTCCCTGGGACGTGACGCGGATTGATGTGGCTTTGACCGACATCGCCCATTGTGAAACCTCGTCGTTATCGCACACGACGAATCGAGAGCACGAGGCCGAACGGGTGAGTACAGCTTGGGCGCAATTTTGTGCGAGAGAACGTCTCTGCGCGGGGTTCAAAACTGTGCTCAATCGACTCTTTGCATCATCGAAGCCTCGCACGGGGACGATGAGAGCAACATGTCGGGCCACGAACACGAGCCTATGACCTCGGTTGAACTTGGGGACGACTCGCGCCGACCTAGTGCCGTATACGCTCAAGTCATGGTCCGTGCGGTGAACCACCAAGTCATTCGAGTTGCGGTGATCGGAGCCGGATCATGGGGGACCACCGTTGCGAGTCTGGCGGCAGAAAATACCTCGACAGTTTTGTGGGCACGTCGAGCCGACCTCGCCGACGCGATGACTCGGACTCGCGTGAACCCGGATTACCTCAGTGAATTCACGTTGCCCGAGACGTTGCAGTTCACCTCTGACATGGGTCTCGCGGTCAGCGACGCTGACGTCGTGGTGATGGCCGTACCATCGCATGGTTTCCGAGAGGCGGCGGCCGAGGTCGCGCGGTTCATTCAGCCGAAGGTGCCAATCGTGAGTTTGTCGAAGGGTTTAGAACGAAGTTCTCTGAAGCGAATGAGCGAAGTCCTTGCCGATGAGATTCCGGGTCACCCCGTCGGAGTATTGACTGGTCCTAATTTGGCTAGAGAAATCATGCAAGGTCAGCCAGCGGCATCGGTCGTGGCGATCAACGACAAAGTCATTGCCGATGAATTGCAAAAGATTTTCGCTCGACCAACTTTGCGGATATACACCAATCCCGACATTGTCGGATGTGAGGTGGCGGGAGTGGTGAAGAACGTCATTGCCATTGGTTCAGGGATGGCCGCGGGTATGGGCTTCGGAGACAACACGCGCGCCACGTTGATTACTCGTGGGCTCGCCGAGATGTCGCGCCTCGGTATGGCAATGGGTGGAGATGGATATACCTTCGCCGGGCTTGCAGGTATGGGCGACTTGATTGCAACATGTGCTTCGGAACAAAGTCGAAACAACATGGTTGGGCATCGGCTTGGCGAAGGTGAAGCAATCGCTGACATTTTGGAGTCAATGACTATGGTCGCCGAAGGTGTCAAGAGTTCGCCGGCTGTGCTTGACTTAGCAAGGCGCTATTCCGTCGAAATGCCAATCACCGAACAGGTGGTGGCGGTATGCCACGAAGGACGAAGTGCGGCAGATGCAGTTGCACAACTGATGCAACGACGACGGAGAAGCGAAATTGGTTAACTCACTGACAACTGATGCAGTAGTACAAGGTCGAACAATCGGGATTCTTGGTCAAACGTGGCGAGCTACGGTCACTCCTGCTGGAGATGTTTACCCGTGGGACGACCTTGAAGCCGTGCGGTGGTATGTCGCCGCCGATGATCGTTGGCATGTCCCAGCAGACGAAGTTGCGGTCCGTCAAAGGTCGATTGATGGCGCTCCAGTTTTAGAAACTCGGGTGCGTATTCCAGGCGGAGATGTCATCCAACGGGTGTGGATGGCCACGGGCCGTCAAGGTAGCTCGGCAGTGGTGATGGAATTCGAAAATGATTCGCCGATGGCGATTGCCATCGCTATTGATCGACAGGGCTTACTGGTCTCGAGGCCAGTTGCTGTGCGTTCAGCTGGTGGCGAATGGCCCGCGCCTGGTCTTGACATTCCGCATGAGCCAACAGTGATTCCAGTTGGCCACCGGACATCGGCACGTGTTGCACTGGTTGTTTCTGGGTCGGTATCAGATCTCAATATCGCCGATTTCGCTGATTATCTCGCAGTTGTGCGCGGCTGGGTTTCATTGAGTGAACGTGCCTCACGATTCACCATCGCTGATCTCCGAGATAGTCAACGAGTCGACGAACTGATCGTGGCTGAACGTACTGAAATCGCCTTGAATCCCCGACCCTTAAGCGTTGAACCAGACGCTTCAGTGCGTTGGTTGTTGGAAGAACGTGAACTGAAGCGAATGGACTTGAAAGAAACAGATCTTGTTGAACTCTCCGGCGCAGTTGAAACTGTTTGCCGTGCAGTGAAACGCGGTCGAATGAAACGCGCTGTTGCTCTTGAGGGACTTAAGGCGGCGGCATTTTTATTGGGCACATCTCAACAGAGGGCCTTGTCCGACTTACGTAAAGTCGTTGCCAAAATTGTTGGATCAAAGAAATCATCGTTAATGAACATGCTCTACATCGGTTCAGATGCGAATGAAGCACAATTGATTGTCGGTGACATCGAAAACGAATTTGCGGCGATGTCGGACGATGGAGCCATTACTCTGCTGCCCAATGGAATCAAGACCGAACGACTAGGCGTCCAGTTTGAAGTTCATGGCATTGCTGTTGGGTTAAGCCACAAGGTCTCGTTTGCGGTCCGTTGGCATGGTCCCAACGCCGCCGTGATTTGGGAAGTGATCGGATCGAGCGATGTCGAACTTCGCTCTGGTGTTGACCTCACATGGTCGTCGTCTCAATTGACTGGCGAAGCATTGTGGCGGGTAGAAAACGTTCCAGAAACTGCTTTGGCAGAATCTGACAACTTGTCATTTTCCTAAGTTGTTGACGGCTTCAATGATCGCTTGAAGTCGGGCTGTCACTAACTCCTCAATAGCTGGGTCGCTTGTTGTGCCTTCTGTTGAAATGCGCTGGGCACCTTTAGGAATTTGTCCATTCGGTTCGTTGATCACGGTATTACCCAGAATTGTCAAGACTGTGCTGAGTTGCTCGATCATGTGAGATCCACCGGTGCCCCCAGACGAACTAATCAAACTGATCACTTTTCCAGACATTGCATGTTGACCCATAGGACGTGTCGCCCAGTCGATTGCATTCTTCAGTACTGCAGATGGACCAAAGTTGTATTCGGGTGCAGCGATAAAGAGTGCGTCGGAGTTGCTGACCATTTCGCGCCATTCACGGACACTTGCTGGTGTGTGCGACGGATCTTCAAGGTCTTCGTTGTAAAACGGCAGTGAACCGATCTTGTCGTAGAAAGCGAATGTGACGTTTGCTGGTGTCAATTTCTGGGCCAACTTCACAAGGCCTTGGTTTGATGACTCTTGACGCAAGCTTCCGAATACTCCAAGGATCTGAATTGACATCTGTTAATTATGACCATGAAGTGGTGCCTGGAACCAACTGAAATCGGGCAAGATAGAGGGGTGCAAGCACCTATTCGCGTGGCCTACACATTTGAACAGTGCTGGCATCGGGTACCTGGAGGGACGGCCTCTGCGGCTATTCGTGCTGCGGTTGCAATCGGTGACATCCCAGGGGTTGATCTCGTTGGAGTGGCGGGAACTCATCGTCACCCGCCTGAACCATCTTTTGTGCCTCCGGTACTGGTGCGTTCTTTGCCCTTCCGTCGACCTTTGTTGTATGAAACATGGTTGAGGTTTGGTTGGCCGCAAGTTGAACGGGCCACCGGTCCAGTTGACGTGTTGCACTGCACCGGTCTAATTCCGGCTCCTTCGAAAGCACCGTTAGTCGTGAGCCTGCATGACCTTGCATGGAGGCATCGCCCCGATCAATTCACTCGGCACGGAGTCCGCATCTTTGAACGAAGTTTGGTCGAAATTCGGCGACGCGCTGAAATCGTTTTGTGTCCTTCGACAGTCACCATGCTCGATGCCGAACGAGCGGGCATTAAGGCCGAACGTCTACGGCTCGTTCCTTTGGGTGTTGAATCACAACCAGTTACTCCCGCTGATGTTGATGCAGTGCGGACCAAGTACTCATTGCCCAATGAGTTTCTACTATTCGTCGGAACAGTTGAACCGCGAAAGAACTTGCGCCGTCTCGTTGACGCGATAGCAATCTCAAATTGCTCACTCCCATTAGTCGTGGCGGGATCGCAAGGTTGGGGCGAAACTGGTGTGAGTCCAACGAGTTCAGTCCAGTTCATTGGTTTCGTTGCCGATTCTGATTTGCCGGCGCTGTACTCAAGTGCTGCGGCATTTTGTTACCCAAGCGAACGCGAGGGTTTCGGAATGCCGGTTCTTGAAGCCATGTCATACGGAACACCTGTCGTGACGAGTCTCGGAACATCAACTGAAGAGGTTGCTGGTGGAGCGGCGGTGCTCGTCGATCCATTTGATGTCGAAGACATTGCCCGAGGTGTCAATGAGGTACTGACACGGCGTCACGAATTGTCATTTTGGGGATTGCGCCAAGCTGCTCGACGTCAATGGTCAGAAACAGCTCGGCTGACCGTTGCGGCCTATCGCGAGGTCATCGATTGAACACTTCGCAAGGAAAAGTTGCGGTCACGGTCAATCTGACTTGGTGTGTGCCTGGAGCCGTCGGTGGCAGCGAAGATTACTTAGTTCGCCAACTCTTAGGTTTCCCTCAAACCGAATGTGACATCACTGTTTGCGCCCCTCATGGTTTTACGACGGCTCATTCTGAATTGGCGCAACGTCATCGCATCGTTGAAACCGATCACGACGGAACGTCACGTCCTCGTCGTGTGATGGCTGAATCAACTTGGCTCTACAAGCAATCTCAGAATTCGGCTTTGGTGCATCATGGGGGAGGCACAATTCCGATTCGACATCACAGTCCAACGGTATTGACAATTCATGATTTGCAGTATCGAGAATTCCCGCAGTATGTACGCCCACACAAACTGGCATATCTGAAAACGGTCATGCCCAGATCGGCACGACGGGCAGATGTGATTGCCGTGCCCACACATTTTGTGAAGCAAACTGTGGTCGATGCATACGGCATTGATCCCAATCGGATTGTCGTTGTACAGCACGGTATTGAAAGCACACTTGGTGTTGATGCAACGAGCGAGTCCGAATTGCGGGCGAAGTTTGCTCTCAGAGATGGTCCGATTGTTATATTGCCCGCGATGACTCACCCTCATAAGGGGCACCTGTTCGTGCTCGACGTCATGGAGAAGTTTTGGACAGCACAAGGTGTCCAGTTGGTCTTGATTGGCGGACCCGGGCTTGCTGAAGAAGCGGTCAACCAACGAATCAGCAAAACAGCGCTGAAGTCAAGTGTGAAAAAACTCGGACGCGTCAGTCGTGCTGACCGCGATGGATTAATCAAAATGGCGATTGCACTTGCTTTCCCCAGTGAATACGAAGGTTTCGGCGCACCCGTTATTGAAGCTATGGCTCTTGGAACTCCCGTGATCTCGAGTGACATGGCCTGCTTGCCTGAAGTGGTTGGTGATGCCGGACTAGTCCTGCCGTTGCAGATCGAGGCTTGGGCCGAGGCGATTAATCAGGTTCAAACGTTACGAACGAGATACGCCGAAGCAGCGACGAAGCGTTTAGAGAACTTCACAGCAGAAGCATCTGGTCAAGCCCTCGCATCGGCCTACCGATTGGCTTTGTCATGAATGATGTGAAGCAAGGTGAACGACGATTGAAGTTAATTGTTCTCTGTCCACATTTTGAGCCAGACACTGCGCCGACTGGCGTTGTGATGACACGAATTGTTCACGAGCTCGCCAAGTTGGGTCATGAAATACATGTCGTCACCGCGTTGCCTTGGTATCGCGAACATCGAGTTGAAAGTGCTTGGTCGCACACAACTTGGAGCACACGAACTACCCCAACGACGTGGGGGACGGTGACGCGTCTGAACCCATTTGCAGGAGATGACAAAAAGAATTTGTGGCGACGAGCCCTTGGTTTTATTGGCTTTTCGGCGATTTCAGTGGTCGCCGGCTTGAAAGCTGGACGTGTTCGCGGTACTCGGGATCATGTAGACGCAGTGATCGCTATGTCTCCGCCACTCACACTTGGATTAAGTGGTTGGTTGATTGCGAAGGGTCGCCGTGCTCCGTTGGTCTTCAACATTCAAGATGTTTTCCCCGATGCTGCGATCGAGACCGGAGCGATCACTAACTCGATCGTGATTCAGGCATCTCAATGGTTGGAAAAATTGTCATACCGAGCGGCCAACGTTGTCACGGTCTTATCTGATGACTTACGCAACAACGTTGCGGCCAAGTTGCCACAATCTCAAAACAAGAAAGTTGTGGTGATTCCAAATTTTGTCGACACCGAAGCGATTCGGCCGTTAGATCGAATGACTCAATATCGCAAAGAGTTGGGCATTGATGAACGATTGGTTGTGATGTACGCCGGCAATGTTGGCTTCTCGCAGTCGTTGAATTTGATGCTTGATGCGGCGCGAAGTTTTCCAGAGGTCGCCTTTGTCGTGAACGGTTCGGGAGCTGCTCGGGCGTCCTTAGAAAAAGATGCCGAGAGTTTGGTCAATGTCATCTTTGGCGATTATCAACCGGTTGAGCGTCTGGCCGAAGTTCTCGCGACCGCTGATATCCATGCAGTTCTTTTGAAACACGGTCTGGGGAAAGTCAGTGTTCCCTCAAAGACATACTCGATCATGGCGGCAGGGCGCGCCGTGATTGCGGCGATCGATGCCGGAACCGAAGTGACGCGGCTGATCGACGGGGCGCGATGTGGGGTATCGGTGGCGCCAGATGATGCCGAGGCCCTCACCGCTGCATTGCGAAGAATGCTGGACAACCCCGGTGAACTTGGCCAGATGGGGGTCAGGGCCCGGGGCTTCGTTGAGCAGGTTGCCTCGCCAGCATCGGTGGCTCGGCACTATGTCTCAGTGATTGATGCCTTGCCCCGACGCCGATAAAAGCCAAGATCGGCTCAGAATAAAGGCGAGTGCTCGGCATTTGGGTGTTGACGCAGGTAGCCTTTCTCCCTCGTGGGTAAGGCATCGTCAGCCAAAAAAGTCGCTCGGCTCGCTCAAAAGGGCAAAGGGCGCAAAGTTCGTTTTCAAGGTGGAACTCTGTTCCCCGCTTTGATCGTGGGTATCGCCGTTGTCGGCGCTGCACTCATCGTGTACTCGCGGGCTTCAATTCCTAACCAGAACATTCCTCCAACAGTCGAGGATCACTGGCACGCTTCGTATGGCTTCTACGCCTGCGACGAGTGGTTGCCCGATCTCCAGGGCAATAAAGAAGAACAAGACTCAGCCGGACAGTTGATCAGCGATGGATTCCGTCGCACCGGTATTCACAGCCACAACGATGGTGTCATTCACTGGCACCCGTACACGTCGGCAGCAACTGGTCGTAATGCCAAGTTGGGCGTATTCCTCGATGTGTACGGAATCAAACTGAGCGACGACAAGCTCGAGTTCCCTGCCGACCAAGGCGGAGCGGTTTATGAAGAAGGCGTGACCAAGTGCACCGATGCCGAAGGTAAATCGGTTGATGGCGAAATAGTTGTCTACGCATTTGACGCATTCGATACTCCCGATAAGTACACGACCTACATCACCAATTTTGATGATGTGCGTCTGATGCAGGACGGCATGGCCTTCTCTGTAGTTTTTGCACCGACTGGCAGCAAGGCTGAATTGCCACCTTCGGCAGCATCACTACCCGAACTCGGAGCAGTTGACGGCGGTACGACTGGTCAGCCCACAACGACGGTTGCTGGTGATTCAACGGTTCCCGGTGAATCAACGACGACTGTTGCTGGTGCAACAACGGTGCCTGGCGCAACGACTGTGCCAAGTTCTTCAACAACCACGGCGGCAACAACAGTTGCCCCGGCTGGACCGACCACGACTGCTGGCTGATGCGAGCGGTGGTGCTGGTCGGCGGGTTTGGTACTCGTTTACGGCCACTCACATTTACAACACCAAAACCAATGTTGCCGGTGGGGCATCGACCCATCGTTGAAAATTTGGTACGCATGTTGGCAGCCGCGGGCATTGATGAAGTTGTCCTCGGCCTTGGTTTCAAACCCGAGCCTTTTATGGAAGCGTTCCCCGATGGCACCTGCGCTGGGGTTCGCTTGCACTACGCAGTCGAGCCCGAACCGCTAGATACAGCGGGAGCAATTCGCTTCGCTGCCGATCACGCTGGTATCGACGACACATTCGTTGTGGTGAACGGCGACGTGTTGACCGACCTTGATGTCAGTTCGTTGATCGCATTTCACCGAAGCAAGAAAGCCGAAGCAACAATTCACCTCACACCGGTTGAAGATCCTTCAGCGTATGGCGTGGTTGCGATTGATGCCGATGGTTTGGTTGAGCGATTCGTTGAAAAGCCAGCCCCCGGGACTGCACCGAGCAATTTGATTAACGCTGGGACCTACGTGCTCGAGCCATCGGTCTTGCAGCGCATTGAAACTGGTCGCAAGGTGTCGATTGAACGTGAGATTTTCCCACTCATCGTTGCCGATGGACGTTTGTTCGCGATGGCGACTGATGACTATTGGATTGATACTGGCCGACCCGAACCGTATCTTCGTGCCAATCTCGACATGATCGATGGTGTTCGTCGTGATTTATCAGCACCTGGCGTCGAGTCTGGTGCTGATGTGCATGCGACTGCCCTGGTCGAACACAGTTTGGTGTCATCTGGGGCAGTCATTGCCCCAGGGGCAAGCGTGCATGATTCAGTGGTTCTCGCGAGCGCAGTGATCCACGAGGGTGCTTTGGTGCGCGACTCGATTGTGATGGGGACTGTCGGAGCACGTGCGACCATCATTGACACAGTTGTCGGAGTTGCTGGGGTAATTCCTGATGGGGCAACGCTTGAACATGCGTTTGTCCCTGACCCATCTGCCGTTTAGGGTGCACATATGAACCAGCGCAACGTTGCTCAGCCACCGAGTGCGGTCTTGGTAGTCGGAGGCGCTGGGTTTTTTGGTTCACACATTGTTGATCGTTTGCTATCTGACGGCTCGCGGGTTGATGTTGTTGATGACTTATCGAGTGGATCGTTAGCAAATCTTTCATCGGCACGGACGTCTGCACCAGATGGTGCACTGCGAATTCACACGCTGGACGTCACGATCCCAGAGTTCGGCGAAGTCGTTCGTCTACGGCGTCCCGAAGTGATGTATGTGACGTCGCTCTTAACGCCGACAACGAGCGATGCCGATGGGTGTACGAAGGCCTACGCAGTTGCAGTTGCGGTTTATGAGGCGGCGGTGCAAGCGAAGGTAGGAAAAGTTGTTATCACTTTGCCGGCCGCAGTGCTGTACGGAGAAGTGCCAGCACGCGAGATGCCAATCAAAGAAGATCGCGAGCGCCGTCCTGTTGGTTTGGCAGGCGTCACAGCGATGGCAATCATTGAATTGTGTGAGTTGTATCGGCGAAATCACGATATTGAATTCACAGTTTTGGCTCTTTCGACTGTGTACGGAACCCGACAGCGACCGGATAACAATGTTGTGTCGGCATTTGTCTCCGCCGTATCTACAGGTGCTTCGCCAAACATTTCCGGTGATGGAAAACAAACTCGTGATTTCCTTTTTGTTGATGATGCTGCCGATGCGGCGTCGCGCGCCTGCACCAAAGGCGGGGGGTTGGTGCTGCACATTGGCTCGGGACAACAAACCAGCATCAAAGATTTGTGGGCGCTCGTCGGCGGAGGAAGTGCCGCACAAACTTCTCCGAAACCCGCTCATCATTTGCAGCGCTTCGCACTGTCAACTTCACGGGCGCGTTTACATTTGGGATGGTCGTCTTGGACGTCAATTGCCGAAGGTATCAGTCAAATAAGCGCCAGTTAGTCGAGCGCAACTATCTGAATAGATCCTCTTGGGCTGGTCGCACAATTTCGCTGATTGACGACTCGCGAAGCCACGACGGATCAAGTCCGCGAACGACGGCGACCGGAACACCATTTGATTTGCCCATCACTAATTCGGCGGCCGAAGCAACTTCGTCGGCAATTGAAACTTCGGTCACTTGCATCACTCGACCGAGAGCATCAGGGGTTCCGCGTAGGTCGAGGACTCCAGCGACACCAGCGACTCCAATTGCGACATCGGTGAGCCCTTTGCGCCAAGGTCGACCGAAAGTGTCCGAGATGATGATCCCGACTGAGACCCCGAGTTTGGCGCGGATAATGTCGCGGATTCGTCGAGCCGAACGATCACTGTCGATCGGAAGCAATGCGGCCCAACCACGTTCAACATTGGACAAGTCGATTCCGCTATTGGCACAGATAAATCCGTGGCGCGTTTCGGTAATGATGAGGTCACCTCGTCGGCGAACAACTCGCACGCCCTCTTCTTCAACAAGAGCCTTGTGAGACAGGGGATCATCGGGATCAATTTGCACCATACGACCTTCGGCCTTGGACACAATTTTTTGTGTGACGACGAGTACATCTCCATCGAGTAGTGGTCCGTTGGGCGCTTCTTGGCACGCCTCAACGATGACGTCGCCCAGTTGATCACCTGGAACGATTTCGCCAATGCCCGTGACACCCCAAGCGGTCATACGGAGTTGTTGATTCTGTTCGCTCATGATTCTCCTTCATTGACTGCTTGTAGAACTTTACGGGCAAGCACTTGAGTGATTTGTGGTGTTCGCATAATCGTGTCGGCAACGACGCATTTCATGCCTTCGCGTTCGACCGCACTTTGTAGGGCTTCATCTTGTTGATCAATGACCAACGTTGCACAAATGGGCGCGTAGATGCGGGCGACGCCGACGACTGATGCTTCATGTCCAAGTTCGACCATCATGCGATCGGCGGGTCCTTTAAGAGCCGAGCCAGCAACGATCGGCGAAATGGCAATAACTCGCTTACGAAGGCTTGTCAAAGTGGAATCGACTCCAGATAATGCGCGGATTGGTCCGAGTGACACGATTGGATTCGACGGAGCAATGATGATGGCATCAGAAGATTGCAAGGTGGCGATAAAAGTTGGCCGAGCTGTTGTTGCGCCAACAAACTCAACTCCGGTCACTGGGACGCTATGTCGTCGCTTGACAAAGTATTCCTGAAAAGAAATGGTTGAAGCGACGCCGTCTTCAATGATGTCCACTTTGGTGGATACTCGATCATCAGACATCGGCATCATGTTGAATGTGAGTCCCCAGGCCCGAGCAATTTCCTGCGTGACCGTTGAAAGCGTAGCGCCTTCGGCGATTCGGGCCGTTCGATACAAATGAGTTGCGAGATCGCGATCACCCAGGTTGAACCAAGTTCCAGCCGCTGTAGAAGTGTCAGGTTTGACGTCTTGATAGCGACTGAGAGATTCCATAACGCGCCACGACTCGTTGGCTAAACCCCAACCGCGTTCGGGGTCGATGGCATTGGCGACGGTGTACGTGACAGTGTCGAGATCGGGAGAAATATTAAGGCCGTGCATCATCGTGTCATCGCCAGTATTGACAACAACCGAGATTTTGGTGGGTTCAACTTCGAGGACGAGACCACGTAAAAATCGAGCGGCTCCAACTCCACCAGCGAGAACGGTAATCATGCTTCCATTATTCCTTCTGGACTTGACAATGGGTCACTATTTCACGAGATCTGCGTAGAGATTGATCAGCGCTTGAGCAGTTTTTTCCCACGAGAATGCCGCGTATTGGTTGACTGCTGCTGATTGAAGCCTTGAACGGAGCTCTGAATTGTTGACCACTTCGGCGAGAGCCTGAGCCAATGCATGAACATCATCGGGTTCAACAAATACTGCGGCCGCTCCGGCCACTTCGGGAATTGAACCTCGAGTCGATCCGACGATTGGGAGTTGTTCAGACATTGCTTCGAGTAGCGGAAATCCGAATCCTTCATCAAGTGAGGGATAAGCCATAGCGGCGGCATGTTGATAGAGCCAAGTGATGTTGTCATCAGAGACACGACCGATGAGATGGACTCGTCGCGCAATCTCAGTCGGAAGTGCGTCAAGTGACTTGTTTACTTGTGGTGAATCGTCTCCGGCCGAACCAGCGATGACGAGTTGAAGATCGGAATTTTCATCAGCGGCGATCGCAAAAGCGTCAATCAGGCGGGGATAGTTCTTGCGCTTTTCAACAGTTCCGACTGCCACAATAAAAGGTGCATGGCCAATGTCAAGCAATGTTTCGGGACGCTGGCTTGATGCGGCAATACGACGTGCTGGCGCGCCTAAGTGAATCATCTCGATACGTGAGTGAGGAAATAGTTCGCGCAACACTGATGCGGTGGCTCGCGACGATGCATGAATGACTGCTCCTGTGTGCACCGAGCGCCGTAGCGCATTCATTGCCTGTTTGACTACTGGCGAGCATTGAGTGGGATTGAGGAGAGCCCAGCAGTCATAAACGGTGACGAGTCGAGGAATTTTTGCGGGTGGTACGACGTAGTTCATACCGTGCAGAATTTGCACGTTTGGTAAATAGCGCTCAACAGAGGGGAAGTCTCGATGACTCCAACTCTTGATAGTGATTCCGGCTGGAAAGGGGAGGCGTCGGGTATTCGCGTGCAACTTGGCACGAAAGCTGAGCACATATTCGGTGAGTTCGACCTCGTCAACATGCCGACGCAATTGGTATACCAAGTCCTCAACTGCTCGGCCGACACCGGTCATCGGACCGTGCAACGGGCCAGTATCAACCCCAACTCGGATCACAAATAACTCCCAAGATCGCAAGACATCAAGCCGAGCGTAGGTCCTAAAGCGTAAGATACGACAGTTCAGTTGCGATCGAGCGATCGCCCATCTCAGGAGTTCGTATGCCCAGAGCGTTTATCACTGGTGTCACTGGTCAGGACGGCCAGCACATGGCTGAATTCCTGCATAGTAAGGGCTACGAAATTTTCGGCATGGTCAAAGGTCAGAACAACCCTAAAGGCGACATGCTCCGTGACGAATTTCCGTATGTGAATATCGTTCCTGGCGACCTGGCCGACTTGCCATCGCTCGTGAAGGCCATGGAAGTCGCTCAACCCGACGAGATCTACAACCTGGCAGCAATTTCATTTGTTGCATTGTCATGGAACCAGGCCGAATTGACCGCAAACCTGACGGGAACGGGCGTCTTACGGATGCTTGAAGCGATGCGTATGGTAGGTGGTAACACCGACAACAAGATGCGCTTTTATCAAGCGTCGTCGTCAGAAATGTTTGGCAAAGTACGCGAGATCCCGCAGACCGAACTCACACCGTTCCACCCCCGTTCGCCGTATGGCTGTGCCAAGGTTTTTGGCCATGACATCACCGTGAACTATCGCGAGAGCTACGACATGTGGGCCTGCTCGGGAATTTTGTTTAACCATGAAGGTCCACGTCGAGGTGTCGAGTTCGTGACTCGCAAAGTGACTAATGCTGCGGCTCGCATCAAACTCGGGCTGCAATCAGAACTCGTGCTCGGCAATCTCGACGCTAAGCGCGATTGGGGCTACGCCGGCGACTATGTCAAAGCAATGTGGATGATGCTCCAACAAGATGAGCCCGACGATTACGTCATCGCAACTGGTGAAACTCACACCATCGAAGAACTCGTCGAACTTGCATTCCAAGAAGCAGGAATTGGCGACTGGCATCCATACGTTCGCCAGGATCCGAAGTTTTTCCGTCCCGCCGAAGTTGATTTGCTCATTGGCGATTCAACGAAGGCCCGAGAAAAATTGGGTTGGAAGCCCGAGGTTGACTTCCCAGCTTTAGTGCGCATGATGGTGCAACACGACCTGAAGTTCGAAGCCAAGAAGGCCGGTATTTCTCTCGCCTGAGAGTGCGACAGATTTAGCCCTCGAAGGGGCGGTCAGATAACGCATCGCTCAAAGAATCAGGGCTGATCAGTGCGCCATCATTGAGCAATTCGCGCAGTGAGTGGGCGAAGACAAGTAGAGCAACGACTGAACTCGCCACCAGACCGATCTCGACGCGTGTGTACAAATCGTCTGAGGCAAGCCATGTGCAACCGACAAAAGTCACCATTCCGAGAAGCCATCCGAACCCAACACGGGCGTGGCCATTGAGGGCGATCACTGCTTGAGCCGTGGCGAGAGCGACCATGTACAAGGCGCTTCCCAACGCCAACATCGTGAGAGAACCGCGGTCAAGTGTGTCGTCATAGACGATCCTGAGCAACGCGGGTCCGGCGGCGAATGAACCGAGTGTGCCGATGATGCCGACCGCAATGACCACTTGCATGAGGCGGCGAAATCCGAAGCGGAACTCATCGAGATCTCCTTGCGCGGCAAGGCGCGCGAGTCGTGGCAACAACGCGGCTTGAACTGCTTGAAAGAGAAAGAGTGGCACGCGAGAAAGCAGTACGCCATTGCCAAACGCGGTGACAAGAGTCGACTGCTCTTTGTCCGCCAAAATATTGATGGCAATTGGACCTGCGTTGACAAGACCGGCACCCATTAATGAACCCAAAAGTAGCCACCCGAGATTTGGTGTCACTTCGCTCCATGGTGCGACTGGTCCAGGGGTGGTTTTGATATCGCCGCGCAACCAGACGACTAACACTCCCGAGAGAGGAGAGAGCGCGACCAGCATTGCGTATGCGCCAACATTGGTGATTCCGAGTTGCCACAAAATGATGCAGCCAACGATTCGCACGAATCCGTCGGCGCCCATCACAATTCCGTACGAGGCAAAACGTCCTTGGCCAGAACAAATGCCGCGAGCCAAGTGGGTCGGGGCATAGGCAACGAACGCGATGATGAGTGCCGCGGTGACGAGGCCGTACCCTTCAAAAAACTCTCGGGTCGCAATCGAGCTCACGCCGGCCAAGACCGCCACGATGATGCCCGCGATAGCGGCTCCGAGGGGGACAATTCGCGCCACGATGGGTCGGCCACCTTGGTTGAGCGCCCGACGGTGGGCGAGAGCTCGACCCATTTCTTGTTCGAGCGGCAAAAAGAACCCGGGGGCTAAAACAAATGTGGCAAACCACAACGCCACGATGGGTTTAAAATCTTCTTTACCGAGGGCTTCTTGTCCGACCTTAAAGAATGCATAACTCGAGATTCCGGCGATGAGAAGCCCGCCACCGACCGACAATGTGCCTTCGGGGAGGGGAATTCGTGGCGAACTATCTGGCTCGACCGAGTGGGCCTCATTGTTGGTACTCAAGACCTCCCACCCTACTCAGATCTGCTTCTTGACACCCGAATAGGGGTCAGTGACTGAAGGTCTTTGGCAGGGGCGAGTAACCTTCACGCACCGTGGAAAACGAGATGGAATCAACTCTGTCCGCTGATGCTTCACCGGTTGAAGCCAGTGTGTCGGCCGCCCCAGGAGTCGTGGTGGCGGTTGTTGTTGACCAACCGACGATGGCTCTTGAAGAGGTTTTCGGGGCTTTGGGGGCTCAGGATTATCCAAATATCCAGGTCTTGGTCCTCCTGACAGGGTCTGATGCTGATGAATTAGAAGTGGTTCGCCAGATTGTTCAATCCACTGTCCCCACAGCGCATATTCGACAGCTTGGCGCTGACGTCGGGTTTGGGGTGGCGGCGAATACTGCACTTCGCTTGGTGGAAGGCGATAGCGGCTTTTTCTTGATCATGCACGATGACGTCGTGATGGCTCCCGACGCATTACGCATCTTGGTCGAAGAGTTGTACCGATCAAACGCCGGAATGGTTGGTCCGAAATTCGTTGAGTGGGACGACAGTCGTCGCTTGCAGGCAGTCGGATTTGACTGCGACTGGTTCGGCGAACTTGATAGCGCTGTTGAACCTCATGAACTAGATCAAGAACAACACGATGCCGTGCGCGATGTTTTTGTTCTGTCTTCGGCATGTGTTTTAGTCCGAGCCGACCTTTTTCGTGAGCTGGATGGTTTTGAGGCCAGCATCGAATTTTTCGGTGAAGATCTTGACCTCTGCTGGCGCGCTCATTTGTCGGGAGCTCGAGTCGTCGTGGTCCCAGCCGCAACCGCTCGACATAGCGCGTCGATTGTCGAGCGCTTAGCGAGTCGTCGATCAGATTCAGCGACGTTGATGCGTCAAGCAGAACGTCATCGCATGGCCACCGTGGTGTCACTCACAGGACGTCGACGCTTGCCGATCGTTCTTCCTTCGCTCGTTGTCTTAACTTTCGTCCAAGTTCTTGGAGAAATCGTCAGAGGACGATGGCAACGTGCATCGGCTGGCTTAAGCGGTTTGTTTGGGTTGCTGACAAACATTGGCGCTATCGCTCGTCGGCGCTCGCGAGTGCGACAATTGCGTCGAGTTCCGGATCACGAAGTTGTTGAACTTCAGATTCGCGGCAGCGTGCGTTGGAAACGAATGATTCGACATCGTCGATTTGCACCGTCGACGAATCTGTCAACTGGCGGTGATGTAGCGGGTGAGCGAAGTCCGTGGGTATTGGCTTCGTGGGCGATCCTGGGCATTTTGCTGTTCCTTGGTGGTCGCCAATTATGGACTAACGGCGTGCATTCGGTGGGCGACTTGTTGCCACTACCCGAATCACCCCGGGATTTATTTCAAGAGTATGTACGGGGCTGGCGGTCCCAGGATCTTGGTAGTACAACGGCGCAGCCGACGAGTACTGCGCTCGTCGCGCTCGGCGGGATATTCACCCTAGGAAATATGGGACTCCTACATACCTTGATCACTATTGGTTTGATTCCGATCGGCTGGCTTGGAGTATCAGCGTTGTGCGCGGTTGTTGCCAATGAACGCGCCCGTATTGTCGGAGTCATCGCTTATGCAGCAGTCCCGCTCCCGTACGCGGCAGTTGCAGGTGGGCGACATCAAGTCCTGATTGCGTATGCGGTTATTCCTTGGGCGTTGCACCTGATTCGTTCATTTGGCGGGATCGGCACGTCCATTGTTGACGATGAACCCGGCGATGTTGTCAATCATCCGTCAACAGAAGAGCGGATTCGGCTCGTCGCTAAGATGTCGTTACTCTTCGGCGTCACTTTGGCCTTTAGCCCTTCAGTGATCTTTGTTGTTCTGTTGAGCGCGTTGCTGTGGTTGCTGACGGCTGCGATTTCAGGCGGATCAACTCGCGCTGCTGGCTTGGGATTCGCTGGTGCTCTGACTGCGACGGCAGCTGCGGTTGTTCTCAATATGCCATGGATTACGCGTTACCTGTCGAGCGATGGTTGGAGCGCCATTGTTGGAGCACCAACGCATTCGCCCGAGAACCTCGGACTGTGGAACGTTCTGCGATTTGGTATCGGTCCAGCGGCCTTAGGTGGGCTCATTGTCTTGTTGTACGTGCCACTTCTCGTTGCACCGTTAGTTTCAAAAAACTCACGCTTCATTTGGGCTTCACGGGCCGTCATTTTGTCGGTTGTCTCGATCGCTCTGGCGTTACTCAATTCGGCTGATCAACTTCCGTTCCGACTTCCCGAAACCGGAATCCTTTTGGCTCCTGTGGCGAGTTGTTTGGCGATTGGAGCGGCCATCATTGTGATGGCGTTTGGAATTGATGTGCGTGGTGGGCGCTTTGGTTGGCGCCAACCCCTCGCTTTGTTGTCGCTCATCACACTTCCACTCGGGATTCTGCCAGTGGTAGCTGCGGCACCTGACGGACAATGGCAACAACCGTCAACCACTCTTGCTCAACAGATGAAAGAACTGCTTGGTGACACCAGTCAGGGTGATTACCGAGTTCTGGTGGTTGGAGATCCCCGACTAGTCACCTCAGATCAGCACGCGTACAAATCCGGTTTGACATATGCATTGTTTGAAAATGGCGATGCAACAATGTTGAATCAAGTGTCTTCGGGATCTGATGAAGCAGCCAATTTGGTTCGACCTTTGCTTGATGCAGTTGCATTAGGTTCAACGAAACGCGTTGGCAGGTTGATGGCTCCGCTCGGAATTCGTTACATCGTCATTCCTTTGCTCGATCGAGTTCATTCAACGAGTGATTCGCCCTTGCCGCTTCCGTTGGGCTTTCGTGAAGCATTCGCCGAACAACTAGATCTGCGCAATGTTTACGGTCCCTCCAGCATGGTGATTTTTGAGAATTCGCAATGGATTCCGCTCACTGGGATGCTGAGTGCAGTGGCTGCGCAACAAAGTGGCGAAGGTGGCTCGGACGCATTGGTTGCGACTGAACTCACGGGCTCTATCGCCGTTCTCAATGGGACAACTAGTTGGGACAGTCCATCCCAAGAGATTCCCGCTGGTCGTTTGCATGTGGGGTTCCCATTTGATTCACGTTGGACTTTGTCTATCAACGGTGAGTCAGTCAAACCTCAAGCATCATTTGGAACCGTGATGAACTTCGAAACTGGAAGCGGTGGCATCGCCGAGCTCCAATACGCAACTCCGTTCACGCGGTATATATGGGTACTGCTGCAAGTTTTGCTGTGGGCCTTCGTTGCGCTTGGAGTACTGCAACCGAAATGGCGTGGTCGTAGAGCTGGGCAAAAATTTGTGTTGCCCGAGTCAACGCCCATCGTCGTGTTGTCTGTTGATGCAAAGCCAGGTGAGCAATCATGAATCGCCGGCTCGGTTTGTACGCAGCTCTTGTTGTGATCACTGGTCTCGCGATCAACTTTTCAAGCGACGCAGGAAATCTGCCGCCAGCGGTGTTTTCTAATTCAGTGAACCCAGGGACGCCAGCGATTGTTCGTGATGATCTGTCAGTCACCAGTACATGGTTCTGTGCAGGAACTTCGGCTGCTGGTGAAAGCGAAAACGGAACGTACGGTGGAGAAATTGTCATTTCGAACCCGCGTGAAACTCCGGTTTCTGGTTTGTTGACACTTCTCACCAGCGAGCAAGAGCCGATCACCCAAGTGATTAATGCTGATCCCCGTTCGCAACTGGTGATTGATATCAACTCGTTAGTTTCGGCTCCGTATGCGAGTGCGTATGTTGAGCTCAACGATTCGGCGGCAAGTGTTGAACAACGAGCACTGCATCCAGCGGGAGCTGCCGTATCTCCTTGCGCGAATCGAACCTCTGATCAGTGGTACTTCGCCGACGGTTTTTCGGCGGAGTCATCAGATTTCCGTTTGATCTTGTCGAACCCGTATATGTCGCCAGCAATTGTCAATATTGAAGTTGCGACCGAGGACGGCCAACGAACTCCGCCGAATCTCGAAGGCTTTGTGGTTCCATCGCAATCGATACGAGTGCTGAATATTCCAGAATCTGGATTTCGTGATGAAGAGATATTGGCAATCAGCGTGGTTGCGACAACTGGTCGAATTGTGGCCGCCAAAGATCAGCATTACTTAGGAGCGGGCAGATTAGGACACGTGCTGACTTTGGGAAGTCCATCAACTTCTGATCAGTGGTGGTTCGCTGATGGCGAAAAAGGTACGGGGATTTCTGAGACCTACATGATTTTTAATCCGACCGATCAAGATGTCACCGCCGACGTGGTGATCCTTGGAGTTGATCCAACAGTTGATTCGATTGAGCCGACAACGCTGACGATTCCTGCCCATGATGTAGTTCCGTTTGATGTGTCCGCAATCGTGGGATTGCCTGATGGTTCACACGGTGGGGTGGTCAGCGGTCAGTCGGGGGGACAACTCGTCGTTGAGCGAATTCTGACAAAGCCAGCAGGATCGAGCGTGGCTACAACTGCGGTTCTGGGCGCGCAACGTGGTTTCCAATCCACTCGCTGGAGCGTCCCGACTTCGACGACAATCGCTATCGAAGATGTGTTGACGATTCTCAATACATCACCCAACGATGGCGTCGTCACGATCTATTCGGTTGGTCCTGGTGGCGAAGAACCCGTTCCGGGTTTGAGTGATATCCCGATTGCTGCGAATGGTTTGATTTCGATTGATTTGGTAGATCCATTGTCATTCGGTCGTGCACTAGAAGTTGAAAGCGATCAATTAATTTTGGTTGAGCGCCGACTTGAGCGAACACCAACATTGCGTGGACGTAGCGGTTCATTGGCATTTCCTGAAATGATGTAGTCATGGTCAGTATTGCAATAGCGTTTGGGATCGGTCTATTAGTAGCACTCATTGCTTTGGTTCTCCGTCGACGGAGCGCAGTAGATGCTCCGACACAAAAAGTATTTGCTGCACCGACACAGATCGATCGAAGCGATTTTCCGACGGCAGAGCACCAATGGATGGTGGCTGTGTTTACTTCAGAAACGTGTCATGTTTGCGCCGATATGTTGGCCAAGGCTCACGTTGTTGCAAGCAATAGTGTTTCGGTGGTCGAACTTGAATACAGCGCATTCAAAGACTTGCACGGCAAGTACAACGTTGAGGCTGTACCGACCATCATCGTGACCGATGAACGCGGAGTTGTGCACAAATCGTTTATTGGACCCGTGAGCGCTACTGATCTGTGGGCTGGCGTGGCTTCGGCTCGCGAGCCCCAGTAATACGACTTGGCGTAGCGAACGCGGTGTCGTTATTCGGTGATACTGACCGGTGCCGGTGTGGTTCCGTCAAGTCCCTGTTGAACCAGAGCGTTGACTAAATCGCCGTCAATGGTTTCTTTTTCAAGGAGAGCTTGGGCCACGAGATCAAGACCGATGCGATGTTTGGTGAGAAGTTCGATGGCGCGAACTTCTTGTTGACGCAAAATGGAATTGATCTCTTCGTCCATCAGGCGCGCGGTGTCATCGCTGTACTCACGACCGCCAGTCATGAGGTCTTCGCCGAGGAAAACATTTTGTTGATTGTGCCAAGCCATCGGTCCGACTTTGTCGCTCATACCCCATTCGCGCACCATGCGGCGAGCGAGACCAGTGACGACTTCGAGATCGTTTGATGCCCCAGTGGTTTGTTGCTGGAAAACGATTTCTTCGGCGACACGACCACCGAGAGCCATGCAAATGCGATCGAGGATGTAGTCCTTAGAAAAACTATGACGCTCTTCGGGAAGTGTTTGCGTGACACCAAGAGCCATACCTCGAGGAAGGATGGTGACCTTGTGCAACGCATCGCCATGTGGCAATACGGTGGCAAGGATCGCGTGACCACCTTCGTGATAAGCGGTGACTCGCTTTTCTTCGGTCGACAAAATGAGTGAATCACGACGTGCGCCCATCATGATGCGATCGCGCGCCGACTCGAAGTCAATTCGTTCAATCTGTGCGCTGGCGCGGCGCACTGCAAACAATGCTGCTTCATTCACCAAGTTGGCAAGATCGGCTCCGCTCATGCCTGGCGTTCCCTTGGCCATGGTGTCAAGGTCGACATCAGGTCCCATGCGCTTGTCACGGCTATGTACACGCAAGATTGCGGCGCGCTCTTCAAACTCGGGCAAAGGAACGACGATCTGACGATCGAAGCGACCTGGACGAAGCAAAGCGGGGTCAAGGACATCGGGTCGGTTGGTCGCGGCCAAGATGACGATTCCTTCAGAAGTTTCGAAACCGTCCATTTCGGACAACATTTGGTTCAACGTTTGCTCACGCTCATCGTGGCCGCCACCGAGGCCAGCACCACGCTTGCGCCCAATGGAGTCAATTTCGTCAATGAAAATAATGGCTTTGCCCATTTTGCGAGCTTGTTGGAACAAATCACGGACTCGGCTCGCTCCGACACCAACAAACATCTCCATGAAGTCAGAACCAGTCACCGATAAGAAGCCGACACCGGCTTCTCCGGCAACGGCGCGAGCAAATAGGGTCTTGCCTGTTCCTGGCGGGCCGACAAGCAGCATGCCCTTCGGTACCTTGGCGCCGATTTCTTTGAAACGTTCGGGCATGCGTAGGAAGTCAACAACTTCTTTGATTTCGGTTTTAACACCTTCGTAACCAGCAATGTCGGCAAATGTCGTCGAAGGTCGATCCGCGTTATATGCCTTGGCACGACTGCGACCGATTGACATCATGTTGCCCATTTGCCCAGAGGCTCGCTTGTTCATCCACACCAAGAAGCCCATGATCAAAATGAAAGGCAACAAAAGAGGAATGAGATTCATGACCCAGTTCGACTGCGGAGTGCTGGGTTTGAAATCGACACCTTGACTTCGCAGTAATTCGCGATCGAGCTCGTTCGGGAATCCGGGGGGAGCAGTCGTTGAAAAAGAACTGCCATCAGTGAATGTGCCAGTGATGGTAAGCGTTGCGTTGTTCAACTTGACTTCATCAACTGAGCCATTGGTGACTTGGGTGATGAATTCTTCGAACCCCAATTTTTCGCGGTCGGGACCAGGCAGAAGTTGGGGTCCGAAAATGAGGACCAAGATGAGACCGAGGAGAACCCACGGTGACCACTTCGGCATTGACGGTCGACCAGTCGGCTTGCCGTCGGGAGTTGGGCCATCTTTAGGCGACTGCAAGCGACCCGACTTTCGACCGGGATTATTGCTCGACGAGGGCGCGGGCGATGGTGGCGGAGGGGGAGGAGTGGGCTCGCTCATTCCGCCATGATACGACCGGGTAGCGACACAGTGTGCGTCGGGCGCAGTTCAAATGGGCTCATCACCGCAAATTAGAAGTCACAATTGCCCCATCGTCTCATATTTTCTGTACGTGTCCTATCCACCAAAAAACCATGCCAATCCCGTAACTTTTCGGAATGCGTTCGTGCACTCGTAGCGGTTGTCGGGAGACGGCCCATGTTTCTTTGACTTTTCAGTACAACTCTTCGGCCATTTGGATTCATCATGTCCAAGACGAACGGGAACTGAATGTGTACGAATTGTGCGATAAGCATTGGCAACGATTTGCTCCACCGAATGGCTGGACTCTTGATGATCGGCGTCGGGCCGAAGTCCTACCTTTCGTGCACCGCTTGGCCGGCTAGTTCGGTCAATGACGCGCCCTCATCCAGCGACCAACGCCACTCGATTTACGGTAGGAGTGGCGGTATTTGCTTGGCTTTTGGCTTATGTAGCCGCTTTGCCATTACAAGGCATACTTATTTCGATCACGGGTCATGGCGGAGAAAAATCTGATTCGTGGCCGATTTCTCTGACGGTCCTTTCGGTTTTGTGTCTTTGGATCCCCTTTGTTGTTGCGCTTGTGGTCGTGAGTCGTCGCTGTGGTCAAGACCAATTCAGCCGAGATTTTAAAGTACACCTGCGTTGGGTTGACCTCGCTGGACTCCCGATCGGAATCGCGAGCCAATTGTTATTGGTGCCGCTGATCTATTGGCCGTTGCAACGAATATGGCCCGATGCTTTCTCGAGTGACGAAATCGAGCAACGCGCCCGCGAATTGTGGGATAAAGCCCATGGCGGTTGGATCGTGGTTTTGGTGGTTGTCGTTGCTCTTGGCGCCCCGATCATTGAAGAATTGGTGTACCGAGGATTAATTTTGCAGGCTTTGCAAAGCCGCCTGAACGATTGGTTGGCGTTAATCATTTCGGCGGCGTGGTTCGCCTTGATTCACTTGCAACCCGTTGAATTGCCGGGTCTTTTTGCATTCGCTCTCGTTCTCGGAATCTGTTTTCAACGAACGGGTCGGCTGGGAATGTCGGTTATGGCACACATTGGGTTTAACGCTGCAGGACTTTTGCTCGCCTCTCGGTAGCGCCAAGGTGGCAAGATAGATCTTCATATGGACGATCTAGAGATTGAGTCAACAACAGCTGGCGATGAGGCGGGACGAGCGGCCTCAACAGATGCAAATGTACAAGGCGCTGCCGATCGCTGGAATCCATTTCGGGGTTGGGAACGCGAGCGACTCGTCATATTTTGGATTCGCATCGCGCTCGTTGGTATCAGCACGATTATTGCAATCAAGGTCATTCAGCCATCACTAGTTTTTAAAGACACCACACCAACCGGCGGAGACATGGGTGCGCACGTATGGGGGCCGGCGTATCTTCGCGATCATCTGTTGCCGTGGAAACTTAATGGTTGGTCAATGGATTGGTATTCGGGACTTCCGGTGTATCGCTTCTATATGGTCGTGCCGGCCTTATTCGTAGTGATATTGAACTTCGTATTTCCGTACGGTGTTGCACTAAAGATTGTTGCGGTCGCGGGAATTGTTACATTGCCACTTTGCTGTTGGGCTTTTGGGCGTTTGGCGAGGTTTGTATTTCCCATTCCTGAATTGTTTGCGATGGTCGGATTGGTGTACTTACTTGATGAGAGCTACACAATTTATGGTGGCAACGTTGCCTCAACCATGGCTGGCGAGTATTCGTTCTCTGTCGCACTTTCTTTTGCGATGTTGGCATTCGGATTTTTCGCCAATGGTTTACAGACCGGAAAACATCGAGTTAAGGCTGCTGTATTCATGGCGCTTGCCGTTTTATGTCATGGCATCGTCGCTATTTATGTTGCTGTCGGTCTTGTGCTCATGGCGCTTTTGTGGCTCGACAAATCGAAGGTTCGTTGGTTTGTAACAACCGCGGGTTCGGGCGCATTACTTTCTGCCTTTTGGGTCGGACCGTTCTTGTTGAACCATGCCTACATGACTGATATGAAATACAAAGGCGAACCTGGAAACGGTTCGTTCACTTCGTATTGGGGCATGTTTTTCGCCTTGCCCCCATTTTGGAATGTCTTTATTTTGACTTTTGCCATCATCGGATTTGCCGCGATGATTGTGAAACGAAACGTGGCCGGAATTTGGCTTGGTATCACAGCGTTGGTCTTTGCAGCCTTTGTCTATTTGTTCAATGACAGTTTGCCGATCATCGGGTTGTTGTGGAATCCGCGATTGTTGCCGATGTTCAATATGTGCCGTTATTTGCTCGCCGGAATCGGAGTCATTGAACTTGTTTCGTTCATTGTGCGATATGTGCAACATGAACGGGCATCTCGTCAGGCAGAAGTATTCGTTGAATCCCATCAGGCAAAAACACAGATGTTCAATGCTCGAAGTGTCACAGCAGTTGTGTCGGCATTCGTGGTTTTGATCGTCCTCGGTTTTCGTTTTCAGGTTCTTCCTTTCGGAAATATCAAGGATGAAGGTCAAGGTGCCGAATACACGTGGGGACCTTTTGAGGGCAAGGCCTCAAGCAAAGGTTTCGTTGACGGTTGGGCGCGATGGAACTTCTCGGGATACGAAGGTCGGTCATCGTACGGTGAGTATTACGGCGTCGTTCAAACTATGAAGTCCATTGGAGAAACTCGAGGTTGTGGGCGCGCCTTGTGGGAGAACTTTGGCGGCAACGATAAGTACGGAACCACCATGGCGCTGATGTTGTTGCCTTTCTGGACTGACGGTTGCATCGGATCTAGTGAAGGTTTGTTCTTCGAAGCAGCAGGGACGACCCCGTATCACTTCTTGGCCGCTGGAGCGATGTCACAGCAATCATCAAACCCCGTTCGCGAATTGCGCTACATCAATAATGACGCAGCAGTCGGTGTTCAGTATCTGCAAGAACTCGGTATCAACTACTACTTGGCGGTGACTCCAGAAGCGATTGCTAAAGCTGACGAAGTTGCTGCAAGTGGTGGTGGGCTTAAATCTCTCGAAACCAGTGGGCCGTGGCATATTTACTCAGTTGAAAATGCCGACATTGTTGTTTCGCTTGACACTTTGCCGGTCGTCGTCAACGAACGCTCGGGCGACTTGCGCGAACGTTGGCTCGAACTTGGCACTAGCTGGCTACAAAATCGAACCGAATGGGATGCGTTGCCTGCCGCGGACGGTCCAAAAGAGTGGCAACGGATTGATGTAGCAATTGACATGGCGGTGCGCGAGGGCGAACCGGGATCTGACTCGCGCAAAGTTGATGTCGTCAAGCCAGTTCAAGAAATAGTGCCAGCCAAGGTCGAACCTGCTGTTGTGTCGGATGTGAAGATCGGCGACGACTCGGTTTCATTTACGGTTGACAAGGTTGGCGTTCCTGTTTTGGTGCGGGTGAGTTACTTCCCTAATTGGCAAGTTTCGGGAGCCAAAGGTCCGTATCGCGTTGCTCCAAACATGATGGTGGTGATTCCGACATCGAACCAAGTATCCATGCATTTCAAGGCCAGTTTTGTGGATCGCTTCGCCTACCTGTTGACGATTGCTGGGTTCGTCGCTCTGTTCGTCATGTGGCGTCGAGATCGGCGTCCCGAAGCGGCAATAGCAGTACTCTGAGCAGGGGAAACCGTTAAATCCCTTCGGGGTCTGAACTGTCAGCGATAGGGTTCAACGCGTCATGTCATCAAAATTTTCACTTGATCAGATCGTCAAGGCATACGACGTTCGGGGCACCGTCCCCGACCAGTTTGATGCTGAAGTGGCATATGCGTTAGGTGTTGGTTTTGCCCAGTTCACCAAGACCAGCGTCGCCATAGTCGCTCGTGACATGCGCCCAACTGGCCCCGAACTCGTGGCAGCTTTTGCGCAGGGTTTGATGGAACAAGGCGTTGATGTCATCGATATCGGACTTGCGTCAACAGACTTGTTGTATTTCGCAGCCGGAAAACTTGATGCACCGGGTGCAATGTTTACCGCATCACACAATCCTGCCCAGTACAACGGAATCAAGTTGTGCTTGTCGGGTGCACGACCGGTCGGGGTGGACACGGGTCTTGCTGAAGTCAAAGACATCGCCCAAAGAATTCTCGATGGTCTCGTGCCAGTTCAAGCCGCCCGAGCCGGTCGAACTACCGAGCGCGATCTGCTCTCAGCCTTCGTTGATCACGTGGTCTCATTCATTGACCCAGCATCAATTCGTCCGATGCGCGTCGTAGCCGATACTGCAAACGGAATGGGTGGACTCGTTGTACCGGCCGTCTTTGAGCGTCTGCCGCGTCTCGAACTTGAGGTCATGTATGGCGAACTCGATGGAACTTTCCCGAATCACCCTGCCGACCCTTTGCAAGCTGCAAATCAACGAGATTTACAAGCGCGCGTCGCATCAGGTGGATTTGATATTGGTTTAGCTTTCGACGGCGATGCCGATCGGGTGTTCGTGACCGATGAGCTTGGTCGCGGACTTTCTGGCTCAACGACAACCGGCATTTTGGCAACGAGCATGTTGCGCAAGAGTCCTGGCGCAACAATTTTGCATAACTTGATTTGCAGTCGTGCAGTTCCAGAAGTCATTCGCGAACACGGTGGCGTGCCAGTGCGTACCAGAGTGGGCCATTCGTACATCAAACAAGTGATGGCCGAAACTGGTGCCGTGTTTGGCGGAGAGCACTCTGCGCACTATTACTTCAAGGACAATTATCGTGCCGATAGTGGTCTGATTGCCACCATGTTGATGCTTGAAGAAATGAGTCGTGTCGGCGAGCCGCTCAGCGAGATCCGACGCTCGTACGAGCGTTATTCGTCAAGCGGTGAAATCAACACCCAGGTCGAAGATCCCGCAATTGTGATCGAGACCGTTTCACAAAAGTTTGCGGCATTCCCACAAGATCGACTCGACGGTTTGACTGTTGATTGCGGTCCGTGGTGGTTTAACTTGCGTCCGTCAAACACCGAACCTTTACTGCGCCTTAATCTTGAAGCACCCGATCGTGATGAATGCGATAACCGTGTCGCCGAGCTACTTGCGGCAATAACCTCAGTCTGAACAAGGAGTTCCTATGCCCATCGATCCCGAACTAGCAAATGTCTTAGCGTGTCCCGTTGATAAGGGCATTTTGTACATGCTCGATGATGAAGACGCCTTGTATAACCCGCGTTTGCAGCGTCGTTACACAATTCGTGAAGGTATCGCCGTGATGTTGGTTGACGAATCCGAAGTTGTGTCAACGACTGAACACGAGCGCATTATGGCCAAGATTGCTGCCGGCGGAGTCAAGTCCACCGGACGCTGAATCGGGCGTGTCATTGGCGACAGTGTCACAAAGGCCGACTTTGAGCGGTCTACACTCGTGACATCGGGCTGACAGATCGGTGCCAGCAGGCCCCGGCCCGGGATAGTGCAAGACAAGATGCGGCCCTCGGTCGACATCGTTGTTTGCGCAACCCCGTGTAATGCACATCATGTCAATGACCTCTCAAGGAGCCCACCCATGTCATCATCATTTGCCGATCGCAAAGACTTTCGCGTCGCCGATCTTTCTATGGCGCCATTTGGCCGCAAAGAAATTCACCTCGCCGAGCATGAAATGCCCGGCCTTCGTGCTTTGCGCAAAGAGTACGGCGTTACCAAGCCGCTGAAGGGTGCACGAATTTCTGGTTCGCTACACATGACCATTCAGACTGCTGTGCTCATCGAGACGCTGGTTGAACTCGGTGCCGAAGTGCGCTGGGCGTCGTGCAACATTTTCTCAACTCAAGATCATGCTGCGGCCGCTATTGCGGTTGGTCCAAACGGAACTGTTGACAATCCGTCAGGTGTACCTGTCTTCGCATGGAAGGGCGAAACACTTGAAGAGTATTGGTGGTGCACCGAACAGATGATGACGTGGCCTGATGGCGACGGACCAAACATGATTCTTGACGATGGTGGCGACGCCACGTTGTTGTTGCACAAGGGTGTCGAGTATGAAAAGACGGGCGAAGTTCCCGATCCGACGACTGCATCAAATGCTGAACTAGCAATCGTTCTCGGTTTGTTGCAACGTGGTCTGAAGACTGATCCGAGCAAGTGGACGCGTATGGCTGCGGGCATCAAGGGTGTTACCGAAGAAACCACAACTGGCGTGATGCGCTTGTACAAGATGTTCGAGCGCAACGAGTTGTTGTTCCCCGCGATCAATGTCAATGACTCAGTGACTAAATCAAAGTTCGACAACTTGTACGGATGCCGTCACTCGTTGATCGACGCAATCTGTCGTGCAACTGACGTCATGATCGCCGGCAAGGTTGCGGTCGTCTGTGGCTACGGCGATGTTGGTAAGGGTTGTGTACAGGCGTTGCGCGGTCAAGGTGCCCGAGTCATCGTGACAGAAGCCGACCCCATTAATGCTTTGCAGGCGGCCATGGAGGGTTACCAAGTCACCACTCTCGAAGACATCATTGGTGAAGTTGACATCTTCGTTTCGGCAACTGGTAACGATCACATCATCACGATTGAGCACATGCTCAAGATGAAGCACAACGCAATTGTGTGCAACATCGGCCACTTCGACTCCGAAATCGACATGGCTGGTTTGGCTCGAAGCGGCGCGACTCGTGATGAGTTGAAGCCCGGAACTGACTTGTGGTCTTTCCCCGATGGACATGCAATCATCGTTTTGGCCGAAGGTCGTTTGGTGAACCTCGGTTGCGCAACTGGTCACCCAAGTTTCGTGATGAGCTGTTCATTCTCGAACCAAGTCATTGCGCAAATTGAGTTGTTTACCAATCTTGCGGCGTACCCACTTGGTGTGTACGTGTTGCCGAAACATCTTGACGAAAAAGTTGCATCACTCCACTTGGGTGCACTTGGAGTCAAGTTGACCAAGTTGACCGACGAGCAAGCTGACTATTTAGGTGTCGCTCCTTCGGGCCCGTTCAAGCCTGAGCGTTACCGCTACTAATGACGAAGTTGTACACAGAAAAGCTAGCCCGGTGTATCACCGGGCTAGCTTTTTTTGGTTTTGGAATCACGTTGTTTCTTCGCGCCAATCTTGGACTGGCGCCGTGGGATATTTTCCATAAGGGATTGTCAGAAAAATTCGGCATTTCCATTGGCCTTGTCATTCAAGGTGTTGGCTTGTTGCTTTTGGTGCTGTGGATTCCGTTGCGCCAACGTCCAGGTGTCGGAACAATTCTCAATGCTGTTGAAATTGGTCTTGTCGTCAATCTGACCAAGCCCTTGATTGGTGAACCCGACCAGTTGGTGATTCGTGCATTGATGGTGATTGCGGGAGTCTTGGTGGTCGGCATCGGATCGGCCTTGTATATCGGAGCCGGTCTCGGATCGGGTCCGCGCGATGGTTTGATGCTCGGCCTATCGAAGCGCTCAATTGCTGGTCGTCAGATCAGTATTCGTGTGGCGCGAACTGCCGTCGAACTCACTGTGATGGTGGCGGGAATATTCTTGGGTGGCACGGTCGGAATCGGAACGGTTATTTTTATGTTCGGTATCGGTCCGCTTGTGCAGTTGATTTTGCCGCGATTTGAAATGCGACTTGCCAGCGATCAACGCCAATAATTAGATTCCGCTAATGATTCGGGCGGCGGCAGCCGTCTTTTCGCCCACCGTGTTGTATCTATCGGGAGGTATGCGTTCGATTGGTCCGACGATAGAGATTGCGGCGATTGGTTGAGCGGGGCCGTCGTAGATCACGCTGCCCATCGCAATGGAGTTTGGGTGTCCTGGGGTAATTCTGAAATAACGCGGTCGGTCATCATTGGCTGCTCTCAACCAAGCTGACTCACCAGTAGGAAATTGATCAATCAGTGTTCGTACGTTGGTGGTCTCGGCAGAATTTTCTCGCACGTGAACACGTTTGCCAATTTCCATGGTGGTCTTGACATCATGTTTGCTATCAACTTTGTCGAGCAAAGTGGCGTACATATTGGGTCCGACGTGAGTGAATTGCCATAAGAGTGCGGTTTCGCCGATGGTTTCCGACAGTTCCTCGAGTTGCTCGCGAGCAGTTTTTCGTAAATTAACGGCGACCCGATTCGACAAAGTCAATACACGAGGGGTGAGCTCCCATGCAGCACCATGATTCTGCTTTTGGATGTAGCCACTCGCTCCGAGCGTGATCAAGATGCGCTGGGCCGTGTTTTTATCCATGTTCATGTGGCGGGCGAGGGCTGAAACGCCAATTGGTTGCAATTCAGCGACAACCTCGAGGACAGCGAGGGCATTTTCTACTGTTTGCAAAGTCTTCACGGCCATAAGGAGTCCAACACTACACAATTAGTGACTTTTGTATTGGATAAAAATACGCTGGCTCTCAATGTGAGATATGAACTTTGGCGACTGTGCCATACCCATCTGATCTGCTGAAGTCATGTTTAGCGCCTTACGTTGTTCTATGTGTCGCGGGGTTTTCCGCCCTTCTTCAGGAGGCGCCGCTGGTGAGTCTCGGTCTCGTCGAACTTGCCAGGCCTGCGAGATCCCCGAAGTGCAACCTCGCCGGGCAATCCAGGCGACAGATCACTTACAGGGCGAGATTCAAGATGCGATTCGCGGTTTGAAATATCGCAATCAGCGATGGGTTGTCGCCGAACTTGCCGACCAACTGGTGCGGTCCGTTCTTGCCGACACTGACGCCCCAGATTTTGATGTGGTCACGTGGGCCCCCACTTCAGACCGACGACAACGCCAACGTGGTTACGACCAATCAGAACTATTGGCCCGAGCGGTTGCGTCACGACTCGGGCTGAAATGTCGAAGATTGTTGTATCGCGATCGGAGCGCACCTCAAACCGGACGCAATCGTGAAGAACGACTCAACGGTCCAATGTTTCGTGCTCGTCCGTTGCGTCGCCCCGCTCGTGTGCTCGTCATTGACGATGTTGTGACAACCGGAAGCACATTGCGAGCAGCGGGACACGCGCTCGATTTGGCTGGTGCCACCGAAGTTTGTTTGTTGGCGGTCGCGGCGACACCGCGTGAGCGCCCTATAAGTTCGCGAGTTGCCTGACGCGTTGAACTGCCTGGGTCGGGTCGACGTCCACCCAAATGCCATGAATTCCGATTGAAGAAGCAGCGTCGACGTTGCTTTGAGCATCATCCAAGAAAGCCGAACGATGTGCCTCGACACCAAGCCGGCTGAGCGCCAGTTCATAGATCGCCCGATTGGGTTTACGCATTCCAACTTCGTGGCTATCGACGACGTCGTCAAAAAGGTTGGCAAAATCGAGCATTGGCCACCACGCATGACGTAATTCGCGGACATTGTTGGTCAATACTCCGAGGCGGAATCCCGAGGACTTGAGTTCGTGGACGAGTTCGATGACCAATGAGTTGGGTTCAAAGGCGAAGCCGATGATCGGAGGGTTCGGAGAACTGGGGGTGCTTGGGGCCGGGGCTTCTAACGATGTGGCCGTTGGCTGCAGGCCTGCCTCAATCACGAGGGGAGCGAGTTGCTCGCGAAACTCAACCATGCTGATTTCGCCACGTTCGAGGCGATGCCAGGGGTGATCGGTGTCTTGCCCGTATTCGCCCATCATGACCTTCATGACTTTGTCCGCTGGATCATGGGGGAAACGCTTGGCGACATCGGTTGGGCGGCCGTTACTCGCCAAAACCCCGCCAAAATCGAAAATCACCGCATCAATCAGGCGGCCTGACTCGTGTGGCTGGTTTGGCGAGGATGCGACGGAGGCGGGCATTTATGTAGTCTGCCCGCCGGCGCACTTTCTGACAGCATTGTTACTGGTGAACTTTGGGTGACCCTGAGGCTCGCAGATACCGCCTGTAGGCTCTATCCCTGCATGGGAATCCTCGATCGCATCCTTCGGGCCGGTGAAGGCAAGAAACTCAAGGCCCTTGAAGGTCTAGTTCCTGACATCAACGCCCTTGAGTCTTCTATTCAGTCATTGTCCGACGACGCGTTACGTGGCAAGACTGCCGAATTCCGCACTCGACTCGAGCGAGGCGAAACCCTCGACGACCTTTTGATCGAAGCTTTCGCCGTCGTTCGTGAAGGTGCTCATCGTGTCATTGGGCAACGTCACTACGACGTGCAAATGATGGGTGGAGCAGCACTGCACTTCGGTTGGATCGCCGAAATGAAAACTGGCGAAGGTAAGACGTTGGTCTCCACCTTGCCGGCCTACCTCAACGGATTGTCGGGTAAGGGAGTTCACCTCATCACGGTGAACGATTACTTGGCGCGTCGTGACTCTGAATGGATGGGTCGCGTGCATCGCTGGCTCGGACTCACCGTTGGACTTGTTGTTCCTGGTTCGCGCGAACGCCCCGAACAAAAACGAGTCGACTATGCGGCCGACATCACCTACGGAACAAATAACGAATTTGGTTTTGACTACTTGCGCGACAACATGGCGCCCACCAAGTTGAACAAAGTTCAGCGGGGTCACGCGTTTGCGATCGTTGACGAAGTTGACTCAATTTTGATTGACGAGGCTCGTACACCTCTCATCATCTCTGGTCGAGTTGCCGACGCCGCCAATCTCTATTACCGCTTTGCATCAATTGTGCGTGCCCTCAAGCGCGATGTCGATTACGAAGTCGAAGAAGATAAGCGAATTGTTATGCCGACCGAGGCTGGTATTGAGCGTGTTGAAGCCGAACTTGGTCTGGAAAACTTGTACGACGAAGTGCAGCGCAACCTTGTGCACCAATTGCAAGTGGCATTGAAGGCTAAAGAGTTGTATCGCCGCGACAAGGACTACATCATTCAGGGCGGCGAAGTAAAAATCGTTGACGAGTTCACGGGCCGCATTCTTGAAGGTCGTCGCTGGAGCGAAGGTATTCACCAAGCTGTTGAAGCCAAAGAAGGCGTCAAGATCAAAGAAGAAAACCAGACGCTTGCCACGATCACACTGCAGAACTATTTCCGCATGTATAACAAGCTCGCGGGTATGACGGGTACGGCACAAACCGAAGCTGCTGAACTCATGAACACCTATGACTTGCAGGTTGTGCCGATCCCAACGAACCGTACGGTCGTGCGTATCGATTCTGCTGACCAGATTTTCAAAACCGAAGATGCCAAATTCAATGCTGTTGTCGCTGACATCATTGAGCGCAACGCCAATGGTCAACCAGTACTGGTCGGTACGGTCAGCGTTGCAAAGAGCGAACACCTTTCACGACTTTTGGCAAAGAACGGCGTCAAGCACGAAGTCTTGAACGCCAAACAACACACCCGCGAAGCCGAAATTGTGACACAAGCCGGGCGCATTGGTGCGGTGACGGTTGCAACAAACATGGCCGGTCGCGGAGTCGACATTCTTCTTGGTGGCAACCCCGAAGGTTTGGCGCGTCGAGCAGTTCTCGCCGAAGGACATGCCGACGACACCTTGACTGACGAATTTGCCTTAGCTCTGCCCCTTGATCAGATGCCCGACGAATATCGTGCGGCACGTGTGGTTGCGCAAGCTCGCTACGCAGAGTTGTTGACCGAGATCACTGCTAAATGCAAAGCCGAGGGCGACAAAGTACGTGAAGCCGGCGGCCTGTATGTCATTGGTTCAGAGCGTCATGAGAGTCGACGAATTGACAACCAATTACGCGGACGTGCCGGTCGCCAAGGTGATCCAGGTTCGAGCCGTTTCTATCTGAGCCTTGAAGACGAATTGATGCGACTGTTTGCCACCGGTGCATTGAGTTGGGTGATGGGCCGAGCGTTGCCCGATGACGAGGCGATTGAGCACAAGATGGTGACCAAAGCCATCGAACGCGCTCAGAGCACCGTCGAAACTCGTAACGCCGAGATTCGTAAGAACGTATTGAAGTACGACGAAGTGATGAATGAGCAGCGCAAGGTGATTTACATGCGCCGCGACCAAATTCTTGATGGAGTCGATCTCAAAGTTGCTGCACTCGAATACATGGCCGATGCCGTCGATTCGCTCATCGAAACACATTGCGTCAGTGAAGCCGACGATGAATGGGATCTCGAGGGACTCACTAAGGAACTCAAGACGTACTGGCCTAACGATCTCTCGCCGGATGCACTTGGAAATTCATCAAGTACCGACAAAATGTACGACGTCGTCATGGCCAATGCGAGTTCTTATTACGAACAGCGCGAATCCGAACTGACTTCAGTCGTGATGCGCGATGTTGAACGTCAGGTCATGTTGCGCATCATCGACCAGCGTTGGCGCGAACATCTCGAAGAGATGGACTACTTGCAAGAGGGCATCAACCTTCGCGCCATGGGACAAAAAGATCCATTGGCCGAGTGGCAACGCGAAGGTTACGAAATGTTTGGCTCCATGATGAAGGGCATCGCTCAAGACTTCGTGAAGTACGTCATGCATGTCCAAGTGGTTCGAAACGAAGAAACGGCACCCGTCGTACAAAACCTTCAGCAGACCAAATCAGAAGCTCCTTCGGCGGTTAGCCAAGGATCTGTACAAGGTGGAGGCGATATGCCTCAGCAGGCTGCGCCAGTCAAGCAACAGCCAGTCGTGAACGACGAGTGGTCGAAGACTCCTCGTAATGCTCCGTGCCCTTGTGGGTCGGGCAAGAAGTTCAAGATGTGCCACGGCACCAACTGAGGCAGCCATGCGCGATTTCACAGATGATTTAAAAGATGTGAGTCGACGACTCGGTGAAGCCAATGTCTATCTCAAGATTGATGCTCAACGAGATCGTTTCCGTGAGCTTGAAATTGAAGTTTCAAAGCCTGGGCTCTGGGACGATCAAGAATTTGCGAAAAAACTCAACGCCGAATACGCCAACACCAAGGGCGATATTGACATTTTTGATGGTCTGTCTCGGCAACTTGAGGATGCCGAAGTACTGCATGAAATGGCTCGCGAAATCAATGACGAGTCACAAGAAACCGAAATTAATGCGAATATTCAAGCCATTGCCCAAGCGCTGAATGTCTTAGAGATGCGCAGTCTGTTCACGGGCGAACATGACGAATCAGATTGCATCGTGCACATCAATACCAAAGATGGTGGCGTTGACGCTCAAGACTGGAGCGAACTTCTCTTGCGCATGTATCAGCGTTGGGCCGAACGACGTGGGCTTGAATTTGAAATCAACGACATCTCACCAGGTGCCGAAGCCGGAATCATGTCGGTTGAATTCACGTTGAAAGGCCGATACGCCTACGGGCTCATGACATCCGAACGTGGCACGCATCGTTTAGTACGCATTAGTCCTTTTGACAATCAGGGACGCCGGCAAACGAGTTTCTCTAATGTTCAGGTGTGGCCAGCAATGGAGAACCCCGACATTGAAATTGATGAGACTGATGTCCGCATGGAAGTGTTCCGTGCCTCAGGAGCCGGCGGTCAGCACGTGAACAAGACCTCGTCGGCAGTTCGGCTCATTCATGAGCCAACTGGGCTTGTGTCGTCATCACAAGAAGAACGTAGCCAATTGCAAAACCGCGAAAAGGCCATGAATCGCCTGAAGGCAATGGTGGCCGCAAAAATCGAAGAAGAACATCAAGCCGAACTCGATCGCATCGCTGGTAAACAAGCGACTGTCGGCTGGGGTAGCCAAATTCGAAGTTACGTCTTGCAGCCCTATCAAATGGTGAAAGATGTACGCACAAATGTTGAATCGAGCAGCGTCGAATCGGTGCTGGACGGCGATATCGACGAATTTATGGTCGGATATTTGCAGTGGCGTCGTGCAGGCGACGATTCCTGACGAACGACCACTGATAACCTCATTGCTTGACTTCATGTGATCGGCCAATGGGCCGGTTTCTTGCCCGAGGAGCAACATGATTCGCCTCGAAAACGTGACAAAAACTTATGGCACTGAAATACCCGCAGTGCGCGACGCCTCATTTGAGATTGCCAAAGGCGATTTCGTCTTTATGGTGGGCCCTTCGGGATCGGGAAAATCTACTTTGCTTCGTTTGATGAATCGTCAAGAACAGCCCGAGCGCGGTGCGGTTTGGGTCGCAGGTAAAAACATCAACGAAATGGCTGATTCGAAAGTTCCGTACTTACGACGCAATATCGGCAATATCTTCCAGGACTACAAACTTTTACTCAATAAAACTGTTTTTGAAAATGTCGCGTTTGCACTTGAAGTGATTGGGCGACCCAAGCACGTGATTCACCAGCAAGTGCCGGCAGTTCTCGACCTCGTGGGTCTCTCCGATAAAGAAGATCGCTTCCCACATCAATTGTCAGGTGGCGAACAGCAACGTGTTTCAATTGCGCGAGCTTTCGTCAATCGACCTCTGATTTTGTTGGCCGACGAACCAACCGGAAACCTCGACCCAGCAACGGGAGAGGGGATTATGCGACTTCTTGATCGCATTAACAACACCGGTACGACTGTGGTTATGGCGACACATGATCAACGAATCGTCAACATGATGCGTCGTCGAGTTGTTCAACTCGACCGTGGCGTCATTGTGCGTGATCAAGAACGAGGAGTGTACGACTGATGATTGCTCGTATCAGTTACGCGTTCCGTGAGACTTGGGCTAGTTTCAAGCGCAACGTCACCTTGACGATGGCTGCGGTCGTGACGTCGGCAGTTTCACTACTTTTGGTTGGGTCGACATTCTTGATCCAGCGGGCCTTCGACAATTTGTTGACTCGCTGGAAGGGCGACGTTGAGCTCATTGTGTACGTTCGCTCCGATGCCGATCCCAATCAGATTCAAGTCATCGAAGATGCCCTCAAATCTCAACCAGCGATTATTGATGTGGCTCAGTTGCGCTATCTCGACCA
>Ga0192647_100182_pt1 | contig 41641 bp, 39 predicted proteins | sample LauGreFa1BDMLBSN_2_FD_133046 | JGI IMG/M metagenome (GOLD analysis project Ga0192647, IMG submission 133046) | Freshwater lake microbial communities from Lake Michigan, USA - Fa13.BD.MLB.SN - reassembly | ecosystem: Environmental > Aquatic > Freshwater > Lake | place: Lake Michigan, USA... | reverse complement strand
CTTTATTGGAACAGAACTTGGATAAGGTAAATTGGGATTATTTATGTTACAATATAACAAATGCGTTGCCTTTATTGGAACAACACTTGGATAAAGTAAATTGGTACTGGTTATCTCAAAATCCATACGAAATTCATATATTGGAACAAAACTTGGATAAAGTGGATTGGGCCTGGTTATCTGGTAATCCAAACGCAATTCATATATTGGAACAAAACTTGGATAAAGTGGTCTTTCGTGTGTTATCCCTTAACACAAACGCGATTCATATTTTGGCAGAGAACTTGGATGAAGTAAATTGGTATAATTTATCCACAAACCCAGGCGCAATACCTTTGTTAGAACAAAACTTGGATAAAGTAAATTGGGTTGGGTTATCACAAAATCCAAACGCGGTGTATTTATTGGAAAAAAACTTGGATAAAGTTAGCTGGCACTGGTTATCCGGTAATCCAAACGCAATTCATATATTGGAACAAAACTTGGATAAAGTAAATTGGGAGTTGTTATCCGGTAATCCAAACGCGATTCATATTTTGGCAGAGAACTTGGATAAAGTACACTGGTTCGAATTTTCCCGTAACCCAAATGCTATGCATTTGTTATGTAAGTTAGATTATTTACAAATGAAAAAATTAATTCAACCTTTAAAGAAAGAAATAGTTGAAAAAGTATTTAATCCGATTCGTTTATGTAAAATATCTGAAAAATATAACATAGATTTTGATGAATTAGTAGAAATATATTAACTAGTTTGTAGTTTGTAGTTTGTAGTTAAGTAGTTTGTAGTTTATAAGTAAGTAAATATATCATATAAAAAGGGTTGTCTAAAAACAACGTAAAACCTCTTGAGAGGTAATCCTTTTTTATTTTTATTTTTTTCTATAAAACAAACAATATGCTTTCGGCGAAATAATAGAATCAATTATTCCTACTTCGGATACACTTGTGTCATTAAAATGATACCATTTTCCATTCGCATTTTTAACATAAGATGTGTAATGTCCTCCTAGCGCACTCCCACTATGATTACAAATACCATACAATTCATATTTATATGAATTTTTTTTATACCCAATTACATATTTGGATAAATCTAAATCGTCTAAAGGAAAGGAAATTAATATTTGATTCTTTTGATTTTTAAAATTAAATCTTTTAAAATCAATAACTAATATATTTGGAAAAGACCAAAATTGTATTTTCTTTTTAATATTTATTTTTTCGTTTGTATTATCATTAAACCAAGCGTTTTCACCCTCCAATGTTTCTCCTTCAACATAATGATCAAAACAATCTATTAATGAAGGAGACTTATTATTTTGAGGAATAGGCAAATTTATCATAAAATATGGTTCTGGTATTATTTTTATTCTTTCACCATTTTCTAAATTACAAATTTCTGAAACGTGTACTGCATAAAATAAATTCCATATTTCGGAATATTCCTTTGTATACATATTTTTTATCATTTCAAAACATTGTAATGCTATAGCATCTGTTTCATTTTCAACTTCACCAGAAATATTCATTTTAATTTCTCTGGAAAGCGAAATATGAAAACAATCAATTACAAATAATAAAAATTCTGGAAGATCATTTTGCGAATATCCTGTAAATATATCTTTATCTTTGATTTTAGCTAAATTTTGAATTGTTTTTATAAATTTATTTGGTGAAACAATACAATTATTACTCCATAATAAATTTCTTAGATTATTCCATTCTAATAAAAGCGCTGATTCGTATTTATTTTTTATTTTTTTATGAAATAAATCATTATTTAATAAATCATTTAATTCATATGTATGTGATATTATTTGTATACAAGAGTTGATAAAGCATGTATTACCTAAATTTGCCAATCCGCTTAACCCTTTATTTTTATAATTATCAAAATTCATAGTATTTAATTAATAATATCAGAATATATTTAAACAGATTTAATAATATAATATATGAATAATTCGAATAATTCAAATAATATAAATAATACAAATAGGTGGTCAAATACATTTACTAATACAACAAATGAACAATTATTATTAATAAATATATTAAATACTATGTATGATGATAATAGTAGGCAAATTCAACAATTAACTGAATATAATAACCAAATTAGAAATGTATTAACTAATATACTTTTAAATCCACAACAAAATAATAATAGACGACAAAACAATCGTTTTAATAATTTGTTGCGAAGAAATAATACAAATAGTTCTTATATTTTTGACTATAATACTCAAGATATTAATACAACCAATTTTAATAATTTATTTGAAAATATAGCAACACAACCAATAAATAGGTCATTATATAATAGTGATTTATCAAATAATACGGCATTCAGAATATTTCAAAGTTTTTTTGAACCTATTGAAATATATCCTACACAAACACAAATAGAAAATGCCACTAGAAATGTAAGATTTTGTGATATAATCACTCCTGTAAATATGTCTTGTCCAATAACTTTAGAAACATTTACTGATAATGATATGGTTACAGTAATAAGACATTGTGGTCATATTTTTAATAGAGAACAATTAAATATTTGGTTTAGAAGTAATTGTAAATGTCCTGTATGTAGATATGATATTCGCGATTATAATTCAAATCAAACAATTAATAGTTTTTTTAATGATAGTAATACAAATAATAACATTTTAAATACATCAAATAGTAATAGTCATCAACAAAATTCTTTTGAAAATAATATACAGAGAGAAATAATAAATTCAATACAACCTTTGTTTAATCTAATTCAAGATCCATCAGGTAATTTTAACCCTAACGATGCTTATGTTTATTCACTTTTTAATGATGTATTTAATAATTTGAGATAATTTTTAATATTAAATGTGAATATTTTAAAAGTACAAAAATAATATAACTTGTTAAGCTGTTATAATTATTATAATTATATAAATAATATAAAGATATATATTTATATTATTTATATCAAATGAACCAAAATAACAGACATGGAAATAAATGGACTATTAATGAAACCCTTTCTTTACAAAGAGAATATGAGTTATTAGAATGGAATGTATATGAAATTGCTGAAAAACATGAAAGATCTGTAATGGCAATTATGAGTAAATTACACAATGAAGGATTTATTAATAATTGGAATGAAGCTAGGGGTTTTAAAATTGAAGAGTATTGTGATATTATTCATGATATAGAACATGAGGTTGATAATGAAGAAGAGGATGACGAAGATTATCAAGAGGAACATGAAGAAGAAGAGGATGACGAAGATTATTATGAAGAAGATGAAGATTATGTACCGGATGATGATTATAATGAAGAATTAGAAAGTAATGTAAATCAACTCACACAAAGGGTATGGAGTCTTGAAACATCTGTTAGCGAAATTGGATCAATGGTAAAACATATATTTAATATTTTTAGATCAAAACCAGAACAACAACAAACATCAACCATTTAATTTTGTTTATAAATTTTATATAAATAAAAAATATTTATATAAATTAATTAAATGAAATACTTAAATTGGTGAAGGACTATTAGATTTATAAGCATTTACTAAACTAGTGCCTAATTTTCCAACAGAACCTATTGCATTTTTACTAGATTTGTATGTCTTATATCCTCTATAAGCTGCTGAAAAAGGAGAACCAGTAGCAGCATTAGTAAGACCTTTTGTTCCGTGCTGTGCTACATTTGCTGAATGGTTAGATATATCCTGTATATTTTTTTGTACTTCTGGATGATTATAAGTATTTTTTAATTGTGTTTTTGTATTTTGATAAGTATTAGTTAAACCTGTAGTACTATTTTTAAAAGATGTAGTATTAAAAAAACCACCTCTTCGATATTTTTTATTACGCCGTGTTTTATTTTTTCTATATTTATTTTTTTTGTAAGTTTTCATATAAAATATTATGATATTATATTTATTTTTTTATAAAGAATTTTGTTAAACTTTGTACACCCGATTTTTCATTATTTGTTTCTCTCAAGTACTCATCAAATAACAAGGATTTTACTTCCTTATTTTTCAATTGTTCTAACTTATCTTCAAATTTATCTGGATCTGTATTTTTACGTAATAATTCAACATCTTTTTTAAATTGCTTAATTTTAGGTATTTTATTTTGCATTTTCCATATTTTTTCAAGTACTAAAGCAAATAATTGCTGAACTGGTTTCATAATTTGGTTTGTAATATAAAAGGAATAGTCTATTTTTAAATTATTCTCTGCAATAAATATAGGAGTTTCAATTTTTTCACCCTGTAATGCTTTCTTATTTGTTGAATTAATATACACAAATGGTATTCTATCACCAGAACTTGGCTTATTTCCAGGATCTCTCGCTGTAATTCTATCTGCTAACACTTTATGTGCAATGGATTGCGGATTTTTATACCCTGAACGCAAAGATTTTGTAATTATTAATTTATCAACTGGATATTTTTCATCTACTATATTTTGTAAACAACCTTTTAAGAAATCAATCGCTTCTTTGATATTTTGCTGTTTCATTAAAATATCAATAATTCCACCATATATATCTTTTACTATTGGGGCATTATCGCGCCGCTTTAATACAATTCCCATTTCTTTTCTTTTACATTTATTTGGGTCTGTTTCATAAAGCATACCAACATATCGTTTTTTTGATAGCAAACAAAATGGCATAAATGTTTTCTCATACTCAAAATCGTGTGGACCCTTTAAGAATTTTGCGGATATATCACCAACCTGTTGAGCTAATTCAATTGTAATTTCTAATGCTTTTTTACCACGAATAGGATTACCATCTAAATCTTCCAAATTAAATGTATAAAATACAGAATCCGTGTCACCGTATATATATTCAGCACGTGTTTTTACTTTTCCATAATGCTCTGTATCACAAATATTATTCCCATAACATTCTTCAATCATTTTTTTACCATATGTTAAAAGTAATCGTCCTGTTGCGGTTGTACAAGCAGCAATATCTTTTTCATAAAATGTGCTTGTTTTGGCACCACATTGACCATAAAGCGAATTTGCTGTTACTTTATAACCGAGCTGTCTTTGTTCCAATACATTTTTCATAAAATCATCTGATTGTTGAGGTATTAATTTTCGTGTATCTTTTCTTGCTTTTAACAATTCTTTTAAAATAGAAGGCATAATAGCTTCACCTTCACCAGAGTCATTTGGTTGAACAAACCTACATATTTTATGACCTGCTTTTACTTTTTCTGCTGCGGATGTTGGTGTCTTTCTTACGTACAGATATGTATCATATGTACAATTAACATATTCATAACCAGGTAAGTTATCATATATATAATTTCCATTTTCATCTTTTTCACCCCAGTCTTTTATTAATACGCCATCTAAATCATATTCTTTTGTCCAGACCTTACTATCATGTGAAAGATTTTCGCTAATCATTGAACTAGGATAAAGAGATGCATAATCATTACAAGCTACTGGATTGTCCAAATATAAATCGCATTTTGGGTCTAAAACAATGGCACCTTCATAACCCTCATCTAAACCACCTTTTTCAATTACAGGCATCAGGGTGCGTTTTTCTCGGCATTTCTTGGATACAAAACTTGTTAGCTTAATGCCTTGACCTCTCATTACTAAGAAATTAATAGGCACACTACAAATTTTTGCCATCTCAATAAACCCTGTTAAAATATCTGATTTATTAAATAAGTAATGAACTAGGTTACAATCCTGAATACAATATTTGGCAATAACTGCTCTATCATTTGCTGATCCATTTGTCATTCTAAAAATATCTTTTGGCGTGACATCATCCTTTGCTAAACACCATCTTACCTTTTTGTTTAAATCCGGGGTTACAAACCCTTCAATTTTAAATTTACTATCTATTTTATTAACATATGTTACTAAAAATTTTGCACCATCGGCATAATAATCAACGGAATGTCCTATTTCTTCAAAATGTACAAAACTACCTACCAAAAGACCTGTCATATTACCAGATTTTATTTCTGTTTCATTACCAACATGCTGTAAATTTTTAACAAAGTCGCCAATAAAATTACCAGCTACATAATCCAATTTATAACTAGTCAAATTTGCTTCACGTCTGTAAAAATTATATAAATCAACTTGAAGACGTCCATTCATTTTAATAAATCGTAAATCATGTTGACCACTAGCAATTTGAATACTACTTTCTTCCATTTTATATTTTCCTGATTCATTATCTCTGTTTGCACATATTTCATCTTTATTACGTGATAGTTTTAAAAATTCTTCAATACATCCTGTTTCTTCCGCACGATTAAACATAAATTGGTAATCAAAACCAAATATATTATACCCTATAATAATATCTGGATTCTCTCTTTGTACTAATTTTTGCCAAGCAATTAATACTTCTTTTTCTGTATTATATGACTCAACAATACTATTATCAACAGGTAATTCTGAACATGTATTTAAAACAATACAATGGTTCATAAAAGGCTCTTGTTCGCCATAATTCATAAATGTTGAACCAATAAACGTACATTTATCTCCTTCCAGTTTTGGGAAATTTGCATTTAATGAAATATTTAATTCACTCAATTTACCTTCTCTTTCAAATTTTTTATCACATAAAATATCAATTATTGTTGCTTTCTTATCTGTATATACCTTAACAAATTTTCCGTTTTCAAAATCGTCTTCATCTTCTCCGCCAGCCATTTTCTCGAATAAACTTTCTAATGTATTTGCTTCTGTATATTCATTTGATTTTGAAATATTTCTTACTTGTGATGTTAACCATTTTTCACATATTTGTTCTACTAATTCTTTTGATTCGGGTGCCTTTTTTGGATATACCAAGTCAATTTGTTCCATTTTTTCATAACCAAACGCAGCTAATATAATTTTTCTCAAAATATTTTTACACAAATCTTTTGTCATTTCTACTTTTATATTTTCAAAATATTCTACTATATTTGTTGCCAATTTTTTATAAGTTTTAATTGGAACTGGAAAATCACCATGACTACTACTTGCTTCAATATCAAAACTCATTATTTTGTAAGGAACACGTGTCTCCTTATCATTCAATGGAATTATATTTTTATAATTTACTATAAATTCATAATTACAATTGGTTCTTTTTGTTTCTCCAGTAAGTTCTATTGTTTTCTTTTTTGGTAAAGCAACCCAACCTGAAGGGCTAACATCTCTTATATGAAAGAAACGCAATAATGGCGGAATATTTGCTTCATATAATTGTATATTGGTACCATTAAATTTATATCCTTCTTTTAATAAATTGTGACCTTTATTATAATCTGTATACCATAAATTTTTCACTTTATTAAAAGCACTCATACTAGCAAATTCAAATTTTATAAATTTATGTTCTTTACCTCCATCAAAACCATACAATTTTTTTCGTTTAATAATTATACATTCCGTAATTGATTTTTCGTAATATTTTCCGATTTTATCTTTAATATGAGTTAAGAAATTATCCTTCGTTTGAATTGTCCAGTTGTCATTTACCATTACATAAAAGAATGGACGATAATCCTCAGCAATAATCGAACATGTTTCCCCTTCTTCATTTACTCCGAAGATTTGAATTATAAAATTGGTTGCGTCTTTTTTTGATACATAATTATCTTCGTCACTATTACTGGAATCATCCATTGATGAATTCTTACCATTATAGACATTAAAATCGAAAATTCTAAAAATGTGTTCCATTGTTTAATAATTATAATAATTTATGTTTATCTTCTTTATTTTTATTCAATTTTATATTAAATAAAAATAAATATTAATTTTTTTCATAATAGGCAGAATTCAAAAATAAAACAAATATAATAAACCCTAACAATGAAGTAATATATTTTATTTGTTTGATAGTTAATTTAAAACCTGTACCAACTATTATTTTTGAACCAAGATAACTACCAATTACAACTGAAACTAATAATATTACACCTAACTCATAATTAATATTTTTTGTTTTATAAAACTCATTAACTGATCCAATAGTTAAAGGAAATAAATTTATTAATAAAATAGCACCTAAATTGGATTTGTATTCGCCAATTTTGAAATATTCTAGCAATATTAAAATTATACTAGTAGGAGCTATTCCTGTAATTCCTAAAAAAGCACCAGTTATTAAACCTAAAATTAATTCAATAATATATTGATTCATACTTATTATTATAATGTTAGATTATAATGTTTACACCATTGAAGATTTAAGACAAACAAGTGATAAACAAATAAAAATACAAATGCTAATTTTAGTGGTATGATAGATTATATAATTACACCGACCGAAATGATAAACGATACAAACTCAGTCTAAATTTGTCGTTGTTGTACTATTTTAAATCTTTAAAGGTGTAAACATTTTTTAATTTAAACCTTTTTTAATTTAAACACAATTCATATACATAATTTAGAATATATATATGAATAATTTTCCAAAATTTTATAATAAAATATTTGATTATAGTTTAAAAAAAGCAACACATATAAAATTTATTGATATTTTAAAAACAAGAACAATAATTGATAATAAAGATAATATATATATAACAACGAAACATATATACAATGAACTTCCAATTAGATTAGCAAATAGAGTAACAGATTTAAATAATTTACCTTTCGGATTAGCAAAAAATCATTCAATAAATAGAGTTAGAGAATGGTATTTACTATCATGTTTAGAATTATTTGAAACAAAAGAACCAAAAACAAATGAAGATATAATAAATTTTAAATTAACTATTGAAAATATTTATAACAGACATTCGTCAACATTATTAACTATATCAAAAGGTTTATATGAATTAAAAAGAGATAAAATAATTAGTGATATAGAGGAACCAACTATGCAACAATTTCTTAATAGATTTTATAGTAATAGAACAGAAATAAGAATATTATTAGAGCATTATATTTGTTTATTTGATAATAAAAAAAAAGAAAATAACCTTGGAATAGTAAATTTAAAATGTTTTCCACATTTGATATTAAATGACGTTATAAAGAATATTCAATATATTTGTGATAAAGAATATTTAAATATTGAGTTAGATAATATAATAAAAGTAAATATCGATAAAAATTTATATTTTCCAACTATAGATAATTATCTATATTATATATTATTTGAATTAATTAAAAATAGTGTTAAAGCAGTTATTGATAGGAGAGACAATATAAAAAATAATTATTTACCAAATATTGATATAAATATAAAAGATTGTAAACATTATATATTAGTGAGGATAGAAGATAATGGGATAGGAATTAAAGATGAAAATAAAAATAGAATATGGTATTTTAGTTATAGTAGTTCTAAAATAGATGAAAAAAATATATTAGAATTTGATGATTATAGTCTTTCTAGTCCTTTATCTGGATATGGATATGGATTACCAATTACAAATATTTATATTGATTTTTTTAATTCTACAAAAAATAATCTTGTATTATTGAGTGAATATAGAAAAGGAACAACAATTTATTTATATATTAAAAAATATATATAATTTATATTATAAAATGTAATTGATTAAAAATATAATTTTTATTTATTACATTAGCGTTTTTCAAGGGTGTAAAATATAAAAATAGATTAACGTCTTTTACGAGTATATTTGCAATATTGTTTTTGAGAGAAACCCTTTGGTCTTTTACAATTAATACTTCGTTTGTATTTTAAACTCCATTTGCCTCCATATTGTTTTCTTTTTTTGCTATTTATTTTTTTTCCACCTATTTGTTTTTTAGTTGGTTCGTTTAATTTAAATTGTATCCATTTAACAAATGAATCAATAGTTCTTTTTTTGTATTCTTCGTTTAACTTGGAGTCTTCAAAATCTTCACTTATTGTACCTTTATTTGAAATAAATCTTATTGTTGGAAACCCCATAGGTTGTATTTTAATATTTTTAACCTTTGCTAACAAATCTTTATCAATGTCAACAACTAAAACCTCATTACTATTATCTATATCTTTATTTAAAACATGTTTTAATTTTTGCCATTCAGGACGTGTAGCATTACAAGGTCCACAACCTTCCATATAAATTAATATAAATATTTTTTTGCCATTTATAATAAAATTGTTTAATGTATCTATTGGTTTCATTCCAGTTTTATCCTTTGTATTATAATTTTTAGTATCAATATGTAAAAATACCATTATATAAATTTAATAGAAAATAATTAAATACAAAATTTTTACTATTTTATCCTTATTAAATATATATGACGTTACTAACTTTTTTATTCATAATTATATTTTTAATTGGATTATATTTTTACGCCAAATGTAGTGATCCAAATTATGTAGAAGGGTTAACAAATAATATAAATACTTCAAATAATGGTACGAGATGTCCTAATTTATTAATTCAAAAAGGATCTCGATTTTATTTGTATAATTCTAAAGTAGCAAAGGTACCTGGTGTGAATCCTGTTGAATTTGATAATTTAGAAGATTATACAGAGTTTTTAGATTGGCAAAGAAGCCAAAATATTAGATGCCCTGTTTTGTATTTACAAGAAACATATGATACGCAAGGTAATCCTGTTTATAAAGTAAGACCAAGCGTTTCAGAACCACAAGCAGGTTTACCGCCTAGTATTGCTAGTTCAACAGGCGATATTATACACGAAACTTCTTCATTAGGAGACCCAAATGCTTTAGCATACCCAAATCCTACACTTTTAGTAGATGCTACTAGAAATGACCCACCCTATAATAAAAATTCTTATCCTGGCTATGATACCACTTCCTATTATGTTGGAACAACAACACCATTAGATGTAATGGATATGGCTCAAGAAAAATCAAATGTTAGTCCAAATCCAATGGATACAAATTGGGGTGGTGCGGAATATACTCAAAGTCTGGTTGATAAAGGATATTACAAGGAAAATGAGGTAAAATTGAGAACACATTAGGATTAGGATATATGATATGACAAAATTTTTATATTATAAAATAATTTTTATAATATAATCTTATACAATATAATTACAACTTTATTTTTTAATAAGTGAATATACATATAACAAATAATTAACCATGATAAAACCATTCAATAATACAGCAAAATTAAAAGTAAACTGATGCGTTATACGTTGGCTTAATAATTTATCTATATAACTAGGATTATTAAATTTATACATACTTAATAATGTAAAAAAAATTCCAAATACAAAAATAACTGCGGTTTCTTTAAACATTTTTTTATTACTATCAAATAATAATTTAAGTATAAAAGTATTAATACCAGATAAAAAGGATATATTTAATATACTCGAACGTATTTTTGTTAATTTTTCATCCTCATTATTTATTGTACTTTGACCTTCATATGTATTATTAAATAAAAATATATATATATTTGATATTACCAAAAATAAAATTGCTTTATATGTTGAATATTTTGTACTTTTTAAATTATAAATTATAATTGTAACTATAATTGTGATTATACTAGATATAAATAAAACAAATTTATTTATTTTTTCTATATATTTATATGAGTATTTTTTTGTTATATCTTCTGAATCAATTGAGTAAATAACATATCCAGTTTTTCCGGTTTTATCTTGAAATTTTTTAGACACTCCAATTTTTTGTACTAAATGTTTTGTTGGTGCATCTACCCAAAAAAAATCTATAACAAATATATCATCTTTTAAATTTTGTAAATTATCAAATATTAATTGTGAAGTACTATTATTTATTGAATATTTTGAATTAGTCAATAATTCAGACAATTCAAGTTTACTTTCGGTATTAGTTAAACCTACTATATTTTTTACAAAATTGAATATTAATTTAAAATCATTTTTGTCTGGAATTTTTAACCATGCTGTACCATTATATGTAAAATCATTTATTTTAATTATATGATTTTTTTCAATATATTTTTCCCATTCTTCAAAATTCATTTTTCCACTATTTAATTTTTCTGTTATTTCTATTAAATATTTTTTTATTTTTTGTTTTATTTTATCAATGTTTTTGTTATCATGAATAATTTTTTTTTCTAATATTAATTCTTTTTCAGTTTGCCTTAATTTTAAATATTTAATTAATATAAATTGTAAAATAACTATTAAAATATAACATAACAGTATTTTTTTTATCATATATATATATTTATTTTTTATAAAATAAATAGTTAAAAAAATTAATGAAAATAATAAAATTTATTAAGACAGCATAATTATAAAGAAATGTATTTGTTATTGTAGCACCTGTTATATCAAAAATAGAGTTTTGATTTGTTGATTTATATATTGATGTTAATAATAAAATAATTGAGATACTAAATAATAATGATAACTCTATAAATAAACTATTATTTTTAGTGCGTACATTAGTTAATATAAATAAAAAAATACTCGACAAAAATGATAAACTTAATATACTAGAATTTATTTTTTTAATTTTTTGATTTTCATCATTTATTTTTATAAGATTACCAGGTATATTAATAAATAAAAATATATATATATTAAATATAATTAAATATACAAATGCTTTAGTTTTGTAGTATTTTCTACTATCTATTTTAATTATAAATAAAGATAAAATAATACTTATTACACTTCCTAATAATAATTCTGGTTTATAAATATATTGAAAATTTTTATATTTATTATTTAAATTTAAATTTTCTATATTGTAACCCATTCCAATTATACCAGTAATTTTTGAATTATCAAAAGAAAATTTTGTAAAAACAGATTTTTTTTTTACATAATCTTTAATATTATAATCAATCCAAAAATATGTTAATGTATCAAATGTATTTAATTTTGAAAGTAAAAACATATTTTTAGGAGCATCTATTGATAAATTATATTTTTTTTTAATAGTGGTTTCGGTTAATTTAGAAAAAAAATCAGTTTGTGATGAATTATTTAACGTTTTATCTGGATAATTAACTACACTCATTTCAATATCAGAATATTTCCAAGCAAAAACATACAATTTATTTCCTTCATATTCATAGTTTGAATTTTTTTTTAGGTATGTTAACCAATCTGTATAACTCATTTTATGACTAGCATCAATTAAAATTTTTAATTTTTCTTTAATAAAATTTTGTATTTTTTCTTCTTTTTTCTCATCATCTACAATAACTATATTTTCATTATCTATACTCATTGGCACATAAATAGTATAAATTAATTGAAAAATTACAATTATAATATATGTTATTATTAATTGCTTCATATACTATATATATTTATTTATTTGTTAAATATATATATTATTATTTTGAATATATATTTATTTATTTGAATCTATAAACTTCATAATACTATTTAATCCCGCTTTTGATTGTTGTAATTGCGACAATAAAAGCAAAGATTTTTGAGGGTTTGTTTGGTCTATATTTAAAGCGGTTTTCAACATTAAATTATTTACCAAATCATCTAAATTTAATATAGCGGTTTCATAATCACCACGATATTTACTTAATAACATAGTATCTTGTAATTGAATTACTTGGGTTTTAATATTAGCAGCATAAGTACTTGCATTACCAGCTATTCCATTTTCTGATGTCTTAGACATTTGGTTTCCAGAAGCATCTGTCATTCCTTCTCTAAAATTTAAGTTTTCAAAATTTAAATTTCTAAATATTAAAAATGCCATAAACCCAATTCCAGCAAATATACACAAATTCATCATTTCTTTTTTCATTTATATACTATACAATTATTTTTTCAATAAATATTTCACAATATTTACAATGGATGTTTTATTAATTTTTCTAGATTGCCCCTTTGTATTTACATAGCTTATGTCTTTTAAACAATCATCATTTTGCTGTACTTCTTGGATTAAATTTGGTATTGTTTTGAACTTATCCATTATTGCCAATGCGGTTACAGAGCTAATACCAGGTATTTGGCAAAGCATTATTTCGGCTATGTTGTCAGGAGTAATATTTTCCTTTTTAACTTTTTTAACAACATTTACATAATCCTTTTCTGATTGTTCTTCTTTTTCTTTTTCTATAATTGTATTTTCATTTTCAATAGTTCCTCCTTCTTGTACTTTTATTTCTGATGCCGTATCGTTTGTTATTTTTGAAACAATTTTATTATTTTCATAATATGGTTTTTTACCCGATGATTCTGATTTACTTAATTTATTGGCAGTATTACAAATAAAGGTAGCAGTTTCTTCAACTGAAAATGTTCTCATAACAGAGAAACCCTTAAAATAGTTTAGTGAGAACATTGCAGAATACAAAGTCATTTTTTCCATTTTTGGATCTTTAAACCGATTCATTTTATTCACATCACCTTCAATAATATAATAAATATTATGATTTGGATGATTTAATCCGTTTAGTCTATAGGATTGTTCTTCATATCTACCATCTTTTATACTTGCGATTAAGTCATTCAAACATTTTCTCTCAATAATTATTTTATCTTCTGTATCATCTGAAATAATAATGTCTCCAAGTGGTAAGTTTTCTGTTTCCACCTTTAATTGTTTAAAAGATGGAATAAATAGCACCAATTGTTTTATTTGTGTTAATAATTCTTGCTCGCGGTTATCTACTTTTATTATCATTTGTATTAAATAATTTAGTAAATTGTTATTAAATTATTTTTTTTATATATATATATATATATATATATATATATATGCTTTCTAATATGAAAAAAGTAAAAAGAAAACTAATAATTGAAAGCTCTAGTTCTAAATCTAATTCTGACTCTAGTTCTAAATCTAATTCTGATTCTAGTTCTAATAAATCTAATTCTGATTCTGATTCTAGTTCTAATAAATCTAATTCTGATTCTAGTTCTAATAAATCTAATTCTGATTCTAGTTCTAAATCTAATTCTGACTCTAGTTCTAAATCTAATTCTGACTCTAGTTCTAGTTCTTCACTAATGTCATCAAAATCAGTAGAAATAAAATTAAAAAGTGAACCAGAAGATATTGAAGATAATAAGAATAGTGAAGATAATATAGAACCTGATGTGTTAAAGAATAAGTTAGAACAAATTAAAAATTTGCTAGAAACACGTATTGAAAATAAAAAATATTTAGAAAACACTTTGCCTACAAATTATATGCAAAATGATGCAAATTGTATTCGAAAATATAGTAATTTTTCTTTTCCAAAAGAATATAAATTTTATTATGATTTTGTAGATTATTTTCCTTCTAGAAAAGTATGTGAAGAAAATGATATTGAAACCAATGATGAAGTTAAAGAATATTTACGCAAACAACATAATCAAAATATGTATGATGATTTTATTAATACCCTAAAACTAGTATCTCCAAAGGCACTTACTTTAATAAATAAAATTCAAGAATTAGATAAAAAAGATATGGCGCAATATGGAAAGAAATTTAAGCATTTTATTTTTTCAGATTCAAAAACATCTATGGGAGGAGTCAAACTTCTTGCGAGTGCTTTAATTGCGACTGGAATGAAACTAGGATACACTGCTGAACCTAAATTCGGTGAAAAACATTGGAGTAAAATGGAATTGTTGTCCAATGCGGAATTAGCAAAATCAAAATTTAATAATTTCTATATGTTGTGCTCTAAATCGGTTTATGATGACTCAATTAGTGTATCTACTAAAAAATCAATTTTATCACGATTTAATGAGAGACCAGACAACATATATGGTGAAAATATTCGCATTATATTGATGGATGGTGGATACAAAGAAGGAATTGATTTATTTGACATTAAATACGTTCATATTTTTGAACCTACATTAACACAAGCAGACCAGAAACAGGTAATTGGTCGTGGTACTCGCACATGTGGTCAAAAAGGTCTTGATTTTCATCCACAAAAAGGATGGCCTCTTTATGTTTATGTGTATGATTTAAAAATGGAGGACCCTTTTGATAAGGTATTAGGAGCAACTAGTGCTATCGAAATGTATTTTAAAGCTAGAAATTTAAATATTGAATTATTGAATTTTACAAATGAACTAGAAACAGTATGCATTCAAAATGCGGTAGATTATGAATTGAATCAAAATATTCATTCATTTGCAATTTCATTTGATGAACAAGGTTCTTCATTGCGAGGTGGTAAGAATTCATCAAGTGAGTCTTCATCTTCAACTAGGTCTAAATCTTCATCTTCAACTAGGTCTAAATCTTCATCTTCAACCAGGTCTTCAAAATCAAAAAAAAGTTCTTACTTAAAATCTTCTCCATCAGTCAGTACAGAAATTGTGAGTTCTCGTTCTAACACATCTTCATTAAATGAAGATTTCTTTAAAAAATCATTATCAAAATCTAAATCATCTGATGTAACTATAGATTTCTCTGTAGATAAATCATTAAATGCATCTCAAATGCGTGAATATGTAAGAGATTATTTTTCTCAATATGCTTGGGACCCAGTTGTAATGGAAAATAATTGCGTTCCAAAAGGAGGAAAGCAATTAGGTGGTGCTACAATTATGAATTATACACCAACCCAAGCGTTTGTTAGTAATTTTTTTACGCCACAGAATCCATTAAAGGGTATGTTGCTTTGGCATAGTGTAGGTACCGGAAAAACATGTACAGCAATTGCGACAGCAACTTCTTCATTTGAAAAGCAAGGTTATACTATTCTTTGGGTGACTAGAACTACACTTAAAAATGATATTTGGAAGAATATGTTTGACCAGGTATGTCACGAAATTATTAAACTTAAAATTGAGAATCAAGGAATTGTAATTCCTTCCAATAATTCTGATAGAATGAAACTCCTTTCTAAATCATGGAGAGTTCGTCCAATGTCGTACAAACAATTCAGTAATCTTGTCTCCAAGAAAAACCAAATTTATGAAACCATGGTTAAAATAAATGGAAAAGATGACCCATTACGTAAAACATTATTAATTATTGATGAAGCTCATAAATTATATGGTGGCGGCGATTTATCTTCCATCGAGACTCCTGACATGGTTTCTCTTCACGCATCATTAATGAATTCATATATTATGTCTGGTTCAGAATCCGTTAAATTATTATTAATGACAGCTACACCCATTCAATCTGACCCTATGGAATTAATCAAGCTGATAAATTTATTTAAAATGCCTAGTGAACAAATGCCTAATAATTTTGATGTATTCTCAGAAGAATATTTGAATAATAACGGATTTTTTAAACCTGAAGGATTACATAAATTTAGAAATGAAATAGCAGGTCATATTAGTTATTTAAATCGTGAAAAAGATGCTCGTCAATTTTCACAACCTGTCGTATCTGTTATACAAACTGACGTATATGATAAGGAAATATTGAGATACAATAAGAAAGCTACTCGTAAATTATATTCCAGTATGAGTAAACAAATTAATAATAAAATACAATCTCTTAAATCAAATCCTGTTCTTAAAGCAAAATTACCAGATGGTTATATTACAATGGAAAAAATTTGTGATAGTTATGAATCTCCTAAGGCAAAAAACGCATGTAAAAAAATTATATCTGCTTATAAAAAGAGTACTATACAAAAAATAAAAGAAGAAAAACAGACAATAAAACAACAGCTATCTGATTATAAACTATTTGCTAAAGACTTTAAAGAGTTAAAGAAATCTGATATAGATAATGCTAAAGAGAATGAAGAAACGTCACCATTAATGTTTCGTTCAAGACCTAATAGAGTCGAAATGAAAAAGATTGAATCTGTTTATGGTCGTTTAAACAAATGTGGTAAATCTATTACAAATACTACAAATTTAATAGATAGTGCTATTTTAAATAATCCTGATATTAGAGAGCTTAAAAGTAAAGTCGATAATTATAAACAAAATATCGAACAAAATTCTCTTATTCTTAAAAAAGAGAAAAATCAAAAAACAAAAAAAATACTGAAGGGTCTTATTAGTAAAGATAAAAGAAGATTAAAAAACAGAAGTAAAGGATTAAAAATAAAGATTAAAGAATTCACTAAACTTGTTAAAAATAAACTAAGACAAACAAAAAAGAATGTGAGACTAAGTAAAACAAAACAAAAGAAAATAATTGGTACATTAAAGAAAATAAAAGAATACTATCCAGAATTTGAAGATAAAGAATTAGAAATAAAGATAAAAGATGATATTCAAAATGCAGTAGAAGGAATTGAAATGAAAATGAAAGAAAAGGATGATAAGAAACAAGCACGAACTATGAAAAAAATGGAAAAAGAACAAAAGAAATTACAAAAAGATGATTCTAAGTTGGCAAAACAACATGCAAAAACTATGAAGAATATGGAAAAACAAAAGGCGAAAGATGACAAAGACTTTGCTAAATTACAAAAGATGCGTGAAGTTGAATTTAAGAAAATAGAAGCTGAAGCTAAGAAGAGAGAAAAAGAATTAGAAAAACAACGTGAAAAGGAGGCTAAAGAGGAAGAAATAGCAGCAAAGAAGAGAGAAAAAGAATTAGAAAAACAAACAAAAGATGCTGAAATATTTTCTAAAAAAAGAGCAAAAGAAGCTGAAGTGGAAGCGAAAAAAATGGAAAAACAACGTGAAAAGGAGGCAAAAGAGGCAGAAGCTGTAGCAAAAAAAAGAGCAAAAGAAGAAGAAATAGAAGCAAAGAAGAGAGAAAAGGAATCCAAATTATTAGCTCAAAAAGAGGCAAAGGAGGCTAAATTACAATCAAAAACCAAGAAAAATATTAAAGGTGGTAAATCTAAAACTCGTAGAAGAAGATAAAAAATTATATATGTTTTACAAAAATATTAATATTATTTATTTAATTTTGTTAAATAAATAATTGTAAACACTTTAACCCATATTTCCACCATGTGTAGCGCTGTATCCATATTTTTGTGTTTGAACAGTTCTATTAGGGATACAGATTGGAAGAACCTTTTGAGGAGCACGTATTAAATTAACATTGCTACTTAAATACCAACCCACACGAGGAGCGAGTCCGGATTTCTTATTACCCCCACACGTATTTGTTCTATTCACAATTGATGCAGCATTTCGGGCGTTTCGTCCAGCGTTCATTAAAACCATGATATATACTACAAAAAGATAATAATTTTAATATGTTATTTAATTTCTTCTAAATATTTGAATTTTCCATTCTTCCGCAAACATTTCTTATAATATGTATAAAAGTATTCTTTAAGACTAATTTACAAAATAATATTACATAAACCATATAAAGCCAACTAAATACATATATTATACAAATGACAGACGCAAATAAAGAAATAAATCGTGACGATGATATTATCAACACGAATGAAGGTTTAATATTTAATCCATATAATCCATTAAATATTAAAATAACATTGAGCGAAGTTCAATCTATTCTTTCTAAATATAATATTCCAACTAACGTTAACAATTTGGCTCTTTATGAGAGAGCTTTTGTACATCGGTCTTATACCAAAAGACCTGCTTTTGAGAATTTGTCGCAAAACATAACCATTGTGGAAAGACCGCCAGATTGTATGCCTCTTAGTAGCAAATCAAATGAACGCTTGGAATTTTTGGGAGATGGTGTTTTAGAATGTGTGACTAAATATTATTTATACCGAAGATTTCCTAAAGCAGATGAAGGATTTATGACAGAGAAAAAAATTGCGATTGTAAAAAATGAAGCCATTGGTAAAATAGCACTGGAAATGGGGTTACATAAATGGCTTATTCTATCTAAACATGCGGAAGAAAAAAAAATTCGTACTAATTTAAAAAAATTAGGTTGTCTTTTCGAGTCCTTTATTGGTGCCCTTTTTTTAGATTTTAATAAAATTAGTGTCAAAGATGAAGAAAATTGGTTTCAATCTATGTTTGTCACTGGTCCTGGTTTCCAAATGGCCCAAAAGTTTATTGAAAATGTATTTGAAAAACATATAGACTGGATTGCTCTCATTCAAAATGACGATAATTATAAAAATATATTACAAGTTAAAGTACAAAAGGAATTCAAGGTTACTCCTCATTATTTAGAAATTGAACATGATTTAGAATTAGGATATAAAATGGGTGTATATTTGTGTTTAGGTCAGCAAATTCATACTTTGACTCATAATGATGCTGTTGATATTTCATTTTTTAAGAATTTTAAATCAATTCAGGATTTTGTTACTGAAAATGGTAAGGCATTTATATTTATGGGTGAAGGACAACATAAAATTAAACGCAAGGCTGAACAAATTGCTTGTAATGAAGCACTTACATTTTTAAAAATTGATGACGTTGTTTGTAATGAAGAATAATTACTATTTTATTTTTAGTTTTCAATACATAAAATTATAAAAATTTATATATTGAAATTATATAAGTAATGAATCCTTTAGAAGCATTAAAACAAAAATTAAAGGTTAAACCAATTGTTGAAGAAAAAGAAAAGGTTGCTGTTGTAATTAAAGGAGATAAACCAAAATCTAAGGAACCAAGACAACAACAAAAAGATAAAGAAATTAAAAAAAATGAACAAGAATTGGAAGAATTTGTTCCAGAAGTCGAACAAGAAGAAATGGATATTATTAAAGGACCATCAACTATTATTAGAGGACCAATGATAATTGATCAAACAGATAAAGGATATGATAGAATGTCTTTATTACAAAAATTAAAAGATAGCAAAATAACAAAAGTATCAATTAAACCTTTAATAGAAGAAGCTGAAGAAAAAAAAATAGTTGAACCTGTTATACAAGTAAAGAAACAAGCAAAAAAAATAAAATTACCTTTAATAATTGAAGGAGATGAAGAAGGGGATGAAGAGGAGAAGAAAAAACTAGATATTCAAAAGAAGAAACTTATTATTCAAGAAGATATTGAAGATGTAGAAGGAGAAGAAAAGAAAGAACCAGAAATTATTCCTCTTCTTGTTCCTGAGAAAAAAGGCAGAAAAACAAAAAAGATCGTCAAAGGAATCACTATTTTAGGTCCTGAAACGATTCTTGATTTAAGTCAAGAAAGTATGGTAAAGCGATTGCCAAAAAAATCACCTCCTGTTCTAATCAAGGTTCCTAGTTATTATATGAATAATAGAGAAATATTTATAAATTTTATTAATTCCCTTTTTGAGCCATATCGTTTAGAATTACAGCAAAATAAAGAAAATATTTCTTGTGATGATATTGGTAACACAAGTTCTGATTTTTCTTTATTGACTCATCAAAAAATTGTTCGCGATTATATGAATTTATATACTCCATATAGAGGACTACTATTATACCATGGTTTAGGTTCTGGAAAAACTTGTACATCTATCGCCATTGCGGAAGGTATGAAAAACTCAAAACGTGTTATAATTATGACACCTGCTTCTTTACGTGCTAATTATATAGAAGAACTCAAAAAATGTGGCGACTTAATTTATAAGAGAAACCAGTATTGGGAATGGATATCAACAGACGTAAATCCAGAAGCCGCAACACCAATATCAAGTATTTTAAATTTACCATTAGATTATATTACTAGACACCATGGCGCTTGGTTTATTAATGTTACAAAACCATCTAATTATGATGATTTGAGTGATATTCAAAAAAGTACATTAGAGGAACAATTAAATGTTATGATTTCTAACAAATATACTTTTATTAATTATAATGGGTTAAGAGTTAAAAAACTAAAAGAACTCACGTCTAATTTTACTCGCAATCTTTTTGATGATTCAGTAGTCATTATTGATGAAGCACATAATTTAATAAGTAGAATAGTTAATAAAATTAAAAAGGAAAAACCTATTCCTGAAAATAAAAGAGGAGAGAAAGAACATTTACCATTAGAATTATCGACAAAATTATATGAATTTTTACTTAGTGCTACGAATTGTAGAATAGTCCTTTTAACAGGTACACCAGTTATTAATTATCCTAACGAATTTGGAATACTTTTTAATATTTTAAGAGGATATATTAAAACATGGAAAATAACTATTAATGTTGAAGCTAGCAAACAAAAAAAAAGAGATGTTAAGATAGATGCTAATGCTCTTCGGGAAATGTTATTAGGTGTTAAATCTATGGATTATTTAGATTATTCTTCTTCAAGTAATAAATTAACTATTACCAGAAACCCATTTGGTTTTTCTAATAAAATTAAAAAAGAATCTGGTTATCAAGGTGTAACAAATACTAAAAAATCAGAAACTGGCGAAACAATATTTGACAATGAATTTATGAGCGATGACGATTTTGAAAGAAGGATAATATCAATTTTAGAGAGAAATAATATTACTATTGTTCCACAAGGAGTAGAAATTAAAAATAAAAAAGCATTACCTGATACACTTGATTTATTTGAAGGGCAATATATTGATTTTAATACTAAAAAAATTAAGAACATTGATGCTCTTAAAAGACGCATAGTTGGGTTATCTTCTTATTTTAGAAGTGCACAGGAAAATTTATTACCTAAATATGACAAAATTCTTGGACAAGATTATCATATTATTCGTGTACCTATGAGCAACTTTCAATTTAACATATATGAAACTGCACGTCGCAAAGAAAGAAAATCTGAAAAAGTAAAACCTAAACATACAGTTGGTGAATTATATGAAGATTCATCATCATCATATCGTATTTTTTCTCGTTTGTATTGTAATTTTGTAATGCCTGATAGACCTATTCCTGAAGGAAAAAAAATACTAAAATCAGAAGAAGAAGCTGATAAAAAATTTGAAGGTGATTTAAAAAATTTATTGTTAAATTTAGATCTTGAAAATACAAGACGTAAAAAAGATACAACCTGGCCAAGCTATTTGGCTCCACAATTGGACCTTGATAAATTAGAAGAAATAATAAGAGAAATACGTGAAAATAATAAGGTATCATCGGAACAAAAAGCATTTATTAATGAATATAAACAAACATTAATTTTAGAATCTTTAAAAGAAGCAATAGATGATGTTATTACTTCCGCATTAACATCACACTCTAGAGGTGAACTTAAAAATATAATTACACAATTTGTTAAAGATGCTAAAAAAGCAGAAGCTCAACAAGATGTTGATGATGAACAAGAAGGAGAAATAGAAATTGAAGAAATTTTAGATAGAATTGGCGGAGTTGAATATAAAGAACGATTAAATAGAGCAATTAAACATATTGAAGAAAACTCTAATGATTTTTTAACACCAGAAGCATTACAAACATATAGTCCTAAATTCTTGAATATACTTGAAAATATTCAAGATCCTGAATATATTGGTTTACATTTAGTTTATAGTCAATTTAGAACTATTGAAGGAATAGGTATTTTCAGTTTAGTTTTAGATAAAAATGGGTTTACTCAATTTAAAATTAAGAAAAGTTCTTCTGGAATTTGGTCTATAGATATTGATGATGTTAATAAAGGTAAACCTACATATGCTTTATATACTGGAACCGAGACTAGTGAAGAAAAAGAAATGCTAAGACATATTTATAATGGAGAATGGGACCAGGTTCCTGAAAGTATTTCAATTGAATTGAGAAAAATAGCTAACAATAATAATATGGGAGAAGTAATTAAAGTATTAATGATTACTTCCTCTGGTTCAGAAGGTATTAATTTACGTAATACACGTTATGTTCATATTATGGAACCTTATTGGCATCCTGTGCGTACAGAACAAGTTATAGGTCGTGCTAGACGTATTTGCAGTCATAAAGCATTACCACAAGCATTACAAACTGTAGAAGTATTTGTTTATCTTATGATTTTTACACCTCAACAATTGGAATCCGATGATGCCATTGAATTAAAAAGAAAGGATTTAAGTAAATCAATACCACACGTACCAATGACTAGTGACCAAAATCTTTATGAAATTTCTGAAATTAAAGCTAATTTAACAGCACAACTTACTGATGCCATTAAAGAGTCCGCATTTGATTGTTATATTTATTCAAACGGAAAATGTGTTAATTTTGGTGACCCAACGAAAGAAAAATTTTCGTATGTTCCTGATTATTCAGAACAACAAAATGATACAACTGTACAAGCCAATAAAGAAGCAATTGAATGGTCTGGTAAACCTATAAGACTTAATGGTGTTGATTATGTATATCGCAGAATCAGTAAAAGGGTCTTAAATATTTATGACAAGGCTAGTTATGAAGCTGCTTTGCGTGACCCAACTATTATACCTTTACAAATTGGTACATTGGAAAAAAATGATGCTGGAGAAGATGTGTTTAAACAATTAGTATCATAATTCGTTTATTATTATCGTAATTTATATGATAAAATTAATATATTAAAATAATTTAAATATTATCATATAAATAATAAAAATAATGTTTACAGATAATTCTATAAAAATAAGAACTAGAATGAAAGATATAAATCTTTTGGTAGGAAGTAGTAATTCTTTAAATGTTGTGTTTGATAATTATGTATTCTTATATTGTAATGGCGGAAGTGCTTCAGGATTAAATAATCCAAATTCAGTATCACAATATAATAAAGCTATTATTCATAATATTCAACATAACAATTATAAACATCATTTTTTTAATTTTGGTAGCGTTGATGTAAGTTTTTTATTTTTATATAAATATGCAAAAAATACTAATATTAATTACATAGAATTTAACTTAGATGTTATAAATAAATATTTAAATTTTATAACAAGCAATTTTTCAAATAAATCTGTTATAATTTTATCTATAGGATTACCAGTTTTAGATGATTTATTTTTAAAAAAAGGATTATTAGCAGGCGTCAATATTAGTACAATAGAAAATGAAAATCTTGTAGAGCTAGAAAAACAATTAGAAAATGTGGTTTTGCCAAATATTTATGAAAGGACAAAAATAACATTACATTTTAATGAACAATTAGAAAATGAAATAAAAAAATTAAATAATCCCAATATCAAATTTTTAGATATTACTACATTTACTTATGATGATAATTTAAAACGTATTAAGGATGAGTTTTTTTCTCGTGATGACTTTCATAACTACGAAAGAAATGTATATTTTACTGAAATTATTAACAATTTTTTAAAAACACTTTCTTAAAATTGTTATTATATTATTTATTATTTTGTAGTAATTCTATTATCATATCTAATTTGCTACTTAAAATTTTAACATCTTGTTGGAGTAATAATATTTTATCTTCATTTGTTTGAATATTTTTTCCCTCTTCTTTAAGAGGTATTTTTTTAAAAAGTTTAAAAATATCTGTATTATCATTCTCATTATCTTTTTCTATTTCTTCCATTACTAATTTTACTTTATTTTTACCATCTAGTTCGTTTTTAATATAAACTTCGTTTTTACCCCATGATACATTTTTTTTAGGACTTTCATATTCTTTTTTACCCAAATCAATAATTTGATTTTGATAATTACTATTATCAATATCAATATTTTCTATTTTTATGTATTTTAGCCTGTTACTATTGTTATTATTTTTATTCGTATTATTTGCTTCTACTTGTTGTGGTATTTTTTCATTTTTTACAGATGTTTCCTGAGGCTTTAACCAAGTATCTATATTTGATGTTATAATAGAGTTATTATTACTTCTGTTTATTTGTTCAACATCATAATTTCTTTGCGCGGTCATTTCTTTTATAGCCTTTTCTATTTCACTAATTGAATTATTATTGTCAAAATTATCAGTAAATGTTGGAACTGGTGGAACAGGTAAGGTCATTGCATTTGTAAACTCCTCTTGACGTTTATTTAAATCTTTATCAAATTGACTGCGTTTATCATTTTGTATTTCTTCATATGTTATTAACATATTCCCATTTTTAGGTTCTTCATCTAATATTTTAATTTTTTTATATTCTGCCATTTCTAATTTTTGAATACTTTTATTCGCATGATTTAATATTAATAAAATATATTTTTTATTCATATCCACTAAATTAGACATTTTTTTACTTTCAACATCAAAAAATCCTTTAATATTATTCATAAATAAGTGAAAAATATTCTCTTGAAATACCTTTGGTTTGTTTTTTATAATTTCTTCATCAATTATTACATCCCATAATATTTTAATATTATCATTATCTAAAAATTTTGTTATATTAGATATATTTTTTGTGTTCATTATACAAATTATATAAAAATGTATTTATATAATTTTACGCAGTTTAAATCAAATATTAGAGGGAATCATTGAAATATATTTTTCTAAAATTTTCCATATATTTATCTTTTAATATATGTGTTTTTAGATAATGTTCTGTTAATTTATCTTCAAGCATATGTACAATAAAAAATAATGAATACATACCACATTCTGTATTACCATATTGATGTTCTATACCTTCATTACTATCAAATTTAAACACCTTTTTGGGATTTAATGACAACCCTTGTTCTTTTATTCTATCAACTAATTTCATTATTTCTGGCGAAGGACCATCCCCGGTACTATCAAAGAAAAAAATGTGATTTTGCTTAATATTAATAAACATAGATATCCAATGTTGACCCGGTTTATCATGAGGATCTGTATTAAATATGATACCGATTTTTGTTTTACCATCTTTAATTTGTTTGGCTAAATTAAAATTACATAATTCTTCCCAAACGCATTCACCATATATTTTTCTTGTATCAAAATCTATTGGGGTGGGACCTATAAAATCAAAACATTTGTATGCCTTTTCATATTGTTTCATTACTTTCATTATATCAACACTTGATAACCATTCATTTGGATTTTTTTTCCATTCCGCTGGTGATTCTGGAGCAAAAGAATCAGTTATTTCATTGCTTATTTGTCCAAATTCTTTTTTTTGTTTTATCCAACACGATTCTTTATTACATACATCACTTAAATATTCTGTTAGTAATTTATGTATTTCTCGTGGATTATTTGTATTAATTTTAACATCTGGATGTCTTGCGTTCCATAAATCTCTTAACTTATATAATGATTTATCTGTATAACAACTATAATTATTCATTTCTGATTTTTCTTTTGGACTACAATTAACATTCTTTAATTTTTTTTTACCTGAGGAACCAGTTTGATAATGTTTAATATTTTTTTTTGTTTTTGAAGCGTTATTTTTCTTTTTTGTTACATTCCTCTTTAGTTTCTTTTTTTTTGTTAACGATTTCATCATATTTATTAGTGATATTATTCTTTTTATTAATACCTTTTATTTTTAATTCAGGGTCACATAAATTAATTTCTCTTTGTTTTGGAAATATTAATTTCTCTTGAGGTTTTGTACTTTTTTTTTTAATAAAATTATCTAAAGTTGTCGTTGAAATATTAATTGAACGCATTAAAAGTTTATTAGCTTCTTCTTCTGTTTTTAAATTATCGTCATTTAATTCTGGAATATTATTTATATCTTGTTCTTTTTGTTCTTTTTCTTCTTGGACTTGTTGTTCTAAATTTTCATAATCTTGTTGATTTAAATCATTATTATCAATTGTTTTAAAATAATTTATTGATGAATTAATAAAATTATCATAAGCATATTTCACGTCAGGTAATAAATTTACTGGTTCTTCTTTTGTTATGAGTAATTCTTTGAATAAATTATAAATTCTTTTTTTGTAAAACTTCAAATCTTCCTTAATAATTGATTTTGCTTTCTGTGCTTTGATGTGTTTATTAAACATTTCTTTATTTAATAAACAATTTAGGGTTACTTGATCTACAAAAGCTTGAGACATATATTTTATTTTTTAAAAAAAATATAAGTAATTATCTTATTTATTATTTATTATTTTTATAAATTTATATTTTATACTTTTATACAATTATAAAAATATAAAATAAAAAACTAGATTAACATGTTTGTTTTGTCATGTCTCTCACTTGTACTCTAGTTGGATTCATAAACATACTAACACCTACTATTTTTGAATCTGGGTTAGGATTGAATTGGTGAAAACTTTGATTTTGAAATAATAAAGAATGTGTTTGTTGTGTCGGTTTTGGTGTAAAACTATAATTATATAAATCACTTTTGCTTGATGGAACATATACAGATTGACTACATTTTTGTAAAGCATAAATTTGATTTCGCAATTCTGATTCCAAATTAACATTGGAAGCAAATCCTGACCAAGGCGATTGCGTATTTCCTGGATTAAATACAGCATGTGAATTAAACGTTGGTTGTACATTTAATGGAACATTTACATTTTTTCTAGGGTCAACAATAGGAAAGTATGAATATTTTGTCATTACAGGACGCACATCTAAATAAGGTTGTAGCATTTGTGAAGGTATATTTCTATCATAAATTCTTGTATTTGTTTCTTGATGTATTTTTGAAACATTTAATTGTGTTTGGTTACAATTATTCATTTATATAATGAATATATATTTTTATATTGAACCTAATTTAATTACTTATTACAATAAATATTTTAATTAACTAGTATAAAGATTTTGATATATATAATATTATCATTTATGTGTGGAATTTTTGCGATTTTAAATAACAATGTATCACTACAAACAATTGAAGAATCTTTTGAAAATGGTAAAAATCGTGGACCTGAATTTTCTAAATTAGAATACTCTTTTGATAGAATGATACTAGGATTTCATAGATTAGCTATTAATGGTTTAAATGAAGAATCTAATCAACCATTAATTATTGATAATATTGTTTTAATTTGTAATGGAGAAATTTATAACTACAAGGACTTGTATAAATTTATGGGAGTAGAACCTAAAACTGGTTCTGATTGTGAAGTTATTATTCATTTATATCTTAAATATGGTATTCAACAAACATTAAATATGCTAGATGGTGTCTTTGCTTTTTTGCTTTACGATATTTTAAATAATAATATATATGTAGCTCGTGATCCATTAGGTGTAAGACCATTGTATCAATTAATGCCTATAGAAAATACTATGAATTTGCCATTTGGCTTTGCTTCAGAGCTTAAATGTTTGAGTGATATTTATAATTTAAATAAAGATTCATATGTTATTGAACAATTTAAACCTGGTACTTATAGTGTTTTTAATTATTCTGGTTCGTATATATCTTCTTGGGAACTAATGTATAAAAATATACCATATTTTATTCCTAATTTTTCACATAGTTTATTATTAGACGACATATTTTTTAAGATTTCTAATTTGCTAAATGCCGCAGTTATTAAACGTTGCTTAACAACTGAAAGACCAATTGCTTGTTTGCTATCTGGCGGTCTAGATAGTAGTTTAATAGCAGCTCTTGTTAATAATTTTTATAATATACATGATATGCCAAATAAATTAGAAACATATAGTATTGGATTACAAGGTTCTGAAGATTTAAAATATGCTAAAATTGTTGCTGAATATTTGGGTACTAATCATACTGAAATTATTGTTACAGAAGAAGAAATGTGTAATGCGATTCCTGAAGTAATTTATAATATTGAAAGTTATGATACTACGTCTGTTAGAGCTAGTATTGGCAATTATTTATTAGGAAAATACATTCGCAAAAATAGTGAAGCAAAGGTAATTTTTAATGGCGACGGATCAGATGAACTGCTTGGAGGTTATCTTTATATGAATAAATGTCCTGATGATATTGAGTTTGACAAAGAAACAAGAAGGTTGTTAAATGATATATATTTATTTGATGTTTTGCGTTCTGATAAATCTATTTCTTCACACGGACTTGAACCAAGAACCCCATTTTTGGATAGAAGTTTTGTAAATTATATTTTGTCAATTCCTCCCTATTTTAGAAATCATAAAAATTATGGACAATGTGAAAAATATATTCTTAGACAAAGCTTTTCAATTAATAATTTTCAAGATTGTTATTCAAAACAAATACTACCAGATGTGATTCTTTGGAGAAAGAAGGAAGCTTTTAGTGATGGTGTTAGCTCACATGGACGTTCATTGTTTCAAATTTTACAAGAACATATTTCTAGATATTTGAATATAAATGAAAATACAACTAATTATGAAGCTTGTATTCAAACAGAAAAATACTATTATAAGAAAATTTTTGATGACGCTTATCCAAATTGTTCACATATTTTACCTTATTTTTGGATGCCAAAATATACAAATGCTACTGATCCTAGTGCTCGTACATTAACATTTTATTCTGAAACTAAAATAGAGTGAGTTAGAGTTATGTTTTTTTGGTATTTATATTTTTCCTTTGTTATATTTTTAATCATAATATTATATATAATTATGAATAAAAAACTACATATTTTTCAAGAAAACCTTTTTGATTATACAATTTATTTATTATACGCATTACTAGTAATTTATACTTTAGGATTTTCTGATTCAGCACAAAAATATATAGAAAAAATAAATTATTATGTTAGGGTTTATATTTGTTTGTTTTTAATATGGCGTTTTAATCCTTTAAGAAGTCATTATGAATTTACTAAATTAGATGCAAAAATAGCATTTTCAGCAGGTTTTTTTATTTTAACAACTACGGCATTAAATGACTATATAATAAGAATTAAAAATAAGGCTTCACAACAAGCAAAAAAAGTAGGCATTGAATTAAAAACAACATAAACTAATATTTTCGTTTTGTTTTATTTTTTTTAATTAAAAATTTACGTGTTTTATTTTTTACAGATTTATTAAAAAACTCATGTAAATGTACCATAATTTGTTTTCCTAACACTTTATCCACTTCATACTCATTTAAATTTTTATCTAAACATGTATAATTATATTTTTTAAATTCATTTTTCATTATTTCTTCAAAAACTTCTTCGTTTATAATAATTTTTTTACCAATTATGCTGTTTTTAAATTTTGAAATCATTGTATTAATTTGTAAATCATAATAATAAGGTTTTAAATTAATATAATAAATATTATCATTTATCATTTCTGAATGTATGGCATCATCTAAAAAACATATTTCTGAATTTAGCGGAAGTTTTGTACATTTAATAAAATCCTTATGGGTTTTATCTTGTGTAGTTCTACATAGTTCAACCCTTTTTCCATTAACTTTAAATGCTGATATTATTTGGTCAAATAATTTATATTTTATTTTACTTTCAAAATAGGCAATAATTTGTTGTGCCCATTCTTTTGGTCCCTGATTATTTGTATATATCATCATTTTATTACAACATTTAGATTGTTTTTTATCCTTTAAATAGCTTAAAATATTTAATATGTTTGGTCTCAAAAATTCTGGAAATAAATCTAAAATATCATTGAAATCGGTTTGATTTAAATGATCATTTATGCCTTCCCTTTTAAAATACTTTTTTAAACAATCCCAAAATATACTAAACTCTGTAAAATATCCTAGGGTTTCATCTAAATCAAATACAACAATTTTCATTATTATATATAATTAGAGTTTTAGATTTTTAATAAAAAAATATTAAATTATTAAAAATTATCTGTAAATATAATAAAGAGCTATGGATGAGATATCTGATAATGATTATGAAAAAATATTGAAATACTATAATAAACCTATACCTAAATCTAAAAGAATATTAAAAATAGAAGCAGAACAAATATTGGCAACTAAATTATGTAGATGTATTAAAAAAATAGATACCAATTTTGAAGCAAAGTCTATTGGAATATGTACTAAAACTATTTTTAATAACAAAGGCTATACTAGAGGCAAATTTAAATGTAAAGGAAAAAAATTTGTTACATTTAGAAAAACTACTTCATCAAAGAAAACTAGAAAAAATAAAAAATAATTAAAATTAATAATTTATTTAGTTTAGATAAATATTAAAAAATATAATTTATATCAATCTAATATATGTCTGCTAAATATTATGATATAATTATTATTGGTAGTGGTATGGCAGGTCTTTATAGTGCTTATAATATTCAAAAAATATCTCCTGATACTTCTTTTCTTATACTCGAAAAACATAAAAAACAATGGATAGGTGGTAGAACTAGTAATGAAATATTTTATGGTACTCAAATAGTAACTGGTGCTGGGGTTGGAAGAAAAGATAAAAATCCTCTTTTAATTAAACTTATGGATGAACTTAATATAAAATATTCTGAATTTGAATCTATTATGAATTATTCTAAATTATTTGAACCTATTGATATTATGAAAATAATAAGTGGTTTAAAAAGAGAATATGTAAAACATCCTGAATTGCATCATAAAACATTTAAAGATTTTTTTATTCATTTTTTTGATGAACAATTGTATAAAAAATTTCTTATTTCTGCTGGTTATACGGATTATGAAAATGCGGATTTATATGAAACTTTATATAATTATGGTATGGATGATAATAAAGGCGGATGGATTGGACTTTCTATTCCTTGGAAAAAAATGGTAGATGAGTTGTATCATAAAATTGGTAAAAAACATTTTCGGTTTTCTAGTGATGTTACTGAAATTAATAAAATTGAAGAATCCCCTTGTTTATTTGAAATTAAAACTGAAAATGGCACTATATATCATTCTAATAAAGTTATTGTTGCTACTACTATTAGAGGAATACAAAAACTTGTTCCTGGAGCATCTAATAAAAACAGCTTATATAATCAAATACATGGACAGCCATTTTTGCGATTATATGCAAAATTTGATAAAGGATCTACTGAAATTATGAAAAAATATGTACCTGAATATACTATTGTTCCTGGACCTCTTCAAAAAATTATTCCCATGAATATAAATAAAGGGGTTTACATGATAGCATATAGTGATAATACTAATGCTTTAATACAAAAAAATTATCTAAAGGACACTGCTAATAACCGCGAAATGTATTGTGAACTACTTGAAGAATCACTTGGTATACCAAAGGGTGCATTAAAAATTATAGCTATGAAGGACTTTTATTGGTCTGTTGGCACACACTATTACGAAGTATTAAAAGGACCTTATAGAACAAGAAATGAGTTTGTCAATAAAGCACAACATCCAGAAAATGGTATGCTTGTTGTAGGGGAGGTTGTAAGTCGATACCAAGGCTGGACGGAAGGAGCTTTAAAAAGCGTAGAAGCTGTCCTTACCAAGAAATGGGTTAAAGATGAATGTTGAAAGAATGCTAACCAGGCAATATTTGGTTTTGAACATTATAATTTATTACCTTATTTCTTACTATATAAATTGACGATATAGTTAATAATGATATTTCAATTGAACTTCGTAAAATCATTGGCAAATCATTTAATTCAACACTATAATACATCCACATACTAGATGAAATAATACTTAAAATACAAAATAATAAAGATAAACTATTTGTGCTTTTATTTCTGTATAATAAAAACATAAAAATAAATCTGCCTACAACAGAGAGCGATGTTGCGGTATATGGTATTACTTTTAAATCTTTCTCATTCATAATTATATTTATTTGTAAAATGTTTATATATTTAAAAATTTAAATTTATATATTCTAAATTTTTAAAAGTTATAAAATATTTTATTGAAATAAATAATAAGCATTATAAAATAAAATTGAAATACTTTTAATTATTTTAATTATAACCATAATTATAAAATAAAAGGTATTTAAATACTTGGTAATCAAAGTGTAACATAAAAATGAGTCTAAGCATTACATTGAGAAGAAGCGCACGATTAAGTGATAAAATTCCATATGATTATTACTTTTCAAAATACCATGATGTATTAAATAAAATTCCGAGAATATTTAAAAAAATAATGTGTCCGAATATTGACAATATCGTTTCACGTGAGGAAACTGTCTTTGCTCTTTATTCTGTTATTAAATTTGTTAACAACAACTTTCCATTGTTAATTAATTATGGAAATGATGATGAAAGTTTATTAAAAATGATTAAAAAAATCTACACTAAATCATTTGACTGGCTTGAAGAAGCGATAAATTGGTTTGAAGAAGAAAATGCAGAGGGACGTGCGATACCAAAATCAGATTATACAGAACGTTTAATAAAACAAATCAGAAAGTTTCGCATCTATTATGAACTATTTAGGGACGAATATTACAAAGATATTGTAACCAAATATTGTGTAGATCGTAACATTATTTATTGTATTGACAGCTATTTGTAGGTTTTATAGGTTTTAGAAAAATCATAAAAATAATTTATTTTATTGAAATAAATAATAACCATGATAACCAATTGCGGCAAATCCTAGCATTAATAATAGTTCAAAATATAATCTAGATGTTTTCTCTCTATTGTAACCAATATAAAATAATAATGGGCCAACCATAAATATATGAATCAAATTAACCCAATATCCTTTACCTTGTTTTATATAATTATAAACTTTAAAACTATGGTAAAAAATGATTATTAACCCTAAACCTAGTAATATAGAATACATTGATTCTGGTATTAACGTTTTATATCTTCCAACATACAAAAAGAGAGAACCCACAATTAAAATATGAAATAGGTGAACATATGTTCTTACTTCCATTTACTTTAATTATATATTTTTTTCTTAAAATAATATATAATGAATTATAAAAATGATAATGATAATAAAAATAAAAATGTAAATAATTTTAATTATGATAACACAGAAGTTAAAACAATGACAGGTGGGAGTAAAGTAGTGCGTAAGGTTTCTATAAAAAATGGAAAGGGTTATAAAAGTGTTACTAAATATCACAAAGGCAAAAAAACGAGTACAATAAAAAAACCTATTCATAAGACTCATATTGACCTCATACAAATAGGCAAATTTATTCCTGGATTATTTTTAGATTGTCATTGTAGAGAGAAGAATAAAACACGAAAAAGCAAAAGTAAAGGTAAATCTAAATAAATGAAAATTAAAAACAATTTATATATTATTGTTCGGTAACTATTTTTTTCAACATTTTTGTAGTAACCCACATTCCAATCGATATCCACATACTATTAATAGCCAATCCTCCGTTGTAAATAATCCATCTCAAAGCAATACAATGCGGCGCTTGAGCTACAAATATTGATTTTATAAAGCCTAATATAGTCAGTTCTGCGCAAAATTTAGGATACAAATTGGAAGCAATATAGTGTATACTAATCCATAATATGAAAATACCGGCGACTTCATAAATAGTATTGAAAATTGATTTAAAGTTCATTGTAATAATTATGTCTTCCAAATTATTTATAAAAGCATTTCAATTTTATTTTTTATAAATATAATTAAAAATAACAACAATTAAACATAAATTTTAATTTATAATTACCATTGCGAATATTGTATTAATAAAAACAAATAATAATAAAATAACCATTATCATTATAACAAACATATATTTATATTTATTTTATTTTTAAATATATTATAAATTTATTTTGATAAATGGTCTAATGCGGATAACAATACTAGTTCTTGTTGTGTTAATTTTTGAAATATTAAATTAGTATCCATTGATATGCGAAAATGTTTTGAACTATATCCTAAATTTTTACAAATTAAAAAAACACCTTCATCTGTTATTTTCATCTCACAAAAAATTGCCCCCTTTGTCAAGTTAATTTGTTTTGGATTTTCAATAGGAATCCATCTAATATAGGTACCATATTTTAAATCACTCATTTCATCCACATATTTATATTCCTTTAATTTTTTTAATATAGACAATGATTCATCTCTTGGCAAGTGTAATTCTTTAATAATTTTTAAATTCATTTCTCTCATTTTATCACTAGTAAAATTAAATAAATTCTCATTTGTTTCATCCTCTAATGCTTTTAATAATTTATTAACATCCATATTATTTATTATAATTAAATATATTTAAGTATAATAAATTGTAAATTACAAAAAAAAATAATTTTGTAATTTATATGTCAACAATTAAAGAAACATTATTTTGGGTTTTGAATAAAATATGTAATGGGATGGAACATGAAACGGAATAATTTATATGTATTTATTATTATATTTTTCTTATCACTATGTTTTACCAAGAACCAAACGCACCACTACCTAAAGCAGCATTTGCTGCCATGGGTTCACTTGAAAACCCTTCCATTTGTCCTGGAGTGTTCGCATTTACCAAAGGTGTTGTATCTTTTCTATACATATTGTCATAATTTGGCAATTGTTGAGTAGCACCACTATTTAAAGCAACATCACTTGTTGGTAATGAATTTATTGATGTGCCATCTGTATATGTTGGTTGAGATTGAGGCATCATTTGTCCAGTTATAGAACCTGTTTGTCCTGATATTGGTTGCGAAACCTTTACATTTCCATTTTTACCACCTTTACCATTTTTATTTTTATTTTCTTTTCCATTCCATAATTCCATAAGACGTTCAAATAAAATACTAACTTTTTCACCCAATTTTGTTTGTAAACTTAAAGTTATCATCAAAACTGCTAAAATTATAAAAATAATATTAAAATCAGGGTATTTAACACCACTATAGGTTGGAACAAATGTAATTATTCTATGAATTAGTAATAGACCAATAAGCATGACAATTACTTGAATTATTATTTCTGCTGAAAGTTCTAAACTTCCTTTCTTGTCATCTGCTTCTGGAATATAATTTGACATACTTTTATTCAAAATAATAATTGGTATTAAAGCTATTATTGAGTATTGAACTATATTTAATATTTCAGATTTTGAATCATCGTCAAAATTGAAAACATGTTTAAAAAAACTTTTAGAATCATCTGAAGTATCCATATCTTTATATAAGGTATAATAAGAAATTAAAAAACCAAAAATGTTATTTATGTAAAAGTATTAAAACTATTTAAAACTATTCTAAATACTTATAATAATGATTCCAACAAATTTGTATAGTTCAAACAAAATATCAGAAAATATTTTTAATAATATTAATCATAATAACCATAATAATGATAATAATTATGAAGAATATCAATATTTAAATCTGATTGAAAATATTCTCGAAAATGGTACATGGGAAGAAGGTAGAAATGGAAAAACAAAAAGCATTTTTGGGGCTTCAATGCGTTTCTCTCTTAAGGATGGAAAAATTCCTATTTTAACTACAAAAAAGACTGCTTGGAAGACTTGTTTAAAAGAGCTTATATGGTTTATTCGCGGCAAAACTAATAATAAACTTTTATTAGAACAAGGTGTTCATATTTGGGATGGCAATAGTACCAGAGAATTTTTGGATTCACGTGGATTACAACATTATGAGGTTGATGAGCTTGGACCTATTTATGGCCACCAATGGCGTCATTTTAATGCAAAATGGGAAGGTGATCATCATGATTATACTGGAGAAGGTGTTGACCAATTACAGCAAATTATTGACGCTTTAAAAGACCCTAAACAGCGCACGAGTAGACGCTTGATAATGACAGCATGGAATCCTTGTCAACTGGACGACATGGCTTTACCACCTTGTCATATTTTATGTCAATTTAATGTTCATGATGGTAACAAATTATCGTGTGCTCTTTATCAGAGGTCTAACGACGAAGCATGTGGGACAAGCTTTAATATCGCATCTTATAGTTTTCTTACGCATTTACTAGCGAAACATTGTGGATTAGTAGCGTATGAATTTGTATATTTTAAAGGCAATTGTCATATTTATGAAGAACATATAGATGGATTAAAATTACAAATTACAAGAGAGCCTTATCCTTTCCCAATAGTTTCAATTAAACAAATTAGAGATAATATAAATGATTATCAAGTAGATGATTTTATTTTGGAGAATTATAAACATCATGAACCTATAAAATTTCAGATGGTTGCGTAAAAATTTCGTCATCAATATATTTATAATTATCAAATTTAGGATTTTTTGATTTTAGACGCCATAGTATAGTCGGTGTTGGTGTATTAAGTTGTCTAGCCGCTTCCGTAATTGATATGTAAATATTTCCATCAATTGAGATTTTTATAATATTTGGAGGAAGTCTTCCTCTACTTTTTTCTTTAATTTTTTGTATTGTTTCTTCTGTATGATGTTTTCCAAAAAATGGATTTTTTTCTCCAATTTTTAGTTTTGCATTTTCCGACATTTTTTGCCTTGTTTCTTCAGATGCTTTTTTACCTTTACAATATGTATTTCCTTTTTTAAGTTCTGAATTCATTTTTTTAACTTCTTCTGTATGTGTTTTACCATACATACCATTTTTTTCTCCAAGTTTACCATATTTTTGTTTTCTCTCTTCTGAACTCATTTTACTTATAGTTTCTGCATGTGATTTTAAAATTTTCTCTCTTATTTTTTCTTTATCCGGATGGTTTGTCATTAAATCGCCGCCACTATTATTAAAATTCAAATTGTATAATTTATCTCGAATGCTTAAATTTATTAAATATTGCAACTCAATTTCTTTTGCCTCTTCTTCTGTATTGCAAATATGGATTATATCATATTTAAATTTATCTTCTCCATCTAAATTATAAGCTCTCTGTAAAAATATATTATCGTGACAATTTTGTTTAAGTTTACTACGATGAACAGTAAATCTTCTATTAATGTTAGTTGAATATCCTATATAATATCTACCTGATAAAGTGTTAGATATCTTATATACTCCGATAATTTTTTGATTATTCTCCATTCTATATATTTACTAAATATTATATTTATATAGTTTCTTGGAAAATATATAAATATCCTAAATGTTTTTTTCTTTTTCTATCTTTTCTTTTTTTTTTAAATATGCGTTTCTAGCCCATTTTTTCTTTTGTTCTTGCGTTGGAGTATACTCTTTATGTTTTTGTTTTATTTCTTCTTTATTATTTTCGTAATACACTTTTTTGTATTCAGGTGCAGTATATTTTTTTAAGTGTTGTTTGATGTGTATTAATTCATTTTTTAATCCTTCATTTTCATCTTTTAATAATTGATTTTCTTTTTTAATTGTTTCATAATCCATTTTATTATATAATTAAATTTATTATTTTTAATACATTTATAAATATTTTATGTATAGAAGACTACTTAGTAGAAAATCCAATAAATCTAGGAAATATTTAAAATAATATTTTTAAAAGGTTATCGCGTAAGTAATTTAAAAACAAATTATGTATATTTAATATTAAATGAGTAGTTCTAGATCCATTGCCGCTGCTAGGTCAAGACGTGCTGGTGAATCCCAACCTCCCGTTAGTGGAGGTAGACCAGGCACTTCTATTGCTTCACACTCTGCTTTTGTACCTCAACAAATGCAACCACCTTCTAATAATGTTAGAATAGCAAAAGCTCCTATTCAACAACAACCTCAACAACAAGTGCATTCTAATGGAATGCCATTTTCGAAATTAAGCGTATCTGATGCTATTGGATTAATTACACTTCGTTTAGGACGTGTTGAACAATTTATGATTGATTTTGATCAAGGTGAATTTTCATCAGGGGGTCAAACTGAAGAAAATATTCCAAAAAATTCCAAAATTATTGATAATAGTGTTTTAACAAATATAATTAGTAGATTGGATGCGATTGAGAAGAAAGAAACTATGACTAATTCTAATACTTCTTCTAATTTTAATAATGTTAGCAATGAACAAGTTTCCAAAATCGAAAAGGAATTGAAGGAAACAAAGGATTTATTAGCACATATGCTATTCAAGTTCGAATTATTTTCAAAAGAAACAAATGATAAATTCAATGATCTTGAAAATGCTTTTAGTGAAATTGAAAAGAGTATGGAAACTCCACAATTTACTGAATTAAATGAAAATATAAGCGCTACTATTAACATTGGTGTTGAAGAGGCTAATATTCCATTCAATGCTTTGGATTTAAAAAATCTTGTTAAACAAGAACTTGCTAATTCTGAAGAAAATCATTAAACAAAATAATTTAATAAAATGTATTAAACATAATTACATTTTATTACTAATGAAAGTTACTATTAGTAATAAAAATAAAAAAGATTTATTTGTTGCATTATTTCAAATTTTGAAAAATTGTACATCTGTTGTCACTGTTATTTTTGAAAAAGAAAAGTTACATATTCAGGGAATGGATAAATCACATATTTGTTTATTTAATGTAAATATTCAAAAAAAATGGTTTGATGAATATATTGTGGAAGAAGAAACAAGTATAAGTTTTGACGCATCTATTTTTCATTTAGTAATTAGTACTAAACAAGATTCACATAATATGATTATACATTTTGATGGGGAAGATAGCATTAATGTTGATCTTGTAGCAGGTTCACATTTAAAAGGTGAATTTGACAAACATTTTAAAATTTCTTTAGTAGATTTTGAACATGAAGAATTGAATATTCCAGTTGTTGATTATGATGCCGAATTTTCAATAGCAGCTAAAAAAATTTGTGAGATTACATCACAAATGTTGTCATTTGGGAGTGATATTAATATTAAATGTTCTGAAGAAAAAATCGATCTTATTACCAACGGAATTACGGGTGAAATGCTTGTTAATATCCCAATTGATGATCTTACTGAGTATTCTATTGTTGAAGGTGAAATTATTGATTTAAAATACAGCTTGAATTATATTACCAAAATGTGTTTAACGAATAAACTATCTAATGAGGTTAACTTTTGTATTAGTGCCGAGTATCCTATGAAAATCATATATGATTTAGGAGATGAAAGTTCATTAGTATTTTTTATGGCTCCAAAAATTAATGATAATTAATAATCATTAATTAAAATATCTATATGTTCGTTTTACTTTATAAATATTATTATTATTTTTATTTAATATAATGGAAATAATAATAGGATTTTTTATTTTTTGTCTAGTTTTATTTATTTATTTACATATTCAATTTCATTTAAAAACAGGAGAGGATTTGGAAATGTATGAACTCGATGAACCATCTAAAGAAAAACTAGAAGAAATATGTGACATTAGGCAACCAGTTTTATTTAATTTCGAAAATCAAAAAATAATGGAAACCTCTAATAAAACTTATATTGCTAATAATTATTATGCTTTTGAAACCAAAATTAGAAATGTAAAAGATACTGATTCTAATACAGAATTATATATGCCTTTACCTTTACATACAACTATTAAATTATTTAATGAAGATAATACTTCTTCTTATTTTTCAGAAAATAATACCGAGTTTTTAGAAGAAACAGGGGTTGTTAAAAGCTTAAAATATAATGATGAGTTTTTAAGACCTTATATGGTTTCAAATTGTAATTATGATATTATGATGGGTAGTAAAAATACTTGTACTCCTTTTCGTTATGAAATCAATTATAGAAACTTTTTTTTGTTGACTCAGGGAACTGCTCAAATTAAAATGGCTCCTCCACATAGTACACGATATTTGTATCCAAATTATGATTATGAGAATTTTGAATTTAGGTCGCCTATTAACCCTTGGTCTCCACAGCCAAAATATATTGCAGATTTTGATAAAATGAAGTGTCTTGAATTCACTTTAACACCTGGAAAAACATTATTTTTGCCTGCTTACTGGTGGTATAGTATTAAGTTTATAAATAGTGATACTAGTATTTCTTGTTTTCGATATAGAACATATATGAATAATATAGCGGTTTTACCATACATTGGTTTACATGCGTTACAAATTCAAAATGTAAAACGTAATGTAGCTAAAAAAGTAAATATTGATGAGTTAAATAATGAAACTATTTTTTTAGATAATAATAATTTAAATACTAATAATGAAAATAATGAAAATAATGAAAATAATATAAAGAATGAAATTAATAGTAATACTACTAAAATTGAGGATTTGCCATCATCCGAAAATAAATTAGAAACTGAACCTCAACCTCAACCTGAACATGTAACTATTAATAATAATGATAATA
>Ga0192647_100178_pt1 | contig 41810 bp, 39 predicted proteins | sample LauGreFa1BDMLBSN_2_FD_133046 | JGI IMG/M metagenome (GOLD analysis project Ga0192647, IMG submission 133046) | Freshwater lake microbial communities from Lake Michigan, USA - Fa13.BD.MLB.SN - reassembly | ecosystem: Environmental > Aquatic > Freshwater > Lake | place: Lake Michigan, USA... | reverse complement strand
TGCCAGTAACATATTTCCTCCCCTTTAGTTAAAGATGGAGGGGAAGATCCATGCATATTGTATAAATTTAAAACATCGAACCGATCGATGGGATTCTTTTAATGCGCAACCCGAAATGGTGAACTTCAAGGCCGTGCATGAACTAGAACGATTTGATGCGGTCAATGGTTCTACCGTTAATATCAAAAAGGATGAACGTATTTCGTTACGTACCAAGCGGAATATTGAACGGGCACTCCGGCGTGATCACGAAGAACTTGATTCTGCCGGCGGTGTTGGATGCTACTTAAGTCATACAGGCGTATGGAAAAAGTTTTTAGAGCGTTCTGAACCTTACGCCATCATCCTTGAAGATGATGCAGAAATCCCTCTAGGATTTACTGCCACGCTTCACAAAGCTATGCGCAGTGCAACTCTTTTACCTGACGTACCCGACGTATGGTTTTTTTCTCCGACTCGATCTGGAAGATGGTTTTATGAAGGAAAGGGGGTTCCTTATCCAGCCGACCAGAGTCAATACAAGGTGGGTCCATGGATCACAAAGGCCTGCGGATATTTCACAGGTTACCTTATTAGCAGAAGAGGTGCCGAACGCCTATTAGAATCTGCATTCCCCATCGACATGCATGTAGATATGTATACTTGCCTAAATGCGGATATGGGTAGAGTATTTGCCGTTTCCCATGAAGATATTTCTATACACGGTGCTCAGGAAAACTCCGATATAAATGTCTATGCATCATGCCCCATATGTGATATTCCGAGCAACTATCAAGAAAAGGGGATAGTCGTCGTGAATATCCCTATTTTAGTCGTTGGCCTGGGTATAATGTATGGGCTGTGGTATATGAGCAATATGCGACGACGGCGGTAATGACATATCTTCAAAATAAGTCAGATTTCTTTTTAAGAAATGCGATTTATTTATGTTTACTCCTGAGCCTCACCCTCACCCTCACCCTCGCCCTCGCCCTCTCCCTCCTCAGCCTCTCCACCCCACTCCTTGGAACGCGCAGGTGATACCGCCACATAGGGCTCCGCATCCATCAGACGCTTCTTCTCAAATCCGCGCAACTTGTTCACCACCTGAATCGCATTCTGTAGGCGCACACTAAAGTTCTTTGCGCGCAACTCATCGCGCCACTTCAGGTGCAGTAAGTATACTGCAGGCTTCAGCGCAGTAGGCAGATCCTTGAATGCCACCGCATGCGCCTTGTGCACATCGGTGTACGCAGCCAAAACATCGGCCGTGCGTGCGCGCAGAATCTGCTCGTACTCCCAGAACAGATCGCGATCCTCCGAATAATGTTTCAGATAATCCGTCACCTTCTTAAAAGCCCGCAGACGGAAAAAGCGATCCAGCGCAGTAGCCTCACTTCCACGGAGTTCACGTAACAGTTGATACGTGGGCGTCCGCAGACGCCAGCGCCCGCCGGCACCATTCTTAAAGACGAGCCCCTGCCAACGCCACCCGCGCTGCGTGGAAGTACGCTTCAAGAGATCCTCCACATTCGCCTCCGTCGCAAAGGTGCGCGTCGGATAACTAGGCACTTGCAGACGAGAAAGCGCCTGAGGCCAGTTCACCGCGCGCTCCGACATGTGCACAAGGCCGTCACCAGTCGTATAACCAGTGTGCACGACATAGAGACCAGGAGCAGCAAATTTCGCCACAACACGGTGCTCAGGGTGCTGTACAACAAAACTAGCAAATGCCGCCACGGCCTTCGTCTCAGCACGAATACTCTCCAGCGAATCACGCAGCGCATCCATCGTCTTTAAAGGGGTTGTTGCGAGGCACTCCTCAAAGAGCGTGCCAAATGTCTTATCACTGTAAAAGCCATTCTCACCTCCCACGCGAGTCCGGGTGGCTACTTGTAGAACTCCGTCAACCACCCACGCATTCATCATGAACCCATCCGCAAAGTCCTCAACGGAAGAGAGTTGAACTCCGAGCGGCGGCATCCCATCCTGTGCGCGAGGAGGGGCAACACACAGAGGCAGATTTCCGCTCGTGTCCCAGACTACAGAGCGGAAGAAATCAGTGGATGCATCTTGAGCACCCCCCTTCTTCTCATAGCGAACCACCGCGAGGCCGTCCTGCTCAACTACCCGCAGACTACCCCCGTCCTGGGATTCGAAATGCGCCTTCATCTCAGGCCAGGTCTGAAAACGATTACGTAACTCCTGAAAGGTGCTGATCTTGAACGACATGTGATTTGTATACATGGTATGATAAGCAGGTTCTTAAGCGCCCGTTTTATAAAGAGCTTTTGCGGAGAAGGGTGACAGTTCTAGTAGCAAACTAGTATAGGAAGGATGTCTGAACAAGTTGAAAAGGAGGATACAACACTTGTTGAGGAACCCCCTATGGAGGAACAACAAGAACAAGAGTTAGCGCCACCCCCTGATGCCCCTACATTTGAACTAGGCGACCGTGTCTATATTCAAGGAGGTCGGTACAATGAAACGCGTGGGCGAATTTATTACATGGACGATGATCTGCTGCGTATTTTACCCGATGGAGTCTCCGACAGAGTCGTTGATATTCCTATTGAGAATGACGATTTCGCAGAAGATCTGGGGATTGAGAACTTCTTCCTATTGTCGAAACGGGCTGCTCCCGCATTCGTAACGCAGATTGATGCACGTGTAGGACAGGTCGCGGATTCCTTTGCTGGCGATGGAAGCCTCGGCATCCAATACACTATAAAGGAGGTGGGCGAGGCGGAAGACTTTCTTATGCTAGCGGATGATACGGGCGGCGAACTACGCGTAGAATGTGCTTTCCGCGGTATTCCCCGAGATCTTCCATTTGTTGTTCTCCGACCCAGACAAGGACCCGTTCTGACGGAAGAACTGAATGCTGCGGCAAATGCGGCTGCGAATGCCGCCGCTGCTGTGACAGAAGAGGCCGAAGAAGACTTCTTTGAAGACATTGAGTTGCAGGAAGAGAAGGAGGAAGAAGTATTCGGCCTTGTGGAACGCCCTGCAGCCATGCGAACATATCCCGATCGCGTTCAGCGCGACGAGATGTTCCGCGATATTCTCGAGGCTCTTCCTCTTACAGCCCAGCGATCCCCCGCGGAACAGCGACAGACTCGCCAGTTTGTCGAGCAGTTCATACTCATGCGCAATAGTCTAGTGGAATATGACTCTGCAGGTGATCCGATCGGTAAAATAACCACGTCGTTTCAGACGATTGCAGAACTACTCGAAAAGGGGGATATCCCACTCGCTCGTCCCATTTTGGATGCAAATCGCACTCTGTATCTTGATAGCACAGGTGACGACCCTATTGAGGTTCCAGGAGCGAGCATCAATGTGCAATACTTGGACAAAGTACTCGACGAGTCCAATGACTATCTGAATACGCAACTGGGCGGTGTAAGCAATATGCTACAGCGCAGAAACAATCTCCCACAGTGGTTTGCAACATGGGACGAGTTTTTCGAGAAATTCATGAGGCCGTGGACATCACAGGGGGCAGCCGGTGAAACAGTCTCATTCAAGGGGGACAAGGAGTTTATTCGTGGCCCCATACCCGATGGAGAATCCGAAGGTGCTAGTGGACTTCCCAGACCCAAGGGCATGGAGACAAGCACTGTAAAAGACGTCGTGACAACGAGTTCTATAGGAAATGTCGTGATGCCCCTACAGAGAGGCATTGGGCCAAGAATCACGCGGCTCAAGGATAAATACCCCCTTCAAATGATCGAAACCGGTGACGAAGGTGTGATCACCAATCAACTTCTCTTCCCCCTTCGTGTACAACGCGATCTCGGTCTAACACGCTCAGGCATTCTGACAAAGGATATCGCGTTTTCTCATGCACAAAGCAATACTCTTCTAGAACTGTTTCGAAAACTGGGAGGCATCTCGGATGAACCCACGACAGGCGGCATACTGGCAATCGGCCCCGATGGAAATACAATGGGAATGATATCTATAGACGAGTGGCTACAAGCCCAGAGCCTACGTATAAGAGGTTTGGGAGAAGCCCTCATTGAGATCAAGAACTTGGGACTAACCCAAAAGGAACTCACGACGGATCAACAGGCGATTCTCGTTGCAAAGATCAATCAACTGCGTGCAATCGTGAAAGGCCATATTGCTCAAGAGAGAAGTGATTCTGAAAAGGCGGTGGCAGAGTTGCGTCTAGAGAACATGCCCTTCCTTCAGAGTGAGGCACTGGAAGAACTGATGGCTCTACTCGTATCGGAGCCACAGCTGCAGCCGAGGGTCGAAGAACTAAAGGGAATGTTGCCGGCCTATAAGGAAAATGATATCGCCCTTGTTGGGGGCGTCTGTGCGCAGATGTCTGATCTCTTCCTTACTACGATGGCGGGCGTACCGGGTCCTCTCGCAAGAGAAAGGAATCGGCGTGCGCGAGAAATATTCCTGGAAACTCTGCGCCAAACCCTTCTCAAAGTTGTCCGCCGTGAAAATGCCGGCCAAGAACCACAGCCGATTCGTTGTTCACACACACAGAGTCTAGAGAAGATTCGGCGTGTTCGGAGTGCCGATGACCGAATGAAACTCTTAGCCAAGTTTCTGGCGCGTTACCAGGGTCCTCGAAAGGACAACTGGGTAACCTGTTCTGCGTCTCCCAGAGATGCACCGCATCATCTGATATGCTATCACGAAGTCCTACTCCTGCAGGAATACTTGCATCCGAGAGAGAAGGACACAATTCACAAAGAACTTCTTCTCGCCTTCAGCGGCGGCGTTTTCCACGGACGTTATATCTGTAAAAACTGCGGCCAGAGCATTTCGCAACTCGACTTTGATACCTCTGTGGAGTTTGATGATGAAGGGCGGCCGATGTCAGGTCGCGCTGTCCTCGTAGATAAAGATGAAATTGAGAGTGAAGAGTTCCGTCTTCTTCTTGGCGCCCCTACAGAGAAAGTGACCGAAAAGGAATATGCGGATGAAACACATGAAACGATACACAAATCCTGTCGCCATTTATTCGACGTCCTGGGAATCTATGCAGAAAAGGAGGCCTATGCCCGCGTCGTAGAGCGGGTGAACTCGGAGGTGCTGCGCCTACCTAGTCGCGAAGATTACGCGAAACTCTTGAAGGTGAGAGAAAAGGCGGCAGCAGCCACGGGGAAATCGGAGGGGAAACAGCTCGACTATGATGTATATCTGAGTCGTGTACTGGTCTGCTCCGTGGCTACTCATGTACTGATCGAAATACAGACACATGTGCCCGACTTTGTAGTGCGGGCTAAAATACCGAACTGTGTTGCGGGATTCTCAGGCTATCCCCTGGGCAAGGAGGCAGACAAGACGGGTATCAACTATGTGAGTTGCGCGGTGTCTTCCATCAAAGTGAATGATGCTCCGTGGAATATGACGGGCTTCAATCTACAGCCGAGTGAAAAGAAGCGCCAGGAGATCATTGCGGCAAGTATTATGAAGATGGGTGGCGAAGCACTGAAGACCGCTTCTGTGCAACAACTGATATCTCTGAAACGCGGATATTACGAGAAACTGTATGGAAAATCCACAATAGGATTGACAGAGACTATCATACCGCGCTTTCGCCCTACTCCCTACTACATTACACCCGAAGAAGCGACACAGGCGATTGTTGTCCCAGAGGCCGCAACTTCGGTGGATATTGCCAGAGCGTGGATTCAGTCTGCCCATAAAGTCGCCAGAGAAAATGGGACATTTGTGCGCGGCTCACCCTTTTCCGAAACAAGTTCCTGTTTCACCAATATTCAGGATCCTCGTGGATTCTGGAAAATAAAGGAGGCCGCCATGCCTGTACTTCCTTCAAAGGATCCCCCGCGAGGACAGGCGGCGACACAAGTGACGCTGCATTTCACTCCCAGAAAAATGGCTAGGCTGAGTATTGATCCTCCCGAAGAGCTGTTCTATCGCGTATTCTTGCGTGTATGCTACGATGGACCCAGAAAGGGATTGCCACATGAGCCCAGTTACACCCATAAATGTATACACTGCGGCTTCCTCTTCCCAGAAGATCCGTATACAGAGTCGCCCGCCCCTCCTCTCGTCAAAGACCTCCTCAAAGAGTGGCAATCAGAAATGGATGGTATTATTTTAAAGGGTAAATCGGCACTCGAATCTCAAAAGGTACCTGTTACGAAAGAGACATTCCAGGATATACTCGACACGACGCACACGCGATTCCATGTGAAATTTACGGAGGCAGAGAGGCCGCTCACAGGTACCATTTTATTGGAGCGGCTAGCGCGTATTGAACCAACCCCCTTTGAAGAGTGGCGGCCACTGCTACTAGACACGATCGCAAAAGCGGCGCAAATGCCGCCTAATGCGGATTCCATGACTGTGGCAGAGACATATGGGCAGATGTCTGATTTCCTGGAGTCGACCTTGGTCGACATGGAACGCCGTATTGGAGAGGCATCCATGCAATCACTGCGGAGTATTCTGAAACAATCTCCCAGCCAGATTGTGGAATCAGTTCGCACGTACTTTCTTGTAACATTCCAGCGGCTTCTTGTGGGATTCAATCAAGATTCTCTGAGGGTTCCTGGGGCTTATAAACTCCCCGTTCCTACTCAAGATGATGTGAATGCTGCACTCAAGGATCATTTATCCTATTTGTCTGCATTGAAGAAACACGTGAAGGGGTACACACAGATAAAGTTGGAACAAGCAAAAAGACAACTTTCTGCCGTGTTGCCGATCCTACAGAACGAGGTTCGAGCAAATCTCATTCCCGGTGGAGAAAGGGGGTTGTCGTTTTTAGTGGGATCGCTTGTCATTGGCATTATGGCGGAATTCATAAATCCGAATCGCGTGCCTAGTGGACTTGTAGAGCAGGGGGGCGCATTCGAGCCTACTGCTCGTGTACCGCTCACCATCTTGGAGGTATGTCTCAGTCGTCTCAATCTAGAGGGGTTGAATCTGTCCGAAGACGCTATTCGCGATATGATTGCGAGGAGAAACGATGCGGAGAAAATCACCTTTATCAATCGCCTGGATCGCTTGACACCTGAAGAGAAGAAGGTGGAGTTGATGAAGAAACGTCTTGGCTTAGGTGAATGGGCGGTCGGTGGAACAAAGGCGATTTTTGCCCTGGATCCGGATCAATACGAGCGAGAGAGGGAGCAGCGCATCGAAATGGGACTCGGTGATTTCGTAACGGATGCGGATGCTATTGCAAATGCACGGGCGCTTCTTGCAGATGATGCATACGGAGGCGGGGGGGCGGGGGCAGAAGAAGGGTACACTGTGGATCAAATGGCTGCAGATGATTTTTAGCGGAAGGAAACTCTGTGCTGAAAGACAGAGATGCGTGTACTGTTGTATAGCATGGTGCTGTATTTATCCGGTATAGCCGCGATCCTATATTTTCGCCCATCGCAAATGTTTCGTAATGATGGGCGTTGGAAGGAGTTCGGCGTAAATAGTGTGGAGTCAACACGCTTTCCTTTCTGGCTATTTTGCATCGTATGGGCTGTCGTGTCTTATGGCATTGTTCGCCTATTTTTTTCGGATGAAGAGGATCCTGTGAGTAGGGCGAGACATGTGAGAGGGGAGGCGGTGGCAATACCGCCGATACCTGTCCCACAAGCCCCTGTACAGCCAGAGTTGGCGAGCGGTGCTTCTGGTGCGGCTCCCCCCGATGCATCGTCCGGATATTATAAACTCGACACCGAGTTGATGAAACAGAAGGGGGTACCCAAATACATTTATATTGGTACGGAGAAGCCAGTAGATATGTATGAATAGCGGCATGTGCCAAAGTTAGGTACACCCTAGGGGTGTACCTAACTTAGCCTACATGCCTACAGTAGCGATGTAAGCACAATATAAGTACCCCCTAAAGGGGGGTACTTAACTTCAGCACATCGCGGTAGCGGCATGTGCCGTTCACTGTATTTCCTCTCATTCACCAGATGGCAGAGGAAGAGGCAAAGGTACAGGCTCCAGAAGAAATGGAGGAGGGGGTGGAGGCACAGGTAGAAGCGAGAGTTATCTATAAACCAAGTGAACCGTATTCGCAAGAGAATCTCGCCGCCATACGAGCCTTCTATAAAAAACGCGCCAAGAATCCTCTTGGCTTTACATATGACCCCGACGGTAATCTAGAGACCAAGGAGGGGGCGAAAACCAGAAAGTCAAAGGGGGCAGGCGAATCTGCTGGAACCATTATACTAAAATCATTCGTTCCTCTGGAACCTTCCGAGCGCGCCGATATTGATGATGCTCGTATGGAGGCTCTCGCGCAGATAGACCAAGAATACGAGGACGAGTTCATTACTCTTCAAACAGCATGGGCGGAATACACAACCAAGGGGGCAATGCACGCGGTTCTCAGCAGCAACCAGCGTTTAACAGAGATTGATGCCCGGCGAAATGCAGTACGGTCGGCGGTAAGAAATATGGTGCCGATCGAAAATCCGGCTGTACGCGAGATCATTCTCAGTGATCGCTACGAAGAGCGCAAGATGTATGATAGAAGTGATCCCTTTGATAAGGAACTCGTGCGTCTAGCCCTATACACTTTTCGCCCGGAAATCGACCAAGGTAAATATGTGGAAACACAGGAAGATGCAGATGCGGCGAATGCCGCCGCTGGGGAGGATGCATCCGCAGAAAAGGCGAGCGAAATGGCATATAGACAGAAGTTGAAGGATGGGCGATTCGCACGCATTTTCTACGATACTGATTCGGAGGTGAACGGCTTTCTCAGCCCGATGTGGGTAGTGGATTTCTCTGTAAACATCACAGGGGAAGTGGTTCGGTACTCCTCTCCTATTCAGGCCTATGAGACCGAAAGAGCAAAAGAGTTGGGTAAGGCGGAGTTGGCGAAGAGTCTTCTGAAGACTCGCTCACCACGCACGGTGCGTCTCATGACACGCCAAGTCCAGGGTCATCCGAAAGACGCCAAGGGGTTGTGGTTGAAGATTTACACCGCTGTATACGAAGAACACCCTATTTTAAAGGCAAAACTACTCGCCACTGCCTCGGATGCGCTTGTATATGCGGATACACGCGAAGGACCATCCTCTATAGGTCTGGCTGAAAAGGATGCAGGTGTACTGGATCCTGCAAAGTGGAAATCGGAAAATGCAGTAGGGTATGCCCAAGAGACTGTTCGATCCAGAATGAGAGAGGGTTCCAATGCAGAACGGGGGGCAGAAGGAGAGCCCGACGCGGCGGCTATTACCGAGGAACAGCAAGCAAAGGCGAAGGTGGGTGCGGTTATAAATGCGGTGCGCGGAGGCTGGAGACGCCGTTAACGTCATGTGCCAAAGTTAAGAACCCCCTGCGGGGGTTCTTGAATTAGCCTACATGACTACAGTTGTGTTGTTGGCTCAAAATAAGCACCCCCCTTAGGGGGTGCTTAACTTCTGCACAACACGTTAACTCTGTATGGGGTACGGCTTCAAGGTCGCTTCATTGGAATCACAATCCACGGTCTTGGAACTGTATTTATAACACATATTGTTCTTGTCTCGATACACACGATCTTTCATGTTCTGTGGATGGGGATATTCGTATACGACGGACGGCGGCGGATTATAGTATAAGAGCATTAGTACGCCGAGGCCTATTCCAACTGAAAAGGGTATGATACGAAAATGATGCAACATCTATACATGGCTGATATTTTATACCGCGATGTGCCGAAGCTTATCTCCGCATACAGCAGATGTTCAAGTTCTTACAGACTGATACGTTTGATATCCTATTTAGTTTTATTCTTGGTGTCGGCTGCATGGCCGTGTTGAAACCGGCATGCAAGGGGGCAGAGTGCCAAGTTCGCAAGGCTCCGCCGTACGATGATATACAGGCGTCGACGTATCAGATCGGCGGGTCATGCTACCAGTTCAAGGCCGAACCGGTGGAGTGTACGGAATCGGGTATTATTGAACCATTTCAGCGTTTTGTAAGATAAAGGAATTTACTCTGAATCTTCAGATACCACAATGAGTACGTTACTTTCGGAGCTTGATTCGTCCCCGGCATCTGGAGATGGTGACTTTGTGCAGAGTATTTTGAACGAGATGAATGGTGGACCCCCGCCGCCTCAGCCTCCCCCGGCCAGTTTCAGTCAAGGAATGATCAATGCCCCGAATCCGAATACGGTTGCTCCCCACGCAATGGACAATGGTCCGATTATGGCGCACATGATCGGGAATAGCCATCCTACTCCGGCCGATCTTACGCAGATAATGAATACGCATGTGGTTGCTGCTCCTCAGGGCGGCGGGGGCATGGGAGGGGCGGCATATCAGCAAGCCCCTCAGCCTCCTATCTACGCGCCGATCAAGCGTTCATGGCTGGCGCGTACTGCCGATGATCTCCGGAGCACCATCTCTATCGTGATTCTCGTGTTCGTGTTCAGTCTGCCCATCGTGAATTTTCTCTTCGCCCACTATCTTCCTTGGACAGTAAAGTCAACGGGTGAACTTACATGGATCGGTCTTCTTGTAAAGTCAGTTCTTGCTGGCATTACCTTCTGGATTCTTCAGCGTATAGTTGTGCCCCTATTGAGTGTGTAAGGGTACCGGCATGGTAGGCACATGCCTAAAGTAGTGATGTAGGCACAATATAAGTACCCCTAAAAGGGGTACTTAAGTTCAGCACATCACTGTAACGGTTTGATTTTAGCACACAACGTTAGAATAGGAACAGATGTCATTAGAGAAGAAGGTCGCCCCGCCACTGATTCTCGCCCTTGTCATTTATATAGTATATTCGCGTCGTCTTTCTACGGCGATTGCGACGATTGGTGTAGCAGCTCTTCTGTACGCGCTGACCGATTCGTGCATTGTGGTGGCCATATTCTTGGCGGGCAGTCTCTTACTGAAAGGAAGAACACAGTTCGATCCGGTGGGTATAGAGGCGTTCCAGGCGAGAGATCCGAATAGTATTCATACACGGATTGAGGGGGTGCGGCGCCCTTTACCTCTGGCACCCAAGGTGGCACAAGTGACGGGTGTACTGGAATCGCCGGATATTCTCGATAGCACGCCTCTACAGGGGGCTGCTACTCCGGAGGAGGAGGGTGCCTCTATAACAAGTATTCCTGCCCCGGCTTCTGCCAAGGCGAGTGTGGCCATATACGCACCGTCCGAGGATACAATTCCCGCATCTCGTGTGAGCGAGAACGCGCGCCCTACGGCAAATCCCTTTTTACAGAATGGCGAGGATGTAGAGGGTGTAGTCACTTCCCTGTTTGAAAGAGGTACGGATATGATGAAACCGTTGATAGGGGCGTCGGATGTAGCGGGCGTAGGAAATCAAGGTAATGCATATTAGTTTCTATATATTGAATATAACCATGGCTCTTGCATACGAAGGTGACAACTATCGCAGCAAGCGCTCGTACATTACCACGGGGGCGTTCAACGGCAGCATTTTCCAGTACACTACCCAGCTGAATGGAACGACTCTGAGCACGGAGGGCAGACTTACGGCTATTACGACGAGCCCTAATGGAACAACTCTTACTGCGACGAACTGCCCGAGGGGTCGCATTCTCCGTGAAGTGGGTGCCAAGCTCTATCCGGGTGTCCACCCTGGCCTTGCGGTTGGCGATACGTTCAGCGGAGCCGTTGTGGGAACTACGGCGACGAATAAGTACTGGGTGAAGGTCTTTGATGCCCAGACTGGTGTGCGCGGATTTATTGATCCTAATGCGGCTATCTTTACGGTCTATAACTCGGATAAGGCGCTTGAGATTCAGGATCCGTTTGAGAATGCGGGTGGTGCCCCTACACGCCTGGGGCAGCCGATCTTTACGGCGGGTGATGTGATTGCTGGGGGGCAAGTTCGCTCAAGCACTGTGACTACCGATAGTACAAGTGTTAGCGGCACACTAACAATCAATCCTACGCTTGGACAAGTATTTAGGTTCACGGCGACAATGAGTGGTGCTGTGACATTAGCGGCTACTGCCGGCAGTGCTGCTGCCGCCCCTGGTTCCATTGTGTATATAGTATTTGCAAATGGGGGTGGCCAAACGGTGATTGGGGATCAATCGACTGTGTTAACTCCTACATCGGCTACAATGACAAACGCGAAGGGCTATGCAATAACACTCATCTCGAATGGTGTGACGTTTGTACAAGTTTCAGCTGTACAACTTAACGTAACTGCTTAGTTATATTATTTCATTAGATGCAGTCAAATACCAAAGTTAAGTATCCCGTCGGGCTACTTAACTTTGGCACATGCCGGAAACCCCCTGTAAGAATAGGATGCCCGCGCGTACATATATGGGAAAATGCCCCCCAGGAGTCTTATGTGTAACACCCGCCTATATGGTCTTGGTCGGCCTCGTGGCAATAGGCGTTGTCTTAGCACTTCTCCTGAGCACAAAATGGTTCTCGCCTGGTGTACACATGCCCGCACCCCAAATACAATATGTGGAAGCCCCGCCCGTCCCTGTACAAATCGCCGCCATTCAAGGAGGTGACGACAGATTTACAAGAGCACCAAAGCCTGAGCGACACTGGGTCACAGAAACGGAGATTCCGACAAGCGCAGAGATTTACGGCAAACTACCGAGAATCCCGACACGTGGTATGCCAGAAACATATCAATCCATGGGTGTAATCACGATGGAGGACGGGCAAATACTGCCCCTATACGGCAGACGCACGGCATCTAGATCCGACAGATTTCAATATTATACACGGACGGATTCCTATAACCCGGTGCAACTTCCTATACGACACAATAGGCGTGATTGTCAGGATGATATTGGTTGCGAAGAACTGTTTAACGGAGAAAACGTGACAGTCACACCGACTAATCAAACGGGAACGGCGACCATATATCGTTTCGATGGCCCGACATATGTTCCGTGAATGCTACTCGATGGTTCCATAACTTTTAACACACACCTTTAGAGTTAGGTGAGATGGCAACATCAGGATCTAGTGTTAATATGTGCCCATCATCGGCAATAACAGGATTTCCCCTTGGTCTTATGGGTACAATAACACAAGATACATATGATTCTGTGAATGAGCCGGTTACCTGCAGTTTTTCATGGGCTTCTAGATCGACACAACCAGTATTCATTTCAGATAAAAGTCTACTGGACGAAGGAACAAATGGATCTTCTACAACAAATACAGTAGTGTTTGATAATACAACATATAACCTATATTCTGTGCAGTTTGCTTCTACAAATCCAGGAGCTACTTCTAAAGGGACACACAATGATTGGTTACTAGCAAACAAAAATGATAACAAAGAAGATATTATATTCACATTTCAATCGACATTTTCAAAATCTACGTATCAATATTTCATTCTTGTTATTCCGATTATGCGCACGGGTACGACGGCACCTGCCTATATAAGTGCACTGGCAGCTACTTCTGGAACTATACCTACAAACCCAGTTTCATTAGGAAGTTTATTACCAGATATTAAATCCCAGTTTGCTTATTACAGTTCATGTTTAGAAGGGTATTCGACCTATGCCAGTTCGAGTGATATCATTGTATTTGTATCGTTAAGCGGCATCAATGTTCCTTTAAATGTAATGAGCGCAATCGCTTCTAGGATAAAAACGGTAGAAGTACCTTTCCAAACAGGATTAAAAACGACAAAAACGAGCATTACAACTACCGAGTTTCCAAACTATGTGGCAACGACTAACTGGTTACTCAATCCGGGTGGATTTAAAGGGAGAAATCCAAAAGCGATTGCGACACGCAGAGATGACATAAGCAAATATAAATGCACACAACTCAATCCTGAAAGAGATATTCAAAATGGACAACTCGAAGTTGATTTGGCCACAGGAAATCTTCTCAGTGACATTATGAATGAAAGAAGAGATTTGATAGAAGATGCCACAGGAGTGTCACAAACAGCAAAGATTCAGACGGATGATGATAAAAAGTATAGTCAAAGTGTTACTAACGCTCTCGGTATTATGATGGGTATTATATTTTCTCTGATCATATTATTTTTGATCGTGAACGGTATACAGGGGGCGTTTGGTTATACAGCAGAGGAGCAAGCGGCAGCAGTGGTGGCTGCGGGAACGGCAGGAGCGGCAAGAGTGGGGGCGGCAGGAGCGGCAGGGGCGGCAAGAGTGGGGGCGGCAGTGGCGCCAGTGGCGGCAAGAGTGGGGGCGGCAGGAGCGGCAGGGGCTGCAAGAGTCGCGGGAGCTGCAGGAGCTGCAACATTAACGATAAGTCAGGCATGGGCGGGGCTTGATTCGACAACAAAAACTGCTATAGTAGTATTTTTCGTTGTCGCTATTATTGTAGCAATCGTTGTCGGCTCATTAGCCGCGGCTGGTAAACTTAAGTAGTAACCATTCAAATATGCGCCAACCCCTTTTCTTGCAAAAATTCACTCACTTCGCTTGGTTTCGGTGGAACCGTATCCAAGGGATGTTTATCATCTTGCGATTCACCTACATTCTCGAATTTGTTCGTACCAGATTGTTCCTCGGGTTCATATCCATGATCGTCCACCTCTGCCTCCTTCGGAGAGGGATGTTTCTCTCCAGGTACAAGGTCGGGCGCATTCTTATCCAAATCCTTAAACTCGAAAGGAGTCTTATCAGGCGTCAACGCCTTCGTGACCTTCTCCACGGTGCGCCGTCTATTCTCCAAGAATAGAGCGGAGACAGCCATGAATGTGGCGAGCCCAAGAACAATATCATCTTGCAGGATGATCAGAACAAGTACGAGTAGGAAAGCAGATCCAATCGTCGTTCCTACTGTCACTTGCAATAGCCACGAGGGGAAATAGGGGCTTAGTACAAATAGTGCACACGCTACAAAGAGTATAGTAAGCGTGGGCGAAATTCTCATATCTATATAAACAGGGCAAAATAATATGCGGCACATGCCGCTACCGCGATGTGCTGGAGTTAAGTACCCCCTTTAGGGGGTACTTATACTGTGCCTACATCGCTACTGTAGGCATGTAGGCACAAATTATGCTTCCCCAAGGGGGAAGCATATGTTCAGCACATGCCGATAAATTTGACGTAACCCCCTTTTGTAGTGCTATCATACAAATGAGTTCAGATGCAGATTTTATTCTCACAAGCAAGGGGTATTCTGTCCGAAAGAGCGCCCTGACTCCCGTACAAACACGGCGTATTCAAGAGGAACTTCTGGTTACTCCGAAAATGAATATGAAGTTTGCCAATAAGGCGGCAAAGGATGCCGCCACATTCAAGTTGTATCGCGAATCTCCCACGCGCTGGTACTTACCAAGAGCATGGGGGCGAGCTGCATTTGGAGCCCCTAGTCATTCTGTCGTACCCGAAGGGCTCGACTTACCAGCAGCGGCATTGTCTTTTCAGGGCTCGCCCTATGACTACCAAGAAGCCATTATGAATACATTTGTAAATGCCGGAGCCAATGGGCTTATCTGTGTTCCATGCGGAAAAGGGAAAACATTCATGGCGATTCGTATCGCCATAATGTTAAAGAAGCGATTCTTGGTGGTCGTCGATAAAGAGTTCCTGATGAATCAGTGGCGAGGCGAAATGAAGGCTCTGGTGCCCTCCCTGCGTGTCGGTATTATACAGGGTCCTAAGCGAGAAATCGACCCTGCCCTATTTGATTGTACCATCTGCATGATTCAGACAGTATGCGGCCAGGAGTTCGAAGAAGGTGCATTCAACAACTTCGGATTCACCATCTTTGATGAATGCCACCACCTCGGTGCACAGCATTTCTCCAAAACCTTGCAACGTATACAGACGAAATATATGCTCGGTCTATCAGCAACTCCTACACGCGAAGATGGTCTCACGAAAGTATTCACGTGGTTTCTTGGCGAACCCGTTTATTGGGAAAAGACTCGTGAGCCCGATCCTACAGTAGAAGTGAAAGGAGTCTTCATAGAGACGGATGACATGACCTACAATACGGTTCCTACAAACTGGCGTGGGGAGCCTGTTATGGCGCAACTTCTAGGAAATGTTCTCGGATGTGAAGAACGCAATAGGGAGATTGTGTCGTGGATTCTCGGCTTGTGCGATGAGCCGACTAGAAAAGTCCTTGTTCTATCAGAGCGCATTGGCCATTTGAATCGTATCGAGGAGATTATTAAGGCGTCAGACCCGACTCTTACAATGGCCTATTATATAGGCGGTATGAAAGAGGCTGTGCGCGAGGCGGGTGCAGCATCTGCACGGATTCTTCTTGCATCCTATGCAATGGCGAGTGAGGCGATGAATATCAAGACGTTGAATGCGGTCATTCTAGCAAGTCCTCGAAAACAGGTGGAACAGAGTACTGGGCGTATCCTTCGCACACGAGCCGAGCAACGCACGGTTGCCCCCATGATTATCGACATTGTAGATAATCATAGTATGTACATGTCACAGTGGAGGAAGCGCCTCACCTATTATAGGAAATGTGCATATCAAATAGAACGCTGGAAGATTGGCGCAGAATCAGGGGAAGTTCTAGGTTCCAGGGCAAAGAAGGAGTCAACTGCGGAAACAGAACCTCTGCAACAATGTTTATTAGAGGATTAAATGATATACGTAATCCCCTGACTCTGTAAAATCGCCTGAGCATCGCTATATCCCTGTAGAATAAAACTACTGATTGTCGTATTATGTGTATAGATCTCTGCAGGTGTGAAGAATGTCACATAGGTTGTAGAGAACGTTTCTTTGGCAGCAGCGATTGTACCCTGTTGCGCAGCGTATGCCCCCAATACAGTATTATAGTTATTCTGTGTTCCAGAAAACTCCGCCTGTGCTACATGTCTTTTTAGATCCATATCGATGGTCGACGTATAATATGCTTTTTCTGCATACCACTTCAGTGTGCTATAGGTAGAGTCTTGAGCTCCGATAGATGTGCTCAGATTTGTTAGATTATCTGTTTGGGTGTCGTATGCGGAATATATGTTTGTCATATTTGTTAAGAAAGTGTTCAAATTAGATAGTTTCTGATATACACTTTGTATGGCGGGTTGTGTTAGATCAACAGGGATGGGATTTATTATTGCATTGGGGGCTAGAGCACGTTGTTGACCCGTCATCGTGGATGCCTGTTGTACAGCGCCCAGTACTAACACTTCATAGTTTGTCTGTATAGCCAGACGCTTTTCTCTGCAGAATGATTCTCTGTACATGTAAGATGCCGCCTCTTGGTCGTTCAGACTTGTTTTGAGAGTAGCATCAAACCCTGCAAGATTGATGAGTTCGGAGTTGAGAATAGATGACTGGGAAAATAAGATGGCGTCGTTTGTAAATATTTGAGTATCGATGTTGCGTATTCTACTACGTAAATCATCGGCTGCACGCATACTGCTATCATAATAGGACGCATAGGTGCTTCTTATCGCCTCTGCTTCTTCTGCCTGAGCCTTTAGAATAGAAGAGATGTACATGTAGCCATTATAACTACTCATATACATATCATAGTCATCTCTCAACGTGCTTATTCCGTGAGAAATCGCATCTGCCTCATCCGTATCTCTGCGGATCTGCCTTTCATCTTCGTCATATAGGCCATGTAGGGTGGATGCGCCAATCAAACTGGAAATATAGTATGTGCTGTAGAGTTTTGCCAATCTGTCTGCCTCCGCGACGTCTATTTCTGCTTGGTCATACAGGGAAGAAAATCGTGCAACACTTTCTAAGGAACTCACTTTGTAGCCGCGCATCTTTTTTACCATTACATTCGCATCACGCACATTATTTTCCAGTTGTGTAATGAGAGCATCGTAGGCATCTGTATAGGCCACTTCCGCCAAACTCTTGAGTTGTTCTGTGGTTGCAATCGCCTCGTCCTTGTTTGCTGTGGCTGTCTGTAGTTTAGAATATGCCATAGATCTTGCTGCCCAGAGTGCCGAGTCGCCCAGAACGGGGCCAGATGCGGATAGTGCACCCCCCTTTTTAGCACCACCACCTTGTGGTGGAACGGTGGCAGAATATGCAACATCAACGTCGTTGAATGTGCTGAGCGCGTTTCCGTATATGTTGACAAGTTGTGTCTTTGTAGAGAGAGCGTATGCGTAGTTCTGATTTGCGATTGCTGCATCGTAGTCTTTTTTCAGTGTACTGATCGCATTTTGAGTACTCAAGTAATCTCTGTCAGCAACGGCTTTATCAAGTAGATTTTGTGTCAAGCGCGCCTGAATATCATTACTCTCTGTATACAGCGAACTGATTGTCGATTCCCAGCCTTCAAATATGGCTGTAGTATCTCGTAGAGTTTGGAAAGCGGATCTTTCTCGGATAACTGCGTCTCCTAAAATAGTGCCTGCGGGACCATCTCCTTCACCATATACTAAAGAGTCCGCCTCATATTCATCAACCACTGCTCCGCCCATCATTGCCCCTGATGCTGCGCCTGATTCTGCGCCTGATGCTACGTCAAATACATCTAATGCTGCAGCCGATGCCGTAGCTGATTCTGCAGCGTATGCCGTACCTGATGCTGCAGCGGATGCCGTGCCTGATTCTGCAGCGGATGCCGTACCTGATGCTGCAACGGATGCCGTACCAGATGCCATACCGGATGCTGCACCAGACGTTGCAGCCGATGCTGCAACTGATGCCTTACCTGATTCCATACGTGGTGCGCGAGTTCTAGGTTCACCAACATATTGTTCTAACGTTTGCTTCCGCTCAGTATAGACTTCTTTCCATCCCTCATAGGTATAATATAATGATGAATATCTAACTGCATCGCCTATAAAACTACTCATAGTGCTCTCCGTCATCGAAGACACATTATTCAACTCAGCAGTCAAATCATCAATATCTTTTGTAGCTTTTTCGATAATCTCTTCTTGTTCTTCTATTTCACGAGTGTAAGTATCTATATCGGCTAGTTGCATTGTGCTCAACTTCTGTAAACTCTCCTCTTCCTTTCGAAGAGCATCTAGTTGAGCGTCATTTGTTGTGATTTGGTTATTTATACCGTCAATCGTGCTTTGTGATAGTAAAATAAGAAGAGAATATTGATTTTGTACATATTGGTTTCCGCGAATAGTAGAATATTCTAGGCCTGCGCTTGTAGAAATAGCATTGCTATAACCTATTAACTGCTCAAATGTCATGTTCTGTAGTTCAGATTCCGTGCGAGGTATAAAAGTGTCTTTGAAATCGTATGGAATTGTCGGGGGCATATTCATGGGACCTGTCATCGTTATGTAACCGAGTTCATTGTACAGTGATTGTATTTCTTGGAATGCTTGTGCTCTTGCGGCTGACGCTTGTGCATTGGCCGCTGACGCTTGTGCATTGGCCGCTGACGCTTGTGCATTGGCCGCTGACGCTTGTGCATTGGCCGCTGACGCTTGCGCTCCCGAAGAGAATGTTAGATCCTGTGATCCTGAAGCCTGTGATCCTGAAGTCTGTTCAAGTGATCCTGAAGCCTGTGATCCTGAAGCCTGTTCAAGTGAGCCAGAAGTCTGTTCAAGTGACCCAGATGGCTGCTGTAGAGACCCTGAAGACTGCTGCTGTTGCAGTGACCCTGAAGACTGCTGCTGTTGCAGTGACCCTGAAGACTGCTGCTGTTGCAGTGACCCTGATGGCTCCTGCTGTTGCAGTGACCCTGATGGCTGCTCTAGAGACCCCGACGGCTGCTGCGAGCCCGAAGCACCGGAAGCACCGGAAGCAATATCACCACCTTTCATTGCATTTCTTCGCATCTCTTCTCGTTCTATAGTTCCTTTTTATTCCTTCTTAGACCCACATTTGTGACTACTAGTCACGAATGCACGTTATTATAAATAATGAGTTTACCCTTACCGCCGGCTCTTTCTACCAGTACGACGTCCGCGCCGGCTCTTCTTTCCCCCACGCCGACTATTCTTTCCACCACGACGTCTGCTGCGCCCACCACCCGTCTTCAAACACGCGGGCGTCATGCTTCTGGCCTCATAGGGCGTCTGTAACATGGAGGGAGCGCCCGTGGCTCCAACCCATGTACTAGGATTGTTTGAATAGCCAGCCGTAGGGGCAGAATAGAATGCACTATCCACCCCCCCTACACCACCACTCTGTACCGGATTTAACGGATTTGTCCTAGCAGCCTCGCATGCAAGAGGAGCTACTTGGGGGATACCGGATGTATAAGGCGTCCCCCCAAACGTGGCAGAAGATTGCAGATCAAATGTATATCTGCCCCCACGCTGCTTTCTCCCACGTCTGCCGCGAGTAGCCCGAGTACGACGCCGCCTTCTACCACCACCCATGCCCGGGAGACCACCCGTTCCACCAACACCCCCTGTTAAATATCCGGGACGCGTCTCAGCCATGCAAGAAGATTGCGGTGTCCAAGACAACCCAGTATCAACACCAGGTGTAATTGGTGTACCCATTGTATAACTTTGTCCTAGGCCACCACCCTGCTGTATTTCTTCCGCATTATCCTCCTCTAGCGGATCCATCTACATATTATGGATATAAAATCAGCACACAGCAGCAATCGATTCAATCATATACCCATTGAAATCTTTGTTCCACGCAGCCACTACCCATACATCCTCCGCAGAGTTACACGCGTCCCGCAGTTTCATACTTAGCGAAAACTGCTGAACGGACGCGCGACCCAGTTGCCCCCCCTCCTCATCAAACATATCATACACGTCTGGAAGCGAATCAGCAGGGCGAACGCGCGCACGCACTTCCGCCGCAGGCAGGCCACTTGTAGCAGTAGTTGTGAGAGCGGGCACAGAAGCCACAGAAGCTACGGGCACACCATTTGCCTTGCGCACTTGTTTCAAGCCAGCATGTCCCTCTGCAGCCTTTTGCTGCGCCTCTAAAAACCACACCATCCGCCGCTTACCAATCGCCTCTGGGATAAATTCCACGCTATGACATTCGCCCCACGTCTTCTTATTTGCAAAATCCTCTAAAGACATCGGTTGCGCGATACTCGTAAATATGCCTCCAAGCAATCGAGCATCGGGAATCCAATGGTGTTGCACGAACTCCTTCAAGTAGTCCCTGCGTTTTGAAAATCCCTGTGTACGAATAACTGGCTCTCCACGCCACATCCACACATCTTCTAAGCGCAGCCGGTGCAACACATCGTCGAGTGTAGCGATTACTATAGAGCCACCACCCTCGGAAAGGCTCGTTGACACGCGCATACGAAGTGTATTCCCTTTCCACCCAGCCTCTCCATTGCGCCCACGACGATGTTGAAGATAGATTGCAGGTTTACCGGGAAGAAATACAATAAACCCTGGATCGGCACGCCCCTCATTCTCCAAAACGTAGAATTCCCCCCTCTTCAAAGGCATCTGCACTCGTTCCGGATCAAGGCGCTGCCGTAAAACGAGGTCATGAGAGCATGATTCCACCAACTTGCGAGCAAGTTCCTGGAAAGATGCTGGTGCGTACTTTCTCTTCACCGCGTGAATCTCGCGATGACTGTTTCGAATGCTGCCAACAGACAGACCCTGTGTTTCCATTTCTACATAGAGATGTTGGTAAAGTCTTAGGCGGTCGCATACGAATCCCCCTTTGTCAAATCATTTGCAGTTACCGTGCCCATAAATATGCCCCCATTTTGTGCAAATTCGGGGGAAAACTGTGATTCCGATAGGACAGACCGAGGATTTCCAGTGCCAGAGGAGGCGGTTAATCCTGTTCCCGCATTGTTGATACCGGGGCCAAAGGACAGTTCAGGATGGCGCATAGAATCGTGTATGGGCGCTTCCATGTTGCGATCTTCGTAGGGGTCGACTGGTTTCGCTTCCGGAGATATGGTTGTCGGTGTTCCAGCAGGTGCTTGCATATTCGGTGCTCCGGGTCCACCGGGTGTTATCACTCTATCCTCTTGTGCCGGCTCCTGCTGCACAGGGGGCGCGGGAGAAGGTGTCGGGAGTGGAGGAGTATTTATGGGGCTGGCAATAGGCGGCCCCATCGCCTTCGGGGCAAACGGTTCTACACTCTGGAACAAAGAGGGACGATACGCCTTCAGTAGCAAATAGGCTACGAACAAGAAAATCCCAATCGTTAAGGCTAGTACGAGTGTATCAAGATCAAGCATCTGGTGCTAGGTAGGAAAAAACAAACGAAACAAATCTCCGGGCTAGTGATAGAAATGAGTTCACCCCAATCGCTTCTTGAAGGAATCATTCAGGAAGTGCGCGATGGTTTTGTTGAGGCGAAGGCTGATGGGAAGTTGGAGGCGGCTGAGGTCGTGCATATTGCGTCCCTGGCTTCCCAGAAGATTTATAAACTTTCGGGGATGTCTGTGGCCGATAAGAAGGCGCTGGTCTTGCTTGCGCTGAAGAAGGGACTTGATGCCGCGGGTGGCCTTCAGGGGCTCGGTGACCTTGCGGGGCTTGGCCCCGAGGCGATTGCAACGGCCGAGCGCCAAGTGCTGAATGCGGCACTTGCTTCTGTGGATGGCCTACTGAGCCTTGTCCCCCATTTGTTTGCCCCGATGAAGAGTGCGCTTGCGGCCTGTCTCCCCTTTTGTTCATCTGCGGAAAGTGTCCTGACCGCCCTTGCCCCGAAGGACGCGGCACTGATTCATGAGGCCTTCTTGTGTGTGGCGAATGTTGTGGGGAAGCCGCTTGCGCAGGAGGATTCTGTAAAGAAGGTTGTTGATCCTGAGGCTGCTGCTGCCCCTGCTGCGGCTGCCCCTGCTGCGGCTGCCCCTGCTGCGGCTGCCCCGGTATCGCCTGCAGATGTAACGTCCACCCTGGAATCTGTAACTGTAGAGCCCCCTTCTCTGAACCCCCTTCCGAGTATTCAAGCAGAGGGTACTCCTGAACCGACGCTACTTGGAACGGTACCCAATCAATAGGTGTAGTTGAGAGAACCTCACGCACTTTACCATCCTCCTCTTGAGTACGATCAACGACATGCCAGCATTGCCAACTTGTGTAGTTAGGCATATCGACCAGAAAACCTACATACTCTCCCGCGTCATAGATATGAATCTTTGACGTGGAAGTGTTCTGATGATTTTCCGTGGGTGTCCACACACACTCCATTCTTTATAGGATACGCATCGCACTGTTTAGCCCTGTAAAATTTGAGGATTAAAGGCTTATTCAAGAAATCACAGTAGGAATGCCGCCACGTAAGAGTTCGTCGTCTGTTCAAGTACTTCTTCTCACTCAAAAGGCGGAAGTACAGTCTGTAAATCTGAATACTGCCGCAGATGGCACGGCTACGATTGCCATGATTCAGGCACTCATGAAGAAGAAGGTCGCGCCAGAAATGTTTGGGATGTACAAGCACAAGAGTTCTTATCTGTACATGTTTGGTTATACGGAGGGGAAGGCGGGCACGGAGAACAAACATGAACTCCCTCCCCCGCACGACAATGTTCTCTGTTTCGGAGACATTGTTCTTCTGTGCTCCAAAGACGCAAAGTCGTGGTCTTCCCCTGTGGCCTTTCCTCCCTCCGAATATGAGGCATTCTATACGCGGGCATTTGGGGGATTTGAAGATCTCGATTCGGAGGGCGAAGAGGAGGAGGCAGAGGAAGAGGTTGCCGAGGGGGCTGACGAGGCGGATGTAGAGGAGGAGGAAGTACAAGAGGAAGAGGAGGAAGAAGAGGAAGAGGAGGAGGCAGAAGAGGAGGTTGTTGGAGAAGAAGAGGAGGCCGCACCCGTTCGTGTAGTCGTATCCAAGAAGCGAAATAGGCGCGTGGCGGCCGCTCCTGCCGCATGTGGTGGCGGGGCACAAGTATATTCTTCTTATCTGCACGTACCCGCTGACCAGCAACTTCAGCAAGAGCAGATGACTGCGGTGTACAATAGGGAGGCTTTGCCATCCCAACGCCAAAAGGTCTACAATACACTCAGTACGCTGTTCAAGGATCTTCTGTCAGAGGAGGAAATTCAGAAACTGGAGAGGTGTATTTACAATGGAGCCGTGAAGGCTTCTGGACAGCGCCACATTGGCAAAGCCTGGTCGCATAACCCCTTTGTAGAAATGTATATGATATTCGCTAAACACATCGCAGCAAACTTCCATCCCACAGCATACGTGGGCAATACGGAACTATTTGCTCGATACAAATCGGGAGAAATCACTTTCAAAGACATTTCCGAAATGGATACGTACCAACTCTTTGAAGATCGATGGAAGGATAGTTTCGCGCAACAGCAGGTTCGTGAGAAGAGGCAGTTGGAAGGTAATAAGGCGATGGCGACGGATCAGTTCCTCTGTATGCGCTGCCATAAGAGGGAGTGCACGTACTATGAAATGCAGACGCGCTCAGCAGATGAGCCTATGACGATATTTATCACATGCTTAAACTGCGGAAAACACTGGAGGCAATAAATGCCCCTACAAAGAAAAATGGCCTCTCTTTCTCCGGCGAATGTTTCTACGGTGGAGGTGCTTGCGCCTACGCCTTCCCCTACTTTCAAGGAGTCTGTAGAAAAGGTTGTGACATGCGTGGGGCAGGGAGGCGATGATCCGTTTCCTGTGCTCGATCGCGCCTGGGATATTTATGCTGGAAAGGGAGTTCGCACTGTTTTTGTAAGTATTGGATCATCCAAATCTGCCCTAGCAGACTTGGAGATAGGGGAGGGACTCGGGTGCCCTATTCATGTAGTTGCTCTCAGCGATGCAGAGAAGGCCTCGTGGACAGAGGTGCAGGGCATTCTGAAGGAGAGAAAGCGTCAGGAGACCGCATCCGCCTTCTCTAAGGGGGCGGAGGGAAAGTGGATTCTTCCGAAAAATGTGCGCCTGGTTGATTCTCTGCCCTGGTGGGAGAAGGGTACGGTAGATGTATCAGGGAGAGTGCTACCCACCCTCCCTATTGACGATTTTATGCGGAAGATCGCGGTGGAGATGAAGTTGAAGGACGCCCAGCCCCGCCTCGACATTCTGAAGATTGATGCCGATTCTTCTGCCCCTGGGCTGGAGAAGGCGATCTTAGGCGCTGTGCTCAGCGCCGGATATCGCCCGTCAATGATCCTCGTGAAGTGGAACAAAATGCCTGATGTAGATCTGTCGACGACCTTGGCCGCCGGTCACTTGCAGAACTCGGGATACTCTCTTCTCGGAAAGAAAGACAATAAGTTCCTCTATTATTTCTCCGACAGCGACCTATACCAGATATGCAGCTGGGAGGGAGTTGTGGCGAACAATCCTATTGTCACGGAGGTATTGGGTGCGGCCGGTAACATGAAGACATTTCCGTGAATTATCTCTGTATAAAAAAGAAGGGTAATGAATTCTATGAGAACTACCCTACTTTCTCCGCTGGTGGAAAAAAGAGTGCTATTCTTTTCAGCAAGGAAGTCCTTGATAGGAAGAAGAGCATATTCCGATTCCATTTATACGAAACAAAAACAGGGGGCGACGGTTGTGCGGCCGATGACGGCGGCTGCACTGGAAGAAGTCACTACACCCTCGCCGACGAATAAGGAACTATTGGAAATCGCCTTCACCGTTTCAGCCTGTTAGATGATTAGCAAGTCAGACAGGCGCCAATACTCAAACGTACCATCAGGCATCGGCCTCTTCACTATAAAGGGAAGGCGTCGTTGCTCGAGTTCCATTTTAGCAATGTCGAGTGGATTTGTAACATATTCAGGTACATCCACAAAGGGGCGCGCACCTTCTGCCAGTTGATTGGTGCGTGTACCAAGTATTTTCGTACGCTCATACACCGTAAGGAAGGGGGGACTCGTGTGTTTCTCATCTGTGGCTGCATCGGGAGGAGCAGCTTGAAGAGGAACTTTCGGAATAGTTGTTTCCGCATAATCAATAACTGTTTCTGGATGAAACTTATATAGAATATCGAGGGGATCTTCTACCTGGGGAGTTTCCTCCTCGCCAGCCTCGACATCTGCTAGCTCCTCGAACTCCTCACCATCTTCCCCTACTAAGCCGAAATCTACTTCTGCTTCTGCCATTATACTATATTACATTCGGAAAGGAAACGTTTAATTTTTAGCGGGGGGGGTTATTTACGTGTTTTCTAAAATTGAGGGCTTATGGACATTTAGAATATTATACATAGAATGGATACCACGGTGAATGAGATTTGCGAGGCTGATGCGGTGGCTACGACGGAGGTTGTCGCCGCCCCCCCTTTGAAGATATATGATAGTTTTGATGATATGGATCTCCCTGAGGATGTATTGCGCGGTGTATACGGTTATGGTTTTGAGAAGCCATCCCCTATCCAGCAAAAGGCCATTAAGCCTATCAAGGATGGGCGCGATATTCTTGCACAAGCACAGTCTGGTACTGGGAAGACGGGCGCATTTACGATCGGATCATTGTCGAGGATGGATCCTTCGCTGCGAAAGGTGCAAGTGCTTGTACTCGTGCCTGTGCGTGAACTTGCGCAGCAGATTGAGGGTGTTGTCAAGAATATTAGTACACACATGAACATCAGTGTCTATTCTGCAACGGGTGGCCCACCTATTCGCGAAGACATTCGTGCCATCGAGAAGGGGTGTCAGTTCCTGATCGGCACACCTGGTCGTATCTTTGATCTCATGAATCGGAATGTTCTACAGCGCGACAACATTCGTGTCCTTATCTTTGATGAGGCGGATCAGATGTTGGAGGATCGTTTCAAGGAGCAGGTAATGTGTATTCTTCAGAAGGGATTCCCTGAGCAAACGCAGATTGCCCTCTTCTCTGCCACAATGGATGAGGACGTCGTAGATATTGCCTCGAAGATTCTGCGCGACCCTGTTCGTATTCTTGTAGATGCCACGGCGGTTCCTCTTGATGGCATTAAGCAGTTCTATATTCCCCTAGAGCATCCTGATTGGAAGCTCGACGTTCTCGCTGATTTGTACCAGCAACTAAATATTAGCCAGGCACTTATTTATTGCAATAAGCGTCAGCGGGCAGATTGGTTGTCTGAAAAAATGACTCAGATGGGATTTCCTCTCGCAGTTATCCATGGAGAGATGGATGTAGAAGAGCGGAAGAAGCGTATGCAGGCATTTCGCCGCGGTGAAGTACGTGTTATGATTAGTACAGATATGCTTGCGCGTGGCATTGATGTTCAGCAGGTATCTCTCGTGATTAACTATGAGTTGCCTGTACAGAAGGAGAACTATATCCATCGTATTGGTCGCGCAGGCCGTTTTGGTCGCAAGGGTGTCACGATCAATCTGATTTCTCCAGAGGAGAAGCGTGCACTCGCGGAGATCGAGGAGCATTGGAAGATTGCGCAGGAACCTCTTCCGAATGATCTGAGCAAGGTGATCATGTAACGTCTAGTACTTGAATTAAGTACTTGGCGGTAACGATGGGAAAATTCTTTGAAAAATATTATTTTTTTAAAGGCATCTAAGGAGCCGCGGCCGATTGCGCCCCCTCACCAGTCACACGAATATCGTGACGACAAACGGGGCAATGTACGCTTCTTTGAAACCAGGTATCGATACAACCAGGGTGAAACGTGTGTTCGCATTCACTGAGACTTCTGGCCTCTGAACCCACACTCATTTCACTCTGGCATATGGCACAAATACCCTCTTCTTCTACGACCTCAATCACCGTTGCACGCTGGATCTCCTCTTCAGTGGGTCGTACTACAACGGGATCCATAAAACCCTGAGTAGGGGAACCAAGTTGTCCGAACATCTCGAATAGTGTGGGTTGCGATGCAGACACGCCAATGAGATCTGTTACGAGTTGTCGAGTAATATTTGTGAGATCTACCGTTCTACGTGGTGGTGGGGGCGGCGTACTAACAAGTCGAGGTGACGTGCTTCTTTGTGCCACATGATTCCCATGCAAAGCGGCATGGGTATGCATATGGGTATTAGGGTAGGTATTATGATAGATATGAGGATGTACATGTGTATGCCCCGTATGGCGATTTACCGTGCTATTACGAATCGTGGTGCTCGAGCCGGAATGATATGCAGCCCGTGCAGAACTGAACAGATCATAGTGTTGCCTCGTCTGGCGCTGAACGTATCCGAGAAGATCACCTACTGTGCGAAATGATTCGGGATCATATAAGATGGCCGGGAAATAGTTATGAATATCATCAAGCATGCGATTGTCGTACTGTCTTATGTATGGCATTCGACTACTACGAGCCATGTGAAATTGAAACCATTAAATTTTACGTATAAGGTTACAACAGGGAATGGACAGTCAAGAGAAAGAGGGTGGCGGTGGGCTTGTCAACATGGGGCTAACGTGCTACGGGAACGCGGTGATACAGAATCTTCGCCATTTATCGAAACTGGGGTGGATAATGGAAGAGGGTAAATACAATACGCTGTTCAAACGGGATTCCGCGCCTGGTAGTCAACGAGCAAAGAACCAAGATCTTACTCGCGCCTTTGCGGAAGTGATCCAGTTTCTCGGAAAATGTAAGCGCGGCCAGAGTGTTCGTCCAGGCAACTTCTGGACGCGCCTCGCACCCGCCGTGGAAAATACTCTTTATGAGCAGTTTGCCATGAAAACGTTCCATGATAGCCACGAGTTCTTTCAGCTGATGATTGAAACCATACACCAGTCCACAATCCAAGATGTGGACATGCGAATTGTTCGAGCACCACCTACTACCTCAGAAGAGACACTGGTGCATTCTGCCCTCATGGCCTGGCAAAAGAGTTTCGAGAAGGAATATAGCCCCTTTGTCCATATGTTCTACGGTTTATACCATCAAAAGACGATTTGCCAAAGGTGCATGAATGTTTCGCACCGCTGGGAACCGTTCAACTCTCTAAAGGTGGCTATTCCAGATAGCGGTCAGCCGTGTGATATAATGGAATGCCTGGGCGATGATCTCATGCAGGAAGAAGTCATTGAGGGGTATCATTGTGAAAAGTGTGGCCCTGAGCGTGGACCCGCTAAGAAATCTGTATTATTCTGGAAACTTCCTCTTGTAATCGTGATGAGTTTGAAAAGGTTCTTGAATAACGGTATGAAGATTCAGACGAAGGCCGCGCCATTTCCTCAGACTCCTGTTGATTTCACACCCTACTTCTCGGAAAATAGCCCTGAACGGAAGTCGACGATTCACTATACCCTACGAGGCATTGTGGATCATCATGGTCATTCTCGCGGCGGCCACTATACCGCCCAGTGCCGTTCTTCACCCTCTGGTAACTGGCACGTGTACGACGATGAATCTGTACGACAGATTCCCTCGCCAGAGTACGGGAGTAGCACGTATATGCTGTTCCTAGAGAGGGTCTAGATCATATTCGAAAAGGCCTCGATATCCCCATTTTTTATGTTGATTGTCTGCACATCCCCCATCATACCGTTCTCTCCACATATGCGGAAGTGGATGTGCGGCTCCAGTCTTCCATGCATTGGAACGCTATAGAGTTGCGGGGGTCCACGGAAACGCAGCAAAGCAGATCCGTCCGCACTAGCAATGGCTACTCCGGAGTTTTCAAACTCGCCATACGCCTTTGTCCAGTTAGGAATATCTGTCCCTTGTGTGGGATTCGGCTCTGCTGCCCAGTATACAACCTTGGCATTCGGGATAGTTCGGATGGTTACTTGATCATTCGCATTCTGCGGAACCTTTTGGGTGAGTGCGCCACTAGGAAGAACTGTTTCGCCTAGGAAAGGGAGATACATGTCGCGACGGAATAAGAGTGACAAGCCGGCCAGACCAATCACAAGATATACCCATTTCGCATGACGAGGTGCTAGAAACTGCCGCACAAGATCTACACCTGCAAAGCCAATTGCCAGCCAGTTAATCGCCCCCACTAGCACAAGTGTTACAATAAATATGTGCAGCCATTTGGTGTATACCATCATGTTCGGATCCACTTTGAAAAAAGACATTCTATATATAGAAGAAGAAAATGAGTGGCTGTGCAATACGTCGTTGGGGATCTGGTACACCGTGTACAAAAGAACCGGATACTGTCGCTAAAAAGGAAATGGCGGCAGCACTGGCCACTATGATGGCAGAGCGTGACAGGCAAGATACCATGTGGAATCCCCCACAGGCGGAGGCGGCGAAACCCGCTGCTGCAGCAATAGCAACTAAGCCGATAGCCACTGAAATCCTACGACCACAATAGATATGCCCTCTTGCAATAACTACTTCGGAAAAATATTTGCGCATCTAGCAGCTGCCCTTGCGATTTCTGCAGTCAGTGCGGAAACTTCCAATGTGGGCGTGACAATGTATGGCGACGCATCCCAACTCATACAGTTTCTCGGAAATCTGGCGATTTTTTTCGGCCTCATGTTCGGTGTATTCTTGACAGCGCCCGGCAGTATACCGAAATACGCGTTTTTCATCGCATTCGCATTCTGGACAGGACAGCTTGTAAAACCCTATGTAGAGGAACTAGAAGACAAATCCGCCCTTACCCAAACACTTGTTATGACCACCGGCGTCTTTGTAGGTATGATGGCTCTCGGCTTCTATGATTCCATGAATCTTCTCGGATTCGGACCCTATCTCATAGCAGGGCTTATTGGCCTTATTATAGCCCGTGTGGCCGTTTATACGCTTGGAACACCTGAAGAAAAAGCGAAGGGTGTCCCTTGGTTAAATACAATCGGCGTGGCTCTGTTCGCATTAATCACTGCATATGATATTCAAGTTCTTCGCGTATTGGCGAAGAGATGTAATACACTGAAGAAACTAAAAATAGAGCCTGACTACCCCTCGGAGAGTTTAAATCTATATCTCGATTTCATAAATATGTTCCTCAATATGGACAGCGATTAAATGTACATCCTACTGAGACTCGGATCCACCGACTTCTTCTTCAGGAACAAATCGATATGACTCTTCTTTACTGCAAAGGGGAGTTGGAAATCGGGAATGTGAAAGGGTAAATCCTTCGTATTGAAGATCCGTAGCATATTGATCTTCTGCACGACGCCCTCGATACAGCGCTTGAGTTCACGCACACCCTTCTCCTCACTCGCATACTCGTTGAGAATGTGTTCAACCACCTCGCGTGAGATCGAGACCTTCTCGTCGAGATTCACCTCCTTTAGAGCGCTCGGCAGAATGAACGTCTCGGCAATCGTCATCTTCTCCTTCTGCGAATAGCCGCTCAGTTCGATCACGACCATGCGATCCATGAGCACGCGATCAATCTTCCCCAGATCATTCGCCGAGAAGGCAAAGAGAACCTTGCTCATGTCAAGAGTAATACCACTCAGATACTTGTCCTCGAACTCCCCGTTCTGCACCGGATCAGTCAGATGCACAAGCAAGTTCTGGACTTCCTCACCCTTTGGAGTAGCACTCAGCTTGTCGAGCTCATCGAACATGAGAATCATCGACATGGACTTGGCGGCCACGATCGAGTTTACGATCTTACCCGAGTGCGAACCCTCATACACCACCTGATGACCCGTATAGGTGCTCGCATCGGAATCGCCACCGAGCGAGATGAACTGGAAAGGCCAGCCCAGTGCCTTTGCAATACCATTCTTGATCAAACTGGTCTTGCCAATGCCAGGCGGCCCCGCCAAGAGAAGCGACAGGCCGCGCGCATCCGGGTTGGCGATTTTACTTGCAATGAACTGCAAGATCTGAATCTTCGCAGCGTCCTGGCCGTAGATGGCCTCGTTCAAACAGCTGCGCGCACGCTGCATGAAGGCCGCACAACTCTCCGAGCCATCCGACAACTTCACAGGGATATCCTTGTAGATGCCGAGGGGCAGTGACGAGAACTTCTCGAGCCACGCACGCTGCTTGTAATACTCGCCCGCACCAGGATCCATCGACTGAAGAGAGTTGTACTTCGCCAGCACCATCGACTGCGTCTCTGGGCTGAGTTTCATAGAGAGAATCTTGAACATCATCGACTGGGAGTTCGGGTTGGCCGTCGACTTGCGCTCCAGCGTCATAATAAGATCCTTCTGCTTATCGGCGGAGAGACGCTTGAACTCATCAATCTGGTCATCAATTCCCCCATCCTCTACGGGCTTGGTAATCAACTTCACAAACTTCCGCACATCCTCTGACTCCTTTTTCATATTGTGCCGAGTTGGAACCATGCGATCGGGCTGCTCCTCGCCAGACCCGAAACTAATCATGATACCGGGCGCACCTGAGCGCCGACTATCCTCCTCTTCCTCATCGTAATCCTCGTCGTCCTCATCGTCATCCTCCTCCTCGTCCTCATCGTCATCTTCCTCCTCATCCTCTTCCTCCTCCTCGATAACCTTCTTCTTAAAACTCCTCTTGGGCATAAACCCCTTCTTGCGTGCAGGCCGCACCTCCTCCTCCTCCTCTTCCTCCTCCTCCTCAATGACATTCCTCTTTGAACGCGCCGCCCCCCTGCTGTTCTCACTGCGCTCCTTCAAAATCTCATTCCTAGTGCGAATAGCAGCACGCTTCGCACTACGACGAACCTGGCGACGCTGTTCGGGCGTGAGGTTCGTTGCATCACTGGGGGTATCAGTCTCCGTTTGAAAGGACTCCTCCTCCGAACTCACTTCAGCGTCATCATAGTCAATCAGACCCCGAATATTCCCCCTGCTATCCACGCTCTCATCGTCGTCGTGCGCACCACCCCCCTTCTTCTTCGACATCGGCTTCTTGCGATCCGGGACTTTGTTTCCCGCATCGGTAGAATCCTTCTTTGCCATCTTGTTGGTGGGCTTCTTGCTAATGGGCATCTCTACACGGAGAGGTGGTTTGAGATTTCTATGAAAAACTTTGCCGGGATCATTTGTCAAATTTTACCGCCGCCCCCGCGTACCACGGCGGCGAGTGCCAACCACCTTCTTCGCCATGTTACCTACCTTCGTCCCGATACGCTGTACACCCTTTCCAACCTTGCCCATGGCCTGATTGGAGTGGCGGGCAAAAGAGCTGCCAACACCCTCGACCCCCTTCATGCTCTCCTTGACGATCTTACCAGCCGTACTTCCGAGTTTGTGCGCAGACTCGCCCGAGGCCATGAACAGATGCTTCACCGGGCTCCATATGGTTGAAAAAATGCCACCTGAACGCGATCCCTTGCGAGTACGATTCTTACCAGCCATTTCTTTTAAGCACTTAGATTATCTTTGACGTCCATGAGAATAAAGCGAATCTTCGGAGATATACTTGGCAGTGTAGACTTCTTGGAAATAATCTCCTCGATCGTTGGCGCCGATAAGCTCAAAAGGGTTTGACGCGCAGACATCAAGAACGGGGAAGTTTTCTTTTTGAATACGCGGGACATTCGTAAGAGACAATCTGCATATTCCTCCAACATTCCGCGCTTATCCGATAGCGCCCCATTTTTCTGAATAGCTTCAAAGATTCGCTTGAATGTATCTTCCAAGTGTGAGAGTTTCATGATTTCGAGGCCAGCAAGTTCTGCAATAAACTGACTATATCCCTGCCTGTATCGCTTTTCAATGTTTTTCGCCACAAATGTATTGTACTCTTCATCCGCCTTTGCATCTTCTACGTCATCAAAGATACTGATATAGTTCTCGTGGAGTTTGTGCATCTCCTCCAATATAACAGCGTAGCGTGTTGAGATTTCCGAGAGTAGTTTTGCGTACAAACTGCAATATACTTCCTCTGAAGCCGCCTTCTTGAAGACCATCAGCATGAAATGCCGAATCATTTCCGCAAGATCTGGTTCACCAGATCCAAGAATCTGGTACAAGAACTCGCGAATATCGATATATGTACTCGGACTGAATTTGTTCAACTTCGACAGAATAATATTATTAAGGATTTTATCTTCCACTGGTTGCGAGGAGTTTTTAAACATAGATTGATAACGCGTGGGAGTATACGTGGCAGGGGGTTTAGGAGAGGGGGAGGTCTCAGAGCCATTTGACGTAAACGACTTATTTGAGGGCGGCCTAGGAAACTGGCCTGGAGATTGGCCTCCTGACGCAAGTGAACCGCTGCTAGCATTTCGGAACATACCGGGCGAACTTCCCCCCGAAGGTCCGCGCCTCCATTCTACCACTGTATTCAACTCGCAGAGATCTTTCAAACCGGCAATCACAGCGCATACATTCGGAGAAGGCCTTCCCATTTTTCCTTGGAAGGAAAGAATCTCCTGTATGTGCTGTGAAGGGGACGACGCCATACTATAAAATACTTGCTGTATAACCTTAGGCTGTATTTAGCCGAGTTAATTTTTCATACCGGCATGTGCCGAACTTATGCTTCCCCGAGGGGGAAGCATAACTTGTGCCTACATGCCTACAGTAGCGATGTATGCACAATATAAGTACCCCCTAAAGGGGGTACTTAACTTCAGCACATCGCGGTAGGTGCTGCTTCCGCGGTAAATGGGTGTGCATAAGTTTATAGGCTCAAAAAAGGAATGCCGAGTATCAGAGAATCTATCGCGGCCGGTTATGCAATGGTTCGCGATGCAAATCTTACTGATCTTGGAACCACTCTCGGATGTAGGCTGGAAAACGCACCCTCCGATCTACGGAAAACACTCGCAATGGCCACAGTCACCCCCCCTAATATATTAATACCTCGCCAGCAGACTATTATGCATCTACGAAACAACTGGCAGCCGTTTGCGGGGAACTGGAATGGGCGATTCAATCGGCTCGCAGAGATTGAGAAGGAGGTTATCCCCTTTTTCCGAAAGAATGGTGATGCAATGGATGCTCTGGAGGATGATTCCATTGGTCAACTATCTTTCCAGCACGACCTCTTGAAACCGATCAACCATGTTCCTTGGTTTCTCCTGTGCTTATCACTTTTCAAGATTTGGGTTGTCCCCTGTATGAGTGTGCTTCTCCCAATCGTAATGTGGATTCTTCCGTACTTTCTTCTACGTTTCGTGTATGGACTCCCCATTACACAAGAACAGTATACTCGTATATTACAAGAAATGATGTCAGGTAATCTTGCCATTCCAAACTTGGATGGCGCCATTGCTGCTCCCGCTCCAGAACAGCCATTCACGCTGAAATCCGTCCTGCAATATGCGATGTTCCTATTCACTTTCCTACAGAGTATGATTCAGCCTATACAGAATGCGATGCATTTATACAAGACGGATGGCGTATGCTACAAGATGGGCAAGCAGATTCTGGAGGTTCGCAAGATTGTACAGGAGTTCCGTGACGACATTGGGCCATTCAACGGGATTCACGTGAAACTGAATTTTGGTCTGGAACAACTCCCCGAAACGGATGTACGCAAGGCATTTATCTGTGTGAAAGATTACCCCGAGAATCTTCTCGTTACATTCCGCGATCTTGCACATCTGGAATGTATGTGGCGCATTGCGACGATGCCTGTACTAAATCCTATCATATTTTCTCGCGAACTATTTCAGCTCGAGAACTGTGTCGATATATCTCTTGTGGGTAAGGGGCATCTAGTCCCATCCTCTGTAGAGATGGATGCGAACAAGCAGCCTCATGCGATACTCACGGGTCCCAACGGCGGGGGGAAATCATCCTTCCTCCGATCTGTTCTCCAGTCCGTACTGTTCGGACACGCCTTTGGAGTCGCTCCTGCAACAAAGGCGCAGATGCCCCGATTCATGTGGATTGCATCGGGTATTCAACTCCGAGACAATCCTGGAAAACTCTCCATGTTCGAGACGGAAGTGAAGTTTGCCGCAGATTGTTTGAACGCCGCGAAGAAGTCTGGCCCCGGCCTCATTTTGTTCGACGAACTCTTTCACAGCACAAATCCCCCCGACGGTTCTCGTACTGCCATACAGTTCTTACATCGGTTGTGGAAGCACCCCGACCTCTTCAGTGTGGTGAGCACTCATCTTTTCCCGCTTGTGGGTGCCGCCCCGAAGAACGTGAAGGCGATTTGTTGTACCGCAAAGGAGGAGGATAATGGCGATATAACTTTCTCTTATGCCGTGGAGCCAGGTATTTGCAAGGTGAGTAGTGTACATACTGTCTGGGAACAGTTTGGCTTAGCGAAGCGCCGCTCCCCGCGCTCAAGCGAAGAACAGCAAACTCTTCCCGTCAAGGAGAAAGAAAAGGATGGCAACTGAGTCGATCGTTTCTGGCCTGATTGTTCTACTTCTTTGCGGGTCGCTGTCGTTCTATCTGTATGTGCGCCTCTCATTCCTTGAGAAGAAGGTGGCGATCATGGAGTCTATTCTTGTAGACGCCCGTGTAGCGATTGATTCCATTATGATGGAGAACACTGTTCACCCGGCGCACATTCCTATTGCGCACACGCCCGGCGTACACGTGTCACCCCCGGTAGCCATGGATGCTTCCGAGGCCGAGGAGATTCCGGAGGAGAAGTTCTATTCTTCCGTTCTTGAGCAGGCGCACGAGAATGCAGCGAGCCAGGACTTGTCTGGGGCGGATGCACCCCCGCCTCTACAGGAGGAGCAGCCCGTAGTTGCCGCCCTCCCTCCCGCTACGGAGCTCCCCCCCAACCTAGCTTCCATGTCACGTAATGATCTAGCAGAGCTCGCTATCAAGCGCGGACTACGTGTGAAGAAGTCGCTGAAGCACGCTGAGATACTGGCTCTACTGCGTCGTTCTGTGAGCACACAGAATGCGACATCAACAACAGGAACAGGGAATGTCTCTGAGCCCACAGGCACTGTTTTCCAGGGCGGTGCTTCTTTGGACGGAACTGTACCTATGGATCTTGCACAAGGTGGAGCTTCTCTGGATTAAGTTACACGAACAGTTTGTAAACCTTACACTACAACAGAGTTCATGGACGCGAAGCTTTTCCGGCTCCCCACACAGCCTAACTTCTTTGCAGAAATTGGCAGAGCAGACCCCTTTGACGCAAGCCAGCGCCAAAAATTCAGTCAACTCCCCGCACAAAGCATCCGATTCCCAGGATACGCCGCGCCCATGTCGGATGCTCGTCTGGTGACCAGTTATCAGAATCACTGTTCCCAGAACATTCCGACAGGAAGACAGTTTGCTACAAAGGAGTGGATGACGCACAATGCCGTCGATATAATCGGGATTACCCGTGATCGCGCTGCAAAACAGACAGGGGCGATTTACGGGCTGGATAAGACAGTCGTGCCACCTCCGGTGGGCTATGTGAACTGCACTCGTTCTGACTGCACACGCACGGCGACAAACGCCCCTGGGGGGATAGGAATGGAGAGAGAGCCTTCCGAAGTACCCGAGTTGTTCGGCACATGGGAGTCCTCGACCTTGTTTGGTCCTCAAAAGCCGAATACGGGCTTGACCACATTTTACGAGGGGGGTATCAATACTCCCAGAGGGAATGTCGATAAGAATACGACGCACGTGGAACTACGTTAAGGGCATACCGGAGTCTAAAGCAATATACGGTTCCTAAGATAGTGAATGTCAGAGTCGAAGACGATTCTGGCATTTGATATCGGGATTCGAAATCTGGCCTGGTGCCTTCTTCGAACTTCTGACTCGACCAATGTGAATCCGACCATCCTCGGATGGCAGAACTATGATCTTCTCACAGGCCAAGGAGCCGAAATAACAAAACAGAAAGTCACTTGTTCCACCTGCAATGTTACGGCGGCATACACGAGCCCCTCCGGCCTCACATGTACGCGTCACTGTCCCCCATCTCACCCCCCTTTAAAGGATCTGAGTGGCAATCCTCTCAAGCGCATACCCGATATGAAAACTCTGCGCGCCCTGGCCTCTTCTGCACCCCGCTCTGCATCAAAGGCAAAGTTGCTTGTCACCCTCGCCCTGACACGTTCTCTCCCTATTGAGAAGCCGAAAGTCAAGAAGGCACTGGAAACTGAACTTGCCACCCTACATGATTCGATTCGCACGTTTATTACAACGAATCTAGAACATTTCCGCCAATCCACCCACATTCTATTGGAAAACCAGCCGGTGCTGAAAAATCCCACGATGAAATCTGTGCAGATTCTTCTGTTCGCTACTCTACGCGACATGCTGCAGCCGACGCCACCCCCTCTTCGTCTCGTCCACGCTGGAAAGAAGGTGGTAGGGATGGAGACAGGCGATGCAGGATATAAATCCAGAAAGGATGCTTCTGAGGGAAAAGTCATGAAACTCCTGGGTGAGGCAAAGGTGGCGGATGCACAGAAATGGCTCTCTTACTTCAAAGGGCACGGGAAAAAGTCTGACTTGGCGGATGCATTCTGCATGTGCTGGGATGCGGCGCATGCCGTTTAAGGTTTCTTTTATATGGGTGTGTAAGATGAGTGAGCGCGCGAAATTCCGACTCAATATAGTCTTTCATAAGTTTCTAGTTGTAGAATGTTATGAAGAACTGGAAGAATCCGATATTGCCGCCCACATTCGGTTTATATCTGTGAATCCCCGCCTTCAAGGCGGTATACCCCCACAGTTTGAAAAGTTCGTCATTGAAGAACGTTGCCTCCTATGGTACAATCCCTTTATGCAACACAATCGTTTCTGTGAATCGAGTGTATTCTTTCACGCATGGAAAAACCCCGAACAGTTTTTACAACAACCCTACATTGGGTTTTTTCATTACGATATGGTGATAAAGAGAGAGGCGATCGATCATATTTCCAGGCACATTGATGCAGCAGAAGTATCGGGCGAACAACTCGTATTCGCCCCCTATTGTCATGTGGCGAGGCCACATCTGACACAAATCATCCCTTTAGAGGGGTGGGACAAAATCGTGCAAATTTATAATGCCATCTTTCGCAAACGTCATGGCGTGAATAGCATCTTGGATATGGAAATACCTCTGTATCATACATTTATAGTCCATCGAGATATATTTCAACGCATGATGCTATTTGCAGAATATGCCGTACCGCGATTGTTCGATATTCTTGGTGGAGATACACGACACCTACCGTTTATGATCGAACGCCTTCATGGTATCTGTCTCTTGTTACAGCGTTTAGATGGGGTGGGTGGGAAATGGCTTCCTCTACCCGGCGTCATTCATGAAGATCGATGGAAGGATGCGTGGGAAAAGGGAGGCGCGTAGTAAACGGGGTTAAAAAGAACGAATCATTTCGAAGAAGATGGACCGGCCTATCACCCTTCACGAGATGGAGAATGTAGCAGGTGGACTGGGTGGTGATTTCGGTATTGCCACCGATATGGGGAATGTGATTGAAATCTCTGACTCGGGGGCGGACTCTCTTGGGCTGGGGATGTTGGCGAATCCTGGAAGACAGCGGGGTCAGAACTCTTCCTCGAGTTTTTCTGCCCCGCCTCCCTCTTCGCAGCCTTCCTTTGGTGGCCTTGCCGAGGTTGAAATTGGAGGGTTGGAACCCATGGAGCCTATTACACTCAATTTGGGCGCTTCGCCCCCGGCTCCTGTTGAGATACAGTTCTCGAAGGCGGAGGAAGACAGAAGTTCTGGGTCGCTGTTCTCTAATATGCAGACATCTACGGCGCCTGGATTTGGACTCGCGGCAGCCCCTACCCCTCGTATGAGCCATGAAGATGAGAAGAAGGAGAAGATTGAGATCCTGAATAAACTCCAGCGCATGGAGTCGAAGGGTCTCCAAGTATCCAAGCGCTTCACGATGGACAATACGCTGGACGAGATGAAGCAGGAGTATGCTCGTCTAATGGATTCACGTAATCTGGAGGCATCGCTGCGTTTCCAGCGTCAAGCACTCATGTCCGTTGTTACTGGCCTAGAGTGGGCGAATGGGCGGTTCGATCCTTTCGATGTAAAGTTGGACGGCTGGTCTGAGGCTGTACATGAGAATGTCGAGGATTTCGACGAGATTTTCGAGGAGTTGTACGACAAGTACAAGGATCGCGGTAAGATGGCTCCTGAGGCGCGCCTGGTAATGGCCTTGGCCGGATCCGGCTTCATGTGCCACGTGAGCAATACGTTCCTCAAGTCGCGGATGGCATCCGTGTCGACGGATGATATTCTCAAGAATAATCCCGATCTTGCGCGCCAGTTTGCCACTGCTGCTGCTCAACAGGCGGGACCTGGGTTTGGTAACTTTATGAATATGGCTATGGGTGGCGCATCGGGCCCTGGTCCTGCTGCGAATGCCGCTGCTGCACCCTTTGGGTCGGCTGCCATGGCTGCTGCACAGGCGGCACAAGAAGCCCAGAGTCGTGCGCGTGCCGAGGTAGCATTCCAGGCGAATCTGGGAGGCGGTGGTACCCCGATGGGGCAGGTTCCTCAACAGGTGGCCTCTATGGAGCCGCCCCGCCAGACAGCTCGTCGTGAGATGCGTGGTCCCAATGGGGTAGATGACATTCTTCGCTCTTTCGAGGAGGCGCGCCGTAATGAGTCGATGGAGGGAAGCGCCTTTCCGAATGTACCGGTGAGCCCGCAGTTACAGCCTGCCACTGCTGCCGCGATTGAGATCCAGAGCATTGTATCGGGCGATGATATTGGCAGTGCAACGGAATCCACCCGCGGTGGAGGGCGTCGTCGTCGTCGTGCGCCCATTGGGAATACCCTGAGCATGGAAGTGTAACGTCTAGTACTAAAGTTAAGTACTCCCCATAGATAAGGCCACAAAGTGGCCTTATGATATTGGAGTTACTTAATCTTTTCGTTCTAGCCATTAGAGCCAAGTACTTAATTTAAGTACTTGGCGGTAAGCGCACATGCCGGTTGTAAACTATCTCAAAACAATGATTTTCAATCAGTGTTTTGCGGTATTGCACATCACGTTAGCCCATGTATGATCGCAGCATCTCCATATTTTGTTTGTACCATCCTGTGAGTTTTTGTTCCATTGTTTCCTTCTTCTTTTCTGTTTCTTCCCCCTCCTTACTACGATTTACTTTATCCTGTAACTTCTTGTATATATCTTGTTCTTCCGGGGTTAGTCCAGTGGTTGGGGCAATAGAGGGAGGAGGAGGAACAGGCACGGGTTCTCCAAAGAGGTACATGGAACTATGTTCATTGAATAAATATCCGATGGTCAAGATGAGGCCAATACTTAGCCAGAATGCCGTAAACACGTTACGAGTCGCCACGAAGATCACTACAAATAACATCGCACGACGAGCCCACGGATTCTGGAAAAACTTGTCCTGTTCTGCCGTAAGACTGGGGGCTAAATGGCGACCTCCCAAGTTCAATAAAATCATACTCATGCCGATTAAATACGTATTTGTATTGATTCCTACAAGTACCGCCTCTATTGGGTTGAGTGGCCCAGCGGCTGCTGCTACTGGGGGGGGCGGAAGACTCATCTCTACTGTAGACAAGCGATCATTTCCATTTATTCATCGTAACCTCCATGTCCATCACGTAGAAGAAGAGGGTAAATGATACCATAATACCGAGGGAATGATTCCATAAGGCGGCGCATATAATCAGTAATACGAGCAGCAATCTCCAAACGGGGATTGTGTACAACTTAACAAATACGCTCGGATACTCATTCTCGAATACAGCACCCTCTATAACATTCCATGTAAGAAACGCAAGCAGCATGACGTTTCTTACGAAAATATCAAGGTGAATGCCGCCATTAAAGTTCTGGATTTTTTTTAATAGAGTCCCTAGCCTCATCCTATCGATATATACCAAATTTACCGGCAAGTGTCAAAGTTACCGCGTGGCGGTAGAATTACTCGAGTTACTATTATCCTGAATGGCAGAGGTCTTTACCTTTTCATCTTTCGTGCCAAGAGGTGTTTCTTGCAGCACTTTCTCTATGAACCACTTATTATCCTCCGTAACCAAACTCACATCAGTGTCGTCGTCCCCTTCTGCTAGACGAAACCCCTCTGTCAAACTCCGGGGAGATACCGCGATGACCAGTACCGTGAAAAGAGCCATTAGAAGAGCGTATACCCAGGAGTACGTGTCAGCAATGATGATTGTTAGCCAGTATAGGAGGAAACGGCCGATCGTTGTGTTAGCCCGGAAGGTTATCGAGTCGGGGATTTGTTTGACGTATGTTATTCCGAGAACAAGGGCGATGCCGATATATATGTTCAAAGGCTGTGCATACTTTTTCAGTAAATCTAAGATATGCTCTTTTGCTCCTCCCTTCATAATGGGAACAGGAACAGGGTTGTTCATTCTTCTCATAGTTGGGTTGATTCTTTGGCATTTGGC